>Ga0224723_1001216_pt1 | contig 16035 bp, 12 predicted proteins | sample Balambano_FR2_Me_FD_161647 | JGI IMG/M metagenome (GOLD analysis project Ga0224723, IMG submission 161647) | Freshwater sediment microbial communities from Lake Towuti, South Sulawesi, Indonesia - Balambano_FR2_MetaG | ecosystem: Environmental > Aquatic > Freshwater > Lake > Sediment | place...
GGGATTATCGCACAGCGGCGCTTAAGAAACGCCAGCAGGAACTTGGCACAGACATTCCCGCCAGCAATGGGATTGCCGTTTCCGGCCTGCCGGAGGCGATCGCCGGGCGGGTGGCGCTGGTGTTTGCCACGCTGTTCGTCGCCCCGCGCAGTGTGCGTCCTTCCCCCTGGTCGGCGCTGATGTATGACGACCCCGGCGGCGCGTATCGCCTGGCGCTCCAGCAGTTGGATTATTACAACCGGCTGGCGGATGATGACGGTCGAATCCGCCTGGTGCGCACCGGGCGCGATCTCGATGCTGTACTGGCGACCTGGGACGAAAGCCGGTCGATTAAGGATCGCCAGCAGGGACTGGTGATTCTGATGGAAAACGCCGATCCGATCCTCGAACCGCGCCAGCTTGAGGAATGGGTCGAACGCGGTCTGCGCATCGTCGGCCCGGCCTGGAAAGCGACACGCTACGCGGGCGGGACCGGGCAGCCCGGCCCGCTGACTCCACTGGGACGCGAACTGCTCGACATGATGGAGAGCTTTGGCCTTGTGCTCGACCTCTCGCACCTGGCGGACGAAGCCTGCCAGGAGGCGCTGGATCAGTACGGCGGGCCGATCATCGCCAGCCACAGCAATCCGCGCCGCTTTTCGGACACCGATCGCCATCTCACCGACACCACGATCCGGCGGCTGGCCGAACGCGGTGGGGCGATCGGCATCGCGCTGTATAATCTGTTTCTGGACGACACATGGCGCTCAAGCGATGGCAAAGCGGCCATCACGCTCAACCGGGTGATCGATTGTATCGACCATATCTGCCAGTTGACCGGCAGCGCGGCGCATGTGGGCCTCGGCAGCGATTTTGACGGCGGGTTCGGCGCGGAGTCGATCCCGGCGGAACTGGACACGGTGGCCGACCTGTGGCGGATCGGAGAGGCGCTGCGTGGGCGCGGCTACACTTCCGAAGACACCGCCGCTGTGCTCGGTGGCAATATGATCCGCATCCTGCGCGCTGCACTCCCCAAGGATTAACCCGCCGTGATCGTGCGCTTTTCGCAGCTTGGCATCCTGATCGGCCTGATGGGGATCATCCTCACGCTGATGGGGCTGTTTCCCGGTCTTTCCGGCATCCGCCCGACACCCGGCATCGGCGTGGTGCAAATCTTCGTCATGCTGGTGGGTTATGCGCTGCTGATCATCGGCGCGCTGGTCTATGTGAAGTATACCTTTTACCCGGACACACGTTCCAACCTTGTCCAGCAGATCGGCACACGGCTGGCGATGACCGGGCTGGTGCTGGCGGCAATGGCGGCCCTGGCCGATGTGCTGGGCTTTGGGTCGCACAGCAATCCGGAAGATCGCAGCCTGTACCTCGGCTGGCTCCAGGCGTTGAGCATCGTCGCCAGCTTTGTCGTCTCCGCCATCGGCGTGCTGATCTACGCCGCGACCGGCAGCAGCGACCCGGACGACTGACCGTCACGGCGTCGTTGAACCCACGTTTTACCGACTCCTGACCGCCGCTTGCCGCACGCCAACCTGACGCCATCCCGCCGGATGTTCTGCGCGCAGGTATTAGCTGGTGTGTTTTGTGCGGGCCGCCAGCAGAAACGTCTCATTCTGTTTTCAGGATTCGCTCAGATATGAGTTATTCGACAACTGGATAAGGTGCGTTATACTATCCATGTCCTCATCCCGTCCCGGTGATGAGTTTGCCTGCTTTCCAACATTTCAACGGAGGAATAACGTGCGCAAGGTATCCTTACTTGTCATAGGCTTGTTGCTGCTTGTCCTGTCGGCGGTTCCGGCCTTCGCGCAGGGGACTATCGTGGATCTGGCCGTGGCGACCCCTGATCTCTCGACCCTGGTGGCCGCTGTCGGCGCTGCGGAGTCGCGGGTGGCGGACGCGCTGGCTGGCCCTGGCCCTCTGACCGTCTTCGCCCCAAGCAACGCCGCATTTGTCCGTCTGGATGGCTTTCTCCAGGAAAACTTTGGCATTGGCCTTGACGCGGTGATCGCGGATCAGGAAATTCTGACCAACCTGCTGCTGTATCATGTCGTCCAGGGCAACGTGTTCTCCAACCAGCTCCAGGACGGGCAGATCATCCCGACCCTGCTGGGCGGCGGTTCGGGGATCGGAGTCGCTATTCGGGAAAGCGGGTTGATCCAGCTCAATAACGTGGTGGAGATCGACGCCGCCGACATCCGCGCCAGCAACGGTGTGGTGCATGTCATCAACGACGTGCTGCTGCCCGGCCAGGTCGTCCGCCAGATCGAAGAACTGGCTGGCGCCACTGCCGCTGCCGCCACGCCGACCTCGTTCGTCAATGTGCGTGTGGGGCACTTCGCCCAGGCCCGCGCGGTTGATGTGTATGTCGATGGCGCCAAGACCCTCGAACGCCTCCAGCCTGGCGATGTGACCGACTTCCTACGCCTGGGCACGGGCAGCTATGAAATCGTCGTCACCAATGCCAGCGGTTCGATCGAGAACCCGGTGATCGGCCCGGTCACGCTCGACCTGAGCACCGCTGACGAATTTGTTACGGTGGCGGCGGTCGGTTCGACCGACGCGGGCACGCTGGACGCCATTGTCCTGCGCGACACCTATACCGGCGCGGCGGAAGGCGCGGGCAGCGTCACCGTGGTTCATGCCATCCCGGATGCGGGCACGGTGCGCGTGCTGGCGAACGGCGAACCGCTCGTCCGCAGCATCATCTTCCCGCAGGCGCTGAACTACAACGTCCCGGCGGGCACATATGACGTTCAGGTCGTGACGACGGTGGCTGGCAGCGAAGTCGTGCTGGCTGACCTGCCCGGCGTCGAAATCTCTGCGCTGACCTACTATACGATCGTGGCTTACGGCTCTGCGGCGGAACCGGACGTGTTCGTCTCCAGCGTGAACGCCCTCGACGTGGCGCGCATCAACAACCAGTAAATTTGCTTCAGGAAACAGGCGGTCGGGTTGCTGGCCGCCACATCTGAACAATCAGCAAAGCCGGGGCACATGCCTCGGCTTTTTGTCTGCGATTTACAGGGCTTGTCGTCGTCCAGCCCAGGCGCGTGTTCTCCGCCGGAACGAGGTTCAGAACTCAGTCTGTTCGCGGTTGACATCGACCGGATCGAGGCGCGGCACGGTGGCATCGACCGTCACCGCCAGCGGTGAACTGAGCATTTCGCTCAGCACACGGTTGATGTCGTCCGCCAGCCGCCGCCGGAACTCGTTGTACGTCTCGCCGCCCGTCTGCCCATAGATGGTGAACGTGTAGCTCTCGTTGATCGCCTTGCCCAGCACGATCATCTCCGGCTCCCAGTGATCGATCTGCGCGAGCTGACTGCGCTGGCACTGATACAACTCGAAGACGATCCGCACCTCGCCATGCCGGCCGATCAGGCGCGTATCGAGCGCGATCGCCAGGGCGGCGCTGCGTTTGCTCACCTTTTTGCGGAACTGGGACGCCATCCTGCGCGCGACCGGGCGCACCCGGCGGCTGATTTTTTCCGGGTCCCACGTGCTGGCCCGCTGCGCGATCCGGTTGAGCCGGGCTGCCTGAGATGGATTCGCCAGCACCTGGCTGCGCGCCACACGCCCATACATATCGTACTGGGTGATGCGCACGCCGCTGACCTTCCAGCCGGAGAGATAATAGCCGTCCATCCCCAGCAGCACCTTGCGCGCGCTGACCACGCCTTCCCGGCACGGCGACGGCAGCGTGTTGTTCTGCGCGTGCTGCTGCCAGGCCTGCCGCCGCCCATACACAGAATTGGGATCCATCGGCGGCATGGTGGCATACGGCGGCTGCCAGTTGGTGAAGGCTTTGCTCTTTTCGATAGGCCGGGGCAGGATCACCTGCAAGACCAGCGCCACATTGAGGTAAAGCGCGGTGTAAAAGCCGACATCCAGGATCGGAAATGCCTGATCCAGCGCCGCGCGTTCGCGGATAAAGTACAGGCCGAAGTAGATCAGCCCTACAACCCCCGCCACAGACGCCACCAGCAGATTCGCCCGCCGCCAGCCAGCGCCGAAGGTCGCCAGCAGCGATAACACCGCCGCCACGATCGCCGCCGACACCACCAGCAGCAGTGTCATATCTTCACGGTCGCGCAGCAGTTCATAACCGGTGCGCCCGAACGTGACTGTCGCCTGCCACGGCAGGGCGAAGAACGCGATCAGCACGCCGACCGCGCACAGCAGCGTGATAAAGTCCGCCAGCGAGAACATCGTCACGCTGCGCGGCAGGATCAGCAGCAGGATCGTCAGCACGATGATCAGCATCACCTCAACCGCCAGGCCGATCGCCAGGGCGATGATCATCTCCGACGGGCGCGCGGTGTTCAGCTCGAAGTTGATCAGCGGGACGATCACCGTGGTGGAAACCGGCTGATTCACCGGTTCGCCGGGCGTCTCGATCGGCTGGAGCAGTTCAGGATCATAATCGGGGATCGTCACCTGCACCGAGGCGTTGTTGTCGATGATCGTCGCGGCGTCTTCTTCGATGGAATCCAGATCAGTGCCCACCTCCAGCAGCAGGGTCACCTCGCTGCCGGGTGGAAAGGCCGTCACCGGAAAGCGAAGCTGCAAACTCTGGCGGGTTTCGCCGTTCCGCAGCGGCGGCAGAAAGGCGCTGACCACCACCGCGCCGGACTGGGCGTTTTTGAGTTCCATCAAGACCTGAAAGCTGGCGGGGCCGCCCTCATTCGTGACCGAAAATGTCACAATCACTTCGCTTTGATCGGCGGACAGGGCGGCGGCGGGGCCAGCCGAGATGCGATAATCGGGGGGTTCGCCAGCGCCGGACTCCTGCGCGTGGACGGAGGTCAGCGCGGCCAGCAGCAGGGCGGCGAACAAGGCGGCAAATGGCGCGATGGCGATCGCGGCGCGGGACAGGGCGCGGGCGGCTGTTCGGCTCATGGCTGGCGTTTAACCTTGCAGGTGATCCCAATGGCGGTTTCGGTCGCGGACATCACAATATTCCAACTATAGAGCGAAAACAGGGAACTTCCAAATCGCCTGCTCTACGATTACACGGCGGCTGCCCTGCTGTTGATCCTTAATGCGCGGTCAGGCCCGATTCTTGCCAAATTCGTAGTCGAACTAAACAGAGCGACCTGATCGGGCCGCCCTGTGAAAAAAATCCAGAATGTGGCGAAGCAGATCAACCGCTAGCGGCGGATCAACCGCTAAAAGTGGTCAACCGCTAAAAGTGATCAACCGCCTTCTTCGGTCGCGGCAGGCTCCTCCGGCGTTTCCGTCTCAGTCATGTTGCTGATCATCATCTCGACCGCGATCACCTGGCCCTCGCCTTCGCCTACAAAGGACGAGTTGACGCTCACCAGCAGTTCACCTTCCGGCGAGAAAGCGATCCCGTAGGGAAAGTTCAGGCCTGCCGCAACCGGGGTCAGACCATCTTCAGTGACCATGATCACACGCCCGCTGTCCGGCAGATAACCCGCGTCGCCGAAGCCATCGGCCAGTTCGACGGCATACAGATTGCCCGCGTCGTCGAACGCCAGATCGGTGACGAGGTTCGTGCCGTCGAAGGTGGCGATCACCTCGCCCTCCGGCGAAAGCTGTTCGATGCGCGAGGCGCTGATCTCTCGCTGGAAGGGGAAGCCGCCCAGGAAACCGATGTAGACGCTGCCGTCCGGCCCGATCTCGACCGACGTAGGGACCTGACTGCCAGCTTCAGCGGCGGGGTAGACCGCGAACAGCGCCAGACCATCCGCCTCCGTCCAGGTGAATACGACGTTGGCGCTGGCATCGACGATGTAGATCGTGCCGTCTTCCGCCACGGCGAAATCGACCGGGTTGCTGGCGATGGTCTGCTCATCTCCGTCCGGGTTGTTCTCAGCTTCAAAGGCGTAAAGATCGATAAAGTTGACTTCTTCCAGCGACTCGCGGTCATACTGAACCAGCGCGCTGATCGGCAGACCTTCCGGCGTGGGGGTGATGCCTTCGCCCACCAGCAGCCAGATCGACTCGTCGGTGATGATCGTCTTGTGCGCGCCCAGGTAGCTACCCTCGCCGAAATAAGCGCGGCTGATCAGACCGGGGATCAGGACGCTCGCCTCACCTTCCGCCACCACCGTGACCTGCGAGGTCAGGCCATAAGCGACCGGCTCCTCAAAGGAACCAACGCCCGATTCTGTGCCGCCGATACCCGCTTCGGCGATCACCACCTCACCATCCGGGCCAAAGGTGATATGGCGCGGGCTGTTCAGCCCTTCGGCGACGACGACCGGTTCGGTCTCCTGCGCGCTGACGCGACCGGCCAGCGCGGCCACGATCGTCAGCAGCACGGCCAGCACGACAGCAGTCAGCCGCTGTCCCCATTCCTTGTGATTGCTCACGTGACTTCTCCTTGTTGCGATTGCAGAGTTGCCGGGCAGATTGATCGTCTGCGTGTCTGATAGCGCGGCCACGCCTCTCCTGCATGGCGTGCCTGTTTCCATTTATTCACCGAACAGATAAGTAAACCATGAGCGCCCGACGAGAAATGCCAGGAGTCTGTGCGGATTGCACGAATCCATTGAGACGATTAAGTTGCGATGACGACAACCAATCGTTAAACTCATCTTAAGCAGGCACTAACCGGCCTGCGCCCCGCAGTGAAAACGGCTTATGTGGAGGATTACCCTTATGTCCCGAAAATTGTTGATCGTTATTGCGCTTCTGAGCCTGATGCTGGCCGCCTCGTTCAGCGTCAGCGCGCAGGACCTGGCTGGAACTACCGTCACCATTTTTGGCGCGTATACCGAAGAAGCGGAACTGGCTGCCTTTGTCGCAGGTTTTGACGCTTTTGAAGAAGAAACCGGCATCGATGTGGTTTATGAAGGCTCCAGCGATTTCGAGGTGCTGATCGCCGCCCGCGTCGAGGCGGGAGACGCCCCCGACATTGCCGGGTTCCCGCAGCCGGGCCTGATGAAGCGCTTTGCGGATCAGGCGGTTGACCTGCGCGAGGTGTTCGAGGAAGGCTATCTCGAAGGCCAGTACAACCAGAGCTGGATCGACATGGCGACGATGCCCGATGGCCGCGTGATTGGCATCTGGAACCGCGCCATCGTCAAGAGCCTGGTGTGGTATTCGCCGGCCGCTTTTGCCGAGGCAGGTTATGAAATCCCGACCACCTGGGACGAACTGATCGCCCTCAGCGACCAGATCGTGGCCGATGGCGGTGTGCCCTGGTACGCGCCGATGGAATCCGGCAACGCGACCGGCTGGGTGGGCACGGACTGGATCGAGGACATCATGCTGCGCACCGCCTCGCTGGAGGATTACGACAACTGGACGGTCCCGGTGAACCTGGAAGACCGGCTGCCGTTCTCGTCGCCGCAGGTGACCCGCGCGTGGGAACTGATGGGCCAGGTGCTGCTCAACGAGGATTACATCTTCGGCGGCACGATCACCACGCTCAATGACCGTTTCTTCGATACCGGTATCCCGCTGCTGAACGGCGAAGCCTACATGGCGAAGCAGGGCAGCTATATGCCTGGCTGGATCATCGAGGACGTTCCCGACCTGACGATCGGCCCGGAAGGCGACCTGAACTACTTCTTCTTCCCGCCGATCGACGAGGAATTTGGCAGCCCGGTGCTGACCGGCGGCGATGTGTACTCGATGTACAACGACCGCCCCGAAGTGCGCGCTGTGCTGGAATTTATGACAACTGCTGAGTCGATCCGCCCGTCGATCGAGGCCGGCACGTTCATCGCCCCGCACCTCGATGTGGACGTGTCCTGGTACGACGAAGCCAACCTCGGCATCGCCGAAATTCTGCTGAATGCCACCTCCGTCCGCTTCGACGGCAGCGACCTGATGCCGGGCGCGGTGGGCGCGGGCACATTCTGGAGCGGCGTGGTCGATTACATCAGCGGCGACGACCTGACCAGTATCCTGGAAGCGATCGACGAGAGCTGGCCGACCGAGTAAGCGTCTGAAATCTGGCGTCTGTTACGGGCGCACCGCACATTCATGCTCATCGGCGCGGGGTAGTTGAACACCATTCAACTGCCCCGTCTGTGTCTTAGGGGCGCAGGAGGCCGTGTGTCCTCATGATCGGCCCGAACAAGACCCCGTAGTAATGTTTAGAGGAATCCACTTTATGGCACAACAGGCAACCCCCAATCCGCCTCAAGGCACGAACTGGCTGGTAGATGGGCCGGGGCGCATCCTGGTCTCTGCCGCGCTGCCGGTTCTCGCGTTCCTGCTCCTGTGGCAGAGCTTTATTTTTATGCGCGACGCCGACGCGCCCAAACTGGTGATCGGCGTGGTGGCGCTGCTGGTCGGCGTTGGGGGCGTGTGGCTGCTCTATTACGCCATCAACCGCCTGGTGGAAACGCTGCCAGACGATACGCGTGATAAGCTGCGCCCTTATGTATTTGTCGGCCCGGCGCTGATCATCCTCACTGTTTTTCTGGTCTACCCGGCGCTGAACACGATCGTCCTCAGCTTTATGGACGCCCGCAGCGAAAATTTTGTCGGGCTGGATAATTTTGTATTCGCCTTTACGGACGAGAGTATGCAGGTGGCGCTGCGCAATAACGCCCTGTGGCTGATCATCGTCACGTCGGTATCTGTGTCTCTGGGCTTGATCTTTGCCGTGCTGGTCGATCGGATCGGCAAGTGGGAACCGCTGGCGAAGTCGCTGATCTTCCTGCCGATGGCGATCTCCGCCGTGGGCGCGAGTGTGATCTGGCGCTTTATGTACGACGCCAAACCCGCCTCTCGCCCGCAGATCGGGTTGCTGAACGCGATCCTGATCGAGACCGGCAGCGACCCGGTGCTGTTTCTCAACGAGATTCCGCTCAACACCTTCGCGCTGATGGTGATCATGATCTGGCTGGTGACCGGCTTCTGCGTGGTGGTGATCTCGGCGGCGGTGAAAGGGGTCGCAGACGAAATTCTGGAAGCGGCCCGCATCGACGGCGCGGGCGAGGTGCGCGTGTTTTTCAGCATCATCATTCCGTCAATCCGCACCACGCTGATCACGGTCGGCACGACGGTTTTCATCATGGTGCTGAAGGTCTTCGACATCGTGTATGTGATGACCAACGGGCGGCGAGAGACCGAAGTGATCGCTAACCGCATGTTTAATGAATTTTACCGGAACGGCAATTACGGGCGCGGCAGTGTGCTGGCCGTAGTGCTGCTGATTATCCTGCTGCCTTTCCTGTACCTCAACCTGCGCGATCTGCGCCGTCAGAAAGGCTAAACCTCATGAGCAGCGTTGCATCCATGCAGCAGAGCCAGGCCGCCGCTCCCTCCGTGCGTCGCTCCGGCGTGCGCGATCTGCTGACCCGTGCTCCGGTGAGTGTGGTCGTCGTGCTGATCTGTTTTCTGTGGTCGCTGCCGACGGTCGGCCTGCTGATCACCTCATTCCGGCCCACGCAGGACATTAACACCAGCGGCTGGTGGACGGCCTTCCAACTGCCGTTCAACTTCACGCTGGACAATTACAACACGGTGATCAACGCCGATGGCCTGGGGAATGCCTTCGCCAACAGCCTGCTGGTGACGATCCCCTCGGTCGTGATCCCGATCACGATCGCCGCGTTTGCCGCCTATGCCTTCGCCTGGATGAAATTCCCAGGGCGCGATCTGTTCTTTGCGACCGTGGTGGCTCTGCTGGTCGTGCCGCTGCACACCTCGCTGATCCCGGTGCTGCGCCTGTACGTCAACCTCGATCTCAACGGCACATTTCTGGGCATCTGGCTGGCGCATACCGGGTTTGGCCTGCCCCTGGCGATCTATCTGCTGTATGGCTTTATCGCCAACATCCCGCGTGAGCTGATCGAGTCTGCCGCGATTGACGGCGCATCGCCTTTCACCACCTTCACGCGGCTGGTGATCCCGCTTTCTGTGCCCGCGATCGCGTCCTTTGCCATCTTTCAGTTTCTGTGGGTGTGGAACGATCTGCTGGTGGCGCTGGTCTTCCTGGGTACGAATGCTGAGGTCGAAGTGGTGACGCGCAGCCTGTCCGAACTGGTCGGCTCCAGAGGGCAAAGCTGGGAAGTGCTGACGGCCGGCGCATTCGTGACGATGCTGATGCCGCTGCTGATCTTCATTTTCTTGCAGCGATTTTTCGTGCGCGGGCTGATGGCCGGTGCGGTCAAGGGTGGGTGAGCGCATCCCCCTTAAGTTTGGCTTAGAAGGCGTGCTGGCGCGTCGTGCGATCGGGTATAGTTGCCCTGTCAAACTGGCTGGCACGTCTGCCCCAAACAAACAGGAGAACGACACATGGCTAATCGCAGCGCAGAAGCCGTCTGGGAAGGGACACTGAAGGAAGGCAAGGGTTCGCTCAAACTGAGCAGCGGCGCGTTTGAAGGCGCGTATTCGTACACCAGCCGCTTCGAGGAAGGCACGGGCACCAACCCCGAAGAACTGATCGCGGCGGCCCATGCCGGCTGCTTCACGATGGCGCTGGGCGCTGGCCTGGAACGCGCCGGGACTCCGGCGGAACATCTGCATACGGACGCCAAAGTTCACCTGGAGCCGGTCGATGGCAAGCTGTCGATCACGCGGGTCGAACTGGTGACTGAGGGGCGCGTCCCCGGCATTGACGAAGCCGCATTCCTGGAACAGGCCGAAGGCGCGCGCGCCAACTGCATCATCTCCCGCGCGCTGCCCGCCACCGAGATCGTCCTCACCGCCCGCCTGTTGAGCTGATCTGCCCGGCCTGTCGATCCTCGCGCAGCCGCCGCTGATGCCTCAGTCCATGCGGCGCTGCGCTGTTTTCTCACGAGCATCACCAATGAACGAGAATGTCCTCGGTATCGCCGCGCCCGCCCTGTACCGCTGCCAGATTCACCGTTATTACAGCGGTTTATCGCGCCTGTATCTGCGCCTGTTTAAGGGCCAGGCCGATCTGCCCGCATTTTATGTGCTGTTTGCGGATGTCGGTTACATCGACGCGCCGGTTAACTGGCAAAGCGCCGATTTTCAGATCGCCCCGAAACAGGACTGCATCGACCTGATGCTGAAGACCGGTCTGGTCGGCCCGGCGATCCTTCAGTTCCCTGATGCCTACGCCGCCGTCACCGATTATGCCCGGCTTTATGTGGCGCGCGGAACCACGGTGCGGATCATCGCCAGCAGCGCCTCTCTGCTGACCGACCTGCCGCCCGATCTGAAGTGATCGCCCCGATAACAGGTTACAATTCGTCAACCTGCCAGCCGACTTTTGGCTGAAGTTTGTAAATATTTTCAATCGTAACAGAGGTTTTGGTACTCAAGTCCTGACAAAACTTCAACAATCTGCTATAAATGTTAAGATCGTTGATCGTAATCTAATATAACAACTCACACTCACCCGAACGGAGCTTCGCCATGATCGGGCTGCCTCAGAATCAAACGGATGTTGAACCTACGCCAGAGTTCAATCAGCGCTGTCTCGACCTGGTGAGGGCGTGGGAATCTGGCGAACTCCCGGTCAAGGACGCCGTGGCCCAGCTTCAGCAGCTTCATCAGGATGCCCTTAACGCCAATCATCTCGCCAATCAGGGCCGCGCCGAACATCTGATGGGCTACTTACAGCATTATCGAGGCAATCTAGACGTCAGTATCCGCCACTACGAACGCGCCCGCGCGCTTTATCTGCGCGTCGGCAATCGGGTGCGCGCTGCCGCCATCGACCTCAACCAGGGTGAGAATTATCGCTTCAAGGGCGATTTTGCCCGCGCCCGCCGTCTTTATCGTGCTGCCTATGACGCCGCCACTGAACTGAACGAACTGCGCATTCAGACGATCGCGCTGGTCAATGAAGGGCTGGTGCTGCTGGCGACCGGTCAGCATGACGACGCGCGCGCTGCTTTCCAGGAAGGGTATCAACTGGCGTGTGAGTGGCCGGAGCCGAATTCCAACCTATATGGCATTCTGTGCGAGGTTCATCACGGCATGGCGACGATCCACATGCACGCCCACCAGCACAGCGAGGCCTGGGAAGAGGCGCTGCGCGGCCTGGAAACCGCGTCGCAGAGCAAGCAGCCGTTCCATCTCGGTTTCGCCAACCGCATCATGGGCGAAGTCGTGACCGCACTGGGCGGCGCGCCGGAAGAAGGTTTCTCCGCTGACCCAGATGATTACTTCCGCGCGGCGCTGGAAGCCTTCCGGGAAGTCAATGCCGAGGCAGAACTGGCCCGCACCATGTTCGCCCAGGCCAAAAGCCTTTCCACGCGGGGACGCCGCACCACCGCCGCGCGCAAACTCCAGCAGGCCATGATCATCTTTACGCAGCTTGGCATGGTCGATGACGCCGCCCGCGCCGCCGAGGCCCAGTTGGCCGTCCTCTGAGCGGCGATCGTCTCAGCAACAGCGAAACGGGAACCTGTTCAGGCGTCCCCGTTTTTGATCCAGCCGCCGGTCAGATCATCCACCGCTGGCGATCACCTGGCCGTCCGTCAGGGTCAGCACACGGTCGGTCTGAGCGGCGAGGGTCGTGTCGTGTGTGACGATCACCACCGTCGTGCCGGAGTCGTGGCGGATGGTGTGCAGCGCGCGCAGCACGATCTCACCCGACTCGCTGTCCAGGTTGCCGGTCGGTTCGTCCGCCAGCAGGATCGGCGGGTCGTTTGCCAGTGCCCGCGCGATCGCCACCCGCTGCTGCTGCCCGCCGGAAAGCTCTGATGGGCGGTGATTGAGCCGGTCGCCCAGCCCCAGAAGTCTGAGCAGTTCCCGCGCGCGTTTTTCCGGTAGATACTTCCGTCTGCGCGCGAACTGGATCGGCAGCGCCACATTTTCCACGGCGGTCAGGGTCGGGATCAGATTGAAAAACTGGAAGATAAACCCGATCTTCTCGTTGCGGATCTCGGTCAGTTGATCGTCGTTCATGCGGGAAACATCCACGCCGTCGATCTCGACTGTGCCCGCCGTCGGCGTATCCAACCCGCCGATAATTCCCAGCAGTGTACTCTTTCCGCTGCCCGATGGCCCGACGATGCCGACGATCTCGCCCGGATAAATGTCCATATCCACCCCGCGCAGCGCATGGATGATCGTTTTGCCCAGCGGTAACTGTTTGGTCACTCCCCGCACGCGGATCACCGGAACCGGCATAACACTTCCCACTTCCCTCTGGACGACACCGCACAAGCCAACCAATCCTGACCGCGCATTATAGCAGGGGAACCGACCTCAAATGGCTGAAGATTTACCCCGCCACAGAACACATCTGGGGGCGGCCAGCGATCGTCCAGCCGCCCCAGCACTCAAGCCTCCCTGGGGTCAGGGCGCTTCAAAGTGTGTGGTATCGAACGTAAGGACGACAGACGCGGGCACACCGCTTCCCTGGCTGAGCGTCAGGGAATAGTCGGCGCTGGCGCAGTTGTCCACATCATCATCATAGTTACTGTTGACGACGACCAGATAGTAGGCGCTGTAGCCTTCGGTGCTGATCTCACCGCCATTGGCGAGATAGAACCAGTCCGCGCTGGACGGCCCGATCCCGATACCGGCTAGGATCAGGTCAGGATTATCGGTGCTGACGGCAAAATTGCCCGCCGCGCTCACTTCCCAGTAATTCGCGCCCAGTTCTTCCACGCCCAGGCCGCTGCTGACCGTGCCCACGCCACTGACCGTGCCTTCCAGCCGCACGGTGGTCTCAAAGAGTGGAGCGAGGGCATAATCGCGCACCAGATTCTGCGAGCGATAAGCAACCATAAAGGTCGGAATGTCCACATCATAGGCGGCCAGCGTATTCTCCAGCGCGGCAAAGCCATCCACGACGGCGATATTGCGCCACAGTTCCTCCACCACCTGCGGCCCGAAGAAATCGACCATCGACTGGATCAGTGTCCATTCGCCGTACATATACGTGCCGTCCTTGTTCCCCAGGCAGATTTCCGGCGACGCGAAGTTATCGAACACATAGCCGGTCGCGTCCTGCGCCTCGCCCGCGCCCTGAGTCTCCATCCAGGTCGCCGTGGCTTCGTAATACCAGAACATCGGCTCCCCGGCCTCATAACCGAACTGAATCGAGTGGTTGAATTCGTGGACGGCGGTGGTCAGCGCCAGTTCTTCCGGCGTATACTGCGGACGGGTATCTTCGGCGAAATCGTTGTCGATCACCATGTAGCTGGACGTGGCGCTCTCTTCAATTTCCTCACTGAAAGGATTATCGTCGCCGGGGCCTTCCGGCTGCACGTAGCCGAGGATGCCCTCATCAAGCACGTTCGCCAGATACACATCGTACAGGCCATCATTGTCCGGCACGGGCGGCGTCCACCCCAGTTGATTGATCTGGAAATCGCGCGTCTGCTCCATGACTTCGGCCACGTACTGCGCATAGTCTGGCGTGGTCGCGTCATCGCCTTCGAGCGTGTAATGGACGACGAAATGCTCGGTCTGGATCGTCTGGCGCGGGCCGCTGAGCTGCACCCGGCTGCGATCGTCCAGCTGACGGATCAGTTCGACACCGCCTACGGTAACTGTGAGCGTATACGTGCCAGTTGTCTCCCCATAGCTGCCGACCACGACCTCATACTGCCCGGCCTGTGCTACGGTAATGGCGATGCCGGAGTCGAGGGTGCTGCTGCCGAGATCGTCGTTGAGTTCGATCAGCTCACCCGAAGGATCGAACAATGCCAGAATGGTATCGAGCGACTCGCTGGTGGCCTCGGTCTGCGCCAGGATCGTGTCGCCTGCGTCCAGGGTGATCGGATAGCTCACTTCTGGTGTGCCGCCGGTGATCTGGCCTTCAAAGAACTGCGACTGCGCGCCGACCCGAATATCGCCCTGCTGAGCCACCTCATTCCCGCCGACGGTCACCGCCATCTCGAACGCGCCCAGGCTGTCCTCATAGGCCGTCACTTCAACGGTATAGATGCCGCTGGCGGTCGCTGTATATACCAGCGCAGAATTGAAGGTCTGACGGCTGGCGTCGTCGTTACGCGCTGCCTCGCTGCCGTCCGGGTTATAGAGCGTGACGATCGTGTCCAGGTCGCCGCTGAGGGCGGTGGTCACAATAAAGATGGTCTGCCCCGCCTCCAGATCGACAGTGATGGTCTGCGCCGGGACGGACTCGCTGATCTCGCCTTCGTAAATTTCCGCGCCCGGCCCATACTGTGGCTCGAACAATTCCTCGCCCCCCGTCCAGAGGCGAAGTACAAATTCGCCGGTTCCGCTCCAGGCCGTGACGCTGGCGGTGTAGGTATCGGCAACCTGCGCGGTGAACGCCGCCGCCGAATTCAGATTGTTGATCCCGGCGTCGTCATTCTCGATGATGACACTGCCGCTGGAATCGCGGATCGTCAGGATCGGGTCGAGATCGCCGCTGGTGGTGAGGACTTCGACGCGGGCCGTCACACCGGCTTCGAGGTTAAACGTAAAATCGACCTGGGGATTAGCCTCGTCGATAACCCCCGTGCTTTCTTCCTGGGCCTGGGTTAACAGCCAGCCAAAAGTCATCATCACAACGATCACAGTCACAACGCGCAGCCGGTTCATATGGGCCTCCCAAAATTTCGCATGACGCGAGCGGCAATCTTAGCAAGTGGGTAAGCAAAAGTGCTATAAAAATTCCCGATCATTGTAGCGTGGATCGTTAGCTTTGCTTGCGCCTCATGTTCAACAGGTAGATTTCCCGCAGCGGCGCAGCGCACTGCGTCCCTGCAACCAGGCGATTTTCACTCCAGCTAAATATGAACCTTGCTCCGCAGAGCGACCGTAGCTCCGCACAGCGACCGTAGGCCAGACGTATTGTGCGCGTGCTTTGGCAACCGCCTGGCGTGTGACATAATGGGGGCAAACCATCTTCAGGGAGAACGTGCGATGCGGATTCGGATTATCACTGTGAGACTCCTGCTGCTGGCGCTGGCCGTGATCGCTGCCGCGTGCAGCAGCACCGGAATCCCGCAGGTGACGCCGACCGTCGCGCCGACCGACACCCCCACGCCCACCGACGCTGAAATGATCGCGCAGGCCGCCTCAGAGACGCCGTTCCCCACACTTCCGACCGAGACGCTGACCCCGGTTCCGGCTACCGGCACACCGACCAGCACGGTCACGCCGGAGCCGACCGCCACCGCCACCGAGACACCGCCACCGACTGACACGCCC
>Ga0224723_1001217_pt1 | contig 16027 bp, 10 predicted proteins | sample Balambano_FR2_Me_FD_161647 | JGI IMG/M metagenome (GOLD analysis project Ga0224723, IMG submission 161647) | Freshwater sediment microbial communities from Lake Towuti, South Sulawesi, Indonesia - Balambano_FR2_MetaG | ecosystem: Environmental > Aquatic > Freshwater > Lake > Sediment | place...
AACCTGCTGACCATGAAGGCTTATTACGAGACGGGCAGGGATCGCTCTGATCTGCCTGCCGATATGGAAGCCGCCGCACAGGAAGCCCGCGTGCGCCTGGTGGAAGCAGCGGCGGAAGCAGACGACCAACTGATCGAGAAATATTTCGCTGAGGAACAGCTCTCCAACGAGGAAATCCGGGACGGGATGCGCAAGGCTGCGCGCAGCCACACGCTGAAGACCGTGCCGGTGTTCGTAACCTCCGGCGCGAAAAATATCGGCACGATCCCGGTGATGGAGGCGCTGGTGGTGTATACCTCGCCACCGTCTCAGCGCCGGGTCGGGTTCGTCCGCGACGGCCAGCACACGATGGACAGCGTGGAATATCTGACCGCGCCGCAGACCGATGATGGCCCGCTGGCGGCTTACGTCTTCAAGACCACCACCGATCGCTATGTCGGCCAGTTGAATTACTTCCGCATCTTTTCCGGCAGCATCCAGGCGGATGGGCGCTACTGGAACGCGACACGCGGCGTCGAGGAAAGGTTTAACTCGCTGATGTTCGCGCGCGGCAAAGAGACCGTGCCGGCCACGACGCTGCACGCGGGCGATATCGGCGTGGTCGCCAAACTGACCGATACCAAAACGGGCGACAGTTTTGCCTCTAAAGACAACCCGCTGGAGATTTTGCGGCCAGAGTTCCCCGCCCCGCTCTATCAGGTGGCGTTAACCCCGCGCACTCAGGCAGACAGCGCCAAGATGGGGACGATCCTCACCAGCCTTTGCCAGGCCGATCCGACGCTGCGCTGGCGGCAGGACGCCGACACCAAACAGGTGCTGCTGGAAGGCATGGGCGATGTGCATGTGACGCTGGCGATCGCGCGCGCGGGCAGCCTGGGGGTCGGCATCGACACGCACCTGCCGAGAGTGCCGTATCGGGAGACGATCCAGAAACAGGCGGAAGCGACCTACCGCCACAAAAAGCAGACCGGCGGCGCAGGACAATTCGGCGAAGTTTCCATGCGGCTGATCCCCAACCCCGGCGGCGGCTTTGTGTATGAGACGGCGGTCGTCGGCGGCGCGATCTCGAACGTATTTTTCCCGTCGATCGAGAAAGGGATTCAATCGGTGATCCCCGAAGGCGTGATCGCCGGGTATCCGGTGGTGGATGTGAAGGCTGTGGTTTACGATGGCAAGATGCACCCGGTGGACTCCAAAGACATCGCGTTTCAGATCGCGGGGCGCGAAAGCTTCAAGGAAGCGTTTATGGAAGGCAGCCCGGTGCTGATGGAGCCGATCGTGGATGTGCGCATCACCGTGCCGGAAAGCATGATGGGCGATGTGCTGGGTGATCTGAACACGCGGCGCGGTCGTGTGCAGGGGATGGATACCAACGCGGGCAAAAGCGTGATCAGCGCACAGGTCCCCCTGTCTGAGATGATGCGCTATGGCAATGAACTGCGCTCGATCACCGGCGGGCGCGGCATTTACACCATGACGCTGAGCCATTATGAACGTGTGCCCTCCAACATTCAGGATGGGCTGATCAAAGCAAGAGAAGCGCACGCCAGCGAGGCGCACTGAAGTCAGGAAGTCGTTGGTCGTTAGTTTTTAGCAGGGGAGAGCCGGTGCACACTCCCATGCTATAGCTTCCGCCGATGAGTTATGGGCGAGAATCAAAACGGGCGCGAATTTGCGATCGCGCCCGTTTTTGATCTCCGTATCCTGGTTACTGTTATTGCTGATGCGACGGGTTATCGCCTGGGCTGACCACATCGGACGCGGGTTCCTCCGCGTCGGCCTGATCTGATCCGTTGGTCGAGGCTTCCGCCGCTTGCTGGATCGGGTTGAGCGCGAAGTGACGGGGCGTTTCTCCCGTGGCCTTCTTGTCCTCCGGCAGCACTTCGTCCAGCGTCATGCCGATCGCGCGCAGCATCTGATCCTGCTCAACCACTTCATGCGTCAGCAGTTCGTTCGCCAGCGCGTCGAGCTTATCACGGTTTTCCGACAGCACGCGCATGATGCCCTCATAGCAGTCTTCGACAATGCGGCGCACCTCAGCGTCGATTTTGGCAGCCGTTTCCTCGCTGTAATTGCGGCCCTGTGAGAGGGAGTAACCCAGGAACGGCTGGCGGTCATTATCGCCGAAGTTCAGCGGGCCGATCGCGTCGCTCATGCCGAACTGCGACACCATGCGCCGCGCCAGATCGGTCACCCGGCGCAGATCGTCCGCCGCGCCGGTCGTAATCTCGCCGAACACAATGTCTTCCGCAGCGCGCCCGGCCAGGCCGACCGACATGCGCGCCAGCAGATATTCGCGCGAGTAATTGCGCAGATCGTCGGCGGGGACGAAGGCCGTCACGCCCAGCGCCTGACCACGCGGCACGATCGTCACCTTCAGCACGGGATCGGCTTTGGGCGTCAGCGCAGCGGCCAGGGCATGACCCGCTTCGTGATAGGCCGTAACCCGGCGTTCTTCCTCGTTAGAAAGGGGTGGGCTTTCCGTCCCCAGCACAATCCGGTCGAACGCATCGGAGAAATCACGCATCGTGATCTTTTTGCGATTGCGGCGAGCGGCGTTGAGCGCGGCCTCATTGGCGAGGTTCGCCAGATCAGCGCCGGAAAAACCGATCGTCCCGCGCGCCAGCGACTCCAGAGCCACATCGCTGGAAAGCGGTTTGCCACGCACATGAATTTTCAGAATTTCGTGGCGGCCCTTCTTGTCCGGCAGGCCAACCGTCACCTGACGGTCAAAGCGGCCAGGGCGCAGCAGGGCCGGGTCCAGCACATCCGGGCGGTTGGTCGCCGCCATGACGATCACGCTGTCGGTGCGGTCGAAACCGTCCATCTCCGCCAGCATCTGGTTCAGCGTCTGTTCGCGCTCATCGTGGCCGCCGCCCAGGCCGGCCCCACGCTGGCGGCCCACCGCGTCGATCTCATCGATAAACACAATGCTGGGCGAATTATCGCGGGCGCGCTTGAACAGATCACGCACGCGCGACGCGCCGACGCCGACGAACATCTCAACAAACTCGGACGCAGCGATGCTGAAAAAGGACACACTCGCTTCCCCGGCCACCGCGCGCGCCAGCAGAGTCTTACCCGTTCCCGGCGGGCCGACCAGCAGCACACCACGCGGAATGCGAGCGCCCAGGGCGATATATTTGTCCGGCTCACGCAGGAAATCCACAATTTCCAGCAGTTCGGTCTTTGCGGCATCCTGCCCGGCCACATCGTCGAACTTGACCTGCGGCTTCTCGACCGTGTATTCGCGCGCCTGGGTGCGGCCAAAGCCGAACGCGCCGGTCATCTGGCGCTGCGCGCGGCGAGACATCCAAATAAACACGCCGATGATCAGCAGGATCGGCGCCCACCCGATCAGAAGCTGGAACAGCAGCGGTGTCTCCGCAGAGAGATAACGCACCACGATCTCGGGCCGTTCCGCGAGGCGTTCATCCAGCAGCGTGGTGTCTTCCGGCAGCCGCACGGTAAAGCGCGTCACGCGGCTGTTGTCGGTCAGGGGATTGGCGACCGGCGCGGGAAACTCCCCTTCGGCGGTATTCCCACGGATGTCGATCGCATCCAGATTACCGCGTTCGACCTGCGCCAGCAGCACACTGTAGGGAATTTCGGTGGCATTGCTCACTGCGCCCAGCCCGCTGAACTGGAGCAAGAGATAGAAGAATACCAGAACGGCAACACCCGGCCAGAACCACCGCCGCCAATCCTGCTGAGGCGACGGTGGAGGCTCGCCAGGGCCGTTGGTGTCTTTGTTGTCTCGATTATTGTTGCTCGGAAAGCCCATAGAATATGATTCCTGACATTACGTTTAAGGCGTAAGCAAAGTCTAGCGATGGCGCATTAGAATAACGCAAATTTTTACCCAGTCACACATGAAGAAGGCAAATGAGTAATAAACACCCCAGAAGCGCGGGGGTTGCGCCGGGCACGCGGATCGGACGGAAAATTGATTTCGTCCCCACGCGGAAGGATCGTAAAGCTGAATTTGTCCTGGCTTCAACGGCGGTTATAATGGATGCAGCATAAAGGAATTTGTTCATGGCCGACGCGCAATCGCCCAAACCTCACCTCAGCCAGAACCCGGACGAAGCTGCTGAGCGGCGCGAGATCGTCGAAAAAGTGATCCACGCCCTTCAGCCCGCGCAGACCAGCGCGCTGCCCTCGCCGGAGCCTGGCTCATCGTCGGCCATTCAACCGGCCAGCCGCCCACCCTGGCCGCTTCAGCAGTATTTTGATGGCGAAGTGGTGCTGGATGTGGAGCTGGGCGCGCGCTTCCCTAACATGCCGCTGATGTCTAACATCCACTTCCGTGAGCTGGGTTCGCGCAAATCTCGCGGCGTGGCGACCCTTTCCACCAGCGACGGCGGCGCGCAGATCGTGATCGACGCTGACTCCGATACGCACGCGATCCAGTTGTCGTTTACCTATGGCTCAATGCTGACCCTGCGCTTTGACCTGTCTCATCTCAGCGATGCTGACCGCGACGGGTGGATGTCCAAAATGCGGCGCGCGGATTCTGGCGTCGCCTTTTTATGGGGCGCGGCCCGCTGGGATCGGGATTACGTGCTGTGTCTGTCGCACAAATACTTCACCAATATCTACGCCTTCTCCCCCAGCCAATTCGACTCTGCGGCGCGCGTGACGTCAGAGGTCACTCGCAGGCTGCTCGACTGGCTGGAAGGCTACTGGAAGCCGAAAAAGGCGGACGATCAACCTTCCCCCACGCTGCTGACGTGGTAGCCTCTTTTGCGCTCAGTTCTTCGTTGAGTTTTGACCTCCCCTGTGGCAACATGGGCGGCATTGTACCGTGTCACAGGAGCGCCGCATGAATCGGCTCCAGTACGAAACCAGCCCTTATCTGCTTCAGCACAAAAATAACCCCGTTGATTGGTATCCCTGGGGTGATGAAGCCCTGCGCAAAGCCAGGGCAGAAGACAAAGCGATTCTGCTCAGCGTGGGGTACAGCGCCTGTCATTGGTGCCACGTGATGGAGCATGAGAGCTTTGAAGACCCGGAAACCGCCGCGCTGATGAACCAGTATTTCGTCAGCATCAAGGTGGATCGGGAAGAACGCCCCGATGTGGACGACATCTACATGCAGGCCGTCCAGGCCTTTTCCGGTCACGGCGGCTGGCCGATGACGGTCTTCCTGACGCCGGACGGACGACCGTTCTGGGGCGGAACGTATTTTCCGAAGGAGCCGCGCCACGGGCTGCCGTCCTTCCGCCAACTGCTTGAAGCCATGCACGATGCCTATACCAACCGCCGCGATCAGGTGGAGCAGAACGCCACCTCGCTGACTGATGCGCTGAGGCGCGATTCGCTGGGGATTGGGGGCAGCGCCGACGCTCTGAACGCCGATCTGCTGGACGCGGCAGTGCGTGAATTGAGCCAGCACTTTGACCTGACACACGGCGGGTTTGCCGGCGCGCCTAAGTTTCCGCAGCCGATGGCGCTGGAATTTCTGATGCGCACGGATGCCCGCACCGGCGACAGCAACACGCTGCGCCTGGTCACGCTGACGCTGCGAGCGATGGCGCGCGGCGGCATCTACGATCAGATCGGCGGCGGCTTCCACCGCTACAGCGTCGATTCGATCTGGCTCGTGCCGCATTTCGAGAAGATGCTGTACGACAACGCACAGTTAAGCCGGGCCTATCTGCATGGATGGCAGGCCACGCGGGATGACTTTTTCCGCCAGATCGCGGAGGAAGTCTACGATTACATCCTGCGTGAGATGAGCGCGCCCGAAGGCGGTTTTTACAGCGCCACCGACGCGGACAGCGAAGGCGAAGAGGGTAAATTCTTCGTGTGGAGCCTGGAAGAACTTCAGGCGCTGCTGGGTGACGATGCCCCGATCGCGGTCGAGTATTACGGCGTCTCACGTTCCGGCAATTTTGAAGGCCATAATATCCTGCATGTGCCCAATGACGAGACGGTCACTGCCGGGCGACTGGGCCTCTCGGTCGAGAGTCTGCGCGCGAAAATTACCACGATCAGGGATCGGCTGTTCGCAGCGCGATCGCAGCGTGTCGCGCCAGGGCTGGACGACAAGATCATCGCGTCATGGAACGGTCTGATGCTGGCGAGCCTCGCGGAAGCCGCCCGTGTGCTGGATCGCGGCGATTATGCGGCGGCGGCGGTGCGCAGCGGCGAATTTCTGCTGAAGGCGCTGGTTGATGAGTCTGGCCGTGTGAAACGCACCTATAAGAACGGACAGGCGCGGATCAACGGGACGCTGGAAGATTATGCCTGCCTGATCGACGCCTTCCTGGAGCTGTATCAGACGATGTTCGACGAACGCTGGTTCGTGGCCGCGCGCCGCCTGGCCGACAGCGTACTCGATCATTTCGCCGCGCCAGATGGCGGATTCTTCGATACCGGCGACGATCACGAGACCCTGATCGTGCGCCCGCGTAATGTGCAGGATAACGCGGTTCCTTCCGGCAATGGGGCCATCGTCAGACAACTGGTGCGGCTGGCGGCTTATACCGGGGATGCCCGTTACGACGACGCGGCGCGCGGCGGCCTGCGACTGCTGACGGAGGCCATGCGGCGTTATCCGCAGGCGTTTACGGAGTCGCTCAATGCCGTCGATATGCTCGTCAGCGGCGTGGTGGAGGTCGCGGTAGTGGGCGCGCCCGATGCTGCCAGACCACTGCTCGATGCCATCACCCGACCCTACCGTCCCAATACGATCGTCGCCCTGGCGCGTGAGGATGTGGCCGGCGAACATATCATCCCGCTGTTGAGCTACCGCGTGATGCGCGCGGATCAGCCGACGGTCTACGTCTGCCGCAATTTCGCCTGCCGGATGCCCGTCACCACACCCGACGAAGTGAAAGCGCTGCTGGAAGCCCCATGACCTCATCGCTCCATCGCGGCAAACTGCTCGTCGTCGATATTGAAGCCACCTGCTGGGATACGCAGCCGCCCTCCGGCCAGCAGAATGAGATCATCGAGATCGGGGCGTGCGTCCTCGATCTCGACACATGTGAGATCACCAACCGGCGCGGCATCCTGGTCAAGCCAGAACGTTCCCGCGTCAGCGCATTCTGCACACAGCTTACGACGCTGACGCAGGAGCAGGTCGACGGCGGGATCAGCTTCCGCGATGCCTGCGGCCTGTTGGAGGTAGAATACGATTCCCGTGCGCTGCTGTGGGGAAGCTGGGGCGATTATGACCGGCGCATGTTCGTGTGGCAGTGCGCCAGCTTCGGCGTCAATTATCCCTTCAGCGAGCAGCACATCAACCTGAAGGAACTGCACGCCGAACTGGAAAGCAGCAAGCATAAGCAGTTCGGCATGGCGCGGGCAATGCGCGCGGCCAAACTGGAACTGGAAGGCACACATCATCGCGGCGATGACGATGCCTTTAACATCGCGCGGCTGATGATCTACCTGATCCAGAAGCACGGCGCGGCCCTCTTCGATCGCTATTTCGAGCCAGAGACGCTGCCGCCGGAACAGTGACGCATGTTCCGTGATGCGCCGTTTTGAGCTATAATGACCCCTGTATTGGCCTCAACAGGGACACAAACATCATGCGCAAGGAACTTGACGGCGGGCTGATCCTGCGGTCATTGAGCGAAGGCCACGAGTCTGATCGCGCGCGGCTGCCAGAATTTTACGCCTTCACATTTGGGGAAGCCGGAGATTCGGACGCGCGCGATATTTTTGTCTGGACGCAGGATTTGGTCTCCGGGAACCATCCCACCACCACGCTGGATGATGTGTGGGTCGTGGTCGATCCGGCCAAAGACGACGAGATCGTTTCCGCGCTGCTGCTGATCCCGCAGACCTGGCGTTACGAGGGGATTGAATTCGGCGTCGGTCGTGTCGAACTGGTGGCGACCAATCGCTTCTACCGCCGGCGGGGGTTAATCCGCCAGCAGATGCAGGCAGCCCATGAACGCAGCGCGGCGCTGGGGCATCTTGTTAACGGCATCACGGGCATCACCCATTATTACCGGCGCTTCGGTTACGCGATGGCGATGGATCTGGGCATCCGGGCGGCGTTTCCGCTGGCCTCTGTGCCGAAACTCGACGAAGGACAGGAAGTGGATTTCACCTTCCGCGCCGCCACGACCGCAGACATCCCCAGTCTGGTGGCGTGGGATCATTACTACGCGCAGCAGTTCCTGACCACCCATGTGAACACGCCGGAGTTGTGGGAATATGAACTGAATGGGCGTACTCAGGGCGCGCCGTTCTACATTTACCCGCTCATCATGACCGATAAAGCCGGGCGCGATGTGGGTTATCTTGCCATGCGGGCCAGCATCGCGGGGCGCTACGTCAACTGTCTGCGCTATGTGGTCGGGCCAGAGTCGTCCTATCTCGCCACATTTGCGGATGCGCTGCGAGAGATGAAAGCGTTTGCCGACCGCGCCTTTGAGAATGATCCCGACGCCAGACCAGGACACGTCTCGTTCGATTCCGGGCTGCCGCGCGCGCTCGATATTCTGATCGAGCGCACGTGGCCGGGCCTGGTGCGCCAGCCAGAGCGCATTTACACGTGGTATCTGCGTGTGCCAGAACTGCCAGCATTTATCAGACACATCGCGCCGGTGCTTGAAAAACGGCTGGAAAATTCGGGCGCGAATCGGTACACGGGCGATCTGAAGATCGGCTTCTATGACCTGACTGGCCTGACGATCCACTTTGAGAACGGACGGATCACCAGCGTGACGCAGGGCGAGCTGCCACAATATGAAGGCGATGCCGATTTTCCGTATCTGACTTTTCTCAACCTGGTATTCGGCCACCGCACTTTGGATGAGCTGGCCTATGTGCTGCCGGAAGTCACGTTCAATCGCAAGGCGGCGGTTCTGCTCGACGCGCTGTTCCCCGCCAAACGCTCGTGGGTGGTGGCGCTGACGTAATCGGACAGGGGAGAAATGGGGATACCTGCGTGGGCATCCCCCTTGTTTTACTGGCTATGGAATCATCCAGAATGTGACGCGATTCGGCCCCCAGAAGGCCGGGTCTTCATGATTGACCACCAGCACGTTGCCGTCACGGCTGAAGGCCACATCCAGCATCGGCGCATTGATTCTGATCTCGGCGACCACATTGGCGCTGGCAAGGTCAAACAGCGTGACCCGGCCATCGCTTCCATCGGTCGTTTCAGCAGTGCGCGTATTGCTGACAGCGATCATGGTGCCGTCCGGGCTGATCGACAGGCCATTGATGCTGACGCCTGCGCCCACGCCAATGGTCTGTACCTGCGCCAGGGTGTAGGTATCGAACACATAGGCGGCCTGGCTTTCGCCGATCAGACCCACAGCGGCTATAAGGGCGTCACTGTAGCCGAAGGTCACATCCTGCGGCGGCATCCCCAGATCGGCCACGCCGATATTGACGCCCGTCGCTACTTCCCAGAGCTGAAGCGTGGTGTCCGATTCCATCATGCCGCCGCTTCCGGAAGTCGCCAGCACCGTGCCGGTTTCCCCGAAGATCATGTTGCCCAGCAGCGCCATTTCGCCCACCTCATATAAAAACGTGGCGCCTGGATATTCATAAAGCTGGATGCTGCCGGCCTGTGTGGGGAAGGCGAACCGGGTCATATCCGGGCTGACGGCCGCCCCGAAGGCCTGCCCCAGATCGCTCAGATTGAGATAATTGACCGGCCCATCACCGCCCGCTGCCACGTTGAACTGCTGGATGATGGCATACGGCGTCTCGTTGAGCGGCGCGAACGCACCCCCTGTCAGCAGTGAGACACTATCAAATCCAAACGTCATGCTGGTCGTCTGATTCGTGTCCAGTGGATTCGGCGTGATGCGGATCGGATCGCTGCCGGGCGCGAATGTATCATAGACCCAGATTGCACCTACAGAACTGATCGCCACATAACGTCCGTCCGGCGACCAGACCACCGCATTGACCAGCCCATATTCGACCTGGGCCACCTGCTGAAGCGCGCTGGCATTTTCAAGCGTAATTGGCTGGCGTGCCGTGGGCAGCTCGATGGGTTGCAGCACCGGCTCCAGCCAGTATTCACCGTCCACACCTTCTGCCGTCCAGCCGAAATCCTCGATCTGGTCGATGCCGTCGTGCCCGACCTGCCACCACACGTAACCATCGGCGCAGACGGGCGCGCTGGTGACATAAACTACCTCCCCCGCCGCAATGGTGAACACGATGTCGGCGCTGGTGGTTGGCTCCGACCGCACATTATTGGGGCGACCGGGCGTGACCTCGGCATACATTCCCCCGGCCAGGCGCGATGGCAGATATTCCGGGCCGGCACAATCCGCGCCCCGCCCCTGGGACTGTACGCCAGTCGCTGGCAAGACCGTCAGCACGACGAGCAGAATGCAGATCAGAAACCCCACGATATTTCTCTCCAGCAAGAACTGTGTTCTCACGGCTGACTTACTCCTCTTGGTCGCAAAGCAGATGCGACCATTGTCGCACATGATGAGCCAAAGCACCCGGCAGCGGTTTATTGCGCCGGGTGAAATTGCAGCCGACAGTCATAGTGACACCGCGAAGGAGGCAAAGGGTTCCTGAGGCCTGGCACTTCAGGCCGCGTTACTCGGCAAGCTGATAGCTGAAGCGGAACAGATTGTCCGGGTCATAGCGGGCTTTGAGTGCGCGGAGACGCTCCCAGTTTTCGTTATCGTAGGCATCCGCAGCGCGATCCGCCGCTTCACGGCCAGACATAAAGTTGAGGTACACCCCGCCGCGCAGGTAGGGTTGGAGTTCAGCCTTGAATGTCTGGATGTAGGCCATACTGGCGGCCTTTCCATCTGGCGCGAAGATTGGCCCACCAAGCTGGAAGTAGTATTGCGCGCTCCGGTTGCCGACAGCGTTCAGCCCGGCCTCAGCATTAGCGATCGCGCCACCCGCGTGCCGCAGTTCAGCAAAGACCAGCGGGGATGCGCTGTCTGTGGCCCGCCGCACAATGATGTCCAGCGCCTCATCGCTCAGATGATCGAACATTTCATTCGAACCATAGGCCGCTGTGGGTGACACAGGATCATTATTGACCGTGCCGATCTCTGCAAACGGTATCTCCCGGAAGGTGCTGGAGACCGGAACCTGCCAGTCAAACCACTGCTGAACCAGGGCTGCCCCTTCAGTGGCATTTCCGGCGTAAACGCCGCGCACGACCACCTGCGTTGCCCCACGGATAGTCTCTGGCATCTGCGGCACGGATGGAAACTTCATGACTGCCATCGAGGAAGTCATCGCATCCGGCAGCGCTGCTGTCCACTCCCGATAAAAGTCCAGCACATCACGTGCCAGTTCACCAGGATAGACCAGATTGCCGCCGTAAATGCGTGCCACCGGCACCAGATCGAACTCCATCGCAGTGACGACACCAAAATTTCCGCCGCCGCCGCGCAGGCCCCAGAACAGATCGGCGTTCTCATCGGGCGAGGCACGTCTCAGCACTCCATCCGGCGTCACCACATCGATCCAACGCACACGATCTGCCGCCAGACCGTAGCGACGGCCCAGAAACCCGATGCCACCGCCCAGTGTATAGCCGATCACGCCGACGTGCGGAGAAGTCCCCAGCAGCGGCGCCAGTCCATGGGGCGTACTCTGTTCCAGCACCTCCTGCCAGATCACCCCCGCTTCAACCCGCGCCGTCCGGTTCGCTTCATCGACCGTAACGGACTTCATCCGCGACGTGACGATCAGCATGTGATCGTCGGCCGGATGCTGTATCCCGTGGCCGGTCGACTGAACCGCGACGCCGAGACCAAGCCGATGGGCGTAGATCACCGCAGCGCTGACATCCTGAGCATTGGCCGGAAGCACAATAATCGCCGGACGGTGATCCATCAGGAGATTCCAGGCGCGCCGGGTTAGTTCATACGTGTCATCTCCTGGCAGCAGAACCGTGCCTGCAAGCTGATGGCGCAGTTGTTGTACGGCATCCGTCATCTGAACGTCTGTCATGGTTGTCACTCCCTCTTAGAATATGCATCACCACGTTGCTTAACGAACGTGGTGTGGCACAAACATCCTAATCTCAGCTAGAATAGGCGGTCAATCAGCAAAAACATCTGTTCTGATGCTTATGCGACAGAGAGTGAAAACATGATGCAAAAGTCAGTTGAGCAAGAAGATCTGCGGGTGCGGCGCACGCGCAAACTGCTTCAGCAGGCGCTCTTTGAACTTACCGTAGAAAAGGGATTCGCGGCCGTGACGGTGCGTGACATCACCGAACGTGCGATGGTCAACCGCTCAACGTTTTACCGCCATTATGTCGATAAGTACGATCTGCTCAACCAGTATATGGATGAGCTTCACGCGATGACTTCCGAAGCCGCCTTACTGGCGGAAAAAACCGCACCTCCCTCAGAGGAAAAGGTTCCTTCAGGCCTGCTGGTGGTGGTCAGGCATGTTCAGCAGTACAGCGAATTTTATCGTGTGATGCTGGGGCAGAACGGAGAGCAGATGTTCACGCTGCGCTTCCGTCAGATGTCCGAAAGCCGCTATCGCTATGTATTTTCACAGCTCGATCAAAAGCCTGATCCCAAAGCACCGCCACTGGAAATGCGCCTCAGTTATCTTTCCTGTGCGGCGGTCGGCGCGATCCTCTGGTGGCTGGAAAATGATCAACCGTGTTCCCCGGAACAGCTCGCAATCTGGCTGGGTCAGCTCACAATGACCAGCGCCGGGCTGGCTCCTTTCCCCAGATGACAGGCGACACCTCTGCATCGCACACAGCCGATTTGCGCCGTACAGCCGCGCGCGCATTGACGCTGACAGCCTGCACGCTGATGACCCTGGCGGGTTATTACCTTCAGCCGGCGCGCTTTGAAGACAATCTCCGACTCGCAGGGCTATTATTTGTCGGCGGTGTGATCGCATTGGGTGCGGCGCTGCGGCTCAAGACGGACTCTCCTGCGATCACTGTCTCAGAGACGCGCTCGACGCCTGCCAATCGACTCAACGCTGCGCCTGTGATCACCGGCATGATCGGCCTGGGCATCACCGCCGAAGCCAGCGCGCTGCGGCTGGAGATCGACGCGCTGCGCGCCATGTCTCATCACCTTCAGTTCGCGCTGTTCGCCCTATCGATCGGTCTGGTGGTGTGGGGGATCAGCGGCGCGAACCTCCGTGAGGTCAGAGCCAGCCGGAACGCGCTCCGCCGGTCGCTGCCGATTCTCGCCATTTTGGCCCTGGCGCTGTTTCTGCGGCTTTATGATCTTGAATACGCGATTCACAGTTTTGTGGATGAGAGTTTTTTCGCCGGGGCGGTGCGTGAACTGAATCACAGCCCGAACATCCGTCTGCTGCGGCCATTCAACGAGATCGTGTCGTTCACATATCTGTTTCCCTATTTTCAGGCGCACAGCGTCAGCCTGATGGGGCCAAATCTGACCGGGCTGCGCGTGGTGAGCGCCGTGTTCGGCACGGTGACGGTCGGCGCGCTGTACATGCTGGCGCGAGAGACCTTCGACCGCCCCACTGCCCTGATCGCAGCGCTCACACTGGCGACCTTTCCACCCCATCTGCAATTCAGCCGCATCGGACTGAACAATATCGCGGAGCCATTGTTCGGTGTGCTGACCTTTGCGTTTATGGCGCGGGCGCTGCGGACGCGCTCCCTGCTGGATTATGTACTGGCGGGCGCATCGCTGGGTCTGACACAGTATTTCTATGAGGCAGGCCGGCTGCTATACCCCGCGCTGACCGCCGGGTGGATCGTCTGGCTGGCGATTGCAGCACGCGGACGCCTTGCCGCACGCGGGGTGGCGGTGCTGATCATCACCGCGCTGCTCGTGGCTGCGCCGGTTTATTACACCCTCTCCGCGCTGGAACGCCCGCTGGCAAACCGTGTTTCCCGCGCCCGGCTGGAGGATGATTACTGGCGTGCGCTGTTCGATGCCGGGTTGAACAGCCCCCAGTTTAACGCGCATCTGAACCGGGTGCGCGATGCATTGATGGTCTACACCAGCAAACCCGATCGCGTCGTGTTCTTTCTGTATTATGGCGGTCATACTCCCCTGCTGCTGGCGGGTGTCGTGCCGCTGTTGCTGCTGGGGGTCGCCTGTGTGCTGTGGCGTCACCGCTGGATCGGCGCGCTGCTGCTGGCGTGGCTGATCCTGGCATCCCTGGGCAATTCACTGCTTAAAACGCCAAGTGGTTACGCCCGTTTTGTCGTCACGCATCCAGCCCTGGCGCTGCTGATGGCGATTGGTGTGCGGCACATCCCGGCGCAGATTTTGCCGCGCGGCAGTTTAATCGCCGCCGGAGCGCTGGCCGCCGCGATCGCCATCGGACAGACGCATTACTACTTCGGCCCGCACCTGGAAACCTATAATCAGCAGTTTCGCCAGCTTGAGCCAGGCCGCGACTGGATGGACGCGCTGTTCCGCGCCCGCGATCTGCCAGGCGGAACGCACGCGCATATCCTCAGTGATGAGTATTATGACGCTGGCTATGCGAACAACATCATAAGTTACCTGAGCGAGGGCCGAATCGACTTCCGGCCCACTACGCGCGCCGATCTCTTGGGTGATGACATGACCGGCTTGGCGCGCGATGTGGGGCAGGCCTTTTTCATCGTGCCGGACGATGAGGCGCTGATCGCGGCGCTGGAAGCTCACTTTGGCCCGCAGCCGCTCATCTTCAGCCCATATGATGTGCCGCCGGAGGAACAGTTTGCGCTGTTTTTTGTTCCCGCTGCGGAACCAGGGCCGTGAATCAAAAAGGCACGGCGCTGCGCCATGCCCTGAGTGGATTCTACGCGGCGGACGGTCAGGCGGTCTGGTAGCCCAGCACGCCGACCACATCGCGCACGGCGTTGGCGCTGATCTCCAGCATAGCCTTTTCTTCATCATTCAGTTGCATCTCGATCACTTTTTCCACGCCGCCTGCGCCCAGCACCGCCGGTACGCCGATGAACAGATTTTTATAACCATACTCACCGTTGAGCAGCACCGCGCTGGGGATCACGCGCTTCTGATCCTTCAGAATGGCCTCGACCATTTCGACCGTGCCAGCGGCGGGCGCATACCACGCGCTGACGCCGACCAGATTGACGATTTCGCCGCCGCCTTTGCGCGTGCGATCGATGATCGCCTGGAGCTTTTCTTCGCTCATCCACTCGCGCACCGGGATGCCTGCGATCGAGGTATGGCGCGGCAGCGGGACCATCGTGTCCCCGTGGCCGCCGAGGACGATGCCGTGGATGTCGCGCACACTGACGTTCAGTTCTTCAGCGATAAATGCTTTATAACGGGCGGTATCCAATGCGCCCGCCTGACCAATCACGCGGGTGGCCGGGAACCTGCTTTCTTCATAGACCACATGGCACATCGCGTCCAGCGGGTTAGATACCACGATCAGCACCGCGTCCGGCGAGAACTTCGCCACCTGGCGCGTCACCTCGCCCACAATATTCTGATTGGTCTTGACCAGCTCATCGCGGCTGGGGAACTGGCCGGTCACCGGGTCTTTCTTGCGCGGCACACCGGCGGTGATCACGACCACGTCAGAATCGGCGGTGGCTTCGTAATCCTTGCCGCCTGTGATCTTCAGGTCAAAGCCGATCACCGGCGCGGCCTCAACCAGATCGAGCGCCTTGCCCTTGGCAGCCCCTTCGACGATATCAATCAGGACGACATCGGCCAGTTCCTTCGCCGCGATCCACGTGGCGCAGGTCGAGCCGACATTGCCCGCGCCGACGATTGTTACTTTTTTGCGACCCATAACGTTTTTTTCTCCCGTGTTTTGAGGATGGATTTGCAGTCAAAAAGCACCGCGATGTTACCTGATCTCCGCCGCTGGTTCCATCGTGCAGCGCTATTACAGTATACTGAACGCCGCCAAACTCCCATCATGAGGATTGGGGAAATTCCGCGTGACGAACATCACCGGCTTGACTCGCTTCCCGCCTGTGGGCAGAATCGAAGGTAGATTTGTTCGCAGACATCGCAACCAAAGGATGGCGACGTTATGGCTTTTGGAACCTCACACGATACCGGGCAGAATTCGCTGACGCTTGGCCTGTCGCTGCTGGCCGGGACTGGGCTGACGGTGATGATGATCGCGC
>Ga0224723_1001218_pt1 | contig 16013 bp, 13 predicted proteins | sample Balambano_FR2_Me_FD_161647 | JGI IMG/M metagenome (GOLD analysis project Ga0224723, IMG submission 161647) | Freshwater sediment microbial communities from Lake Towuti, South Sulawesi, Indonesia - Balambano_FR2_MetaG | ecosystem: Environmental > Aquatic > Freshwater > Lake > Sediment | place...
ATCGGGTCATGGAGGATTTTGTTGACGATGCCACGAGTCAGGGCTTCGATGACTTCCTGGTGCTTTTCGGCAAACTCGCTGCCCAGGCGCGACAGTGCCTTCTCCAGTTCTTGCTCTCGAATGGACTCGACCTTATTGCGCAGGCTGCTGATGGTGCTGACCGTATCCAGAGAGCGCCACCAGTCCATAAAGGTTTCTACTTCTTCATCCAGTAGCGCCTGGGCCTCTATAGCCATGCGGCGGCGGCTGGCCTGGTTTTGGGCCACAACCGCTTTGAGATCATCCACATTGAAGGCATGAACGTTGGCTAGCTCGTTGACATTGGTGTGAACGTTGAGGGGCACGGAAATGTCAAACAGCATCAGGGTGCGGCTGGTGTCTAGAATTGGCTCCAGGTTTTCGCGGTGCAACAGGGGTTCTGTCGCCGAGGTGCAGGTAAACACGACATCAGAGGCTTGCACAGTATCTAGCATGGCGTCGAGGGTGCCGGTGCGGATGTTGGCCTCGGCAAATTGCTTGGCCAATTCGTCGGCCCGGTCGATGGTGCGGTTGAGAATGGTGATAGTGCAGGAGTCTTTAGAAATCAGGTGCTGCACCAACAGGCGGGCCATTTTGCCCGCTCCCAGGATGCTGACATGACAGCTATCTAAATGAGGGACTTTCATCCGCGCCAGTTCAACGGCCGCGGAACTAATGGAAACGGCTCCGGTGCCAATGCTGGTTTCGCTACGGACTCGCTTACCCGCTGTTAGTGCCTGCTTTAGCAAGCGATCTAACACTCGGCCCAGACTCTTGTGCTGCTGGGCTAGCTGGTGGGCGTGCTTGACCTGGGCCAAAATCTGTCCTTCGCCCAGCACCAGGCTATCTAGCCCGGCGGCCACCCGCATCAGGTGGTTAACAGCATCCTGGTGCAGCAGAATAAAAAGATGCTGGCGCAGTTCGGCCAGAGGCAGGCCACTGTGTTCCGATAGAAACTGCGTCACCTCCCGAATGCCCTGCTCGGTTTCTTCCGTCACGATGTGGATTTCTAGCCGGTTGCAGGTGCTGAGAATAGAGACTTCGTCGATGTGGGGACAGTGGGTGAGATGGGCGATCGCGTCTCCTGTCTGAGCCGTAGGAATGCTTAGCTTTTCACGAACTTGAACCGGTGCAGTCTTGTGGCTCAGGCCAATTACGGCGATATTCATTCTTCCTCCAGGCGTTTAATTATTCCGCTATTTATGGTGCCGGTTCGCAACCTTACTGGGGTCAAAGGTTACTCCGTACACAAAAGTCAATATGTTTGAACTTAGAGACAAATAGGCTCTGACTCAAGAAAACTCAACAAAAGTCCATCAAACCCTGTGAACGCTCCCAAAAAAAGAGATGCGGAAGGCCGCATCTCTAACGTAAATTCTGACGCTAGGGCGTTACTGCGCCATAGGCGTTAATGAAGTTGCAGGGTTTTAGGCGCTTCGAACATGTGGATGGTGTCCACAAACCGGGCTGTCTTCGACTGGCTGGAAATGACCAGAGATTGAGTCCGCGCCCCGCCGTGGAAGAAGCGCACGCCGTTCATCAGTTCTCCAGAGGTAATACCAGTAGCCGCAAATAGAACGGTTTCGCCGGAGGCCAGTTCGTGAGTATCGTAGACCCTATCTGGGTCAGTAATGCCCATTTCATTCAGGCGAGCAACATTGGCTTCTTTGCTTTCGCCAATTAGTCCAGTTTTGACGACTTCGGGATCGTAGACTAGCTGTCCCTGGAAGTGACCCCCCAGGCAGCGCATGGCCGCGGCACTAATCACCCCTTCGGGAGCGGCCCCAATGCCCATCAGGGCGTGGGTGTTGGTACCGGCAAAGGCACAGGAAATGGCTGCGCCTACATCACCGTCAGAAATCAGCTTAACTCGGGCGCCTGCATTGCGGATTTCTTTGATCAGCTCGTTGTGTCGATCGCGCTTCATCACCACTACCACCAGTTCGTCAATGGCGCGATTCAGACACTCCGCCAGAATCTTCAGATTTTCGGTGGCCGACTTGTTGATATCCACATGGCCTTTGGCCTGGGGCGGAGCCGCCAGCTTTTTCATATAAAAGTCAGGAGCGGCAAACAGCCCACCCTTTTCGGAAATCGCCAGCACCGCCATCGAGCCGTTTTGACCATAGGCCACCAGGTTAGTACCCTCGCAGGGATCTACGGCAATATCAATTTCAATCAGTTCGTCAGGATTGCAGTAAGCTTTGGCATCGGGCTGGGTGCAAATGCCTACCTCTTCTCCGATGTAGAGCATGGGGGCATCATCCCGTTCTCCCTCACCAATGACAATGCGCCCACGCATATGGATTTTGTTCATGCGCTCCCGCATGGCTTCCACAGCGACCTGGTCTGCCGTGTTCTTTTCGCCCTTGCCCATCCAACGGGCAGAGGCGATCGCAGCCTGTTCGACAACCTCAATAATTTCAAGTCCGAGGGTACTTTCCACGGGATTAATCCTCCAAACTGCCTATATTTAGTGGGTTTCGCGTTCCCTGTCTCAACTTCCCAGTCTATCAGACGGTGGGATCAAGGCATAGGTGGTTTGGTGTATCAGGTTTTGAGCTAGCTTGAAATCTGATACATCGGTAGCGCATCAGGGGGTTGGCTGGGCCTGCTCGATTTGATGGATATCATCCAACAAGTTGCGGAGAGTCAGGTCAACACCGCCATCAGACCGCCGTTTGAGATCCCAATGGCTAAGTCCAGCTTTTAGCTCGCCCTGTTCAAACAGGCTTAGCAGGGTGTGTTCAATGGCTTCATCGGCCATGTACTCAGCCAGGGTGGGGCCAACAACATCTTTCCACATCAGTTGCACCAGGGTGGAAGGACGACCCTGATCGACACACTGGCAGAACCACTGGAGGATGTCTACCAGGCGAACGGTTTCTCGCACACCAAGCGGCAGCAGGTAGTCCATTCCCTGGTGACACTGGCAGTAAAAATCGATAAACGCTTGGGAAACTGGATCAGAATACTTGAGCTTGAGGGATCGAATCGCTTCAATTAAGGCTTCGGTAGAGTCGGTGATATCCATAACGATGGCCTAAAACTTGCCCTCTACAGTGGCACAACCCAGGCTTGAGTGGCAGTTAGCCAGATGACATTGACCCCTGGATTAAGCATTTCCAAACCAGTTTTGATCCCGCGCCAAGGGTGTAAATACCGTTAAAGCATTGGGGATGCACTCAATTTCTACTGGAGTCGTGCCGATAATTTCGCCATCTACTACCACATGGCGGGGAGAGTCGGTGGTAATTCTGGCACGAGAGGCCCGCAGACAGAGGATATCTTCCCGATTGGTGGGACTATTCACCAGGGCCGAGGTAAACAAGCTAGTTAGGGCGGTAATGGCCTGCATACGGGTCTTAACCGTGCTGATGGTAATGTCGAGCAGGCCATCCTGGTAGTTGACTTCGCCAAAGCCCTGGGCCAGTACTGAAGTCGGCGGCGCGGCATTGGCAATGGTGATGGCTGACGAAGCCAGACTTCCCTTCAGGGGGCCGCCCTGCCCCTGTTCAGCCCCTTCTAGTTCCACCGTGACATTAAAGATTTGAGCTTCGCCAATTTGCTGCACCCCAGCCAAAATATAGGCCAGCGCCCCAAACCGATTTTTCAGTTCCCGGTTGGCCCGGTTTACATAGTCAGCCTCAAATCCCACCCCAGCTAGCAAAATCATGGGCCTCCCGTTGCAGCGGGCCGCATCTACCACAGTGCTGTTGCCAGCCAGAATGGTGCCACAGGCTCCCTGGATAGTGGTGGGAATGCCCAGGGCCACGGCAAAGGCGTTGGCGGTGCCGCGTGGGATGATCCCCAAGGGCGTATCTGTGCCAATGACAACCCCAGCTACCTCTGAAATGGTGCCATCCCCACCAGAGGCAATAATTAGGTCTGTCCCTTTTTCTAATACCTCTCTTACCTGATCGGCGGGGCTGACATCAGGGTCAGTAAAAATCACATTGATGTTGACCTGAGGCTCTAGTAGCCGCTGAATCAGAGCTAGATCGTTATCAGGGTTGCCCTGCCCGGCCACCGGATTAAAAATCAAATGCCCAACTCTGGATTTACCCAGATGCTTTATCACAGCTTCAGCGGTGGCCACATTAGTGGCCAGAGGCACGTTGTGAACCTCACACACCCGTAGAAGGGCTTGAATATCTGGCTCGTGGGGCTGGGCATAGAGCGGATCGATGAGAAAAATCACCGCCGCAACTTCTCCCACAGCTACCCGAGCGGCAATTTGCGCGTCGCCCCCCAGCGGCCCAGACAGCAACCGCTCAATCTCTAGCCCCACCTGCTGTTGTAGGCGTTCTCCGGTGGTGCCGGTAGCAATCAGATGGTAGCGCGACAAAATGCCTTTGAAGCGATCGCCAAAGGCCACCATGTCGTCTTTTTTACCATCGTGGGCAATCAGGGCAATTTGAATCGGCATAGGTTACGAGAGGAGGGATAGGAGAGAAAATCGGGCCGGGCTAGCGAGTCATTGCCTAAGATTGGCTGGCCGCTTGCTTTAGGGGTGGCAACAGCGTCAGAGGAATGTGGAACTGGTTAAGTTCGCTGTGGTCGCTGGCTTTACCCTCTGGGCTGGGGCCGTGGTAGTCGCTGCCGCCAGTCATGACTAGCCCTTGCTGACGGCAATAGTCTTCCAGCCAGCGTATTTCGCTGGGGCTGTGGTTGGGGTGGTAAACCTCTACTCCCATCAACCCGGCGTTGACTAGCTGGGGCAGCAACGTTTCTACCGTGCCGCCACGGAACAGGTAGGGGTGCGCCCATACTGGCACCGCGCCACAGTCCCGCAAGAGCCGGATGCCCTCAGCCGCCGTAAATTTGTCGTACTGCACGTAGGCAGGGCCATTATCTCCCAGCCAGCGATCAAAGGCTTCTCGACTGGAGGCCGCGTGGCCAGCCTTAACCAGAGCCGCGGCTAGGTGGGGCCGACCAGGGGCCATGTTGCCCTTCAGGGTGGGCAATTCGATAGGAACGCCCAGTTCCGCCAACCTCTGGGCCATCGCCTGCGCCCGCCGCCGCCGTCCCTCAATCCGCTCCATTAGTCTGGGTTCTAACGCCGCCCGATTAGGATAAAAGCCCAGAATGTGGAGTGATCGCCCACTCTCCGTAGTACTCAACTCTACCCCCGGCACAATCTCTAAATCAGTGCCCGCCGCTGCGATCGCCTCCTCCCACCCGGCCAGAGTGTCGTGGTCGGTAATGCCCAGAGCTTTGACACCCGCCCCAATAGCCGCCTTAACCAGGTCATGGGGTGAGAGGGTGCCGTCGGAGTAGGTCGTGTGGCTGTGGAGGTCGAGCATAGGGTAGTGGGGTTAGTGGGGTAGTCAGGTGATGGGTTGAGGGGGGAGTGGGGGTGTCGTGTCAGGGGATCTTGCGGCTAAGCTCATCTGCTTCACCGGCTGGCTCGCGGTCTGCGCGGATGGCCTGGCTCAGCGACTGGTTCACTAATGCCCTGGCTTTTTCATCCAGGGTAATCCAGTCAATATCGCCGCTGGGGTCGAGGAGGGTGGTATCCACAGAAACGGGCTGGTGAGGGGTGTAATTTTGAAAGCACACCCGAAAGCACAGTTCCCAAACGTCGAGAGAGGCAGTTTGAGCCTGGCGGGTGAGTCGAAGCTCGTAGGCAGGTATAGGGGCAGGCAACTGGCTGAGGGCCTGCTCTAGATGTAGGGCTTCCTCTGGGGTGGCCTGATGTAGGGCCGCTGTGAGGTCGGCAAATTGTTGTTGTTGGACTGTGGTGGTGTGGCTGGGCCAAAGGAGATGTTCGATGTATTCGCTGTGCCAATCCAGGGTTTCGGTATGCTTGCGCAGATTGTCGATGACGCGGATCAGGCAGGGTTGCATAAGCTGGTCAGCCTGGGCGCGATCGCTAGCGGTGGCAAAGGTCAGCATAAGCAACCTCCTAAAACAGAGCAGACGGCGGCAGCGAACGTATTAGTCCATGCTACCGCGGCAATTCAGTACGGCTTTCAATACCTGGGGGTTCTTAAGATCTCTGACAAAATAGAGCGGTAGGTAGACGAGTTTTGCGGCCTTATCGCTCGACCCGCATCCCTCTTTAAACGCTCGACTCAATCCACTCTTCAGGAGACCTTAGGTTTATGGACACCAATAATTTTTTACGCCAGTTGCTCATGATTGGTGTAGGCACCACCTCTCTGGTGGCCGAGCGACTGAAGCAGGTAACTGAAGAATGGGTACAGGAGGGTAAGTTTAACCCCGAACAGGCCCGTGGCCTAGTGGATGATGTGATGGCCCAACTCAATGTCAACAACGCCGCCTTGGAGGACCAGTTTCAACGGTTGTTTCGCAACACATTGCAAGACTTGGGGGTACCTCGCCAAGCCGAAATGGATGAACTGCGGGGACGGTTAGATCGCCTGGAACGCCAGGTGCGGGATCTAGAAAATAGAATTTGGAAGTAGGGTTTTTCCTATGCAGCCGTTTCTAGATGGGGTACTGAGCGGCGTGGCCGCACTCTTTCCGGTGGTAGACCCCATCGGCGCGGTTCCTATTTTTCTGGTGCTGACGGCTGGGGCACCGAATGCGGTTCGGCATCGCTATGCGTTCACTATTGCCCGTAATGTGGTGGTATTGCTGGTAGGAGCGCTGTTAGTAGGCGGTAGCATTCTTAACTTTTTTGGGGTGTCCTTAGCGGTGGTTCGCATTGCGGGCGGCATGGTTGTGTTCCACGCGGCCTGGGGAGCCATGAACTCTGACTCCAAGCTCAATGACATCGACAACCAAGATGTGGCTGAACGGCTCGATCAGCACAAAGATATTGCCTTTATGCCCATGACCATTCCCCTGCTAGCTGGGCCAGGGTCAATTGCCGTTACGGTGGGGTTAGCTGCCCAGTCCAGACAATCTCAAGCACTCCCAATAGCCCTTAATTTGCTGGCCAGTGGAGTAGCGATTGGGCTGATTGGGGTCAGCATTTTTCTAGCTCTGCGTACTTCTAATCTGTTGCTGAAGGTGCTGGGAGCCAGCGGCATTCAGGCTATGAGCCGCCTGCTGGGGCTGTTTGTGATGGCGATCGGTGTCCAGCTTATTCTCAACGGCCTGGCCGATTGGCTAACTTCCCTCAATTTGGTGGTGCCGTAACTCTTCCGCCCCGCCCCAAATTACTTAAGTCAACATTAGGCGCTAAACAGCACAACCGAATTGAATCTGCAGATTGCAGTGCCTCTGGAACCTGTTTCCAGGGAAAAGTTCCATCTTGGCTAGTCAGATTATTCCTCAACTAAGTATTTGAACAAGTCATCCAGGATGGCATTAGCTGCCAGTGGACCAGTACCAATCCAATAGCCTGGAACCCGGTATACTCGCCCCGCCTGTACTGCCTCAAGTTGTTGCCAGATTGGGTCTTGCTGCAATTGCTGAAGCTGCTGTTGCGATCGCTGACGTTCTTCAGCCGTGTTATCTCCCGTCCACAGAAAAATGATATCGCCATCGGCCTGGGCAATTTGCTCGCGGCTAATTCGCACCTGAATGGGATTGCCAAACTGTTGCGTTGCTTCGGCTGCGCCCAAGGTCTGAGAGGGTGGACGAGACAGCCCAGCATCCTGAAGCACTGTCCCGGCAAAGGAATCCTTGAGATAAAGGTTAACTCCGTCGGGATAAAGACGAATCACCGAAACCTCAAGATTGTTCAGACGATCTCCCATCTGGGTCTGAAAATCTGCCGCGTGTGCATAGTAGTTGGCCATGACTTGATTTGCCACTGCGGTCTGGCCCAGGGCCGTCGCCATTTCTTGAAAAACAGCTTTCCACTGGCCGCTATGCTCAAACGAAAACAGCAGAGTAGGAGCCATTTGGGAGAACTGAGCATACTGGGCCTCAACAAACGCCAGCCCCACGAGCAAATCGGGCTGTAGGGCCAGCACTTTTTCTAGACTGGGTTCGCCCTGTTTACCAATGTTTTTAGTCTCAGTTTGCAAAGGATCCAGGAGGGCATCGTAATCAGATTTCACAGTGCCAAGCGGGGTAAGGCCAAGGGCGATCGCGTATTCAAAGGTCACGCTATCCAACGTAACCAGTCGTTGAAAATCGTCAGGTACACAGGCCGTTCTGGCGCTGTGCTCTACGACAGTACAATCTGCCGTCACAGAAGCTTCCAAGTGGAGCGATCGCTGACAGGCTACCGCCAATACCAGGGTCAGGAACCATAATCCCACCCCAATAAACCAATTTCTCAATCGCCGTGAACGCAATTCGCCAACCTCATTTTTGCTGTAGATGGGTATCGGGTAAAGGGTATCAGGTACCTGGCATCTGACGCCCTTTACTTTCCTAAAACTCCACCCCTACCTTGGCCGAAATTGTCAGCGGTGCTCCTGGATAGCCAAACTGAAACTCATCCGAAGCCGTGAAGTAGTTAATATCAAACAGGTTTTCCACATTAATTTGTGCTCGCCAATTGTTGCGCCGGTAGAACAAAGCCGCATCGGTGCGGAAATAGCTAGGGATAGTAAAGGTATTATCTAAATCGCCCGGACGCTGATCAAGATAAAATAGCCCCAAGCCAAAGCCTAGCCCCTGCAAACTACCGTCTTGAATTTCATAGGTTGTCCACAAGCTAAACTGATTGCTGGGCACGTTAGCGAGCTGATTGCCTACGGTGTCACGAGTATCGCGGCTGACGAAAGCGTCTAAGGCAGTATAATTAGCCGTAATGTTCCATCCAGGCAGGATTTCGCCACCTAGTCCTAGTTCCAGGCCGCGACTGGCGACTTCCCCGGTTTGAATGGAAAAGGTGCGGTCATTGGGGTCAGGGTTGCTAACATTTTGGCGGCGGATGTCGAACAGGGCCAGATCAAAGCTTAGGGTATCGGTTACATCAGCTTTGACTCCAACTTCAAACTGTCGCCCGGTTTCAGGGCGAAAATTCGACCCATCGGCATTGCGATTGGTGCCAAAGGGCGGATTAAAGGAGGTTGTATAAGCAGCATATAGTGACACTGGCTCAATAGGCGTATAGACTAGGCCAACGCGGGGCGAAAGAGCGCTGTCTGACTGGGTAAAATTTTCTCTTTCTTCACCTACCGATTGGGTAGAACGGAACTGATCAACCGTGTCGTAGCGAATGCCAGCCAGCAACTTTAAATTGGGCAGTAAATCAATTTGATCTTGCAGATAAATGCCCCAGGTTTTGATAGTGTCATCCCTAAAAAATTCTGGGTTGATATCATAGGGGATGCCAATGTAAACCGGGTTAAATACATCAATGGACGGATAGGCATTGCTGAACTGAAATTCAGGCTGTTCTAGGGTGTTGCGATACTCCACACCTGCTAAAACCTGATGCTGAATTGAGCCCGTATTAAAGCGACCTACAGCTTCTACATTAGTAAAAAAGCGCTGATAGGTGCCGCCTGCAAAATATGCAGTGCGCTCCACCAAGCCAGTGGTTTCATCAAAAAAGCTGTAGAGCGGTGCATAACGCCGAGGGCTGTATTGCAGGTATTGCAGGCCATGGCGGAGCGACCAATCATCATTAAAGTCGTGGTTGAAGCGATATCCGATAGAAAACTGATCCTGAGAAAACTCGCTAAAGTCTTCACCCACAAAGCGGCTACGGGGCACATCTACCTGGCCATCGGCAGTAAAGGGAATACCCTCGTCAATGGTTTCGCGGTTATAGGCATATTGCCCGTAGATATTAAGCGAGGTATCTGGCCCTAAATCCAAAGTTAGGCTGGGCGAGGCAATGAATCGCTGGCCATCGACAAAATCGCGGAAGCTACCGAAGTTTTCATAGGACACATTCAGGCGATACCGCACTGAGCGAGTAGCGTTCAGCGGCCCAGATAAATCCACATCGCCCCGGTAGGTGCTGAAACTGCCCACAGTAGCGTCGATACCGTAGAACGGCTCGCTCAGGGGTTGCTTCGGTACTAGGTTAATAATGCCGCCAGGATCCCCCTGGCCAAACAGTACTGAAGCTGGGCCGCGCAAGATTTCCAGGCGCTCAACATCGTTAGTATCGAGGGGAGCTAAAGAACCAGTTTCAATGCCATCTCGAAAGGTAGCATCTCCCACCGGAAAGCCTCGAATCAAAAAGCCGGGGCCAAACACGCTGGTGCCGCGACCACCCCCAGACACTACGCTGGCAGCAGTTTCCAGGGTGTTTCCCAGTTCCGTCGCGTTACGGTCTTCAATTACCGTGCGGGGGATTACCTGAATTGACTGAGGAATATCCCGCAGAGGAGTATCGGTGCGGGTGGCCGTGCTGGAGTCGCGCGGCGCATAACCCTCATCCCCAGTACCCGTCACCCCGATGCGGATAGTGTCATCGTCACCGGAGACCAGTCCTACCCCTGGCACAATTCCCAGCACCAGGCCAGTTGCACCAGCATTGACCTCTACCGAGGGTGGCCCATCACTTCCGGTAATTGACACTCGCACGCGACCATCTGGTAAGTTAGTCACGCTAACCAGAGCAATGCCATCGGTCGGGTTGAACTGCTCAAAGTTGCCCCCTCCCGGTAAGGCTAGCACCGTGTTCGGAATATCGGCAATCAACGCATTGCCCTGTACCGAAGTCACTGGTTCCTCTAAAGTTGCTGCAGCTTCCAGCACTACCTGCAAGCCCTCGCCCTGGGGGTCTAGACGCACATTGGTAATCTGCGTCAGAGCCTGAGCCAAATCTGCCGCTTGCCGGCTATATTGCTCTACTTCAGTCAGTGACAGCGCTGTTTCTGCCTGTGCCGTTCCCACCGGCACTAAGGCCAGCCATCCTACCAGTAGCATCAATCCATGCCTTTTCCTTGCCATCACACCACCTACACTCTACGGTTGAGAACACTCCTCCAGGCTGTAACGATGCCTGGAAGAATCAAGAACATTTCTCAACAACATACTGGATAGTGGAATGGGTTCACGCTAGCGATGATCCCTGGACGGAGTTTTTGCGATCGCGTCCCGGAGTTTTTGGGTCAGCTTGACCAGGGCTACAATAGGGCTATCTAGAATCGTGGCATACCTTTGTATAAGCCCAGTCCTCACCCTACGAGATTAACTCGCCCCGCAAGATTAACAACGTCAGGATGCTTCGGGCCTAAGCCTTTCTTTGTCGCGCATAAACCCCCGGATTTACCCCATACCGGCGGCGAAAGGCGGCGGCAAAGTGGCCCCGGCTGGCAAAGCCCACCGCTTGAGCCGCTTCGGTGACACTAATATCACCGGATTCTAAAAGCTGGCGAGATTGCTCCATGCGATGTTCATGCAGATGGCCAAACACGGTGGTACCAAACACCTGACGAAAACCTACTTTTAACTTATGGTCGTTAATGCCCACAGCCCGGGCCAGTTCCATCAATGAGGGCGGGCTAAGCATCTGGCAGCACAACAATTTGCTGGCATAGTGAATGCGCTCAATATCGTCGGGTTTGAGGGATGGCGCTTTAATATCGTCTGAAAAAGTAGTCAATTCTGAAATTAACAACGCCATTAGCTCCCAAACTTTACTTTCCAGGTAAAGGCGCTGGGTCAGCCCCTGAAACGGACAGCGCAAAATTTGCTGCACGGCTATCTGCATAGCGGCGGTGGGAGTACCGGTTTGCTCTAGGTAGAGGTGCTCCTCTGGACGCAGTAACTCACTCACCTGCGGGTCTGCGGTAGCGCTACCAACCCACTGTTCGAAGATTTGAGGCTCAATGTGGACATTTATGCCTACAATCCGCTGATTACCAGGCACTTGCCACAGGTCGGCGGGGGCCAAACCACTGCCATAGAGGTGGTAACACGGTTGGTAATGGTTGTCCCGCTGGACGTACTCAAAACTGTATTCAAGCGGATGGAGACGCTCTCGGTGTTTTACGACTAAATCTTCATTCAGGCAACAGTCATCAATGATTAAATCAATGCCCTGTCGCAGGGTGATGGAGCACTGCTGACCTTGCCCAAGGGTAGTCGGATATCGCATGATTTCCTCTGTAGCATCGTCTGGGGTTGCGTCACTAGCCTCATTGAGCCAGCTTAGGTAGTCAGCTTGAGAAAGAGTAAGGGTCATGGCAGTTAGCTCACAACAGGCATAGCAATAAAATAGGGCTGCCCAAAACTCACAGCTTGCGACCTTCGGGCAACCCTTGGCAACCTGCATCCAAAGATGCCAGAGAGAATAAGTAAATTCTAGCTCTAGTTGGCATTAATTCTCAATATGTATTGGCATTGGATACTCGGTATGGGTTCAGAGCCAGACTTTTACATCCTTGGCAACCTGACGGTGTACTACGACATGCAGCACTCGCCTGTGGCAACGGTTAGCCGGTTAGCCCTGCTCCCAGGCCATTAGCTTAAATCAAGGGTTGGTGAGTACGCCAGTTAAACCGGTAGCTGTGAGGCAGAATATGCAGTTTGATGCCACACAGGGCGATAGGTTCGTCTTTAAGCAACCCGTCTAAGTTGTTGTAGGTGACGCTGCTTTCATCGGCTACAGTAACGGCCCCAGAACCCACGACTTCAAACTCATCGCCCCTAATGATGATGCCTGTGTCTTCGTCAATGCCCAGGCCCAGCATAGCCGGTTCCAGTACCAGAGCAGCCAGCAGACGACCTAACCGTCCCCGTTGGGCAAAGTGCTGATCAACAATTACACCGGGCAAAAAGCCCATGCCTGGCCCCAATTCCACAGAATTGACACGGGGGTTTGAGACCGAGTCGCCCCCTAAAATCATCTGGTCGGGCATCATCGCGGCCCCAGCGCTGGTACCCCCCACTACCGCCCCCTGACTGTGACGGGTATGGATGATCTGATCCAGCGTGGTGTTTTTGATGAAATCCACAATCCGCGACTGGTCTCCCCCGGTAAAGAAAAAGCCAGTCGCTTCCTGAGCGCAGCGGAGGTTGTACTCGTTTTCGGAATCATCGCGGTGCTCGGTATGTACCAGGTTAACCACTTTGGCCCCCAGTCGCTTGAATGCCTGGTTGTAGGTTTCGCCTACCTCTTCTGGGTAGCCCGTGGCTGCCGTCATAACGGCAATATTGGCATTAACACCGCCCGCTACCCGCACAAACTCGCGCAGCACAACACAGTCACCTTCCCGATCTTCGGCACCACCAATGATGACCAGTGGCCCTGGTGCTTGAGTATCCATAGCGTAGTTTTCTCCTTAATAGCGTAAGGTAAGGGCAATGCGCTGGTATTGGGTCAGGGCGTCGTCTTCCATAATCATGACTTCCCCGCCCTTAGCCAGCACAGCTTCGATAATTTCATCAACAGCATCATCCATAACGTCCACGCCGCCGGGATTATCTACCACCTCCAGGCCACCATTCTCAGTAATTACCGCCGGCACGTGGTACCCCTTTTCAACCAGCAGTAGATGGCCGCGGCCATCTTGAGCCAGCCGCCAGACTTCCTCGATGGTAGAGACCACCTTGCCTTCGTTCATAGCTGTATTCAGAGATTGCAGCGCCTCAGCCCGTTGCTGCTGGCGCACGCCCTGCACAATGGGCCAGACGTTGGGCATGATTTCAGCCAAAGTAGCTTTGTCGAAATTGCCGGTAATAGTGCCCGCCACCTGAGAGGAATACTGCGAAACTTCCTGGAAGAAGGAAATCTGCCGAGTGACCCCGCCCAGAATAATCGGCAGGGTGTCATCTTCAGCGTACTCGGCAAAGGCGGTATCAACCTGCTGAAAGAAGCGGCGATGGCGATCATCTACATAGGCTGAATCGGCGTGGTACGGCACTGGGCCAGTGGCGGCTGGGCCGGTCATCGGCATCGGGAAGTTGCGATCAAAGACTTCTTCCAGGGTTTCACCAGTACCGGCCAGCAGGCGCGTAGAAGCCACACTTAGTAAAAATACCCAGTAGCGCTGCGCCCGGTGCATACCATAAACCAAATCCCTTGTGGCAAAGGTTTGATCAATCACTACGCGCTGGGGCACAGAGAAGGGAAGGTAAAACTTTTTGGCAAAATCGTGGCTGACAAACAGGGCCAGCCCATCTAGAGCGTAGGTATAGTCGATGTCGTTGACGAGGCCATCGAGGTTGTTCAGGAGCGGTTCTAGCTCGCGGGTTGAAAATTCCTCAGACAGCCGCTGGGTGGCTTCGTTGACCAGGTTCTTGACCAGAATCGGGTCTTGCTTGTTGTCTGGTGAGGTGCGGTGGGTGGGCAGCAAAATGGACAGAGCAGGAACTTTGGTGAGAGCTTGCAGTTCCTTGAGGTCGTAGCGGGTAATCATACGGTTGTTCCTAAGGGCTTATGGCTAGGGGATTGGAGGAAATTCAGAGGGGCTGCGATAGCTCTAGGGATGAGCCATCCGATCCAGAGCTACCGCTACGGCCAGAATTAAGATGTCGTTTTGGGAGGGCTCAATCTGTACACCGTAGGTGTTGGCAATCCGAAACCAGCGTTTGGAGATTTCGGCGACTTTGCGACTGCCTTCGCCGATGGTGTATTCGTAGTCCAGAACGTTCCCCTGTACCGCCAAGTCGGGGCCATCGCCCACCTTGACCGTCCAGCGATCTCGCAGGGGCGAAATCAGCGCTTTCTTCACCGTGGCCAGGGTCTCGTCATTGGAACCTTCAATGGTCATGGTGTCTTTGATGGTGAGCAGCCTTTCCTGAATTTTGCACACCTGGTTGCCCTGCATGTCTTTAAAGAAGAGAGTGTTGCGAATGCGAAGCAGCTTGCCATCTACCTTAAAGGCTCGGTTGCCCTGGGCGTCTTCAATCCAAAAGTCGTCGCCGATAGAAAACAAACTTTCCCGCATCCGGTACTGGGTGGCGGTGCCCCGGCGGCCAAATACTTCCCGTTCTTCTTTACGTTGCTCACGGCGCGAACTCGGGCGCTCGCTGGATCGATCTCTATTGAACATGGGTTACTCCTGGGTTAGTTGAATTTGCGGGTTGGTGCTGGGTTAAGAGTGGACAATGCTCTAAGCTTCTGCGGCAGGCTCAGGCTCAACCGATTTGGTGGCAATATCTTCGACAGGTTCAAGGATAATTTCGGCATCTTCTAAAAATAGGCCAACCCTCCGTAGCGATCAGGCTACTGGCGGTTAGGGTATCTCCAGTTTGAGTAATCCAGGCTAACCCCACGGTTATGTCACTCAGGCGCATACGAAATTAACCTCTGGGTCACGCAATTGACTTTATTCTGCTAAATCGTCCTGCTAATTTTACTGCAGAAGATGTAGCGTCCAGAAACAGGATGTAGCGTCCAGAAACAGAAGGTATGGGCAGCCACAGCCAGAACTAATAGCTTGGTGAAGCTATCCCACGTAGTTTCTGGAATTAAGGCAGAAGCTGCTTCGGCAGCCTGTTCTACCTCCCAGAAAATAACGGAAATTCCACTCGTTTCCCCTCTGTGCCCTGTGTGTCTCTGTGGTTATTCCCTCAAAACTCTCCCAATTCTCTTTCTCAATCCTGCTCCAAACCGCCATTTTTTTGCTACAACAGCCCATAGCGGTATTGGCGATATTAACGTGGCCCCCCATGCTAAAGCAGCTTAAAAAGAGCCTTCCCTTGCTCGCGATCGCGGGACTAAGTGCCGTCTCCCTCGGCATGGTAGCCGCTCTATTTGACACCTTTGGAGACATTGACCGTAACCAGAGCACGATAGCCAAAGAGTCTGTTTTACCGTCCCTACCCAGGCGTGACCCAGCCCACAGCAGCGATCCTGTGTTAGATCTGTCGCTGCAATCCGCCAGCCAGCGTTCCGACGCTTTGACCCAGTACGCCGAGAAGCATTCGTCTATCAGCCAGCACCGAGCCCGCTACCTGCTGGCCCTGGATCACATCGCGGCTGATCGCGGTGGTAGCGCTATTCCGCTCTTGCAGGGGTTAGAGGCCGAGTATCCCGAAATGGCTCCTCATATCTTGCTGGCCTTGGCCCAAGCCCAGCGTGCCGCCAACCAGCCCGACGCCGCTCAGCAAACCCAGCAACGTTTATTAAACGAGTATGGAGAAGATCCGGCCATTGCTCCCCTGCTCTACGATTTGGGGCAACAGGATCCTGCCTATTGGGATACCCTCCTACA
>Ga0224723_1001219_pt1 | contig 16011 bp, 17 predicted proteins | sample Balambano_FR2_Me_FD_161647 | JGI IMG/M metagenome (GOLD analysis project Ga0224723, IMG submission 161647) | Freshwater sediment microbial communities from Lake Towuti, South Sulawesi, Indonesia - Balambano_FR2_MetaG | ecosystem: Environmental > Aquatic > Freshwater > Lake > Sediment | place...
ACGCACCCTACTAATTTAAACATCAAAATTGTATGATTGGTATTGGACAGAATTCTAACAAAATCAACAGCCTAGTACATGACTGTAAATGTTAAGTTATAAAAGTTATTTTAAACAAAGGTTTAAATTGTCATGGCAGGAGAAACTAGGGGATTTATTACAATCTTAACAGGTCTTTACTCTTTTCAAGACTGTGTGCATTTTTTAGCGGCGATTAGAAAGTTTCATCAAGAACCAGTAATTATTTTAATTGACCGAGTACCCAAGATTCTCTATCCTTTTCTCACGGTTTTTAAAAATATTATTCTCAAGCCAGCACCTGCGAATGAAAATACTGTTTTGGCGTCACGGGAAGCGAAACTGGCTTTATATACATCATCTCATTTTGATAAGACAATTTATTTAGATTCAGATATTTGTTTACTGACTAGTATTAATGATGTATTTGAAGATTTAGATCATCATGATTTTTTACTAACTGAAGATGTGCAACCACACGTTGTGAAAGCGACAAATTTATTACGAGGTAAACAAGAAGATAATTTAGATAACGTGCTACCGATTTTACAATCTGTTGGTTTACCTGTAAAAGAAGATAGTATTCAATATAATGGTGGTTTTATGGCTTTTAGAAAGACAGAAACTACTAAAGTATTTTTTGATAAATTTAGATATTATTTTGAGATTGTTAAGAATAATCAAGATAAATTGCTATTAAAAGACCAAGGTGCTTTTGCTTCTGCGATCGCCACTGTCCAACCCAAGATGAAAATACTACCACCTACGTATAATTATCTCAGTAAGTGGAAGGATACTTATAGTGTTGATGGTGAAATTAAAGTTCTTCACTGTACTTATCCGTACCGTCCTCAGTATGCAAAAAATATTACTCGCTCGTTTTATACAAGGTTGTTTGATAAGTTTGCCAAGGTGTTTTTGCCGAGTCAAGTTGTAAACCCCTGGCGGACGAAGTAATAAAAATTTATGTATTATAACTATATTGTTCGGAATGCACTTACAGGAGTAAACCATTAATACTTGTTAATAAACAAAGAAGATACGGAGGCAGAGAAGAGAGTATATTTGTAAGATTGTAAGTAGGCAGTGAGAATGAAAGAGAAAATAAAGATATCGTTGCTGGTTTGGAATTTATCAACTAATGATGGTTATATTCGTGCTTCTTTGTTGCAAAAAGCTTTGAACCAATTAGGTTACGAGGTGGAAATTCTGGGCTTTTTATTTGGCAAAGAGTTATATGGGGCGATTTCTTCTGAAACTAAGGTATATGCGGTTAAGGGTAGAAATTATCCTGGCTTTTTTAAATCTGTTGGCAAACTTTTAAAACAGATTGATGGCGATATTATTTATGCGATTAAACCTCAACCTGCAAGTTTTGGTGTAGCATTGTTGAAGAAATTATTAGCTAAAAAAAGCGTAATTTTAGATATAGATGATTGGGAAATGAGTTGGCATGGTGGCGATAATTGGAAATACAGCCCTACACCCAAACAGTTTGCGAGGGAATTATTAAAACCTAACGGTGCGTTAACACATCCGAATCATCCTTTGTATTTGAAATGGATGGAAGGGTTAGTAAAACGTGCTGATGCAGTGACTGTCCATACTAGCTTCTTACAACAACGTTTTGGCGGGATCTCTGTTCCAAATGGTAAAGATACTGACTTATTTAATCCGGTTAAATATAATCCTGATGAGAGTAGAAAGCGTTATGGTTTATCTGGATATCGACTTTTGATGTTTCCTGGCGCTCCAAGACCTTATAAAGGTTTAGAAGATATTTTAATGGCACTTGATAAAATTGATCAACCAGATTTAAAACTCGTAATTGTCGGTGGTAGTCCTTATGATGATTATGATGTGCAACTGAAACAGCGATGGGGACAAAGGATTATTCAATTATCAAAATATCCTGCTGATGAGATGCCTAGTATTGTAGCAGCGGCTGATGTTGTTGTGGTTCCACAGCGAGATACTCTAGAAACTCGCGCTCAATTCCCTCTAAAGTTAACAGATGGCATGGCAATGGCTAAACCTGTATTATCAACACGAGTTGGGGATATTCCAGAAATTCTCGGTGAGACTGGTTATTTAGTTGACCCAGGTTCTCCTGACCAGCTTGCAGAAAAAATTGAATCAATATTTGAAAATTTAGATGCAGCAAATGAGCGAGGTAAAAAGGCTAGAGAAAGATGTGTGGAAAAATATAGCATTGATGCGATGGCTTCTACTTTAAAGTCGGTAATTGCTCGGTTGTGAATATTGGTAGTATATAAATTAAAATTAGTCATTCAGTAAAAGTAGGCTAGGGGTGCATCTGTGTTTTTACGGTGTTGAGGTGTGAAAAGCACTTTAATCTTAGATTTGCTGATTCGTAAATGAATTAGTGAATAATATAAATAATAAGTAAATTGTGATACTAACCCCTGATGTCTACCAATAAACTATTACTAAAGTTTGCTAAACCTTATCCAGGCTGGATTATCTTAACGATTGTGTTAGGATTTTCTGGAGCTTTATTTAATGGAGTTAGTACGGCTCTAATTGTACCAGTAATTTTAAAAATTGTTGGACAAGATGTAGATTTAAAAGATGCTCCTTTGATATTAAAAGCGATTGTGATGCCTTTTGAGTCAGTTCCCGAAAATTATCGGACTATGGTAATGGCTGGGGCAATTATATTCACAATTGCGTTAAAAAATTTAGCGAGTTATGGTAGTACTTTAGCATCTAGTAGTTTAACGAGGAGATTAACTTCTGATATTCGGGAAGATGGGTTACGGCTACTTTTAGGAATTGACATGGATTATTATGTCAAGATGAAAGTTGGCGATTTAATTAACCGTCTTGGTGGAGAAACAAGCCGTGCTGCGAGTGCTATCGGTAATACGGTGAAATTAGTTATTCTGGGAATTACCATATTAGTTTTTGTTGGATTTTTAATATCAATTTCTTGGCAGTTAACTTTAGCCACAACATTTTTGTTATCACTGGTATTGTTACTTAACCAATATATGATTTCCCGTTCTCGGAAGTTTGGGAAGCTACTTAGTGAAATGTCAAAAGCGTACTCAATTAGTATGCTAGAAACTTTAAATGGAATTCGCTTAGTTAAGTCAACTGGTAATGAAGAACGAGAATATCAAAAAATTGAGAAATTAATTCGTGAGCGTGAACAAGCTGATTTTCAATCCCAAATGAATTCAGAAGCGATCGCACCCACGAGTGAAGTCATGGGAATTACTGCTATCATACTAATTGCCTTTCTGAGTAAAACGTTGTTACAAGACCAGGTAGGCTCTTTAGCTACAGTTATGTCGGCGTATTTATTGATACTTTTAAGAGTACAACCACTTGTTTCTCAACTTAATACTTTGCGTAGTAGTCTGGCAAATACTACTAGTAGTGTAGAGATAGTAGCAGAATTTTTACGTAGGGATGATAAACCGATTATGAGTAGTGGTGACATTCCCTACAAAAAATTAGAAAAAGAAATACATTTTAATCACATATCTTTTGGCTATCCCGGTCATGAAAAGTTAGTTTTGAAAGATGTGGATTTACATTTACCACAGGGGACAACTCTGGCTTTAGTTGGTGGTTCTGGTGCAGGTAAATCAACTTTAGCAGACTTGTTGCCAAGGTTTTATGATCCGATTTCTGGGTCTATAAATATTGATGGTACAGACATACGTCAGTTTAATCTGCCATCTTTGCGAAAAGCTATGGGAATAGTCAGTCAAGATACTTTCCTGTTCAATGATTCAGTTAGAAATAATATCGCTTACGGAAAACCTGAAGCTAGCGAAGAGGAAATAATTATAGCTACACAACGGGCAAACGCTTACGAGTTTATCGTCAAATTGCCCCAAGGATTGGATACTTTGATTGGCGATCGCGGTGTGATGTTGTCTGGAGGACAAAGACAAAGATTAGCAATCGCTCGTGCTTTACTACAAAATCCTGAGATACTGATATTAGATGAAGCGACTAGCGCTTTGGATACAGTTTCCGAACGTTTGGTACAAGCTGCAATCGATGATTTAAGCCGCGATCGTACTACTGTAGTTATTGCACATCGTTTGTCTACAGTCCAAAAAGCAGACCAGATTGCTGTTTTGGATCAAGGACGAGTAATGGAAGTAGGAACCCATCATGAATTATTAAAAAAGGGTGGTTACTATTCTCGTTTATACTCTATGCAGTTTAGTAATTCCCAAGAAGAAACTAGTAAACGTCAGCAGAATTTAATCAGAATTTCTCATGAATTGCGAACCCGGCTAAATTCTATGATGGGTTTACTACGGTTACTACTTGATGATATGGCAGATAACGTTAAAGAACGTCAAGAATTAATCCAAGAAGCTTATAAATCAGTATTTAAGATTTTGAATACTATTGAAGTTTTTGATGACATTCTGAAGTTACATAAAGAATGGCAACTTGTAACGGTAGGAGAGAAAAATGGCAATGTTGCTACTAAAAATCAAACCTTTAATCATATTTCCTCTGAATTTCATGACCATCTGAATCCCATGCTTGATAGTCTGCGATCGCTTGCTGATAATTTAGTCGAGCCAGAAGAGCAACAAAAATCTCTTGCCGAAGCTTATAAAAGTGCCGTACATTTACTGAATCAGTTAGAAGATTTTGAAGATACAGTCAAAGCATAACATGAAAAACAATTATATCTTCTTTATTAAAGAAGAATTACCAAAACCAGAAGCTCACTTAGTCCAGTCAACTAATGCAGCAAATGGTGCTGCTAACCTTGGTTACTCAACAGTTTTAGTTTACCCCCAAAAAGGTGCAGCATCGCTAAATCCTATTAAGTTACTACGTCCTTTTCAACCGCAAAAAGTACCGGAGTCATTAATAAAATATTATAACCTCCAAGATAAACTGAAAGTATCTCCTTTGCCAATGCCATGGCCCATTGATACTATCAAAACTAAATTAACAAATTCTAATACCATCGCCACTAAATATTACTTTCCATTTCACATACTTCCTCAAACTAAACTAGTTCACAGTCGTAACTGGAATTTTGTGAAAGCTGCTATCAAAAATGGCGTACCTGCTATTTACGAACACCACCATCATGAAGACAAAAAATTTGAGCCAGAAATTGTCAATCATCCATTATTTCAAATTTCCATAACAGTTGCTGATACGATTAGAGAAACCATGATTCAACATGGAATGCCACCAGAAAAAGTCATCAAACTGCACAATGGTTTTAATCGTCTATTTATGACTAGACAACCAGAAAAAGCAGCCGAATGGCGACAAAAATTATTATTGGGAGGACGAGAACAATTAGTAGTATATTCCGGAGCTTTGCATCAATTTAAAGGAATTGATGTTTTAATTGATGTTGCTAAAGAAATGTCAAATGTCCAGTTTGCTTGTGCAGGAGGTAAAGTAGATGAAGTCGCACATTATCAACAATTAGCTCAGCAAAAAGAAGTTGATAATATTACATTCTTAGGTTATATTTTACACGAACACTTAGCTTCATTATTACAAGCTGCTGACGTGTTAGCCCATCCTCATTGTTTAGGTAATGCTGCAACTTTTACCTCACCATTGAAGCTTTTTGATTATTTTGCTTCTGGAACTCCTGTTGTATCTACAGAAATCCCATCCATTATGGAATTTAAAAATACGCAAGCGATCGCTGCTTGGTGTGAACCAGATAATCCGCGCAGGTTTGCTGAATCTTTACAGCAAGTTTTAACATCTCACCCGCGAAAAATTGAAGGTTATCCAGATAGCGTTGAGTTTGTTCAACAATTCTCCTGGGAAAATCGTGCAGCCAAAATTCTTAGTTATGTAGACAAATCTCTTTGTCCATTACCTGTAATTTAACCTGAAATTACTCTAAATATTTTCTCGTATAACCACTAACTACTATTAACTAACTATGATAAAAACAGTCGGCATGATTAGCAGCTATCGCGCACTTGAGAAAAGATGTGATTGGCTATGGCAACAAACACCTAATCAATTTGGTGTTTGGGGTAATATACAAATGCAAGCACTGGCACAAAAACCAGATTTTTTATTAATGTATCAGTTTGATTTTCCTGAACCGGAAGAGCATAAAACTTGGTTAGAGCATTTGCGACAAAAATATAATAAGCCGGAACATGATATTATTTCTTCATTACGAGGCGTCCCCAAAGAAAGAATAATTTTTTTATTACGTGAACCTCCCCTTGATGAAGTTGTAGAAAGACATAAAAAAACTTATCAAAAAGCTCAAAATTATTGTGGCTACATATCAGGTCCTGATGATTTTGCTCCTACTCCTGACTATATGCCAGCAATCTGGTATCATGCTAACTCCTTTAGAGAGTTAAATGAAATGCCACCACCAGAAAAAGTTTCTCCTTGTAGTTGGATCACTTCAGGTATTAGCCGTACAGCTAATCATCGTCAACGGTTAAACTTTTTGCAATCCTTACAAGAAAATGCTGTTCAATTTGATTTGTATGGTCGTGACTTACCTACATGGGTAAATAAGTCTGGAGAATTAGGTAATAAATGGTATGGAATGGCACCATACTATTACAATTTGGCAATAGAAAACTATGCCGAAAATGATTGGTACGTTAGCGAAAAGCTGTGGGATTCTTTGCTTTCGTGGTGTTTGCCAATTTATTACGGTGGCTCTGCTGCTGATAAATTATTACCACCAGGAAGTTTCTTGCGTTTGCCTAGTTTAGATGAAAAAGGTGTGGCTTACATTAAAGAAACTACTTCTTCTCCTGATGCTTGGTATCAGGCAAAAGAAGCTATTGCTGAAGCTCGTCAGATAATTCTACATAAATTGAATCTACTGAATTTCTTATCCAATTTTGTGAAAAATTACGAGTAAAATTATGACAAACGGAATTTATACAATAGCTAATGATGTAGTTTATCATCAACTGGTTGCTCTACTCAATAGCATTAGAGCAAATGCTAGTCAAGATTTACCTATATGCGTTATTGCTTACAACGACCAAATAGATAAAGTTCGTGCTGAAGTTGCTTCTAGAGAAAATGTATTTTTGCTGGAAGATCCAGAAATATTTGCCCGTTGGGAAGAATTTTCTCTGAAAGTTTGGCAATCTCATCCAAATGCTATTGAAACTTGGAATTCAAAAGGTATTAAAAAGTTTTACAGAGTTGGAGAAAATCGTCGTTACTGTGCTTTTGATTCTCAAAGCCTTTTTGATAAGTTTATTTATTTAGATGCTGATACTTTAGTAATGCAGCCTTTAGATTTTGTTTTTAATCAATTGGACAATGCTGATTTTGTAGTCTATGACTTTCAATACAAAGACCCATCACATATCTACAATTTATCTTCTAGTAAGCTTTACGAGATATTTAGTAAAGAGCGCATAGAATCAGAAATTTTCTGCTCCGGTTTTTATGCTTCAAAAAAAGGAACGTTTCCTCCAGAACAAAGAGAGTGGGTATTATCTAAATTAAACGAGGGAGAATCTGATATTTTATATATGGCTGCTCCCAATCAATCTGTGCTTAACTATATGCGAATGAGGACAAATACTTCATTCTACAACTTTGCCTTAAATTTACCAGAAAATCAAATAACTGGCTGTTGTGTAACTTCTCCACATTTTGAGAATCGGGATCAGATTCTTTACGATAAAGGTAACAGACTAACATATTTACATTACATTGGTTTATCTTCCAAGTTATTTAATCAACTTTGTGAAGGGGAAAATATTGATTTCCCTTACCGAGATATTTTCTTGTATTATCGCTATTTGCACGAGCCAGAGAAATTTCCTCAATTTAAAACTAAGCCAAAGGCTTATAATGCACCACCAAGTTTAACTAAGCGGATTTTTAGAAGATTGGGGTTAGTTAGTAGTAAGTAGCTTAAAATTGTAGAGACGTTGCAGGTAACGTCCCTACTCAAAATATTTAATAATTTAGGTATTTCAATATGCAACGCGGAATTTATATCATTGCAAACGATAAGGTTACAGACCACGCGATCGCTTTACTTAACAGTATTAGATTACACGACCAAGATACACCAATTGTCATGATTCCTTATGATGACAATTATCAGGCGATCGCGGAAATTTTAAATCAGCATTATGGTGTACAACTTTATGAAGATTTAGCTTTTATTGACCGCTTATCTCAGAGATTACACGAAACATTTGGTGGGAAATTCTTTGCTCGTCCCAATCAATTCCGTAAACAAGCTTGTTGGTTTGGCCCATTTGATGAATTTTTATATATAGATACAGATATCGTTGTTTTTGAAAAAATCGCTGATAATCTGAATTACTTAGACACTTCCGATTTCATTTATTGTGATTATCAGCACTTAGGTGGAATTACAAATGTTTTTAGTTCTAAAGTCTTAGAAGAAAAAGTCTTTACTGAAACTGAAGTTAAAGATATTTTTAATGGTGGTTTTTGGGGTTCTAAGAAAAATTTGATTTCGGAACAAGATTTATATGAAACTTTTACCGAGTGTGCCCAGCATCCAGAATACTTTGATTTTTCTCAAAAAACTTCTGATCAGCCAATTATTAACTATATGCTCTTAAAAAGGATTCCCCGCCGTTTTAATATTGTTAATAGAGCTGGTAAAGCACCGGGAAATTGGGCAGGAACACCACACTTCCAAACTCAAGGTAATATACTAATTGACCCAAAAGTTAATCAACCTTTACAATATCTCCACTGGGCTGGTATCCGCATTGAACCTGGTTGTCCTTATTGGGAGATTTGGGAACATTACCGCAATCTTAATCCAGCCTTACCCCCTGTGGATTATCCTGTACCAGTACCAAAAAGTCAGTGGCAAAAGAATGTGGATAACCTGAAAAATCAACTACGCCAACTGAAAGCAAAGTTATGACTAAACAACACACCTTAATTTCACTTTTTAGCTTAAACCATGCATAAGCCCCACGCCTGACACTTCGGTGCAGCGTGGGATGAATTTTGGGGTAATTAGGTCGCGTCCCCCGACCTATGTTGACCGTCGGTCAACGCGGGAGTGGGGACAGCGACCTGATTACCAATGTCTGGGATTTTTAACGAATCAATGAGTCCTTCAATAATGTGAGTCATTGTTGTATCTTTCATTGTTGCGTATAAACGTAGTCTATCCATTCTACGTTTACTCATCCGAATTCTTAAATAATCATCTTTCATAAAATCTCCTCAATATCTTCTCAATTATGCTAGCATAAAGATATAAGGAGGTGATAGACAAATGAGGACAGCATACCAATATCGACTACGACCGACGAAGCAACAAACTGAAGATATCGACAGATGGCTATCTATGCTTTGCGCTCAATACAATTATTTATTGGCTGACAGATTTAATTGGTATGAGCAAAATCGTTGTCCAATAAATGCTTGTCCTCTTGTCTGTCATCTTCCGGAACTACGTGATAATCCAGACTATTACAGTCAGAAGAAAACTTTGCCAGGGCTAAAGAATACTCATCCTCATTACGGCGAAATATACTCACAAGTTTTACAGGATGTAGTTAAGCGAGTGAAGGTAACTTTTGACCGTTTCTTAAGTGGTGATAGTAACGGAAAACGTAGTGCTAGACCGAGATTTAAGTCTCGTGACCGCTTCAGAACTTTTACTTATCCTCAAATGAAGGACGGGTGTTTGCAGGGGAATTTAATAGCTTTACCAATGTTTGGCAAGGTTAAAGTTATTTTGCATCGTCCTATCCCGGATGGTTTCAAAATTAAAACCGCATCTGTTACCAAAAAAGCTGATGGTTACTATTTAACTCTCAGTCTAGAAGATGCAACAGTTCCAAGTATTAAACCTGACTTGAACTCAGAGTTAATAACTGGTATTGATGTCGGTTTAAAGGAGTTTTTGACAACTTCTGAAGGCGAAACTGTTACTATTCCTCAACACTACCGCAAATCTCAAAAACGTTTACGAGTTATCCAAAAACGTGTGTCCCGTCGCCAAAAAGGAAGTAAACGCAGACAAAAAGCTGTTAAGCATTTGGGCAAGCAACATAAAAAAGTTGCTGATAAACGCAAAGATTTTCACTTCAAAACAGCCAATAATCTACTAAAAAAATATGATGTTATTGCTGTTGAAGATTTGAATGTTAAGGGACTTTCACGTACAGGATTGGCTAAGTCTATACTTGATGCCGGATGGTCAAGCTTTCTATCAATTCTGACAAACAAAGCCGAAAATGCTGGTTTGTTGGTTATCCCAGTTAAAGCGTCCGGCACAAGTCAAGATTGCTCTAATTGTGGCGTGAAGGTTCCTAAAAAGCTGCATGAAAGATGGCATGATTGTCCTAACTGTGGGTGCAGTCTAGACCGTGACCACAATGCAGCCATAAATATAAAAAATAGAGCGGTAGGGCATTCCGTTCTTAAAGCCAAGAGCCTCCGCGCGCAATAGCCGGATTGTCTTGGAAGCCTACACTGTACTCGAAGAGTCAGTGTAGGAGATGTCACACTCAGGATTACACAATGCAGGTTTTAACGCCAGGACAAGAGTTACTGTCAAAAAGTAGTAGTATTAAATCTGAAAGGTATCGTCCGTCAACTCAGCAACAGATTTTTTTACGGTTACTGAAATGGACGAGCTTTTCTAATGCGGTATTTGTATACTAAAATATGAATTATCTATATTAATCTGTATAATGACTTCAGAGTAGAATCATGCTAAACATCACTAAAAATTACATCATTGATGAAAATCAACAAACTGTAGCAGTACAAATTCCTATTGCTGAATTTGAGAAAATCGAGGAAATTCTCGAAGATTATGGGTTAGCAAAGTTGATAGAAGAAAGAGAAGGAGAAGAAAGACTATCAAAACAAGAAGCTCTCAAGTATTATGCATCTCTAAAAGCTAAAAATGTGGAAAGTTGAATATACTAAGCGATTTCTAAAAGAGCTAGCTAATTTGCCGGAAGACATTCAAACTCGTGTTGAACCGATAATTTTTCAAGAATTAGAAGCAGAAAATCCTTTTGAATTAGGATATTTACAAAAACTTAAGGGATATGTAGATAAATATAAAATTCGCGTTGGTAACTATCGAATTGGAATTACTAGCGTTCAAGAAGCACGAACTTTAATTTGTGAAAGAATTGCCCATCGTAAAGAAATTTATCGCTATTTTCCATAATGATTCAAACAGTCCTCTTTCAAAGGATTTCAGCTATTAGACGGGAATTAATTCCTTGACCGACAGAAAAACTTTTTCATTTTCTGCTTCATTTCTAATTAACTTTAATTGAAACTTAGCTAATAATTCTTAATATTTATCTGCATTAAAAGTAAGGGTCATTGTTCCAGCTTTCCTTATCTATATTCAGGAAATTGGTTACTGTTTTGTAGCCAATTCCTGCTAATAGTTAACGCATAGAATCTAGATCCAGAGATTTGACTCCCTGACGTTCAACAAAAGCTAGCATACTTCCCAACTGTAACCATACTAGCAAGCAAGTTAAAAGACTAACTGGTATACCTACTGCGTAAGCAAGGAAGGGGGGAAAACCAAATATCTCAAAACCGGAGGTGAGAAATAGACAAACACCACCAGCTATACCAATAAATGGTATTAATAATTGCTGCGTATAAAAACGAGCGCCAGATTTTTCAGCGTTTTCTGTTTTCACCTTAATCATCATTAATTGCAGAGTACCTGATAATGCAGCACCCGATGTTAATGCCATGAATAAGCCCGTAAATAGTAAAAAATATGGCGGTTGTTCGGGAAAGTAATACATGAATGCTCCTGGTATAGACTATTAAAAATTGTAAGTCTAGAGCTACGTTAAATAAATGGGCAAACGAATGTACTACATTGCTTTTCTACCTTTCTTCTTTAAGAACTATAGAAGCAAATGCTGGTAAGATAGCTGCGACTCGTTCTCTGGATAACTCAGCTAAAACATCCACTGCTGCACTCAGCAAGCGAGTTGGCTGTAAGTCATCTTTAATTAAATCCCACAATCGTTGGACTTCTTCTGTATGTAGGCGATCATCTTCTGTCAGAGCAATTATTAACTGACGACGGAGAAATCTACCTTCCTCAGATAGTAGGTATTGTAACCCCAGTTGAGCTGTAGGTACTAAATCAAAGTTACCATCACTACGAGCGATCGCTATCATATTCTCTAGCCGATGCCATTGGAATTTTCCTTCTTTGAATAGGACGTTAAGCAAGCGTCGGCGAAATTCTGGTGATTCTCCTGTTAGTAAACGCTTGGCTATATAAGGGTATGCAACCTCAATAATTTTAAAATTAGGATTGAGGCTGAGAGCAATTCCTTCTTGGGTCACTAAAGAACGAATAATTAAAGCGAACTTTGCTGGAACTCGGAAAGGAAATTCATACATGAGTTGGGAAAATTCGTCGGTGATGCTCTTAAAGTTGAAATCCCCAACGTTTTTACCGATCGCATCCCCTAACACTGCTTCTAGCGCTGGTACTATGGGACGAATATCTATATCTGGAGTGAGAAAGCCCAGGTTTACAAAGTCTTCAGCTAAGTCAGCATAGTCTTTGTTGACTGCATGTACCACTGCATCAACTAAAGTTTCTTTGGTAGTCACATCTAGCTGATCCATCATCCCAAAGTCAATGTAAGCCATCTGACCCTCTGGTGTGGCAAACAAGTTACCAGGATGGGGGTCTGCATGGAAGAATCCGTGTTCTAGTAGTTGCTGCAACCCTGAGGTGACACCAATTTTAATAATTTCCTCTGGATCCAAACCGATTTCACGAATACTTTTGGTATCTGTAAGCTTGAAGCCGTTAATCCATTCTAAAGTTAAAACACGTGTAGCAGTATAACCCCAATAAATAAGGGGTACTTTAACTAAAAAGTTGCCACGAAAGTTGTTAGCAAATTTCTCAGCGTTCCGCGCTTCATTTATATAATCAATTTCTTCAAATAATTTGTAGCCGAACTCATCTACAATCAAAGTCAAATCATGACCAAGGTTCAGAGGTAGCCAAGGAGTTAACCAAGTAGCTGCCCAACGCAGTAAATACAAATCTAGTGTTAAAACAGGACGTAAATTGGGACGCTGTACTTTTACCGCTACTTCTTCACCACTATGTAGACGCCCACGGTATACTTGACCTAAACTCGCTGCTGCTACAGGATTCGGCGATAATTCACTAAATATTTCCTTGAGAGGACGTTCTAATTCTCGCTCAATAGTTTGGTAGGCGATCGCGTTATCAAAAGGTGGTAGCTGGTCTTGTAACTTGATCAGTTCATCTAAAAAATCTTGACGAATTAAATCCGGTCGTGTTGAAAGAGCTTGACCTACCTTAATAAAAGTTGGCCCTAAGCGTGTTAGCGTTCGTCGCAGTTGTACTGCTCGTTTGAACTTGTTCTGCTCTACCTGGTTTTGCCATTCATCCCACTTTATACTGAAAATGAATCCAGCAAAATACCAGATAATCTTTAAAGTCCGTGCCCACGCTAGCCAAGGACGGTAGCGGTAGTACCGGGCGATTATCTCCGGATCATAACGCCTTAGTTGAGCAGTTTGATACTTACCCACGGCTACCTTTGCCTCTTCAACCTCTAAATTTACAATGGGAGCTTATACGACCCACAAACTAGTTGCAAGTCTAGAATACTAATCGTCTTTTATCTAAACAAGTCGATTTTAAGCATTTCCGGGTGACACTGAAGACTAATTATTAGAAATTATACAATTAAGCCTGGCAGTATACCGATAATTTCTGAATTATCGCTACAAACGTTAGCAGGCTTTAATAATAAAAGTGTATAAGTTCCAATTTTGTCCAACTAACCACCCATAATTTTTTATCTTTTTCTTAATTATAGTTCATAAAAGTACAAATACTTATCCATATAGGAAGATTTTTAGTATGATCCTGAAAGTGAATGCCATAATACAAACCAGTTACGCAAGATAGGTATGCGATCGCTTTAGTTAACAAGCCATATCAGGACAGCACTGCCATAGTTCCCTAATTCAACTATCAAAGTGGAGTGGCTTCATGAGAATTGTTCAAAATTTGAATCGATTGAAACCATCAATACTGATATTCGTAGTCAGTGTAATTATTGTTCTAGCAGTGAATTCAGTAAATACTGCTCAACCATCTAAACGAGACAAGTTTCTTTGGCCATTTTCGTCCACATCCATTTGGAATATGCCCATTGGCTCTAATGCCAAGTACATACCAGCAAATATCGGTAAAGCACATTACGCTGGGGTAGACCAAGAATATTTTTTTAAACTTCAGGCAAAAGATCCCATGCGTCCAGTGTATGCTCCAGGAGCATGGGGAGAAGGAAGGTGTACAGGTACTCAACCTGTGGGAATTTCACTACCTGTACCGGATAATTTAATTGTTAAAGATGCTTCCAAAAAGCCATTTAGCACACCAAATAACGCTTCAGCCTTTTTAATGCCAAATGGTAAAACTTTAGTGCAGCTTGGACCTTTAGCGCGTTGTCAACCAGGTGGTTCTATCTACGGTTGGCGTTTCTATCGTGATGAAGATATTTATGGACAAGGAATAGGTGGTTCCCATTTTGGTTCTGGACTATCGGCGATCGGTGGTTCAATTCGTAAAGGAGAACTTACAGGTAAACAACCGATTCGTCACGCTTTAAAAGTCGTGATTTGGGGTGAAAAATATCTCTATTACTCTAGCAAAGTTCCTGGTCGTCGCTGGCCTGCGGAACTCGCTGATGGAAATGCAGCCAATCAATATCATGGTAAAAATCCGGCACTTGTACAAGGTTCACTACTGGCAATTCTACCAAAAGTCACCGCAGCAAGTTTGAAATTACAAACACCAGCTGGTAAAAAGTTGTTCAGTGCTTTACAAGATTATGGTGCTTACGTAGTTGATGATGCCGGTTGGGATGGTCATCATATTGCAGTCGAAAAAGGAGTTCCGGAAGAGTTTAAAAAAGCTTACGGTTCTAACTTTGAGGGTACAAGTGGCAAGTTTTATGACGACTATATGAAGTTATTTCAAGCGCTACATATAGTTGATAATAATAGACCTAATAATGTTGGTGGTGGTGGTAAAAGACGTGCTGCTTTAGCTCCACCAATTGGAAATTAGTAGGTATCTATAGCAATCCTAAATAATTTATGAGACAACGCCATACTCCTACACCCTACTAAAGTTAAAAATGCTTGCAAAAAGGTTAACTGGTCAGTTGCTTGGGAAACCAAATAGCAAGACAGTAAAAACAGAAGCGCTGGTAAGTCATCTTAACGTTACAAGCACGTAGAAAAGCTAGAGCAATAAAACAATATTTTATTGACTTACCTGATAACTTTATTGAGAGTGGGGTTTAAATGGAACCAACAACAGAGCAGTTAAGAGCGTTTTATAGTAGATGTGTGAGAGCAAGTAATATGTTTCAGCCGATCAACGTAGTGCGACTGGACGAAAGAACAAAACGTATATACGTTTTAATTGGGGACACAATACAAATAGAGATATATCCAAACGGTGAGGTGACATTTCCATGACTAAAGCTGATTATCAAGCCATGTCAGATGATGAATTAAGAGATTGGGTCAGATATCACCCACACGATGCCAAGGCATTCCATATTCTAATGGACAGATTAGACCAGCGACCAAAGGTTATTACTCGCACTGATGAGGAATTTGAAACCGAGTTGCAACGGCGTATTAGTCAAGCTAATTGAAGTATAGCAACCGCCTTGGCGGTTGCTATAGTTGCGCGCTCTGCGTAACTACAGCAAAATAATATAGTATTTACATATGTAACTCAAACCGTTATATAAATCCTACTCAAAGCTACTCAACAATATACATTGCTTACCACTTTGGAGTTCGTTTACTTCCTTGCTTCATCCTGGCAACGTCGGCGTTAACCAGTCCACAGGCTAACACTGTCTAACTGACAGCTTTAGACACGCCACATGCTTCAAGCCGGGAAACCCGTCCTTCCTCTGTGGC
>Ga0224723_1001220_pt1 | contig 16006 bp, 18 predicted proteins | sample Balambano_FR2_Me_FD_161647 | JGI IMG/M metagenome (GOLD analysis project Ga0224723, IMG submission 161647) | Freshwater sediment microbial communities from Lake Towuti, South Sulawesi, Indonesia - Balambano_FR2_MetaG | ecosystem: Environmental > Aquatic > Freshwater > Lake > Sediment | place...
GGATAGAAGTAGGAATCTCCGCCGCCCTTTAGAATGGTTTACAGATGGTTCATTTATTAATCTGGGTCTATGTCAGTATTAGCGGCAATCTCAGTTCTCGCCCTGTTAATTGTGGTTCACGAGCTGGGGCACTTTTTGGCGGCTCGCCTGCAAGGCATTCACGTTAATCGGTTTTCGATCGGCTTTGGTCCGATTTTGCTGAAGTATCAGGGTGAGCGCACCGAATACGCGCTGCGGGCAATCCCGCTAGGGGGCTTTGTTGGCTTTCCTGACGACGACCCAGATAGCACCATTCCGCCCAACGATCCGAACCTGCTGAAAAATCGTCCGGTGCTCGATCGCGCGATTGTGATTAGTGCAGGCGTGATTGCGAACCTGATTTTCGCCTATCTGGTTTTTGTGGCGCAGTTTACGACGCTCGGCATCCCCGAACAGTTTGATTACCAGCCTGGCGTGGTGGTTCCGGAAATTATTTCTCAGGAATCTCCGGCGGCACGGGCAGGGCTGCAGGCAGGCGACATTATCCTGGAAGTCAACGATCAGGCGTTGGGGGCTTCCCAGGAGGCGGTCAAGTCCCTGATGGAGACGATCCGCGACAACCCAAACCAGCCCGTTGAGCTTACAGTGCAGCGGGGCGATCGCCAGGTCGATCTCAGCGTAACACCCAAACCAGGAGAAGACGGCGTGGCAAAGATTGGTGTGCAGCTTGCCCCCAATGTCTCCGCAACCCAATATCGCCGCCCAAACAGCATTTTTGAGGTGCTGCAGCTCTCGGCAAAGCAGTTTCAGGGCATGTTTCTGGCAACGGTGAATGGGTTTATTAGCCTGATTACAAACTTCTCTTCGATGGCAGGACAGGTTGCCGGACCCGTCAAGATTGTGGAACAGGGGGCGGGATTGGTTGCAGCAAATGCGGGTAGCCTGTTTCCCTTCACAGCAATCATCAGCATCAACCTGGCAATTATTAACATCCTGCCACTTCCGGCTCTGGACGGCGGACAGCTTGTATTTCTATTGCTGGAGGGGCTGCGCGGCAAACCGCTGCCGAATCGAATCCAGGAAAACGTGATGCAAACTGGACTGGTGCTGCTGCTGGGATTGGGGATCTTCCTGATCGTTCGCGATACAACCCAGCTTGCGATCTTCCAGCGGCTATTTCAGTAATTTCTTTAATTTCCGTTCTTCTCTCTTCTTCCCTTCCTGCCGTGAGACTTCGTAGCCTTTCCGCCCGAAAACAGCAGGCGCTAGAGATTCTGGTGCGTCTGAAGCGGCTTTACCCAGAAGCCCCCTGTACGCTGGACTATTCAACGCCAGTGCAGCTCATGGTCGCCACAATTCTCTCTGCTCAATGCACCGACGAGCGGGTTAATCAGGTAACGCCTGCTCTATTTCGTCGCTTTCCTGATGCTGAGGCGTTTGCCAACGCGGATCTGTCTGAGATCGAATCTCTGGTGCGATCGACTGGGTTCTACCGCAATAAAGCCAAAAACATTCAAGCCGCCTGCCGCCTGATCATGACCCAGTTTGGCGGTGAAGTGCCTCGGCGGATGGAAGACCTGCTCACCCTGCCCGGAGTTGCCCGCAAAACCGCAAATGTCGTTTTGGCTCACGCCTTTGGCATCCATGCTGGAGTGACCGTAGACACCCACGTTAAACGCTTGAGCGGACGGCTCGGACTGACCAAAGAAACCGACCCCCTGAAGATTGAGCGAGAGCTGATGAAGCTCTTGCCCCAGCCTGACTGGGAAAACTGGTCGATTCGACTGATCTACCACGGTCGCGCCGTGTGCAATGCCCGTAATCCTGCCTGTCAAAACTGCGAGCTAGCCGATTTGTGTCCCTCAGTCGATCGCTCTAAAATTATGCCGCCGCCCCTTCCGGTGTTGGGATTTGTGCCCGAAGGACACATCGAAGTAGGGTAGTCGAACTCTGGCAAACTGCGGTAGCATAGTAGACGCTGTCTAAATAGGGATAACGAAATTCTTTCATGGCTAAGAAAGGCATGATTGAGCGTGAGAAAAAGCGCCAGAAACTCGTGGCGAAATACGCTCAAAAGCGTGAAGAACTGCTTGAACAATTTTCAAATGCAACCTCCCAGCAGGAAAAGCTGGAAATCCACCGCCAAATTCAACAGCTTCCCCGCAATAGTGCGCCTGTGCGCCTTCACAACCGCTGCTGGATGACGGGTCGCCCAAGAGGCTATTATCGGGATTTTGGTTTGTCTCGCCACGTTTTTCGGGAAATGGCGCATCAGGGCTTGCTGCCGGGTGTGGTCAAATCAAGCTGGTAATTTGTCGATTGGCAACCCGTCTGCTGGTGTTCAACCCGTTCAATTCGATCAATTTGATGATTTTGAGAGAAGGGCGATCGTGAAAAATCGATCGCTCTTTTGCAATTAGTCAGTTTTGCAATCATCAGTTTTACAGCTATCAGTTTTGCAATTATCAGATCGTTTGCTACGCTATTAGTCCAGAAAATTAGCCTACAGAATGCCGACCGATCGCAACTGAGCAGCTCTCAGCCAGTCAGATGATGCAGCATCCGTTTGAACATGGACAAATCTTCTATAGCTCCGGCGGGCATTTTACTTACCGCGTGATTGGCCCCTGCTGTCGCCTGTTCGATCGCGAAGAGTTGCCCTGGCCCTGCTGTCGGCTGCAGTGGCGCGGCAAAGAACCGAGCTGGCGGCGAATTGGCAAACGGTTTGTTCCTGACTTGGCGACTAAAAACAGCCCGTCTTACTCCGTTGAGGTGCTGGGACAGGAATATTCGGGGCGATCGATCATCACGCTGTATTCCGTGAAGCTGTCTGCTGAGCTGAAGGAATGGTGGTATTCCAAACGAATCTACGTAATAGAAGATGCCCCTGTGGACAGCCCCAAAGCCATGAGCGTGGAACCGTAGGAGGATGACGAAAAGGAAAACGATCGCCGGACAAGACGATCGTTGGCATGAATCAGGTTACTCCCATTGAAGAAATTTCAATTCAGCTCTGTCACTTGATTTCATTGAGAACAACAAAAAATTACGTTTAGCCCGCCGTGCGTTCATCCCAGGTTCGCATTTTGCCAGGATTCAATAGTCCGGCTGGATCAACCGCCTCCTTGAACTGAAGCTGCATCGGGTCGATCGTCTTTCTGCCGCCATCTTCAATGATGTAAGTATGGGGATTGGCAATGAATGCCCCGCGCTCTTCGTGATAGCGAATAATTTCATTCAGACGATCGGCGGTGGTGTAGCGCACAAGCTGAAGGGCTGCGGGAAGCACCGTGCCTTTAACCCGAATAAACTCCAGGTGCATCATCACCTCGTCGCCAAAGTGATGATACAGTTCCTCGACCAGCTTCAGGTCTTTGTCTGCCGGGAAGATGGTTTGCAGATAGGTAATTGAGGGGTCGATGCTGCGAGCATGGAGCGTCGTGTGGTTCCAGGTAAATTCACCCAGCATTGTGCCTTTGGTGGCTTCCTGCGCCGATTTTTGATAGGCGATCGTGCCCCCAAACGCTTTCACCAGCTCACCAAAGGGTTCCAGGCAGGGTTCCGCAATCATGACAAAAGCAGAGTGCTGTTCCGGTGTCAGGACATTTCGCAGTGCCGCAAAATACTGGTGGATGGGCGCTGCGAAGATGGTGATCAGCTTTTTGAGAATGCCGTCGGAGTCGCCCAGGGTCTGCCCAAACCGCGCTGCCGTCATAAAGTCGGGAAAAGTGACGATTAGCTCTGCCCAGGGATAAGCTGCCGCTAGCGGAATTTCCAGCTCGCTGATAATGCCGTTTGTGCCCCAGGCGTGCGCCACCTTGTAAACATCGTCGCCCCGCAGCTCGATCACCCGCGGATTTTCTTCCATCGTTACCACCCGCAGCGCCAGCAAGTTACCGCGATCGGCAATCAGCCCATAGGTAATCGAGCCGATGCCGCCACTGCCGCCGCCAATAAACCCACCGATCGAAGCCGTCCGATAGGTCGAGGGAGCCATGCGGATTTCCCAGCCCATCTCGCGCGTCTGCTTATCGATCGCCGCCAGTTTTGCCCCCGCTTCGACACAGGCAATCCCCGGTTTCACCCATTTCACCGCCTGCATCCTGGTCATGTCCAGAATGACCCCTCCGCGCAGCGGCACACACTGACCATAGTTGCCTGTGCCTGCCCCACGCACCGTCAGCGGAATCTGATGCTTTGTACAAACCGCAGCTACCCGCATGACTTCTGCTTCGTTTGCCGGACGCACCACCATGTCTCCAACCTTGTCGTTGAGCTGCGCCTGGAGCAGGGGACTGTAGGTGTAATAATCTTTAGAAAGTTTGGCGACCTGAACCGTGTCGCGAATAACCTCGATGCCCTCTAGTTCAGCCGCGATCGCATTCCAATCGATCGAGCGTGCTTCCGCAACCGTCATGCTGGGATTCTCCGGGAATAGCTAAAGTAACAAAAAGCGAAACCGCCTTTCCCATAATAAAAACCGAATTTTTAAGAATCAGTCAATCTAAATGCACTCACGGCTGCCAAATTCCTGACTTATTTAACTTAGTCTCTAGGAAATAGTCTCTGGGAAAGGTCCTGCGGCAATTCAAAAAGCTCAAAACGCAACGCTGTCCCCGCTGCCTCGTATCATAAGAAACTGTATGACGCAGAACAAATTTGACTTTATCGATCGTGCCCTGGCAGAACGGGTCGAGCAGCAGCAGTTTCGATCGCTTCAGCCGCTGGTTCCGGTTGTTTCGCAGTCCCCCGACACGAGAAGCAATCGCGTGTGGGTCTGGAAGCAGGGGCGAAAGCTGCTCAACTTTAGCTCAAATGACTACCTGGGGCTATCAAAGCATCCGGCATTGATTGAGGCAGCGCAGGCATACACGAGCCAGTATGGAACAGGCGCAACGGCATCGCGGCTCGTGGTAGGCAACTACGATATTTACCATCAGCTTGAGGAAAAGCTGGCGATCGCCTGTGGTCGAGAAGCCGCTTTGCTGTTTAGCTCAGGTTTTCAGGCAAATATGACGCTGCTGGGCACGCTGCTAACTTCTCAATCCTGCGTGTTATGCGATCGACTCATTCACAGCAGTTTGATTCAGGGAATTTTGGCAAGCGGAGCAAGATTTTATCGCTATGCTCATAATGATTTGAACCATCTTGAAACCCTGCTAAAAAAGGGGAGTTCTCAGCCTTTCGATCGGTTGATGATTGTGACAGAAACTGTCTTTAGTATGGATGGCGATCGGAGTGATATTGCTGCCTTAATTGAACTTGCAAATCAGCACAATGCAATTTTGTATTTGGATGATGCTCACGCGCTGGGGGTTATGGGAAAACAGGGAATGGGATTGGCTGCATTCCATCCAGAAATTGATCTAGTTGTGGGCACATTTGGCAAAGCATTTGGAGCATTTGGAGCGTTTGTTGCCTGTTCTCAAAAAATGCGGGAATACTTGATTAACTGCTGCCCTGGATTCATCTACACAACTGCACTACCGCCCGCTGTGATTGGGGCGATCGACGCTGCCCTAACGCTCATCCCGGATTTAGATGAAGAACGACAGCACTTAATGAATCAGTCTAAAACATTGCGCGATCGGCTGCAAAAGATGGGATACAGCACGCTCAATTCTGACTCGCAAATTGTGCCCATGATGGTGGGAGAATCTGCAAAGACATTGGAGCTTTCGCAAGCTTTAGAAGCAGAGGCTATTTTAGCGGTTGCAATTCGCTCGCCTACTGTTCCAAAAGGGTCTGCGCGGATTCGGCTCACTCTTTCAAGCCAGCATCAGCCGGAGCATTTAAACATGCTCGTTCAGGCTTTATCTAGTTTTATCACATTAATTTGAGAGAATGTTTTGGTGTTTGATTGAGTTGCGTAATATGTCCCAAATTCATCCTCTATACTCCCTCAAACTGCGAAACGTTGAAACTGAAGTCATTGCCTTTCACGGGTGGGGATTCGATCGCAATTGCTGGCAATGGTGGCAGGAGCATTTCAAGCAGCAAGGCAGCAGATTTCAAGCATTCGATCGCGGCTATTTCAGTAATCCATTACAGCCAACTTTTACAGACTCCAATTCCACTCAAATTATTCTTGCCCATTCCTACGGGCTTCATCTTTGCCCGATCGATTTACTTCAGCAAGCCGATTTTCTCGTTATACTCAACAGCTTTCTGTCATTTCATCCGACAGCCAAAGCGGAGAGAAGACGATCGCAGCTTGTCTTACAGCAAATGATCCGACAATTTGAGCAGTCACCAGAAGTCGTATTACAAAACTTTTATCGTCAATCTGGATATTCACAGCCCTATATTGATTTTCAAAAAATTAATTATCAGCTTTTGCTGGAGGATTTACAGCAGCTCAACGAGGCAAAGCTTGGCATATCCTGCTTAGAATCAATCCCTAAGATTCTAGTTTTTCATAGCTCGGACGATTGCATTGTTGCAGCTTCACAGAGTCAGGAATTTCTGACTGCTCTGTCCCATTCCTGTGAATTGATCAGCATTTTTCATGCCCAACATGCCCTACCGTTTACTCATGCTGCTGAGTGTTGGTCACGGCTTCGCTCTACGCTCTATTCTTCTATTAGTTCCTGATGCTATCTCTTTCCTTCAGTTCAAACAAATCTCAAATTGCCGATTGTTTTGGTCAAGCTGCCGCGACTTATCATCAATTCGCAACTGTGCAAAAAGCAGGGGCAAAGCACTTGATTTCCCTCACAGAATCAGATTTGTTTCAGCTCCCTCAAGGGAAACTTTTAGAAGTTGGTTGCGGTACAGGATTCCTAACACAAGAGCTAGTGAATCGGTTCAGAGAACGATCAATTTTAGCTACCGATTTGTCACTGGAAATGCTTGCATTTTGCCAGTCGCAACTGTGCTCTCTACCCGAACATAACCATATCACTTATCAACAGCTTGACGGTGAACTGTTGCCGATTCCAGCAGAACCCTATGCTCTGATTGCAAGCGGATTTGCGCTACAGTGGTTCGATCGTCCGACGACGACAATCGATCGCTGGCTATCAGCAATTCAACCTGGGGGCTGGCTACTGATTTCCTTTCCAACCGATCGCAGTTTTCCAGAATGGCGGCAGCTTTGTCAGCAGTGCGGTCTTCCTTTAACGCTAAACCCATTGCCAAACGCTGATGGAATGCTTGACAAAATTCAGCAATTTCCTGTTCGCTGTTTTACAACTGAAATCGTAACCCAAACAGCCCATTCTGATGCGATCGATTTTCTGAAAAGCTTGAAGGCGATCGGGGCAGGTGCCAGCTTAACTGGAAAACAGCTTTCAACGCGGCAGCTCAAGCAATTATCTGACAGATGGAAGTCGCAAAATTATGACACAATGATTGCCAGTCATTCGATCGCTTACTGGGCAATTCAGCGAATCGATTAAATTCTAGTTCTGTCAATTAAGCAGATGCTAAACTTTCAGTTTCCAAAACAGTTTTTTGTTACCGGAACCGATACTAATGTTGGTAAAACAGTCACATCAGCAATGTTAACGCTGGGCTTGCAAGCAGTTTACTGGAAGCCGATTCAATCTGGATTAGACACGATTACAGACACCGAATATGTAAAACAAGTGACCGGACTAGACAATTCGCACTTCCTGCCAGAACGATTTCGGCTAACCGAGCCACTCTCGCCCCATGCCTCTGCTGCGATCGACGGCGTTGAGATTCACCTAGACGACTTTAAACTGCCTGGAACGATCGAAAAATCTCACTTAATTGTAGAAGGAGCAGGCGGATTAATGGTTCCATTCAACGATCGTCATTACATGATTGACCTAATCAAATATTTAGAATTACCTGTTTGTTTAGTGTCGGGAAGTGCTTTGGGAACGATTAACCACACATTGCTATCGCTAGCGCAACTCCGACGAGAAAACATTCCGATTTTGGGTGTCATGATGAACGGCAAAAAAAATCCGGGCAATCGAACGGCGATCGAGCATTACGGACAGGTTCGGATTTTGGGAGAAGTCGATCATCTAGAGGCGATCGATCCAGTAACGCTTAAAACTGCCTATGATCAAAATGCGTCCACTTTGCACCTCATAAAACCGCAATAAAAGTTTCACGAGAGTGCTTTTTCCTGAACCTGTTGCGCCGACAATGCCAATTGTATGTCCGGCTGGAATGTGTAGTGAAAGATCTGTGAGAACAGGATTACGACCATTATAGGCAAAGATGATGCTGTCAAATTGAACTGCACCCTGCACCGTTTTAAGTGGCGAAGATTGACTACCATTTGAAATCGCGATCGCCGTATCAAGCAATCCCATCACTCGACGAACGGATGCCATTGCGCGTTGATATTCGTCCATGATTTCGCTCAGTTCGGTGAAGGGCCACAGCAGGTCTTGAACAATAAACACCATGAAGCCGTAAGTCCCTACCGTGAACTGTCCCTGAAGCACTTCCCGACCGCCCAGATACAGCGTCATCACAAACCCCAGCAGAATCAAAAATCGCAGCACGGGCTGAAACGCAACACTCAACGCGATCGCTCTCTGATTACCTCGACGATAGGCTTCACTTTCCTGGTAAACGCGATCGCGCTCATAGGCTTCAGCCGTAAAACTTTTAATGGTGGCAATGCCAGAAATGTTGTTGGAGAGGCGATCGCTAATCAGTCCAGCCTGGTCACGCACGGCATCATAGCGAGGCGCGAGTCGAGACTGAAAGGCGAAGGTGCCCCACAGAATGAACGGAATCGGCAGCATGGACAACCAGGCAATACCCGGAGCCAGAAACACAAAACTGAAACCAACAGCGACCACTCGTGTGAAAAAACTGATTCAGATCCTGAGCACCAAAGTTGAGGAAGCGCTCTAGCTGGTTGATGTCGTCGTTGAGGATGGACAGCAGCGTGCCTGTACTGCGGTCTTCAAAGTAAGCCAGTTCTAGCTCTTGGAGATGATTGTAGGTATCAACGCGCAGTTCATGTTGTAGGATCTGAGCTAGATTGCGCCACAGCTTATCGGCTCCGTATTGGCTGAGAGATTCTAAACCCCAGGTGGCGATCGTCAGTAGCGACAGCACTAACAGTTGAGTCAGCGGGTTTTGGATACCAACTCGTGCAATTAATGAAGCTTCTTGCTCAACCACGACATCCACGGCAACACCAATCAGGTAAGGTGGAGCAAGATCGAATAGAGTGCGAAAAATAGAGCAGATTACTGCCCCCCAGATCTGTGCCTGACAGGGTTTTCCGTAGTGGAGTAGACGCACCAAAGGAGCCTGAGTCATGATTCGATGGGATAGGGATATACTATCCTGTACAAGGTGAGCCAGCTTGCAGGGATATGGAGTTTGAGTTTGATCCACAAAAGAGCCAGTCTAATCGGCAAAAGCACGGCATTGACTTTACAGAGGCTCAACAATTGTGGATGGATATCGATCGCATTGAAATCCCTGCTAGAACTGAGGATGAAGCCAGATTTTTGGTGGTTGGTAGAATTAAGAATAAACATTGGTCAGCGGTGATTACCTATCGAGAATCGAGAGTCCGAATCATATCCGTTCGACGGGCACGAGCAGAGGAGGTGGAGATTTATGAAGGCGGAAGCATTTGACCAGCGCTTTGATCAAGGTGAAACGATTACTGAATTTTTGGATCTTTCCCAAGCTCGTCGTCCGGGACATGAATCGAGAGCGGTAACAATCGATTTTCCGGAGTGGATGCTGGAGGCGCTGGATCGAGAGGCAAGACGACTTGGGGTGAGCCGTGAATCGATTGTTAAGGTTTGGTTGGCTGAACGGCTTGAACGAGTGAATTAAAGGGGAACTTGTAGCAGGGCGATCGCGGTACAAAAAACCCGTTCGGCTTTGCTGTCTCGTCGAGAATTGCTCAGTTTATGAGAGTGCTTATCGATCGAGGGAAATGGGTGCTGTATTAACCAGGTATTTGAACAGATCATCAACTACCGCATCGGCAGCCAGCAGATTATATCCCTGCCAAATTGATTGATCAACGAAATAAACCTGGTTCTGTTGAACCGCCTTCAATCGGTTCCAGAGGGGTTGTTGTTGAGACTGCTGCAATAGCTGCTCATCATTTTCTGAAAACGTCATGACAAACAAAACATCTCCATCTATCTTGTCCAGTTCCTCCTGGGAAAAGCGAATGTAGCCATAGGGTGCTGTCACGTTCTGTGAGGGAGGACGTTGCAACCCCGCATCCTCCAGAATAGATCCAGCAAATGAATTTTTGGCATCGGCTCCAAACGCACCATAGTAGAAGAACACAATGGAGATTGTTTTACTTTGATAGCGCTTTCCCAGCGCAGATTTTAGTTGATCAATTTTCTGATAATAACGATCCCAAGCTTGCTGAGCTGCGTCTTGTTTCCCTAAAACCTCTGTGACAAATTGAAAGTTATTTCGCCAGGTTCGATCTGGTTGCCAACCAGACAGGGCTGTTGGAGCAATCCTGGATAGGGTGGGGTAAATTGATTCATGGGAATCATTCCAGCCAATGATGAGATCGGGTTTGAGGGCAGTTATTTTTTCTAAACTGGGTTGCTCATCATTGCCGAGCTTCTCAATCCCGTCTAATTGATTGCCTAGATAGGCAGGAAATTGGTCTCCCCAGTATTCTGTTGTCGTACTACCTACAGGTTTCACACCCAGCGCCAGCGCATCTCCCAATACTGATAATGTCACCACCCGTTGAGGATTTTCAGGAACACAAATGTCCTCAATCGGCTGTTTGATGATCCGACAATTTGCGGGGGGCAAAGACGCATCAGTCGATATTGGGGGAGCAGGATTCTGAAGGTTGCAGGCGGAAATGGTGACCGCAACGAAGATACTGAGCCAAAACAATAAAACAGAGTGACCGTATTTTTTGAACATGGAATTGTGAGGGTTACTTGAGGTGTGAGGAGCAAATTTATGGATATCAGTTTGTAAGCCAGCGTTGATAGCTCTAAAACTCCCAGGACACTGTACCTGATATCGTCAATGGATCACCTCGTAGCACAGAGTCTCTACCAGTCACTGAGACAAAATAGTTTTCGTCAAATAGGTTCCTGATGTTTAATGCAACTCGCAGGCGATCGCGCCGATAAAACAGGGCAGCATCAGTACGAAGATAACCCGGCACCTCAAATGAGTTGTCTAAATCTCCTGTACGCTCACCCACATAAAACAGTCCTAAACCAAATCCCAGTCCTCTTAAATCTCCTGATTGAATTTCATAGGTTGTCCAGAGGTTGAAGAGATGTTCGGGGGCATTGACTAAACGATTTCCCGATTCAAAAGTGTTATCTTCTGTAATCCGGGCATCGGTGTAGGCATAGCCTGCAATAAGATTCCATCCTGGCAAGATTTCCCCTGAAAGATCCAACTCAATTCCCTGGCTGCGTTGTTCACCCGTTTGAATCGAGAAACGAGAATCATCAGGATCAACCGTCAATAAGTTGGAGCGGGTTAAGTCGTATAGGGCGAGGGTCGCTGCTAGTTGATCATTCAAATCTGCTTTGACACCAATTTCGTATTGTGTGCCCCGTTCTGGTTCAAAAACTTCTCCAGTCGCCGAGCGTCCCTCGGTTGGGTTGAAGGATTGACTATAACTGGCGTAAAGAGAAATGGCAGGGATCGGCTGATAAACGATGCCAACACGAGGCGTAAATGCATTCCCAGATTGCGTGTCTTCTGTATCTGACAGAAAATCGTCAATCCTTTGTTCAAAGATGTCAAATCGCCCTCCTAACAGAAGTTTTAGATTGTCAGCGATCGCAATCTGGTCTTGCAGATAAACACCGAATGAATTAGTCTGACGAGAGTTATCTTCAAATACTGTATCAATGCGACCGATGGGCGGCTGACGATAAACCGGATCATAAATATCCAGAGGAACCAACTCTGCCAGATCAATACCGAAATTATTGAAATTATCCAACAGGCTCCAGTTCACACCAAACAGTAATTGATGTTGCACAGAGCCAGTTGAAAAACGTCCCAAAACGTCGGCGGTAAGGTTGTAGATATTAGCAGCACTCTCTGAACTGTAAGTAACTCGATTTGCTGTTCGACCATCTTCATCAAGACCTACAAAAAATGACTGGTCGTTATCCGAACCACGCTCAAACGCAACCCGAAAGTCATTTCGCAAAGACCAATTTTCGCTAAATTGATGCTCCAGACGATAGCCAATTCGCGTAGTTTCTATTTCTGTATTGCCCTCTGGTTCATATACGGTGCGATCGCGCGGAATCCGACGGCCATCAGGTCCCGGCAGCACAGTACCTACGGCTGGTAGAACAACAACCGTCCTAGAATCAATGGTTCTGCTGGAATATTCCCCCTCAAGGGTTAGGGCTGTATCATCCCCGATCGCCACACGCACAACAGGTGCAATAAAGAACGATCGACTACCAATAAAATCAATATAGCTATCTGTATCTTGATAGGCTAGATTGAGACGATAAAGGATTGACTCATCTTCAACCAGAGGACCTGATACATCAATTGCGCCCCGATATAGCTCATAGCTTCCAATGGTACCCTCGACTTCATAAAACGGAGTCGCCAGAGGTTGTCGGGTAACAATGTTAACGGTGCCGCCTGGATCGCCTAACCCATACAGAACGGATGCTGGACCTCTGAGCACTTCTACCCGCTCAACATTGTACAAATCCCTTGTTTCAGTCAAAGTCCGATCCGGCAATCCATTGTTGAGTACATTCCCGCTGAAAATCTCGAAGCCCCGAATCACGAAGGAATCGGCGCGATCGCCAAATGCTCGGGTTGAATTCACACCCGTAGCATTTCTCAAGGCATCCCCCAGACGAGTCGCACGTTGCTCTTGCAGCGCAGCTTCAGGAATCACCTGGATTGCCTGAGGAACATCGCGCAAAGGGGTGTCAGTTCTGGTTCCTACGGAGGCATTTGGTACGTAATAATCCTCATTCTGTTCGCCCGTCACCACCACCTGAATTGCGTCTTCCTCTGCGGCTGCCTCAGCATCTCCCAGCGTGACCGCCAGCACCAATTCCTCAGCCTCAGCATTCACCTCAGCCACAGGTGGCGCATCAGTTCCGGTAACGGCAACCCGCACTCTGTCACCTAGTAAACTTGTCACGCTCACCAGCACAATCCCCTCGATCGGATCGGCTTGGGAAAATTCTTGGGCGATCGTGGCATTGGGAATATCTGCAATCAGGGCATTGCCGACCGATCGAGTTTCCGATACGTTGAGATTACCCTCTGCTGCTTCCAGCACAATCTGTAACCCTAACTCGGTTTCCTCAACGCGCACTCCAGTGATTTGTACGAGCGAGGCTTCAATTTGAGCCATCCAGTCGGTAATAGTGGTCGCAGGCGACCGCAATTCGCTGAGTTGAGGAATTTCAGCAGCGGAGACAGGTAATCCAGTACTCAAATGATCAGGTTGTCTGCTTAACTCGTCTCTTAAAACTAAAAACTTATCCTGTTCTTGCCCCTCCTGCGCCCAAGCCGGTAATGTTGAAACACCAACCAGACTTCCCAACAGCACTACTACAGACGCTAACCGCACCGAAGCCAAAACCTGCCACACGTACATTTCGATTCCTCACACACCAGTGAAAGCCAGTTTTATTGCCAATTATTCTTGTTAGCAAAAGGCAGTGTAGGAAAGTTGACTGTGGTGTGTCTATCCCAAAAGGGACACGAGGTTGTGGGAGGGGGTGTTAGAACAGGTCTTATCCGCTAAACATTCACTGGGGGAAATTCCAAACTGCCGCTTAAACCTTGCGGCAAAATGCCCTAAATGGGAGTAACCCACCCAGGTTGCCACCTCTGCAACGGTGTAATTCCCTTCTCTGAGCAGTTGCTCTGCTTGTTTCATGCGCTGCTGGGTCAGGTAGCCAACAACTGTTGTGCCAAACAGATCACGGAATCCACGACGTAGCGTGCGATCGCTGACTCCCACCTGCTGGGCTAATTCTAGAAAAGATGGGGGCTGCTCCAATTGAGACAACAAAATCTCCTTAGCGTGATAAATCCGGGCAATGGTATCGGGCTTGCGCCCAGGGACAGGAGAAGTAAGTCGCTGATCGGACAGGATTGGCTCAAGCTGTAGCGACAGCAAGTCAAACACTTGCGACTGAAGATACAGGCGTTGGGTTGCACCGCAGAAGGGGGACTGCAAAATTTGCTGTGCCAATTGTCTGGCTTCCTGCGTCACTGGAGGGAAAAATGATACCTTCCAGTCTTCTTGTTTTAACAGCAGTTTCAGAAATGTTTCATTTGAGACTGCTAGCCCTGGATAGAATCGAGCAAACACCTCTGGTAATAAATGAATATGAACTTGGACGAGGCGTTGCGATCGCTGATGATAGGTTGTGTATGCTGGAGAGATGCCGCTACCCGATAAATATCCCCGTTGCCCTCCTAAGGTTGGATATGTTTGACAATGCTCCAGTCCAACCAACATCACCGTACATTGCACTAAATGCTCATGAACAGGGACTTTTAGCATAAAGTCCTGATAAAATTCTTCGTCGGACCAAGCCAACCACACACCAGGGGATAACTCTATTTCGCAACTGTAGCCCCGACCCAACTGTTCCGGTATTCCTTGGGTTTCAACTCCACCAAGAACCAGATTGCCAGGTTTAGGCTTGGGAGCCTGTTGTTGCAGTTCGTCCCAGTCAGCTTCGGTGAGAATGAGCGTCATGGTGGGGGTGAATGCGAGTAAAGATTGACCTAAATGAGAAGGATTTGCAATAATTATAGCACGCGTACTCTCACCCATAACCGCAGAAGTGTTGAAAGAAAGCTTAAGACAGCAAAAAAGGCGGCAGAACGTAGTATTCTGACCCCTAATCATCAAAAAAGATGTCTCGATGCTACTGTCCTTTCCGAATATTGTCAAACCGCTGTTGAAGCGACTTTCACCGCATGACTACCCGGTTTTGAACTCGCGCTTGTTCTTTGAAATCTGGCTGACCTTTGTGTTTGATTCGAGTTTGACGAGTATGCGAGACCTGTTTTATCGGCTGAATCATGCTGGGATTGAGGTCGAGATGTCTACCTTTTCTAAAGCCTGTAAAACCCGGCAGGGAGAGACGTTTTGCCGATTTTATGTGGAGCTGATGGCGCAATTAAAGCGTCAGCATCCTGCCAGTGCCCAGATGCTGGTGCCGATTGATTCAACCGTGATTAGTTTGACGAGTAAATTGTTTTGGGAGCAGGACTATCATCAAGTTAAATTACTGAATGGCATCAATTGAGAGCAGGGTAATCCGACAGAATGCTTGATTCATTTTGGGCAGGGACAGGATGCTCGATTTGCCGAGCAGGTGAACAGTATGATCCCGGAGAACGGTATCGGGGTCATGGATCGAGGCTTTGCGAGTCGGGAGTTTCTCGACGAATTAAGTGTGACCCAGACCCGGTTCGTAGTGCGGATCAAAAACAACATGAAAACGGAACTGAATCATGACCGCTATCGCGTGGTTTGGTTTTGTGATTTAGAGAGCAGAACCGAGTTTCGATTAGCAACGAATTTGCAGCAGATGACCAATGAAGAGATTGGTGAGATTTATCGTCTTCGCTGGCAGATTGAGATTTTGTGGAAGTTCCTGAAGATGCATCTAAAACTGGACAAGTTGATTACCAAAAACATCAACGGTGTGACGATGCAAATCTACATGGTGTTAATGGCATATGTGATTTTAGAGTTGATGGAAATTCCAGCATTTTATGGGAATAAATTATTGGATAAGTTCCGTTATTTGCAGTTGGAATTGAGTCGTCGCTGCTCGATGGTGCATTGGAGCTTTGATATCCTGCCAGAGGCACTTGTTTGATCATGTATGAAGTTTTGTGTTCGGATTCAACACTTCTGCCTATGATCAGCTTGAGATTCATTAAACAAGTTCACTAAGAAAATTCATCAAACCACTCGTTTTCTCACGATTTTATTCATGACACATCCTCACCTCTGGTATCCCTTCACGCAGGCAAAAACTGCACCCGAACCGCTCAAAGTAAAATCTGCTCAGGGTGTTTGGTTAGAGCTAGA
>Ga0224723_1001221_pt1 | contig 16003 bp, 8 predicted proteins | sample Balambano_FR2_Me_FD_161647 | JGI IMG/M metagenome (GOLD analysis project Ga0224723, IMG submission 161647) | Freshwater sediment microbial communities from Lake Towuti, South Sulawesi, Indonesia - Balambano_FR2_MetaG | ecosystem: Environmental > Aquatic > Freshwater > Lake > Sediment | place...
GGGGTGGGAAATTTGTCTGATCTGGAGGATCGTCGCGCTCAGTTGGTTCAGGCCGAGGCCGCCCTGCTGACAGAATTTCATAACTGGCTGCGTAACCCTAAGCTAGACGAGATCCGCCAACAGGTTGCTCATCTGGCTAGAGAATGCTCACTGCAAGGGGCAACTAAGCCAGAATCAGAGCCTAGCCTGACCCTATTTCTAACCGGCTACCCGATCGAGCTAGAGCGTCTGCCCTGGGAAGCCTGGGAAATTGGCCGAGAACTGGGCACGGTGGCGACCATTCGCATTGCCCGCGCCCCCGATCAGATTCGGGCAAATCCTACCAACCATCTCCGCTACAGACGCAACCGGGTCTTGGTGATTTTAGGGGATGATACCGGGCTGGACTTTAAAGCGGATCGCGAGGCTGTTCAGGGGCTGGCCTCAGTCGCTGATATTCATTTTCTAGGTTGGCAGCCAGGTCAGGATTCGATTACCTTGCTAACCCAAATCACGCAAGCCATCACCGACCCCCAGGGCTGGGATATACTGCTGTTTGCCGGACACAGCAACGAAACCGCCACCAGTGGCGGAGAGTTAGCTATTGCCCCAAATCTGGCTCTCACCATCAACGAATTGGCTCCTTACCTGGAAATTGCTCGACAGCATGGCCTCCAGTTTGCTCTATTCAATTCATGCAACGGTTTGACCATTGCTAAAACCCTGATTGACTTGGGCTTTAACCAGGTTGCCGTCATGCGAGAACCAATTCACAATCGGGTGGCTCAGGAGTTTCTCATCCAGTTTTTGCGTCGCCTGGGTCAGTATCAGGATGTTCATGAAGCGCTAATTGCCGCCAGCCAAACCCTGAGACTAGAGAAAAACCTGACCTTTCCCTCCTCAGCGTTGATTCCATCCCTGTTTTGCCGTCCGGGGCAGCCGCTGTTTCGTTTTCGTAAGTTTGGCTGGCGAGAGTGGCTGCGGCAGTTGCGGCCCACCCGCATTCAGGCAGCCGCCCTGGCTGGAATAGTGGGCCTCAGCCTGTTGCTACCGGTGCAGAGCGCGTTGCTGGATCAACGCCTGTGGAGCCAGGCCCTCTATCGACGGGTAACGGGGCAAACCACCGGAGTGGCTTCGCCCCGGCCCATCACCCTGGTGCAAATCGATGAAGAATCCCTGGTTAAAGGCGGCATTTCAGAACCCAATCCAATGGATCGAACCTACCTGGCCGAGCTGATTGACCAGCTCAGTGACCGGCAAGCCCGCATCATCGGGTTGGATTATGTGCTGGATCGCCCGGCCCAAGATAAAGCGGATGATCAGACTATCGCAGACACACTCCAGCGCGCTGCGGCCAGAGAGACATGGCTGGTTCTGGCCTCAATTCCCAGCACCCCGGCAGACTGGTCACCAATTTTGCCAGGGGTAAGTTTTCCATCACCGCTGCCAAACTGGAGTCTGGCAGGAGATATCGAATCCCACTCTCCCTATTTCTCCCTGGTTAACCCGTGGGCCGACCCAGAACATACGCCGCCGCCGCTTACCTACCAGTTGGCCTTAGCGGCTGCACTGGAAGCCGACTCTACGGCTACAGTTCCCCGCCCCAACTTGCAGAGCCAGTCCCCGTTGATTACCCAGGCCATTGCCTATCTAGAAACTAACCAAACCTCCCATATCGAGCGAATCGCGCCGAGATCGCGCTACCACTCCATTACTGTTCTGGCCTACTGGGTCAGCCAAATGTGGCTGCAACCCATCATTGATTTTTCACTACCGCCGGAGCAAGTTTACCAAACCCTACCGGCCTGGCAACTGCTGGACGGGGCTACCGCCGCCGACCTCACCTTTGCCAATCACATCGTCATTCTGGCTCCGGGCAGCTATGGAGAAGCGGGCATAGCACCGCATCAGGATACTCTTAAGAGTCCGGCCGCCGTGCGTCACTGGCGTTTCTGGCAGGGTGATGCGGCAGTTCCCATCAAAACCATCACCGGTGGCGAAGTCCATGCTTACATGCTGCATCACCTGCTGACCCAACGCCTGGTAATCCCAATCCCAGACCTCTGGATGATCGGCCTGGCGGCACTCTTTAGCCAGGGTGTGGGCATGGCCTGGCGTAATCCTTCCATTACCCGTCGTCAAGGCTATTTCCTGCTACTAGGAACTACCGCCGTCTATGGCCTGGTGAGTTTGCAGCTTTATCTATCAACCCAAATTTTGCTGCCCTGGCTACTTCCTACTATCACGGGCTGGATTTATGGTTTACCTGTAGTGAATAACCTGAGCGCTAAAAATCAGCCGTCTTTCTTTGTCGCTGCATGATGTTTGTCTGTCCAGGAACTACCTAATTTCTAAAGGCTCCGAATCTGTATCTACCATCAAGGGGGATCCCATGAAGCAGCAAAACTGGCCTGTGGTTGTTGGTTCCGCCATCGCTATTCTGGCCCTTAATAACCCGGCCTATGCCGCTCTTATCAAACCCAACACAAGCACTGAGATTACCAGCGTTGCCTTGAGAGTTCCGCCGCCACCGGTGCCAAAGATTGGGCGGGGTTCTAGAGGAAATAATGTTTATGCCATTGCTCCTAGCGAGTTTGAAGGATTAAATATAGTTTGGCGAACCCAGCCAGTACTAATTTGGGAGGGAGCCCTCAGCCGGGTTGAAATCCATGCTGTAGATACGGATGAACGGCTCTGGATGCAGTCAGTGTCAGCCGGTGATCGAACCCTGGTTTATGGTGGTGAGACCCTAGAACCAGGACAACATTATAAATGGACACTGTACGATAGCCTTGGCGACATTACTGATGTAGTCCGGTTCCAAATAGTGACGGCGGAAGACCGAGATCGCATCGCCACAGATTTAGCTGAAATAGACGCTAACGCCAAGATAAATGGAACAAGTAGTGAAGATATAGAGTTGGCAAGAACCAGCTATTTCGCCAACCAAAAATTGCTCGCCGACATGTTGATGGAAGACGTTTTGGCTGATAGTCAAAGTGGTTTCCATCAGGCCAAGGTGTTCCTGACCATTGTAGAGCACATCACCCGCTGGGTTGACGTTGCGGAATTCGTCAGCAAAGGAGACGATAAAATTCACCCAGACGATATTCAGATTGAGTTTTTTCCAGGATCAGAACCAGGGAAGAAATCGGCTCAACTCGAAGAGCCCTATGAGCTTACCTATCAATTCAATCAAGCCGAGAATGAATGGGAAGAACCTGATTTTCGGGCTAAATTAACAAACCATAGTAGCGTCACCCTTTTCTTTGCTCTGCTTGATTTAACTGAGGATTTTGCCATAGAATCTCTCCTTGAAAAAGGTACTATAAAGCTAACTCCAGGACAGGAGTTTTGGCTCAATGATGGTGAGCCTATCTATGGGGTTATTCCTGGAGAGCTTCTGGAAAAGGGAGTAACCTATTGCAAAGACATCTACAAGATAATCGCCTGCACAGTGGATTTTAATCCCGATCTACTGACCCAAGGAAACCTAGACGAAACCTCATCTCAAAATAGTTCATCATCTCGTAAAGCAAGCTCACTAAAGCAGTTGATAGAACAATTTGATGGACAGGGGCAAGATAATCATGGGCTGGAAAGACATTCTCCTCAGTGGATTTCCAATCAGGTTACGCTCACCTTTATTCAACCCTAAAAATCCTGGCGGTTAGCAATGGGCTGAGGTTTATTCAGCCATTTCAACGTTAATACTCTCAGGTCAACATTATGGCTAATCTTGCTCCTTTTATTAAGGTCTTGTTTTTAGAAGCTAATCCAGAAACTCAAACTCACCTGCGCATTAATAAAGAAATTCGGGAAATCAAAAAAACGCTGAGGGGCGCAAAGCACCACGATCGCATTGAGATCAACCAGCTCGGTGCCGTGCGTGTGGAAGATTTCACCTCAGAACTGCTAGAGTACAGGCCCAGAATTGTCCACTTTTCCGGTCACGGCGAGAAATCTGAGCAATCAGAAAATTTCTATAGGTCTAACCCAAAAGGCGGAAGCACGAGAGCATCATCCAAAACATCTAAAGATCGAAGAAAAGTATCAAATAAAACTATAACTGAGGGAGGTCTTGTTTTTGAAGACGAAGTTTTTGTAGAGCCAGAAAATGAGGATGAGAAAAATCTAAATATAACCAAAATAGTTCATAGAATTGTCCCTCCAGTGGAGATAGCCGGCTTCTTTGAAGATCTGGATTTCCCGGTTGAGTGCGTAGTTCTGAATGGTTGCCATACTCAGGAAACAGCCGAGGAAATCAAGAAACATGTTCGCTATGTAATTGGCATGGGGGATAAGATTCCTGATGAAGATGCCGTTAATTTTTCCAAATACTTTTATCAAGCCCTAGGAGGAGGTAGTAGCATTCGATCTGCCTTTGAAGCAGCCAAAAAGCGAATTTCTGATCCATCGTTACCAATCTGGTCAGAAAATGAGGAAATTCGCCCTGTTCCCTACTATGAGCCTCGCTGGATTATCGCCAGCAGCCTGGTCTCAGCCTTCTTAGTTATTCTGTTCCGCATTTTTGGTGGATTGCAGGGGTTTGAAATAGCATTTTACGACCATCTACAATCCTCCTGGTCAAGGGAAAAAGATGAGCGAATTTTAGTAGTTCAGGCCACTAACGAAGATGTCCGCGATCAACAGCAGCAGGGAGAACAAGTGATTGGATCTTTCTCAAACGAGACTCTTGCCAATCTCTTAGAGGAAATCAATTCCCTTCAACCTGCCGTCATTGGTCTGGATATCTATCGCGAAAATGCATTAGATTCCGCCATCCCTGAAGAGCAAAAGCTACAGTCTCTTTTTAATCAAGAAAATGTTTTTGGCGTTTGCAAGCTGCCAGAAGTTAAGGAAGGCGGTCAGAATCTGGCACCCTTAACCATTTCTCAATCAGTTCCACCACCACCGGATATTTCAGAGCGTCGCATAGGGTTTTCAGATGTTTCAATCGACCAGGATACCGTTGTTCGTCGTCAATCATTGGGTGGCTTCACGGATCAAATTAGAGGTAGGAAAGACTGTAATGCTGAGGAAGCATTTAGCCTGAAATTGGCTAATAGCTATCTGGAAACTCAAAAAAAACAGACCATTACGCTAGATAACATAGGAAACCATTGCCAGATTAAGCTTCCTAATGGAAAAACGTTAAGCAGCCTGCTTCCCTTTACGGGCGGGTATCAGGGGGATACTAGAGTTGACGGGGGATGCCAGGTGCTATTGAAGTACAGGGTTAATGATGATACCTGGCAGTCAGCCGAGATGTTTACAGTTCAGCAGGTTTTAGATGGTGAACTGGAAGGCCGAAATTTAAGAGACACTATTGTCTTAATTGGTATCACCCGAACCGATGGCTATAGAGAGTACTGGAACACGCCCTATAATCTACGCATGGGCAGTCAGATGGCAGGGGTAATGATTCAGGCGCAAATGGTCAGTCAGTTGCTTGATGCTGCGCTAGGAGAATCTCCTCTGATTTGGGTTTTACCTTTTTGGGGAGAATGGTTGTGGATTTTACTTTGGTCTTCGGTAGGAGGTATTATTATCTGGAGACTACAGTTAGCACCTACTCGTATTGGGGCATTAGTGATTTCGATAGGGGCTAGTTATGCCATCTGCTATATTGTCTTCCAAGCATTTTATGGCTGGCTGCCCTTTGTTCCAGTTGTCTTGGTTCTAGTCGCTGCACCGTTGAGTAATTGGTTGGTTGACTCTGGCCGTTTAAGCCTTTACAAAATGCGCAAGAAAAAATAATGAATCAACCTGGGTTTCGGTGGCGAAAACGGATAGTGTCCCTTGTGCTATGGCTGGTGATAGCAAGTTGCCTGGTCCTTTTTTTTAACATTAATACGTCAGCCACCTCACGTCTTCAGTTGCTGTGGAGACAAGCCAGAGGCATTTCCTCCACAGCAGTGCCTACTGGCAGAGGCTCAGGCGGAGCCGGACGAGGCCCAATTTGCGTGCTAGCAGAAGCGGAAACGGAAAGCGGAGCCAGATCTGTTGTTGCATTGGTGCCGGTAATTGAAGCAGAGTCTAGCCAAAGTCTTACCTCAGATAATATTGATTCATTATCTAACCCTGAGACAGAACTTAGTGAGAGTCTGACCACTAACGATAGTGAGTTTATTGCTATTCCACCTGCACCTACTCAAGGGTATGTCGGTGGTTATACGGTGGCAGAGCAGCCAATATTCTGGTTTTACGTGCCCTACGTAGCGAGTAATATTCTGGGGCAGACGAACTCTGAAGCTACCGATGAAGCAGACAGTATTCGAGTTGGTAAATTCGTTCTACTCGACCGGGATAAAAATTTTATATCCTCCCATTTAATGGCGATTCAATTACTGCAATCACCTCAATTAGTTACGTTTCAGGTGCCATCTTTCCTAGAACTTAATCAGTTTTATAACTGGTATTTTTCAATCATCTGCGAGCCCGAAAAGCCGTCTAGAAATCCCGTAGTTCGGGGGTGGATTGAGCGTATTGAACCCAGCTCAGAACTAGCCAATGCGCTTCAAAATTCTCCCCCGTTTCAAAAACATTTAATCTACGCTGAAAATGGCATCTGGTTTGAAGCACTCTCTGAATTAGTGGCAAGTTTACGCAGGTTTTCGCCACTAATTCAACCTCAACGAGAACAAATTCAGCAAGACTGGACTGATTTCCTAGCCTCAATTAATATCCTAAATCCAGAAACGCTTGATCTCAGCATCACTGAGCCGGTACAAATTAAAGCAGATTTGCACCATCAAAGCCAATTACCCGCCAGAATGTAGGGGCTCCAATAGCGGGGATGTTCAAATTGAGGATCTTTTAACAGTTCAATTTGAGCCCGACGCAACGCTTCAGCTTTGCTAACATTGGACTGTCCCAGGTTTTTATAGAGCTGCTCAGTAAATTTGACGGTCGGTGCATCATCCAGGGTCCAAAGCGTAGCAATTACACTGCGAGCTCCAGCTCGGTAAGCCGTTCCAGCAATTCCTAAGGTAGCCAGGTTATCTCCCACCGCTGTTTCGCAGGCACTCAGGATTAGTAGTTCAATGGGTTCGGGTTGAATGCGTCCGCGCACTCTAAATAATACAGCTAGATCGTTGGCCGCAATTTTGCCATTATCGTCACCAGTAGCGGCTGTCAAAAGAAAGGTATCTTGGGGATTAGAACTAAATTGTCCATGGGTTGCCAAATGAGCCACAGAAAACGTCTCTCCGTTAATAACGGTATTGAAGTTTTGGCGCGTAAATTGTTGATCACGTAGGGTTTTTGCCGGAATATCTGAGTCTTCGATAACCTGTAACTCACGCGGGACATTAGGGAGTGGGGCAAAATTAACTCGAACCTCTTCAGGGAGACTAGGAGCAATTTCAGCTAGTCCTGCGGCTAGAATATTTAAGCGCTCTCGTTGAATGGGTGCTGGATTATCCAACTTAAGCCCTAGTATTTCAGAAACTGCATAACGTTCAATCAAATACTGATTTCCATCGTATAGAACTGACATGGGAATCTCTTGTAAGGTACCAGTGAGGGCAAAAATCAGGGTATCAATAGGATAGTTTTCTAACTCACGGGCCGCTGGTTTGATTATCCAATCGTAAAGTTTTTGCGCATTAGTGCGAACTCTATTGAACGTGTAATCTTCTTCCAGGTCATCTTTTAGGGTTTGAATAGTATTTTCTAGCTCAGTTTTGCTGATTTCGCTACGGTAATGAAACAGCGTGCGGTCTTGAGGAAGTTTGAGGATAATATCTAGGCGATCGCCCAAGATAATTGGGTAAAAAATAGCGGTGGTTTGGGCGACATCATTCACCACGCTATCAGCCTCTTCAGGCGTGACTGTTTCGCAGGGCTCCTGCAGAAAGTTTGTCAATTCTGCCTGATTCAAGAGCGAAACAATGCTACGAGCCCTATCCAAGTTGTCTTGACTGGGACTGGCATCTTCAAGCAGCAAATCAAGCAGTTCAAAATAAATTGGTCCTTCTACACTGTCGCGAAATGCAAACCGATAGGGCAGGTTGCTGGTAACGATGTCTTTCCGCAGTTGGGTGAGGGTGTCTATGGCGTTGGTGTAAGCGGCGATCGCATCAGCCTGCTGGCCCTGAGCCTTATGCACTCGCCCCAATTGCCACTGCCAGCGGTAGATATACTCAGCATCGTTGATGGCCTGGGCAATGGGGGCCGTGGTCGATCTCACCTGCTGTAGCGCTTGAATAGTGACGTTCTCAGCCGCATCGAACTGTTGATTCTGCTCGTAAACTAGCCCCAGTAGCCCCAAAATATAAGACTCGCTTTGGGAATCGCCCAGCGCAATGGCTTGTTGACGAGCCTTGGCCAATAATTCAGCCGCCTCGCGTCGCTTATTGGGCAAGACCACGGCTTTATATGGGGGCTGGGTCATATCCATCAGGCTTTGGGCCAGATTCAGTTGGGCTTCTAGGGTGGTTGGGCCAGGGGGTAGAGTTGCCAGGGTTTGGCTCAGTTCAGAGGAGAGCGCCTCGGCTTCTTCCCATTGCTGATTCACCAGCAGCAGCTTTAATTGGCTGAGCTGCGCCTGGAGCTGAATGGGCGAACCACGGGTGGCGGCTTGCTGGTAATGCTGTAGGGTGAGTTGCATCTGCTGCTCAAACCGCTGGGCCGCATCCAGGGAACGACGCGCCAAGGCGGTATCAATCAAGTCGCGGGGCGGCTGGAGAAAGGCCAGGGCTTCAGTCGGAGCCATCGCGTAGGGTCGTAAATCAGCCACAGCTTTGGTTTGAATGACATTGCCCAGACTGAGGTGGGCCTCGGCTATCTGGTCTGGCAGGCCTAGTGTTTCAGCCAGGTCTAGACTGTAGGCCAGCACGGTTTGGGCCTGCTCCAGGCTACCAGCAATTTGCAGTGTATCCCCCAGGCTGCGGAGGGCATTGACAGTAACTGGGGTTTTAGGTAAAGCCTGTAGGCGTTGGTTCAGGGCCGCTAGGGGACTGGAGCCAAGCTCCTCCAGCAGTGGCACTGCTTCCGTGTTATCGCGCAGCGCTTGCTGCAAAATCACCAGCGCCCGCTGATACAGCCCCAATGCCCGCAGCGCTGACCCCTGATTGAGCAGGCTAGTTCCGAGGCGCTCTGGGTCGTTGATGTGTCGATAGAGCGTAGCCGACTGTTCCCAGGTCTTGAGGGCTTGCTCGGCATTACCCTGGGTCAGTTGCAGGTGGCCTTGAATGTCTAATACCTGAGCTAGGGCAGACTGCCCGGCGATGGAAGGGATATTTTCTAACGCCGTATTCACCAAGTCTAAGGCAGTGGCGATGGCTTGGTCAGCCTCTGGCCACTGCCCCAGTTGTTGATAGGCGAGGGAAACATTGCCGAGGCTGATGGCCTGACGAATTGAATCGCCACCAGCGGCATACACTTGAGCCGCTTGCTGAAAGGCCGCAAGTGCAGCCCGAAACTCTCCCTCGGCATAGTAGTCTTGGCCCATCCGTTCTAGAGCCTGGCCTTGATTGGATTCCGGCAGAGGCGCTTGGGAGAGATAGGGAAGTGCTGCCAGTCGAGTTACCCCATGAGGAAGTGACGCCAGGGCAACAGGGCTAGATGGCCAGAGCAGAGCGATCGCCCAGGCCAACCCTCCCAGCCCCAGCCAGCCCCACCGTCGGTACCGGGAAAAGAGCCTTGAGGGATTGCTTTGGCCTGCTCTCTGAAGCCTAAGTGCCTCTAAAAGGTATTGAACACAATGGAAAAATACACCCCAGATTCTTGCCATGTGCGCTTCCTCACATTGTTAGGAACCAGCGGAATGCCCCAATCTAAGCGGGCGGTAAAAGCATTGCCCTGCCGCCACAGTAGACCCACCCCAGTGCCGATCAGCACATTAGGATCTGGGTTTTTAGACTCTACGTTCCAGCCCGCGCCAAAATCAACAAACGGCACGACTTGCAAAAGCCCATCCCACTCCGACACGCGCAAAATTGGCCAGCGCACTTCGGCAGAGGCCAGCAGCCCGTTGTCAGTCAGGAGAGCATCTTGCCGATAGCCGCGCACAGTATCCTGCCCGCCCAAGCCAAACTGTTCAAGCGGCACCAGAGGATTGGGGGTGAGCTGCACATCACCGCGCACCAGCAGAATGGCATCAGTATCCAGCAGTTGCACCCACTGCCCCTGGCCCCGCCAGGCAAAGAACTGGCCGTCAGGCCCAACCCGGTTGCGCGTGGTGCCAAACCAATCTATCCCCAGGCTGAACTGAGACCGGGCCGCCAGCACCCGCCGACCATCCCGCTGAATCCACTCTTGGGTAAATCGCAGGGCGGAGATTTGGGTGCGCCCCTGATCATCAGCTCCTGGCGAAATGGGGAAAAGGCCGATGTTGTCAAAACCAATTTCGGTCTGGCTCTCTTGGCGGGAGAAGGTAACGCCTAGAGAGAACTCCTCTGTCGGTCGCTGGTAGAGCGGTTGGCGATAGGTAAGTTCGTAGTAGCGAGAGTTGGAGGTGATATCCAGAATGTCGAAGGGCGGTTCGATCACCCAACTGTTGGTGTTGCCGAGGGCCAATTGCAGGGTGCCGTTGCGGGGGTTGAGGGGGATGGTGTAGCTCAGGTCGATTTTGTTGCTGCCATCGGTGTTGCCGTACTCGATCTGCAAGCCATCCCCCAGGCCAAGCAAGTTGAGGTGGTTGAATCGCGCTCCCCGCCGAACAGAGCCAATGCTGGGGGAGCTGTCATTATTGGCTAGAAAGTCAACGCTAACCGGGTCGGCCTCGGTAACGGTGACTTGCAGAATGTTGGTGCTGGGCCGGGTGCCAGCTTGTAATTCGGCCCCGATGCGTTGAATCAGTGGGTCAAGCTGGAGCAGTTGCAGCCCTTCTAACAGGCGCTGCTGGTTAAGGGGGATAGGCGTAGCCAGGGCCAGGCGACTGCTCACATAGCCAGGGTTGAGGCGATGGGTACCCAGCACCTCAATCTTTTCCACACTGCCTTCAATCACCTGGAGTTGGACGACCCCATTCTCAGGTTCCTGGGGCGGCAAAATAGCGCCGGAGGTAATGTAGCCATTGTCAATATAAAACTGAGTAACTGCCGACCGAGCTTGCAACAACTCGCTAAAGGTGAGGTCACGGTTAATGAAAACATCTGTACCGTCAGGTGCCACTGTTTCGGTATTGTCTGACTCCGCTGGGTAGCGACCTTCAGTTCCTAACTTGGCGACCTCGGCCAACACATTAGGATCAAAAACCGTGCTGCCAACGACTTCAAACCGCTCTACAAAAATCGTCAGGGTTTCATCCGCTGGGCCAAGGTCTGGCTGTAGTGGCCCTTCAGTCGGCGGTACTTCTAGCAGTTCCTCTGGAGGCGGTAGGGGTTCGACGTCTTCTGGGAGTGGCAGCGGATCCAGGGGCAGCGGTTCACGGGGCAGCGGTAACGCAGGGGGTTGGCGCTGGGGAGGTGTTTGGGCTAGGCCAGACAACGGATAAGCCACTAAGCCAGCACTTAAGGTTGCCAAGACTAGGGGTAGTGATCGGTAGATGCCCACACATAGACCTAGAGCGCATCACAATTCAACGTAGCTGCCGAAGTCGGATTCGCAGAGGGGGTTGTACTCTGAGCCACAATCTCCACCTCTCCCTGGGAATTCCGCGCTAACCCCTGGGCCTCCTGAAAGCGCGGCACCGGGGAAGTGTCTACAGCAGGGGCAGGACGGACTGGCTCCTCACCCAAACTGTCGTCATCTAAGGTGGCTGGATTAGCCACCCCGGCTTGAGGAGCAATTAGCTCCGTTGGCCCCTGGGTAATGCCCCCCCGTCCAACAACACTAAATTCCCCTTGCTCTTCAACCCCGGCGCGGTTGTTACCAACGCAGCCGGTAGCTACCAGGCCGGAAACATCCACCACATTAATCGGTAGCTCGGCCAGCCCCCGGCTGGGGTCGATGCCTAGGGTAGCCAGCAAAATTACTCCATCAACATTAAACCTGGAACTAGCATTAAAATCGCTACTAAAAGCGGTTGTTGGGTTACGCTCTTCTATACCAAAAATGGCTTCGGCAGTAACTGTTATGTTTCCACCAGGGCCACGATTTGCACTAGCCAGAATATCACTATTGCTATTGGATTGTACCAAAAGAAAGCCACTGGGAAGTTTTATTGTAATGTTGCCTCCGCTAGAGCCTTCTGCAGCTGCTGCTGTAATTTGACTGCCATTCTCAAGCCTCAACAGAGTACCGGAAAGATGAATATCAATATTCCCACTTTCATTATCTAAGGCGTTAGTTCTAGCTTCAATTCTTCCATTATTTAGTGTGGCTGAATTCGCACGGATAGTTAGATTCCCCGCACGTTGGCTTTGACTGCTGACAGTAAGGCGACCTCCTGTATTCACATCGATTTCTTCTACCACATTTATTTCGAGGTTCCCGGCAGAGCCTGACCCCTGCGCCTCAGCCGAAATTCGCCCTCTATTTTGAACAATTAATTGGTCAGCATTAACTAAAACTGCTCCGGCGTCTCCTGGCGAAGTTTGATTACTTTGAGCTCCGACAAAACCTCCATCAACTGTGAGTAAACTTGCGGTGAGATCTACTGATCCGCCTCTCCCAGTAGCCAAGGCATCAAGAGTACTAGCCGATATCTCGCCTGCAACAGTTATCTCATTAGCATCAATATTTATGGAGCCACCAGAGGCAATTCCAAACGTAATCGTTTGGATTCTGCCTCCACTCTGAACATCAAGTTCATTAGTAGTAATTTCAACAGATCCACTTTGAGTGTCAATGCTCACAGAACTACCGGAAGAACTGCTAATAGTTGAATCATTCCCGACACGAATAAGACCTTTAGGGTTTCTGATAATTACTCTTCCACCATCACCACTACCGTTAGTGCTAGAAGTAAGACTTCCATTTAATAAAACAACATCACCTGTCGCATTTACCTCTAGGTTCTGAGCTGCATCACTTGTAAAAGTATTCGTTGCTACATTAGCGTCAATGACGCTAATGTTTCCTAGACCACCAGAAGCCTCACCAGTGGCTTGAAGATTAATTTGTCCAGGTATGCTAGAAAGATCCTGAGGAACCCCAATAAAAATACGTTGATCTATACCATCAATAAGAACATTGCTACCAGTCAAAGAAATAGCGCCTCGGTTTGTGGCAATATTTGCATTCACCTGAACGGTGCCGCCAGCAACTGCAATCAACCCAATCCCCGGAGTGGTTATATTGATAGGGTCGCTAAAGGTAATGTTATTTGATGCTTCAAGCCTTACATTGGTTCTAGCCCCATTCACAATGGCAGGATCAAGAAAAGTCGTAGGGTCAATTAAGAAATCTCCCTCAGCAGGAAGGCTTTCAGGATCTACTACAGCTCCTCCAGAAACAATCGCAATGTTGGTAGGATCAAGCAAAAGTGTGCCAATAGAACCATTGCCTGCCGTGGTATCAACTAAGCCTTGAAAAACTAACCAATTAGGACTAGACACCTCAACAAATCCACCATCACCCGTTTCACTACCGCCTCTAGCAGAGACAGTGCCATAAAACTGGGTAGTGTCATCGGCCCAAATAATGACAGTTCCGCCGTCGCCACTGATGATGGCATCGGCATTAATGGTGACTAATGGATCAACAGTAGTTCTAGATGCTCTAGGTGTAGTTCCCTGACCCTGGTAGTCGCCACCGACTAAAACGGTGCCACCTCCGGTAGGGCCAGAGACATCAATGGTTGCGGCATCCAAGAGGGATACTGTGTCACCTAACACCTCAACCCGACCTGCTGGAGCTTCAAGGGAACCCGTATGCGTAACCTCTCCACCAACTAAAGTAAGTCTCTGCCCATCGGGTACAGCCAAGTCAGCAGTGTTGGTCAAAGCCCCAGCCTGACCTGGCCCCCATTGCACGCCCAGGGGCACATTGACGCTCAGCAGTTCAGGCACCTGGGGTACGGTAGCGCTAAATTCAGTGCCATCGGCAAAAACAAAGCTGTCGGCGGTGCTGGCCAAAAACGAGCCGCTGATATCCAACTGGGCGTTGGGGCCAAAGATAATGCCATTAGGGTTGAGCAAAAACAGGTTGGCGCTTCCGTCTACCCCCAATGTCCCCAGAATATTGGAACCGTTGGTGCCAGTGACGCGGCTGAGGATATTTTCAACTCCAGCGGGGTTAGTAAAGTAAACCTGCTGCCCTTCCCCAACATTGAACTCTAAAAAACTATGAAATAAATTACTGCCTCGCAGGGCTCCGCCGTTGACCAAATCGGCATCTTGGCCTCTGACAACGGTATCATAAACTACCGTTGTCACCTCACCTGGCAGGGTGGTATCAGGAATAATCTGCGCTACAGCGGGAGCAATCGGGAAGAATCCTAAAAGCCAACTAATAGAAATCAGTCTATGAAACCGACAAAATCGATGCAAACCTGATGGAGTCATAGCTAGTTGGCTCCTAAGAAAAGCACAACCTTACAAGGAAGTATAGTAGGTGAGCTGTTTAATAACGGCTATGAAATCTACAATCTTTCTTAGCTTGCCTACAGCATTTCTACAGCTAGTGAAGTACACAGGATGGATGCCAAACCTTGGCTATATTGAAAGCAGAGTTTTCCTCCCTAGGCAGAGAAATCCCTGGTTGACTGACAAAACTTTGGTTTAGGGCGGTTAAAACCGCGACTATACAACCAAAGTCGGCCTGCGCCGACCAGCTCATCCAGTCAATCCCCGCGTAGGCGGGTTTTGTCTGGGTAGGCGCGGCTTCTAGCCGCCAGCCACGAAACGTTTGTCAGTCAATCAGCCTTCTAACTCCTAACTGAGGAGATGTGTCCCACTTTAATCTGATATCCGCTCACCCAGCCTCTAACTCAGCAATTCCTAGGGGTGACAGCCCTTCATCCTGGTTCCAGGAAATATCAGGCATATTAGACGACGCCTCTCGCAGTGCTACCTCCCAGTGCTTGCGCATTTTAATTAAGTAAGGATCCCCTGCCTGAAACTGGGCGCGATGTCGAACCTCAAAGCTGTCGGTTTGGTACATCATCAGGTGTACGGGTGGGCCTACTGAGAGGTTCGAGCGCATGGTGGAATCCAGCGATAACAGGGCCGACTTGGCCGCCGAGTCCAGAGGCGAATCGTAGGAGAGGGTGCGATCCAGAATGGGTTTACCGTATTTGGTTTCGCCAATTTGCAAAAACGGGGTTTCGGGAGTGGCTTTGATGCAGTTGCCCTGGCTGTAGACCAAAAATAGCTCCGATGCCTCTCCCCAAATTTGGCCACCGACCAAGAAGCTGCATTGGAAATCAATTCGGTCTTTTTCCAGCCAGGGGCGGTCGGCCTCCTGCATAATGCGGATCTGACCGCCAACATAGCGGGCGATATCGTACAGCGTGGGCAGGCTGTGAAGATTGGGTTCGCGATTGCGCTTAATGTCCTGAGTCAGGTTGTGAACCACCGCTTGCGTAACTGATAGATTGCCAGACGTACACAACAGCACTACCCGTTCGCCGGGGCGAGAAAAGTCGAACAGTTTGCGATAGGAGGAGATGTAATCTACCCCTGCGTTGGTGCGAGAGTCAGCCGCTAAAACCAACCCCGCGTTGACCGAAATGCCCAAACAGTACGTCATAGATCGTTTGAGTATCACTGAAAAAAAGCGCTGGCCACAACCAGCGCTCTTGGAGTTATCACCAGACTATCGAAACTGTTTAGCACCCTAATGGCAGCAAAACCCTAGGATCCTGTCTGCTTGCTAGAGGTTTGAATGTACAGAATCAGCAGAAAAACCGTAGGCACCAGCACAAAGAGAATGCTGGCCACAAAACCGAGCTTGTTAACTTCCATGAGCGCTTGCCTCCACTCTCAACCAAAGAATCCGCGACTAGGCGATCGTCATAACGCCTTTAGAATATCACTCTCTGGTCAGAAAACAGGCCACTCCATTCTGGCCTCAGGCGGTTTGAGAAGTAGTTGACGCGGCCTTATCTGAGCGCTTGGGCTTGGTCAACACCGAGACAGGCCCGTGTACTGTAACCTGGCAAGCCAACCGACAGCTAGCAGGCCACTTTTTC
>Ga0224723_1001223_pt1 | contig 15976 bp, 12 predicted proteins | sample Balambano_FR2_Me_FD_161647 | JGI IMG/M metagenome (GOLD analysis project Ga0224723, IMG submission 161647) | Freshwater sediment microbial communities from Lake Towuti, South Sulawesi, Indonesia - Balambano_FR2_MetaG | ecosystem: Environmental > Aquatic > Freshwater > Lake > Sediment | place...
GGCAGGGGCACGCTGGATATTGCAGTGGGCGAGCGCCTGACGGTGGTTGGCGATCTGGATGATGAGGATTTTGATGCCCTGAGAATCACGAGAGCCAACGGTGCAGTTGTGGTATCGCAGCCAGCCCAACGCCCCGATCGTCGCAGAGATAATGATTTTAGAGACGATCGAGACGATCGCGATTTTGGCGGTCCACCTCCCTGGGCAGGGCGACCCGGCGGACCCCGAAGCTTTTTTCAGTCCAGCGATGTTGTGTCGCCACAGGAATTTGCGGTTGATTCATCAATCTTCTAATTCTGGGCTGAGCCTCAAACGAAGTCAGGTTCGACTTAGGTCTATACCGTAGAGAAGAGTAGAAGGTAGAACATCTCTCTATTCTTCTTACAGCCTTTTCCAGGCTAAGGTCTCACAAGAAATGGGGGTGCGGGCACTGCTCCTGCGTGAGGCACAGCTCCCACACCCCTGTCTCTTACCAGAGTGAAAAAAGCGATAACCGTTTTGACTTCAAGTTATTTTTGGAAATAAGACCAGACAAAACAGTAAAACGGCAAACCGATGCGGATTTTACTTGTGGAAGACGATCCTGAACAGCGAGAGCCATTGCACGCTGCCCTTGCCCGCTCTGGGCATATTGTGGATGCAGTTGAAGACGGCACAACGGCTCGCTGGCTCATGGGGGAGAAAGAGTACGATCTGCTCATTTTTGACTGGATGCTGCCTGGAGAAGATGGAATTTCTCTCTGTCAGTCCTATCGTCAGGCAGGGAAATCGGCTCCGATTCTCATCCTGACGGCAAAGGACACCACCGCCAACAAAGTTATGGGTCTGGATGCGGGAGCAGATGATTATTTAGTAAAACCGATCGACATTGATGAACTGCTGGCGCGAGTCCGGGCACTGCGACGACGATCGCCGCTCTGGATCGGAGACAGACTGCAAGTTCACGATCTGGTGCTGCATCTGGACAGTATGCGGGTAGAGCGACAAAGTTTGAGTCTGAAGCTTTCCAGCCGCGATTTTCAGCTTTTGGAATACCTGATGCGCCATCCCCAGCAAATTCTTACCCATGATCAGCTTGAGCAAATGCTGTGGGAATGGGGAACCGAACCAGAGAGTAATGCCGTGACTGCCCGCATTAAGCGGCTGCGACAGCGACTGCGCGAAATCGGGGTAGATATTTGGATTGAAACAATTTATGGCATAGGCTATCGGTTAGAACCTCCTGAGAGATGAATGATGGCGCATCTCGTTCAACAAATGTATCAACGCTGGCAGTCCCTGCCCATTCGAGTCCGTGGGGCAACTATTATTGCGATTCCCGTTGTCTGTTTGTTGACCGCCCTTTCTGCCTTTGCCTGGTTGAAAGCCAGCCTGGTGGAAGACGAAGCCTGGGTACAGCATACTCAAATCGTGCGTCTGGAAACGAAACGGCTTTTGAATGCCTTACTGGATGCTGAAACGGGGGTTCGCGGCTATGGATTAACCCAGCGCAACGAGTTTTTAACTCCGTACAACAATGCCAAAGCGGTCATTCCAGCATCACTGGATCAGCTCCAAAATTTGGTGAGCGATAACCCGCAACAATCTCAGCGCATTCAGGAGATTCGCCGCCTGGTGGATGATACCTTAGCGCTTCTGCATCAAAAGCTGACGCTTCAGCAAGACCTTAAATTAATTCGGGGACGAGCAGAAATCACAGTTCCGACTGCAGCACTCTACGAATGGTTGGAGGAAGGCAAGGAAACGATGGACGAAGCCCGTCAGGCGATCGATCGCTTTACTCAAACCGAGGAGGTGTTGTTGGCTCAGCGAAAACAGCATCAGGAGCTTTATCGCCAAATTACCTGGATGGTGCTGTGTGGCTCTGGTGTGATTGGGACAGGGGGAGCTTTGTTTGCCATCCACCTGTTTTCTCAGCTAGAGCGGGAATTAATGGGTCGAGAAATTAGTCTTCAGAAAACTAACGATCGCCTGGAAGTGGCTTGTAATCAGCTTCAACGCTTTACCGCAAACGCCTCCCACGAACTTCGGGCACCCCTGGCAGCGGTGTTGGGCAATGCTCAAGTCGGTTTACTGGAGCTGGATGATCCCGAAGAAGGAGCCATTCCCCTGCGCAGCCGCCTACAAAAGATTGTCGTCCTGACCAAGCAAATGAGTACGCTGATTGATGAGTTGCTGTTTCTCGCTCGCCACGAGGGATTGCTCGCCTCGGAGGTGCTAAAACCAGTTGACTTAACCTGTTTGCTCCGCCAGATGGCAGCAGACTGGTTGCCCCAGGCAAAATCACATCAGCTTCAGTTGACGGCTCACATTCCAGATGATGCGATCGTGGTGCAAGCAGATGCCACACTCTTGCGGCAAGCGATCGCCAATTTGCTGCATAATGCCTGCCACTACACGCCGGGGGGTGGAACGATCGAACTGAGCCTCTGGGTGCGGAATCAACAAACGACGATCGCGGTAAAAGATAGTGGAATTGGCATTCCATCAGAGGCACTGCCCTACATTTTTGAGCGATTTTATCGGGTTGATCCGCAGCGTTCTAAAGCATCGGGCGGAACGGGGTTGGGGTTGGCGATCGCTCAGCAAATTGTTCAGGCTCATGCCGGACAAATCAGTGCGACTAGCGCGATCGGGCAAGGGTCAACATTTCAAATTACGCTGCCGCTGACTGCCATCTATCCTGATAAATTCCCGTCATTTTGTGGTCATCTTTAGCTGTCATTCTACAGGAACTGGCTTGGAACGTTTTGTTTGAGGAGATTCAGGTTTATGAAACGAACTGTCACTGTGATGGTAAGTGCAACGTTGACCGCGATGCTGACTGCTGTGCTAATTGGGGATGGTCTTCCGATCGCCCAAGCCCAAACTGCCATTCGAGATTTACAGCGCAATCCAGGCGTTCGGGTTTCGGGAGTGATTCGCAGTGTGGTCGGAAATGAGTTTATTTTGGATGACGGTACTGGACAAATCATCGTTGATGCGGGTCCCCAGTGGTATCACCAGCTCAATCTCCGGGAGGGTGAACAGGTTACGGTTGTGGGTGAGTATGATGACTATGACTTTGATGCCTTTAGCATCACCAAATCAACTGGCGAAGTTGTCAATATTCGCGAGGCAGGAGGACCACCCCCCTGGGCAGGTGGACGGGGACGAGGCATTCGCCGCTAACCGTTTCTGTCGCTCACAGTAAAGGCATGAATCAACTGCCCCCTTAGCTTCTTCCTCAACGGCGAGGTGGATGCTCTGGGGGAGCTTACCCGCCAGACCTAACTCCCGCATCAATCGAGCACCCGCTTGTGGTTAATCTCATGTCCCTGCCGTTGTAGCATAACCTGATAAGCGGGTGATGGGACTCGAACCCACGACGTTCACCTTGGGAAGGTGACATTCTACCACTGAATTACACCCGCACATTCTTTCGAGGCAAGCAATTCGACGATTTACGCTTTAGATTTACATTTTATATACTTTCTACTTTATGCTTTCTACTATGTGCGTTCTATTCGCGTTTAACCCCGATCGACTTCATTGCATTATAGAGCAAAACAACACATAACAAAGCACAACTCATAAATTACGACACGAAGCGGTAATTTACAGTCAATTGCCTCAGGCGATCGCCACTGGCTCCATGATTTTGCAGGATTAACTAGTCTCCGATCGCCCCTAATGCATACAGCGTGCCGCGTTGCGATTCAGTTAATCCCCTGACACCGTTGATGTTCATTCCTTCATAGGGGCGGCGTTCTCGCCATGTTTTAAGACAACTCCCCGTCTTTTCATCCCAAAATCGAATTGTTTCATCAAAGCTGCTGCTCAAAAGCAGAGCGGAGCAATCCGATGAAGCTGAGATTTGTGGGGAAGAAATTGCACTAGAAGAAATTGCACTAAAGGTAAGAGAACAGACGGGTTGAGTGTGTCCACAGAGCGTATGCAGATGTTTTCCTGACTCAATTTCCCAGAGCCGAATTGTGCGATCGAAACTGCCGCTGGCAATGCGTTGACCATCAGGACTCAGAGCAATGCAAACGACAGGGCTAGTATGTCCCTCGAAGGTGCGAATGCAGTGTCCGCGATTGAAATCCCAAAGTTTAACGGTTTTGTCGTAGCTGCAGCTTACTAACTGCTGACCATCCGAGCGAAAGGTTACTGCCCAAACGCTGTGGCTGTGTCCCTGAAGGGTTTGGATGCAACGCCCGGTTGGAATATGCCAAAGCTTAATCAGGGTATCGAAACTGCTGCTGGCTAACCACTGTCCATTGGGGCTAAAGCTGACGCTGACCACTGGCGCAGTATGCCCTGTGAACGTATTCAAACATTCGCCACTGTGCAGGTTCCATAAACGAATGGTTTGGTCGTAGCTGCCGCTTGCGAGTCGATCGCCTGTGGGACTGAACGCAAGCGACCAGACCCAGCTTTGATGTCCCTGAAACGTGCGCAGACACGCTCCAGTGCGGCTATTCCAGAGTTTCAGCGATCGATCGGCACTGGCACTTGCCAGAATTTCAGGAGCGGCAGAATTTGCCGTTGGAGGCGCAAAAGCAACCGACCAAACTCGATTGGTATGTCCCCGCAGCGTCTTCAGCGCTTCCCCCGTTTGCGGATGCCACAGCTTCACGGTCTGGTCTTCGTGCCCGGTTGCGAGTAAGCTTTGATCTGGACGAACTGCCAGGGAAAGGATGCCGTTGGTATGCCCTTTCCAGGTTTTGCAGGAATATCCCGTCTGCACATCCCATAAGCGAGTGGAGTGATCCTCACCGCCGCTTGCCAGCAGGTTTCCGCCAGGGCTGAAAGCCACCGACCAGATCCGATTACGGTGTGCCTGCCAGGTTTTCAGACAGCTTCCCGTTGCGATATCCCAGAATTTAAGGGTCTGATCATAGCTGCTGCTGACCAGCAAATTTTTCGATCGCCCTTCAGCAGGGGCAGCAGGACAAAACGCAACTGCAGTGACGGTGTTTTGATGATTCTGCCAGGTGTGATAGCAGGTTCCGGTCGCAGCCTGCCAGACTTTCACCGCGCCATCAAAGCTACCGCTTGCAATCCAGACTCCGTCCGCGCTGTAGGCAACAGATTTAACCCAGTGATCATGCCCCGTCCAGGTTTTGAGACAGGCTCCAGTCCGAACATCCCAAAGTTTGAGGGTGCCGTCCTCTGAGCCGCTGACGATCGTTTGTCCATCCGGGCTAAAAGCAATTGACCACACTCGTCCCTGGTGTCCCTGAAGAATTCCAACACAGGCAGCATCTTGGGTTTTAGCTTGGGTTTCAGAGCAGCAATTCACTGCCCATAAACGAATGGTTGCGTCTTGTCCACAGCTTGCCAGAAGATTGCTAGTCGGGCTAAAGGCGATCGCGTTGATCGTATTACTGTGTCCCTGCAAAATCTGTAGACACGCCCCAGTTTGGGCATTCCACAGCTTCACCTGATAGTCATCGCCAGCCGTTGCGAGAATTTGCCCGTTCTGACTAAAGGCAACTGCCCATGTCCAGACTGTATCTGCTTTGAGCGCAAGCTGCTGTTGTCCTGTTGCAACATCCCAAATTTGCACTTCGCCGCTTGTGTCGCTGGTCGCAAGCTGTTTCCCGTCTGGACTGAACGTCACGCAGGAAATGCCACCAAAGGTTTCAGCAAAAACAGATTTTGCCAAGTTTGCTCCTGACAAATTGACACGACGCAGTTGGGTTTCTGCCAGATAAGCCTGCCAGATGGAGAGATTCGAAAAATCATACCCTGTTAAATCAACGTTGAGATGACAGAGCAGATTAATTAAATTCCCTCCTGCATAGCCTGCAAAATCCGCAAATTGTTCTCGTATCTGCTGCAAAAGCTGTTGAAGCTGATTAACGATCGCCGTTCTGGTATGAAAACGAGGTTGCAAATTTGCCAGGATTGGCTCAACAAAAATTCGTTTTTGGCTCTCTCGGATATAATCTTTTGCTTGCGCTTTAATAAACGAATATTGATTAAAGCATTGAATTTCAAGCGTGGCAACTTCATTACAGATTCTTTCAATCAACTGATCACTAACGTATTCCATAACTACGGGCTGCTGAGTAAAACAATTCTCCCTGCGCTCTAGCGGAAATCGACGTTGGAGCAGTTGAAGCGTTGTTGAAACTTGCTTTTTAGCAGTTGGTGAAAGAATATCTTCCTTGAGTTCAGCGATCGTAACAGGCTCGCGATTGATTGCCAGCCAATACATGACCTCTTGCTCTAATGCTGTAAGACGATTGAAATGCCAGTCCAGTAAATCCTTGAGATCGTGAAGCAGCGGAGCGCCCTCCTGCAAAAAAGCAGCAATGTCACTGCTGAACACATCGACAATGTGTTTTGCAACCAGCTCAAGGATCAAGGGATTGCCATTATAGCGATCGATTAACTGCTGCCACTCGGATTCAGATGCAGCAAACTCACCAATTTCAGCAAAAATCTGTTTTCCTTCTGCGCCTGCCAAGCCGGAAAGTTTGAGCGATCGAACTGGGCGCATCCTGCCTTCAAGCTGGGCGATTTCTTTAGGCGTTTCTCGACTGGTCAACAGCAGACAGCTTTGATGCAGCACCATACCCACCTGATGCAAGAGCTGACCATAGCCCTCATAGCCCGGACGATACTGTCCTGTTGAACTTTCGGCTTGCAGCACGGTTTCAACGTTGTCCAGCACAAGCAGGCAGCGACGAGCTTCGAGGTAGTTCAATAGCTGAGAAATCGCTGTGTCGATATCAGTCGATGCAGCAATAAGCTGCTGCCCGGATAGTGCCTGCAGTAAATCCGTGAGCAGATCATAGGGGAGTGGAGCATCAAGGAGCGATCGCCAGATCACACATTCAAATTGATCCTGAATTTGCTGTGCCAGCTTGAGTGACAGGCTGGTTTTACCCATGCCACCCATTCCTAAAACGGCAACAAGTCGGCAGCGATCACGACTAACCCATTGCTCTAGCTGCGCCAATTCCTGAGTACGTCCAAAGAAAGCAAACACATCGGGCGCTTTACCCCAGTCTTGAACCGACAAAACCAGAGGGCGATCGTTGGCGCTCGAAGCTCCGGGCTGTCTTGTGCGTCTGTAGCCTTGTTCTAAAACAGTCGCGACTTCCCGCCAGTTCTTGATTGCAACTTCTGTCAAGGCTTCAATGTGGCGATACAACCCGCGAGTGAGATCGACTCGCAATCCTTGAGGCTGGCGGTTGAGTTTAATCGCAATATCGTTGGGGCTGACTCCCTGCAATAAACCTCGTAAACAAGCTTGTTCTGTATAAGTCAGTGGACGCTGTTTTGCCTTAGCCAGGGCAGCATAAAGGCGATCGAGATCCCACTGCTGAGCAACATCAGGGAACACGTCCTCTTTGGGACTGGAAGAGGATGACATGATGATTGAAATGGTGATGAACTAACGGTAATGAATCGATTGTTAGCGGCTGACGCGGTAGATGCCAAAAAACGCCCTTAAAGGATACTATCGATCGTTTTTCGTCAATCAGGCAAGATTCATCAAAGCTTCATCAAAATTTTCACACTCCTTGAACGTTTGCTTCAGTTTTTCTTAAGAGAGTTCCTAATGATTGTTAGGTGTCAACCAATCTCTAGAGCAGCTACTTTGGGCTTAGATCAGCAAGCGCGGTCTAATCTTAATTTGATTACTTAGTGTTGCTGATCAATTGATCTCCAAAACAAAACTGTTTTCTCCTAATTAGCTATGGATTTTTTCAACACGTCCTCCTCCAACCCGGAATTTACAGGTAGACAACTTGTTCTATTAGAACAGGACAAAGTAGACGAAGGATCTCAGCTCTTGCAAGAACTCACTAGTTTGAATAGCGTTGTGACATCAACCGATCTTGAGCAGGACTCTCACAGTGCTAGTGAAGCTGACATCATCGTTCTTCAAACTCTGGGGGTTGCAATTATTAACCAGCCAATTGATGCAGAGCAACTCCAATCTTTGATTGCTGTAAGCGCCGATGGTGAGTCTCCTATTCTAGACATTGAGCAAGAGCAATATTTTTATGCGCTAATGGATGCTGGCGATCGAGTCATCACTAAACCGCAACCCAATCTGATAGGGGAAGTTTCGCTACAGTATTTGCAGGGTTATCGGGACGGTATCTCCAATCTAGTAGACCAATTTGCAGATCAGGACAGGCCGTCCTTGAAGTTCACTCCAAGTCAAATTTGGGCAGATACTTCAGCAGCAACCTGGGGACTCCAAGCTACCAATGTATTGAATTCTCGCTACAGCGGTAAAGGGATTAAAATCGCTGTTCTGGACACGGGCTTTGAGCTTAATCACCCTGATTTTCAGGGACGCACGATCGTCAGTCGATCTTTTGTGCAAAGCAACAGAAGTCTGCTTCCAGTTCAAGATCTGAATGGACACGGAACTCATTGCGTAGGCACAGCTTGTGGACCGCGTAGCCCCAAGACTGGAATGCGTTATGGCGTTGCTTACGGTGCTGAAATCTATGTTGCTAAAGTGTTAGACGATCGCCCAGCCATACCGAAAGGGCTACCTGGTGAAATTTTACAAGGGATTGAATGGGCAATTCTACAGGGTTGTCATGTGATTTCGATGTCTTTAGGATCGCCTAGAAAGCCCGGTGATGTTCGTAATTTCTACCATAAAGTTATGGAGCGAGCGTTGAAGGCAGGTTCCCTTGTTATCGCAGCGGCAGGTAACAGTCGTCAACGTCCAGCAGGACTGTCAGCCGTCAATACTCCTGCGGATGCGCCTGCGGCGATGGCAGTTGCTGCCCTGAATGCTCAGGAACAAGTCGCAGATTTTTCTAGCCAGGGAGACTCTGTTAATGGTGGACAGGTCGATCTCATTGCTCCAGGAGTGGATGTTTACTCCAGCTATGTGCTTAAAACCAAAGCAGGTTCTATGACAACAGGCTATAGCAGATTGAATGGAACCAGTATGGCAACTCCTCACGTAGCGGGTATTGCTGCACTATATGCTGAAGCAAATCCTGGTATCAGAGGTCAAGCTCTCTGGTCTTTGCTCCTTCAAAATGCACGCCGTTTGCCTTTAGCTTCTCAAGATGCCGGAATTGGTTTAGTACAAGCACCCTAGAGGTTTTTTGAATTGATGTTTCGTGTACTTTAAGTACAAAACATGACTACAATTTTGAAGCAATTAGCGTGTAGAAATGGCTACGATTAGAGTTCTTGTTTCTGTCAGTGATGACTACCTCGATCGCCTCCCTCTAGTCTCAGAACAGCTACAGGCGATGGGAATGAAAATTGATCAACTTCTCACAACTTTAGGTGTAATCACAGGGGAAGTTGATGCCAAAAAGTTACCAATCCTTCAAACGGTAGCAGGAGTCAGCAACTTGGAAGAAGAAAAACCGTTTGAAGCACTCTAAATTCATCAAACGTAGCATCTTAATCAACTTAATCATATGTCAAACACTCGCTGCATTTTGTCTTGTGATGGTGGCGGTATCCGTGGACTTGTTACCGCAGTTCTCTTGGAACGCCTGGAAGTTAAGCTGCAACAGCATGATAGTCAGAAAAAGCTTAGAGATTACTTTGACCTGATTGCAGGCACTTCAACGGGTAGCCTGATTGCCTGCGGGGTCTCTAGAGGAATTGATGCGAGTACAATCCGACAGCTATACCGCGAGAAGGGCATCACCATTTTCCCTAAATTTGACGAAGTTGCCTGGAGCTTGTTGGTGCGAATTCGTCCCGGTTATAGCCAGCCCATCTATGATGGTGAAGGTTTAGAGCAAGTCTTACAAAAGATTTTTGGGGAAGAGCCTCTCCGAACACTTCCAGTTCCCACACTTGTGACCAGCTATGATGCCTACAATCGACAGGCAGTGGTGATGCAGTCAAATCAGCCTGCGTTTGCCAACATTCCAATTTGGGAGGTTTGTCGAGCATCTGCGGCTGCGCCTACCGCATTTCCAGCGCATCTGATCAATGAACCCAATTTTATTGCCTCTCTGGAAGCCTCCGGCTTTTTGATTCCGACTGATCGGCTGGGCAGAAAAGCAGTTCCTCTGATTGATGGCGGTGTCTTTGCCAATAATCCGGCTCTTTGTGCTGTCGTCAATCGACGAGCCTGGAGCGATCGCCCTGAAGAGGAAGATTTGCTCATTGCTTCGTTTGGGACAGGTCAGAATATCAAAGAAATTGGACTGGAAGCTGCCCGTGAATGGGGCGTGATGGAATGGATTAGCCCGCGTAAAGGAATTCCAATCCTCGATACATTGTTCGACGGCTCTAGCGATATGGCGGATTACACCATTCAGGGACTTGCGCTCAAGGAAAATTACTATCGTTTTCAGCCCAGGCTGGAGGCAGACTTGCCTGCTTTCAATGCCGGATTTGATAACCTGAATCGTTTAGAAGAGTCAGCAGAAGGATATCTGAGTCAATCTGTCGTTGATCAGCGGTTGGACAAATTAGTTAATCAGCTTCTTTCTCGTCAAATTGCTCAAGCCTCAACCCCTGTACCTGTCTAAAGCTAATGTTAAGGAGGTAGCTTTTCTATCTCCTCTAAAAACACAGTATAAATGCCAACTGTATCAATCTACTTTCTCGATGAAGCATCCATTTCAGTCAATTCCTCCTCATCTTAGCAGTCTGCTTCTTTTGTTTTTATCCTTCCTTACGCTGTTCTTCATGGTACTTATAGGTGCGATCGGCAAACCTTTAAAGACATCTCCTCGATCGCCTTTGGGAATTGTTTCTTTAGAATTTGCGGCAACTCCAACTGCTGGAATTCAAATTATTCAGTCTTGGGGTAATGCAATTCGCAATGCAAAGCAGATATTTTGGCTCGATTTCCCCTTTTTAGTGCTCTACTCTACTGCCCTGAGTCTTGGGTGCATTTGGGCAACCCGTTCTAGCATTAACTCAAGTTGGATTCATGCTGGAGTGATTCTTGCATGGAGTCAAGGTTTAGCAGGGTTGTTCGACATCATCGAAAACTTAGCAATGTCATCTTTGTTGTTTAGGGATATAAAAACCCTGGAAATTCGACCAATGGATCAGCTACTAACTCTAACCACCGTTATTTCAGCGACGCTGAAGTTCAGTCTGATCCTTTTAGGGCTATTTTACATAGCGATTGCCGTGGGAGTTGGGGTATTTCGGATTAGCTGAATTGTCACCTTTCCGATAACCCAATGGAATGAGCATTCGCGATCGCTCAAAGTAATTCTCAACCTGTTTAGATTTCGCCTCCAAGGCAAAGATATGGCAGACAATACCCAGGATATTCTCAGAACTTTTAACAAGTATGCGACAACTTTTGAAGCTTTAAATCCTCTAACCGTGCTCGACTTCTATCATTATCCTGCTATTTTAATTTCACCCCAGAAGGCAGTAGCAATCAAGAATCGACTTGAGGCACTCCTGACCTTCACGATCGTCATGATCGATCTTAAAAAACGCGGCTATCACCACGCTAAAACTTCATCGCTCAGTGTTAGACAGCTTGCCAGTAATTTAGCGATCGTCAGCGGCGTTGTCACACGCTATCAAAAAGACCGGGCTGAGAGAGATGACACAAAATTAGAATGCCTCGGTTTAACTTATACGCTGCGTCAAGTAGACAACGATTGGAAGATCATTGCAGGAACGCTCCATGACATCGTGAGCTAAAGCGATCGGGAACGCTTGCCGATCGAGGTAGCGACAATTTCTGCACATAGCCAGAGGACAGGTTCTCGATTTGGCGTTTACTGGCAAACCTATTGCTGAGTACAGACATAGCGAATAACCTGAGCAGCACTGCTTCCTGCCCTGGGCTGAGTCAGGCTGCCACTGTCGTCATAGTTGACTCGCTGAATAACCTGCCTGTTTTGATCAAAAATGACCAGGCGGCGGGTGCGCTCGACGTTCGAGGTGCAGTCCACCGATCGATAAATCATCACGCCATAAACGGGCTGCTCAACGTCAAACGCTAAAAACGCATTGTTGGGCTGCTGAAACTGTCGATATTCCCAGTAGCGAACGGTATCCTGCGATCGCTCGATCGAATTTTGATTCACCAGGAAGCGATCGCCAACCGCGTTGGTTGTCACCTCGACCCAGGCTTCGGTTGCCCTGACTTCACCTTGCCAAACCCCCAGTCCAGCAGGAGCAGCTATCATCGTCATCATCAGGCGCAGTCCCTGCCTGCTCCATCGCCTCATCCCACGATCATTCTCTGGATTGACCTGATTGATTTTGATAGCGTTCCACATTTTGGATTGCCTGCTGTGCATAAGTATCATCCGGACGTTCATCAAGTGCTCGCTGAAAATGAAGCAGGGCAGCTTCATAATTCCGCTGTTGGACGGCAGTGTAGCCTGCCTGCATGTAGCGATCGTAGGGTGTGCTTTGAGCAGGGGCGGGACTGCCTTGATTTGAGGGGTCGGGTTGACCAGTGGCTGCAGCAGCGCCAGCCTGGCGCTGATAAAAGCCGAGAACTCGTTGCGTATAGGCTGCTGTTTCGCCCGCATCGTACCGCGATGGATCGCCCGTCATCCACCAGGCTGCAGCACGACGAACCGCGATCGCCTCGCTGTTGCCACTATTGCGATACTCCTCCTGCAGCACATCGCGCATCACACAAACCAAAATGCTGCGTGTAGCTGCTAAATCAGCCTCAAACTCCTGGGGGGAAAGCATTCTGCCAGTGCAGGCTTCAGACCACCTGGGAATATTTTCTGCCTGAATTTGCCACTCGCTGTAAAGCCCATTATTTGGATTACCCGTTTGCGGAGCTGCCAGACGGAGTGCCTCGACGAGCGATCGAACCTGCTGATCAGATTGGGCATGGGCAGGCAGCATCCCGATACTTGTGCCGATCGCGATTGCAATGGTTAACCCTTCAATCCATCGTTTGCTGAATAGCCACATCGATCGAAATCTGGAAACTTCAAGCAACAACCAACCGTTAATGAATTTACACGAAAAGTTGCAAATTTTGAAATGCCCCCTTGAAACTAGACCACTTCCTTGGTCGATAAAAGCAGCATTAGCTACGAGCTAGTATACTGCTATTTCCCATTCTTTTTCGTGTTTGTTTTACTGATTGCTTCTCTATTCACTTTCAAACTCAATCGGTGTTAAATATCCAATTGACGAATATATCCTCTTCCTTTTGTAAAAATCCTCTAAAAACACTTTGAGCTGCATGTCTGCTTTGGTCAAGCTGTGAGCTAAACCGCGTCCTCAATGCCAACCCCGAATCCACCGAGTAAACCCATCCTTCAACACTGCCAAATCAACAAAGCCTTCTCCTAATCGAATGTACCTGATGTCTCCGACCCAACCCTGGTCGGGGTGCTCAATTCTCAGTCCTGCGACTCGATTCGCATATCGCGCAAAACGGGGATTGCTATTCGTGGTGCAAACTCGCCGTTTCGGAGCTTTGCTGCCGATTCCCATCTCTTTCATTAATCGTGCCACCCGCTTGTGATTGGCGATGATGCCTTGCTGTTTCAATTGTTGAGTGATCCGCCGATCCCCATCTCTGGAAAACTCATCGGCAATTTTGTCGATCGCCGATTTCGTCATTGTGCCTGTGCGAGATTCCTGTGCTCCATACTGCCTCTCCAAGTAGGAAAATATTAAGGATATCAGTCGTGAGATCTCGAATTGTTCCAGGCAAGATACTCCAATGGACATCAGGAGGATCACTGCGTTTCTAAGTGCAGACGATAGGCAACGAGTATCCGGTTGAGGATTTCGGCTAAACTTTGCATTCGATCGCCAATCCAATTCTGGTGGTAAAGGGTACGAGGCAATTGCAGGAAATTCCAGAAGTTTAGATGCACCTTCAATCTAAACAATTCCTTGAATATCACTGCCATTGCTACAAGGCGGCACGGAACTACTTGTCGCTACAACCCTCACCCCCAATAATATGGGTAACGCTAATGCCAAAAAAACGGGTTTGACCCAGGTATCTGCAATTGTTTTCCCCTTTGTCGTGGTGTATCACTCCACCTGCCCTATACTGAGTCTGTTCAGGCGTAATACCTGACTCAATCTCCAATTCCTTTAAAACCCAGGTAACATTGAAAACTGGATTTGAGCAACTGACACGCAAGATGAATACATTCATCTGTCCACGGGTGCACGAGTTGAACCTGCAACCTGAGAGGGTGTTTTAAAAGTCGCCGATGCGACCCTGCACGCCGCCTCAATCTCCCAACGAGTCATTGCCGCACTACAAGTGCGAGTCATTGCCGCACTAAAAGTGCGAGGGGGGACGTTGAACCAGCAATACCGGATCGCAAGTCCCCCCCTTGTAACTTGCCGCTCCAACAGAAGCGAGTTGGGGGGTTGGGGGGCAATGCAGCACTTTTGAGACGTTTCAAACCTCCTCTTAGAGTAACCGAAGAGGGATAAAACACGAATCCTAAAACACGAACTCTAAAACAAATGAAGCACTACCAGGTCGCCGCGTTACCCGGAGAAGGAGTTGGTCCAGAAGTTGTTGAAGCAGCACTGGCGATTTTGCAGCAGGCAGCTCAGCAATTTGGCTTCACCGTCTCGATCGAGTATGGGCTGATTGGCGAACCTGCACGGCAGCAGCACGACGATTTCTTTCCAGCCGCAACGGCTCAGCTCTGCGAAGGCAAAGACGGCATTTTGTTTGGGGCAGTGACCCAGGGCGGATTGTTGGAACTGCGAAAACGCTTCGATTTTTTTGCTAACCTGCGTCCGGTGCGTCCTTCGATTGATTTGCGCGCCCGATCGCCGCTGAAACCCGAAAAGCTAAACGGTGTGGATCTGCTGTTTGTGCGAGAACTGGTGAGCGGCATTTACTTTGGGGCATCCGGTCGCGGCATTGACAAACGGGGGCACTACGGCTATCACACCATGCAATATTGGGATGCAGAAATCCGTCGCGTTGCCAGAGTTGCCCTCCAGCAGGCGCAAAATCGCCGCCGCCACCTGACCGTTGCCCACAAAGAAAACGCCCTGCCTCACCTTCCCTGGACTCGCCTGGTGCAGACTGAAGCTGCCGCTTTCCCTGACGTAACTGTGGAACCGATGCTGATTGACACGCTGGCAATGCAAATTGTAATGAATCCGCAGCAGTTTGATGTCATTCTGGCAGGCAATTTGTTTGGCGATATTCTCAGCGATCTGGGTGCAGTCCTGACCGGATCGATCGGCATGTTGGGATCTGCAAGCCTTAACGCCGCTGGGTTTGGACTCTATGAGCCAATTCACGGAACCGCTCCTGATTTAGCAGGCAAAGGCATCGTCAATCCAATGGGCACGATCGCCAGCGTGGAGCTGATGCTGCGACAGTGGAACGAGATCCAAGCAGCAGATTGTTTAATGCAAACTCAAGAAATATTGTTGGCTCAGGGTTATCGAACTGCTGATTTGATGATGCGATCAGAGGATAAATTGGTGAATACTCAAGAGTTTGTCGATCGATTTATTCAAACAATGGTAGGAGATGAGAGATGCTACGCCCCCCAAATCCTCCAATACTGGGGGACTTTAAAATCGGAAGAAATTTAACGGACGACGAATTAGAACTAATCGAAAGGGTGCTTAACTGTAGAAGCAGGCAAATAGGGAGTATGTATTAGCCACAGTCGAACACTGCTTTCTAAGTCAGAGTTTTTAAGTCAGAGAATAAACTAAAAATTAATATCAGAGACGATCGCATAAAAAAATCGATGAATCAGCACAAACCCACAAAACGAATTCTCTACCTTGGTGACGACATCAACACCGATGATATTATCCCCGCCAAACGCGGCACCAACGGCGATCCCAACCACCTGAAAAGATACGCCCTGGAGCATCTGGTCGGCGAAGGCAAGCTCATGGAATACGACATCATCGAAGCCGGAGAAAACTTTGGCTGTGGCTCCAGCCGAGAATTTGCGCCGATCGCCATCCAAGCCGCAGGCATCCAGAAAGTCCGCGCCCGCTCCTTCGCCGAAATCTTCTACCGCAACAGCATCAACATCGGACTCCCCCTCGAACTCCTCCCCCC
>Ga0224723_1001224_pt1 | contig 15967 bp, 20 predicted proteins | sample Balambano_FR2_Me_FD_161647 | JGI IMG/M metagenome (GOLD analysis project Ga0224723, IMG submission 161647) | Freshwater sediment microbial communities from Lake Towuti, South Sulawesi, Indonesia - Balambano_FR2_MetaG | ecosystem: Environmental > Aquatic > Freshwater > Lake > Sediment | place...
GAGAAAACCTCAATTCGTTGGGGGGCAGGCGGGGTTGCTGAACGGCTTCGATGCCATCGGGGGCAAACAGCGTCACACTAAACAGCAACACGCTAAAGAAGAGAACCAGCCCCATCTGTCGCCGCCAGACTCGAAACGGCATCAGGGTGGTTAGGGTTAACAACAACAGCCATCCCACGATCGACAAGCGCCAATAGGAATTGGCTGCAATCGGGGTTAGCATGAAGCTAAGTAACCAGACAAGCTTGGTTCTGGGATCAAGTCGATGTAACCAGGTGACGGGCTGTTCAAGGTAGAGTCCAATCGGGAGCGATCGCAGCAGATCCATAAATTACGGTGGCGCAGTGGCAATGAGCAGTCAGCAGTCGCAAGTAGTTATCCCACAGGATGTAACCCAATAGAGTTTAGACGCGGGTGGCGCGGTTAGGGTTGCCCTGTTCCACTTCGCGGAGGCGTTTGCCCCGCCACATAAACCGAATCGGGGTGCCTGCAAAGCCAAGATTCTGGCGGAACTGACGCTCAATATAGCGGCGATAGTTTTCATTAAACAATTTGGGATCGTTGACAAACAGCACAATGGCTGGAGGTTGACTCGATACTTGAGTCCCGTAATAGATTTTGCCCTGTCGTCCCTGGCGAGTGGTAGGAGGGCTGTGCCATCCCAACGCTTCTTGTAACACTTCGTTGATTACAGCGGTACTGATCCGGCGTTTGTGTTGTTCTGCGGCCACATTGACCCGTTCCAGGATTTGTTCAACTCGCTGACCAGTCACAGCGCTGACATAAATAGATTCAGCCCAATCGATAAAATTCAACCGATCCTTGATATGGCGATCGTAATCATAAATCGTATGAGAATCCTTCTCGATCGCATCCCACTTATTCACCACAAGCACACAGGCTCTGCCTTCATCTGCAATCCGTCCCGCCAGTTTTTGATCTTGTTCTGTCACCCCGTCTAGGGCATCAATCACAAGTAACACAACATTAGCTCGGCGAATCGCCTTAAACGCCCGATTGATGCCAAAAAACTCTGGGCCATATTCAACTTGTTTTTTCTTACGGATGCCAGCAGTATCAATCAAGCGGTAGAGTTGCCCTTGGCGTTCGACCAGGGTATCAATGGTATCGCGAGTGGTGCCCGAAATCGGACTGACGATCGCTCGATGTTCTCCCACAAACGCATTGAGCAAACTGGATTTGCCGACATTGGGCCGACCCACGATCGCCACGCGAATTTCCTCCTGTTCTTCCAGTTCTTCGGTAGAGGGCAAGTAGGTAATCAGTTGATCCAGCAAATCGCCTGTGCCATTGCCATGAATCCCCGATACCGCAAACGGTTCACTTAACCCCAAACTCCAAAATTCTGCGGCTTGGATTAAACCCTGTTCTACCGATTCACATTTATTCACTGCCAGCAACACAGGTACGGATTGTTGCCGCAGCCAATCAGCGATCGCTTCGTCTGCGGCTGTCACTCCCATCTGCCCGTCTACCACGAAAATGGCAGCACTGGATTCTGCTAAAGCAGCCATAGCCTGCTCTCGAATCAACGGCAAAAATTCGGTATCATCGTCAAACACCAATCCACCTGTATCAACCACCAAAAACTCCCGATCTTGCCAGAAGGCAGGACGGTAAGTGCGATCGCGGGTCACGCCGGGTTCATCGTGAACGATAGCATCGGAAGTTTCGGCCAGACGGTTGACCAGAGTTGACTTTCCGACATTTGGGCGACCAATAATAGCAACAACGGGCAGAGACATGGCCAGACGGGTAAAGAGCGAGGATGAGAAGAGGGTAGAACTTTAAGTCAGGCAAAAGCTGACAACTCTTAAAAAGAGCCAACACATTATTGTAACTTTTTTTATAAAGGACTAACAAAATCTCTGCAAAATCATGCCCTACAGCCAATACAATACGCTCAGCAAAGCAGTCCAAGCATTTAACCTAACGGTGCAAGAGATGCGATTCTTGCCAGAGATTCTGCCTGTTGCTCCTTCGCCTTTATTGACTGCTTATTTGGAGGACTCTTTACCGGCTGCGGCCATTGGCAGTGAAAAAGCGCGTTCCGAGGGCATTATCTATCCCGTTTTGTTAGAGGTAAAACGGCTGCTAAACAGACAGATTTCAATATTTTCGTCTGATGGATTATCCTTTACCTCCAGTTGATCAGATTTTAGGATTTCTCCTGTGGATGGTTCAGTCTTAATGTGAGTTTCCAATGAGGAGATGGGGTGTGGCACACCTCATCTCCTCAGGAAGCAGAAAAGAAAACTGCGTTTTCTCAGGAGTTCGACATGGTAAAATCACGTCCTGAAAGAAATCTCATATCTCCCTGGTTAGCCCTCGTGATTGGCAATTCGCGATTACACTGGGCTTACTTTGTAGATGACACGTTGCAGCAAAGTTGGCACACCCCCCATTTGGATGAGGAAGCGATCGCCCAATTAATCCAAACTCAGTTTGATTTTGCTGCGTACACAACAACCCCTTCTCAACTTGCAGAATATGCCTTTAAGGAGCTTTGGGTAGCCTCAGTTGTTCCACAACAAACCGCCCTCTGGCAATCGTATGGGCAAACGCATGTTCTCAGCCTGCAACAAATTCCCTTAATGGGCATATATCCTACATTGGGGATCGATCGGGCCTTGAACATCTTGGGCGCAATACAGCACTGGAACCCCCCACTGCTGGTAATTGATGCCGGAACCGCCATAACATTGACTGGGGTTGATGCAACTGGAACATTGGCAGGAGGAGCCATTCTCCCAGGCGTACTCAGTCAGTTACGGGCATTACATCAAGACACGGCTACCCTGCCCTTAATTCGCCCAGATCTACAGGCAACCCGCTTACCCATCCGATGGGCACACACCACTCCAGCAGCGATCCAGAGTGGTGTCATGTATAGCATTTTGGCTAGCTTAAAAGATTTCGCTGAAGATTGGTGGCAACAGTATTCCTACAGTACAATTGCTCTCACAGGCGGAGATGGGCAACTCCTACTCAACCTGCTACGGCTTGTCTCTGCTCAAGAGGCTTACAGCCCGTGGGTAAAAGAACTGATTTGGGAACCTGATTTGATGTTTTGGGGCGTTCAGTCCACCCGTCATCACCAGTTGAATCAACAATCCACACTGTTTTAGTTAAGAGTTTTACCCGTGAGCGATCGCCTTCACTTCATCTCATTAGCCAACGTCCGGCTTGCTGTCAGAATTCAGGGATCGGGCTATCCGATTCTCTGTCTGCATGGGCATCCTGGCTCTGGGCGCAGTATGTCTGTGTTTACTAACCATCTGTCTCAACGATTTCAAACTGTAGCCCCTGACTTGCGGGGCTATGGTCAGAGCAAAACCAACCAGCCGTTTGCAATGGCAGATCATCTGGACGATTTGGAACATCTCTTGCATCAATTAAACATCTCGTCCTGCCTGGTTTTGGGCTGGTCGCTAGGGGGCATCTTAGCGATGGAATTGGCTTTGCGACGACCAGACTGTGTGAGTGGATTAATTCTCATTGCAACAGCGGCTCGTCCCTGGAGTAGACATCCTCAGGTCGGTTGGGTGGACTATTTGAATACTGGGATCGCATCTATCCTCAATAAACTGAATCCAGGTTGGAACTGGAATATTGAAACGTTTGGTAAGCGATCGCTCTACCGTTATTTGCTGCAACAACATCATGCAGAGGCATATCAATATCTGGCTGATGAGGCATTTCCTGCTTATCTAGAAACGACTCCGTCAGCCCAACGAGCACTCTCTCAGGCGCTCCAACAAAGGTATAACCGCCTATCAGACATCCAGACTATTCAGATTCCCTGCCTGGTTTTAGCAGGTGAGGCAGATTGTCATATCGCTGCCGAGTCCAGTCGAGAAACCGCCACTAATCTACCTAAAAGCGAATATTGCTGCTATCCCAACGTCGCTCATTTATTTCCGTGGGAGATCCCTGTACAAACTATCCAGGATATCGATCGCTGGATTCAGCGACATCCTGAGAGCGTACAGGAAAAACCATGAATCCTACATTTGTCCACTGAAAACGGGTGCAGGCGGTTTACTGCCATTCAAATCCAGCGACTCGTCGTAAATAGTTAAAATGGCTGGAGGTTTACACCGTTTAATGGTAATATCAACAGCTTCAGCCCCTTCTTGCTGGAGATCCTCAAGGTAACCAGATTTTGAAAGTTCCGCTTCTTTGCTACTCAGAAATGGACCAAAGTAATAGGTACAACGAGGATTTTCAGTAATTATTTCTACCCACCACGTTAGACCTAGAGGTTCCAAAAAATTTATTAAGCTCTCTTTCATTGTTCTCGTGCTCGCTGAATAGGGAACTGATCAGAGATAAGACTACAATTTTTCGCAATAAAACTTGGGCTTTTCTAGCCTTTATGGCATTTTTTTCAAAGCATCTACCGAGAGAATATTAGCCCAACGTTGACGATAAATTTCGTAAAGAACCATACCTGCTGCAACAGAAGCATTGAGACTGGGGGTATTCCCCTGAAGCGGAATTGAGATCAGCGCATCACAATGGCGTTGCACCAATAAACTCAACCCTTCCCCCTCTGAACCAATTACAACAGCAGTTGGACCTGAGAATTTTATGGTGTGGACAGGCTCACTGGCAGCAGCAGCAGTACCATAAATCCAAAAGCCACCCTTCTTAAGGTCTTCTAGAGCACGGCTGAGATTAACAACCCTCGCAACTGGAAAATATTCTAAAGCCCCAGTCGCAACTTTGACTACCGTTGAAGTAACACCCACAGACCGTCTTTGAGGCAAAATTAATCCTTGTGCTCCCAACGCCTCAGCCGTTCGGATAATTGCACCCAAATTATGGGGATCGGTGATACCATCGACCGCTACAAGTACAGGTTGATCGCTCTTTGCTCTGGCTTGTTCAATCAATTCAGCCAACTCTGTGTAAGCGTAAGGAGCAACTTGAGCAACCACCCCTTGATGTTTAGCCCCTTGAGTCATTTGGTCTAAGCGTCGAGTGTCCACTTCATCAATCACAATCCCGTTGGACTTAGCTTGTGACAATAAAGGATGAAATCGGGGATCGTATCGCAGTCTAGAAATAATCCAAATACGGTGGAGCGATCGCTGGGTCTCTAAGGCACTAATGACTGCATGTCGTCCGTAAATTAAATCATTCTCTGTATCGATATGATTTGGCGATGCAGCGTTGACAGGAGCATTGGACTCAGAACCTTCTACTTGAGGGTTAGCGTGCTTTGGAGTCGATTTAAGGACGATCGCGGTTGCTTTGGATGGCTTGACCAAGTGCTCAGAGCGCTTCAAAACTGGCTTGCGACCCTGTTTTCTCTTAATAGAGCTTGAATTTAAAGATTTTTTACGATGAGTTCGATGGGGTGTACTGAAACGTTGATCCGAGGTCTCCATAATTGTTTCTCCTAGATTGATCCAATTTGCAATAACAAATTAGGCTTTTAAAAAATGCGCTAATGCAGCGTCGCATTAGCAGTAACCCCATCAGGCAATCACAACTCCTCTTAGCTATGACTCTTTTAGATCTAAATTCAACCTTTCCAGAAGTTGAGAAAGACGATAGGGATCGGTTAAATATAGATATCCAATCAACGTTTCCAAACTAGTGGCTTTTTGATAAATTTCTGGGGCAACTCGCCTTGGTCCCTTAACAGCAGCGTTGCGTCCTTTTTTCAAGATCTGATGTTCAGCTTCAGTCAGGTAAGGCTCTAAGGAATGCAGGTGACGCGCTTGACTCTCAGCCCGAACTTGAGCAACCACCTGCTGATGGTAAGCCTGCAAACGCTTTGGGGGCAGAAGATAAAAAGTACGAATATGTAGTTCATATACTGCATCACCAATATATGCTAACGCCGCAGGTGATAATTGTTGAATTTGCTTTTCGGAAGAAATTGGCGATCGCAAAGATTCTAGTGAGTTACTAAATAACTGCATGCTACCCACAGCGAAGGGAATCCAGACTAGCTGAGCTAACTCCACACTATCAAAAAGCCCCTGCGATGACCAATATCTAGATTACTTTAGATTGTCCAGAGCCGCCTCCACCGATGGTTGCAAATTGAGAAATTGCTCTAGACGAACAAGTTTGACAGTTTGCGTCACTCTAGGATTTGTAACAACCTGAAGAGTACCCGACTTAGATTGCACCTTTTTAACAAGCTGCACCAGAGCGCCCAACCCAGAACTGTCGATAAAATCGATTTGAGACAAGTCTAGGATCATGTTTGCAGGGCCTTCCTCAACATGTTTTTCAAAAACCTTACGAAAGGTTGGCTCTGAAAAGGCATCCAGCAAACCCGCAAGGCGAAACAGTTGGCAATTGTCCTTCACCTCACGACTGCCTCTCAAACTGACGGTTAGTGTAAGTGACTCAGGAATAAACCCTCCTAGCTGAAACCTTCCAAGCAATGTATTGTAATGATTCGACGCTTAAGTATAAGTCAGCTTGTAATCTGATGCAACCTCTTAAGGCAATTATTTAATATCTCGATCGCCCCGTGGTTTATCAACTTTAGTTTGCGAGATACCCCGCAAGCTAAAGTTAACGTGAGTCTCCAATGAGGAGGTGGGGGTATGACACACCCCACCTCCTCAGGAAGCAGGAAGGAAAACTGCGTTTTCTTTAGGACTTACGCAGTTTGGGTGATTTGTGGGATGCTTAGCGTCCCACAAATCACCCAAACTATCCCGGTTTCTCCACGAAATGCGTAGGTCTTATTCTTAAGAGTTTCTAGTGGTCTGTCAATTTTGATTTGCAGGGTATCCCGCAAATCAAAATTAGATTAAAGGAAGTTTTGAAGGGTCTGTGACCCTTCAAAACTTCCTTGACAGACCACTAATCGCTTTGAGGACAATCATTCCAGAGGCTCGTCGTTTGACGGAGACTACAAAAATTGCCATTTCCCAAAATCAGATGATCCAGCAGAGGAATACCCAACAACTGTGCTCCGCTGAGAAGTTGGCGAGTCAATGAAATATCCTCGGAACTGGGTTCTACATTGCCAGAAGGATGGTTATGCGCCACAATCAATCGCACTGCCCCCTGACGGATCACGGCTCGAAAAATATCGCGGGGATGAGCCAGGGTTTCAGTTGCCGTGCCAATGGTGATGACCTGAGTGCCTAAGAGGCGATGCTTCACATCCAGTAACAAGACAGCGAATCTTTCCTGAGACTGCCACATTAGATCGCTGCTAAGAATGCTGGCGGCGATCGCAGGATCGTCAATAATCTCCTTCTCCAACGGTCGAGCGTTGAGGACTCGCTTCCCCAACTCCAAAGCCGCCAAAATTGTAGTAGCCTTGGCATCTCCAATACCAGGGATCGTCTTCAACTCTTGAATTGTGGCATCTCGCAACCCGCTTAATGGGTCTCGTTGATGCTCCCCTAATTTTTGCAGGATCAGTTGCCCTAACCCTAAGGCAGACAACTTGCCAGCCCCTTGACCTGTGCCCAACAGGATGGCAATCAGTTCTGCCGTAGCCAGATGCTTGGGGCCCTGAGCTATGAGGCGTTCACGCGGGCGCTCAGCAGCAGGTAAATCTGCTACACGCAAGTTGTAGGTCATATCAATTCTTGAAAATTAGCCAGATTGCTCTAGTTATCCCCATTTACTGAGATAAATCACTCAAATTCCACCTCTTCCCCTAATTGGCGCAATCGGTTTGCTAGCCATTCTGCGCGTTGGCGTTCAGCTTCTGCGCGTTGGCGTTCAGCTTCTGCGCGTTGGCGCTCGGCTTCTGCGCGTTGGCGCTCGGCTTCTGCTTCACTCAAGTAACGATCGCCCTTGTGGTCATACCAACTCAGCACCTCCCGCTGTAGGGGATCATCTAACAACCGACACCGCCCTATCCCTAAACCAATTTCTGGCATCCAGAACGGTTCACCGACTTGCAGTTCATACTCACCATCAATTAATTTGTAGACTGCAAACGGCAATTGCCCATCTCGCCGCCAAAATTGTGGATTGTAGACAACATAGTACAACACTCCTAATCGGGCATAGATCGCCTGCTTTTCGTCATACTCACCGCCTGGTGTTTGAGATACCACTTCTAGTGCCAGGGTGGGTGGAATGCCATTTTCTTCCCAAACAACGTAACTCCTGCGTGGCTTGCCACCCTTGCGCCGCTCTACTCCTAAACTCAAAAAGCCATCCGGTACTACAGGCACTTTTGGATGCGCTCCAGTCGTGTGATACACCCCCATATCAACCGCAAAAAACCAATCGTTTCGGTGCTTCCAAATATATTCCAGGAGAAATAGCAACACATTGGGAATGAAATTTTGCTCTTCATTATCCACGGGGAAGTCATCCGAATCGATTAATTCATCACTGCTGGGTAATGGATAGTCCAGTTTGGGTTGCAGCATAGCAGCATTTTGCGATCGTTGGCTCCATTCTAAAAGATTTGGCAAAAAACTCTTACCCTATATTGGGAGTAATCCAGATGTAAGACGCTTGATGGCCCGGTTAGCAGCATCAGCATAGCGCAGTTCACCGGACAAAATTTGGGTCATGCGATCGGTGGCAGAAGGGCGCTTCACTCCTACTTGATAGCCAATTTGAGGGAATTGGTAAAAAGCTGCGGCTAAACGCTGGGCCCAAATCATTTCGCCGCCCCATTCTGTGTTCATCACCTGGGAGTATTGTTCTAGCGCATTGGGATCACCCGATACAGCCCGATCGATCGCCTCTGCTGCTTTCAGCCCACTCAAGATAGACGGACGGATACCCTCAGCCGTAAAGGGATCAACCACACAGGCTGCCTCCCCTGCAAGTAAGGCATTTTGTGTATGTAAAGTTTGTTGACCGTCCCATAAACATAAAGGATGCCCGTGCTGTTGACAGGTTTTCAGATCAACGCCAAACAGGGTAGCGTACTCGGACAGGATCTTCTTGAAATCCTGGGATTCCCCACCGCGAAAGGTGCCGATGCCAATGGAATAGCCATCGGCTTTAGGAAAATTCCAGATGTAGCCATTTTTCACCATGCCAAACTCGAAGTGAGCCGCTTGAGGTAGCTCTAGTCGAACGGCGGCTTCTGCCTCCAATGCACCCCCCAGCTTGCGTCTGCGATCCTTAAAGCCCAGCCACCTGGCCATTGGCCCCTTAGCGCCATCGGCGGCAATCAGAAAACGTCCCTCTATGGGTTCAACTGCGGTGTTCACTTGCCAGCGATCGCTCTGCCACTGAATCCCAGTCACTTCAGTGCTGTCGCGCAAATCTGCCCCTTGTTTTTGCGCCTGTTGCACCAAAAAGTGATCAAAGATATCCCGCCGTACCATCCAGATCGGCTGCTTGGTCTTAAGTTCAACTTCGATCGCGTCTGTCATTTTCCAGGTATAGCGAATGGATGTCACTTTTATAGATATGGCAGGCGCAAAGTCAAAATCAAACCATTCGGCAACCTGGGGTGAAACACCACCACCACAAGGTTTGTAGCGAGGCAGGGAGGCTTTTTCGAGAATCAAAACCGAGCGTCCCCGCTTGGCCAGGTGGTAGGCAGCCGTCCCCCCAGCGGGTCCAGCACCAACAATAATGCAATCGTACATAAGAGGCTAAGTTTACTTCTGGTTGAGGAACAAAGACATAAACAGATGGTGCGTTACGCGATCGCTAACGCACCCTTGTATTGACGATAGGCTGGAGTTCAGGAATCAGGAAAACCTGCTCTGGATTAGACCGTCATAATATCGGTCTCTTTTTCACCCAAAATCTGGTCAATTTTGGCAATGTACTTATCGGTTAACTTTTGGATGCTGTCTTGCAGGTCACGCGCTTCATCTTCTGAGACTTCGCTATTTTTCTCTTGCTTTCGCACCCCATCGACCGCATCACGGCGAATATTGCGAACAGAGACTTTACCTTCCTCAGCAAATTTGGCGGCTTGTTTGACCAACTCTTTGCGGCGATCGCTCGTCAACGGGGGAATATTCAAGCGGATCGTTGAACCATCATTATTTGGGGTTAGCCCCAAATCCGACATAGAAATAGCCTTTTCTACCAGGCTGACCGAACTGCGATCGAACGGTTGGATCGTAATCGTGGTGGCATCGGGGGTGCTGATGCTGGCGAGGGATTTGATAGGGGTAGGAGTGCCATAGTACTCCACCATAATTTTGTCCAAAATAGCTGCATTGGCACGTCCTGTCCGAATGGTGTTAAAAGCCCGCTGGGTTGCTTCAACGGCTTTCTGCATGGAACTTTCAACATCAGCTAATTTCACAAGAACCTCCTACAATCGTTCCAATGGGTTCCCCCATCAGAGCGCGCCGGATGTTTCCTTTGACAGAAAGATCAAATACGATGATGGGGATATTGTTATCTTTGCACAGAGCGATCGCCGTGCCATCCATCACGCGCAGGTCTTTCGTCAAGACATGACCATAGGTGAGGCTTTGGTAGCGGCGGGCATTGGGGTTCGTGCGAGGATCGGAGTCATAAATGCCATCGACGCGGGTGGCTTTAAACACCACCTCGGCGTTAATCTCAGCGGCTCGCAAAGCGGCTGTGGTGTCGGTGGTGAAAAAGGGATTACCTGAACCCGCCCCAAAAATCACAACTCGGCCCTTTTCCAGATGGCGGATCGCCCGTCGTCGGATATAAGGTTCAGCAATTTCCTGCATTTCAATAGCAGTTTGCACCCGAGTCGGCACCCCATTGCGCTCCAGTGCGTCTTGTAGGGTCATGGCGTTCATCACCGTCGCAATCATCCCAATATAGTCGGCTGTAGCCCGTTCCATCCCAGATGCAGCACCCTTTATCCCTCGGAAGATATTTCCTCCACCCACGACGATGGCGACTTGAACCCCATTTTGAACGACTTCAGTAATTTCTTCAGCGATATATTGCACGACGGTGGGGTCGATTCCATAAGAAAGGTTGCCCATCAATGCTTCACCGCTTAGCTTCAGTAAAACCCGTTGAAAAGTTGTGCCCATTGAGATAAATTTTGGAATTGCTAATTTGCTTCCAACCTAAGATAACAATCCGTCAGTGTTCTGTGATCCATCGCACTGCTTCTTCATTGCACCTTTACCGCCACTTGACTGAGCAGCCAATGGCAGTTGTCGAAGGAATTGTAATTAATTGGTTGGTCAGCAATTGGGCGATCGCCTCCCTGAAATTGTGGCGTTGAACCTGCTTAGGAGTTTGGGGATTGTCATCAATGCCGCCACGGTAGCATACAACACCAGATTGGTTCATCAAAAATGCTTCGGGAGTTCGTTCCGCCCCAAAGGTGCGAACTACATCTTGAGTAACATCACGCAGGTAAGGAAAATTTAACCCATGCTCTTGGGCAAATTCCTTCATGCGGTCAAAACTGTCCTCAGGGTAGCGGCTATCATCATTGCCATTGATGCCAATCAAAGTGAACCGTTGAGTTTGAAAATCTGTTTGAATTTGTTTGAGGCGATCGAGATACAACCGCACATAGGGGCAATGGTTACACATCACAATCACGCCCATGGCTTGAAATTCTTCCAAATAGCGAGCCAGATGATGGACAGACCCATCAGTGCCAGGAAGTTCAAAATCTGGCGCATAGCGACCAATCAGAGCCGAGTCATTTTCCATGAGGGACAGCGGGAGTAAACCGACGAATAAAAAAAATCTACATCTATCCGTCAGGATTTGCCAGAAATTCGGTACTCCAATTGTGAATACAGCCCTACTTCAGAAAATTGGGCCATGAGAACCAACAGAGGCCCAGAGATTTCTGTAGTGATTCTATGCAGCAAATCCTAAAGCCTTCAGGATCAAAGGCAACAACTTGCTACAGGATTTGACAATCTTCGCCGTCTCAGGCAAACTCTGTAACGTCGCTTCAAACATCTTTTTGGCCTTGCGGGCCACGCCCTCTTTTTGAGCAGGATCTTCAGTTTGCTTGGACTCGGCTAGATGCTGCACTTCTTCCAATAAATCAGCTTTATCACCTGCTGGCAGGTCAGCATCAGTTTCGATCGCCTCTTTCAGTTGCAGTAACAGTTGCTTCAGGTTGGGTTGATCGGCTGCTGCGGGTTCCGGTAATTGATTGATGGTGGTGGTGACAGTACCGCTGATCTCTCCCAGATTGAGGGTGGAGCCAGTGACGTTGCCGCCAATGTTCACCGTCCGGCTGCTGTCGTTACTGTTGGTCACGGTTTTTGCCTCTGCGATCGCTTGTACTTGAATGGGTTTACTGGCCTGTAACTTAATTACTTCCCACATCTTGGCACTCTCTTGCCGATAATGAATAATTTCACCGTCCTTTGCTTGCAATTCTGCCTGATACCGGGCTTCCAGTGCTTTTAGAGCTAGATCATATTGCTGATTAAACTCGCTGTGAATCTTTTCCTTATGGGTGTCGGGCGGGACACTGACGCGCACCACGACCACGCCATCCCCTTTGTTTTCAATGCTCTGAATTTCCAGTGGGGTGTCTTCATTTTGCACCTGCACCTGCTGAAAAGCGGTGACAAACGCTTTCCAGTCCACCCCGTTGCGAAAAATTAAATCCACGGTGCTGAGAGCTTCCTGAAACAGTTTGGTGAATTCTCCAGGGGCAAAGTCACCACTGCTGGGGCGGCGTTCTTGCTGGTTTCGCAGCAGGTAGACATATTGGCAATCGACTCCTGCTAAATTTGTCGTGTGGTCAATGTTCCAACCTTCCAGACATGCCCCAGTGAGACATGCCCCGGTGAAGTCAGCACCCAGAACGAGGGTTTCGCTCAAGTCTACTCCCCGCAGATCAGCATGGTGTAACGTAGCTGCGCTCAAGTCTGCCCATTTTAGATGGGCTTCCTGGAGATTGACTCCATTCAGGTTTGCCTCTCGCAGATTCGCATCCACATAAGATTTCTTGTAGCCGTTGCGAGTAACGAGTAATTCTCGAACAATAGAATTAGACAAAATGGAATTTCCAAGACGAGCGCGATCGAGTTTTTGAGCGTTTTGCCAATAGGTTCGTGTTAATTCAGGACTTCTCAAATCAGAGTTGTTTAATATCGCTTGGGAAAAATTGGCATCACAAAGATTGGACTGCCAAAAGCGAGTGCCTCCTAGGGTTCCAACAACAATCATGATTAATCTGATAAACGCAAACCTTGGATCTCCTCTAAGTGCTTTATCTCCTACAAAGCCACCTATCCAGGACAGAATGAAGGATGCAAATCCAATTAAAAGCAATCTTTCTATTTCAGACCAACCACCTGCGATCGCTCCAGCTAATGTCCATATCAGAACTAAGGTGAAGACCCAAATCCATCTCCAATACGTTTCAGTCATAACTGTAATCAATGCTCCAGCCCATGCCCAAGTCCATGCCCAGCCTAAAGCTAATACTAGTGCTAATGTCCAGTCTCTAGCAGTGTCTCCTGCACCGAACCAGGTTAATGACCAAACCAAGGCAAATGTCCCACGCTAAAGTAGACAACGATGCTGTTAATCCGTAGGATATTTTAGTAACGAAAAAAGAATGACAACTGCAAATATTCCTAATGTAGAAAGGAACGTGTATCTTTGAATGAAAGCAGTGCTCAATGCACTAGAAGCAATGATGTTAGAAAATCCAGATGCAGCACCTGTTATCAAAGCTATGAGTTCTGATAACGCAACTAAGCAGATAATCCAACAAGGTGAAAGTCCAGCAACTATTCTCGTGAAATTGGCACCCTTTAAATTAGCATTGCTAAAATTTGTCCCTCGAATGTCTGCCTCACTGAAGTCTGTACCAGAGAGATTCTGTCCCTTAAAGGATTGACCGCGCAGGTTGGTGCGGCGAAAGTCGCGTTCTCCGGCGGCGTAGCGTTTCAAAACTTTGCTGGCTTTCATAAGACAAATCATGGTGTGACTATCACTTAATACAGCGATAGCACAGAAATTTCCGAGAGAGGGAGATCCTTGACAGCAATTTGCGGTTCTGCCAGATCTCTGACTTTCTCGCTCCCAAGCTCCAGCTTGGGAGCGCCTCTCTCCAGAAGCTCTCCAGCTTGGCTACTACAGCCATAAATTGGGAAGCTGGAGCTTCCAGACCCACGTTACCAAACTGGAGCTTGGTAACGAGCCATAACCATGAGGCTTGACAACTGAAATCAGGGGTCTTTTAACTTTCGCCCACATAAGCACTAAGAAACACCAATTGATTGATCATTTCCTTCGCTGATGTCTCAGCCGCCAATTTCAGCAATCCTCGCAACTGCTGCCCAATCGAATAGCGTTGCTGCTGTGACACGATAATTCCAGCATGAATTCTTGCCGTGGCAAGAAATTCACCATGCAGACGGCAGAAGTCGCTTTGGTTATAACTATAGATGACTCGCCTCTGTTCTGTTGCCCAAATTAGCTGTTCCTCATCTGAAAAGCTTTGTCTGTTTACATCAGCAACCGTCACCACATCCAACCCAGCACTCCGAAATGCTGTGACTAAAGACTTCTCGAAGCTGTCCTCATCCAGGTAAAGGCAAATCTGACTCACGACATCTTTGCCTGGTACTCAGTTGCCAAACGGGCATATTCTTCCTGGTCAGCAGCAATTTCTGTATCGATGACCGTTTTATTGGCAAAATAGTAGGTTAGGGCTGCATAAATTTTCGCTAGCGATAACTGAGGGCGCTGTTCCAAAATCTCTTCCGGTTTCATTCCTGCATTAAAGTCGATCGCAATATTGTGAACGGTCAACCGATGTCCAGCAATCCGGGGGCGACCGCCGCAAGTACCCGGTGTTTTTACAATCAATGTGCCAATATCGGTAATTGTTTGCATGAGTGGCTCATCAAAAAAGATCTGAGAATGACGTTTCTGTCACCTTTCCCAAATTCTAACCTTGTCCTCCAGCAAAAGCGCTCCCTCAAGGGAATTGCCCTGGATGACGTTTTCTTAAATATTCTGCGATCGCCCGTTTACGAAATTCCCGTTCTGACAAATTGGGTGGCCCATCCTGAAGCAAATGTTCAGGATGTCCTCTTAGCCGCTCGACAATTGTTGTAGGCGACTGCAACCTAACCCAACGCTGATCAATCTAACAATCGCAAACTTGGTAATGAATCTACTGTGTGTCTCTGTGGTTGTGATTAGACTGCCTCAACTGACACCTGCATCTCATCATTTAGATCGTAGAGCACGACGTTCTCTTGCTCATTGGGATCATTGCGAGCGACAAGAGCATGAGCAGGTTCAGTGGTACTGAGGTTATAAGGTTGATGGGGTACATTTGGAGGGATGAATAGAAAATCCCCAGCTTCGTTGATTACAGATTGCTTAAGTCCCTGCCCATAACGGGTTTCCACCCGCCCTTTGAGCAGGTAGATAGCAGTCTCATAATTTCGGTGAAAATGCGGTTCGGCAGAACTACCTGGTGGAATGATAACCAAATTCATCGAAATGCCCTTTGCGCCTGCCGTAGCTCTAGAAACCCCGACAAAATAGGGTAAACGCTGTCGCGTCAATGTTTCCGCTTCTGGTCGAACCGTCACAATCTCCATTGCATTTTCGTGAGGATCTGGTTCAGAAGAACTACTGTGAGTCAGGGGTAAATCATCCTGTAGTGTCATAGCTTACCTTCCTAAAAATAGCGATCTCATTCAATTTTTCAAAGCATTCTGATTTTAGTAACAATCAGCATATAGCGTAGGGTGGGCAGTGGCCACCAAACTGAGATGCACTTTGACACAAACTTGTTGAACAGAGAACCTTGTTGTAGCAATCCGGGGGCGATCGCCAGAAGTGCCTAGTGTTTCAACAATTAGTTTACCATCTGCAATTGTCTGCATAGGTAGCTCATCAAGAACAGGGTTGAGAATAATGTCTCTACTCCTTTGCCAAAATTATAGCTCCGTTTTAGCCCAGTAGACGGGAGAGCTACGCGCTGTCTCGTAGAGCAGCGTCGGGATGAGAGTCGCGGCGATGAGGAGCATCACCCCGGAACAAGGTTGCGTAGCAACGAGTGGAGTGGGTGAGCGAC
>Ga0224723_1001225_pt1 | contig 15956 bp, 19 predicted proteins | sample Balambano_FR2_Me_FD_161647 | JGI IMG/M metagenome (GOLD analysis project Ga0224723, IMG submission 161647) | Freshwater sediment microbial communities from Lake Towuti, South Sulawesi, Indonesia - Balambano_FR2_MetaG | ecosystem: Environmental > Aquatic > Freshwater > Lake > Sediment | place...
ACGTTCTCAAAAAATAGTTGAAGATAATGGGTTGAGCATTGATCGTTTTAACAAAATTACAGTTGAATTACAAAGCAACAACAACTTGAAACGACAGATTTTCAATATCTTACTCCGTTTGCAAAAGGATCCTAATTGAGAGTAGTTGGATGAAGAAATAAAAATTTGATGCGTTAGAACCCCGACTTCTTTAAGGAAGTTGGGATTCTTGTATATTACATAAAAGATTATTAAGAATTATTAACATAAACACACTTGTCGCTTAGCATGAATATTTTTCATGTGTTTTTTGACTGTATTTATACTAATGTAAAGTTGGTCAGCAATTTCTTTGTAGGTATAGTTAGCACGGTGAAGCAACCAAACCTCAGCTTCTCGCGTTGTTAAATCATATTTTTTTCCTTCGGCGATCGCGCTTATTTTCAAGGATTCATAACGGTTTTCAATTGTGACTAATAAGCAAGAACCTTGAACATTTAAATCTAACCATCTCACACGTACGCGAAATACACTCAACTTATTCAACACAATTTCATCAGATAAAACTATTAATTGATGAGGAAATAAACTACGACTCTCAATTAAAGATTCGCAAAGCTGCCAAATAGCTTGTGGGATTTTTGGAGAAGAAGATTGGTTTAACTGAGAGCAAATACGAAATGCAGCTGCATTTGCATGGACTAATTCTCCAATTTGAGTTAAAATTAGAATACCATCTTGTAAAGTCTCTATAATCTCTTCTAAGAAATGAGCTTTTTGGTATTCTCCTACAAGATATGATTGAATTGTATTAGCAGTATTTTTGTTCATAAGTGTTAGGTGAATGTGTATTAAAAATACTCTTGAGCGAGTAGGTTCAAAGATAAATACGCAAAAATTTAGCTTATAAAATACTTGTAAGTATTTGCATAAGCTTTATTTCTACTGCATTTTGAATACAATTATTTCATCGCCTATTTCGGATTTAGTAGGAGATTCTGTTGTGCGAAGTATCAAAATACTCTCTCATAGCGGATAGTAAAATATTTAACTCAATAGTCTAGTAATAAAAAATACAAACTTTTCTCCTAAAAGCTCCGTAGCTAGCAAGTAGGAAGTCAAGTTAACTTCACCTTGCCAATCTTTAAAACGTGGATGTCCTGAACTTGGTATCGCTTCTGAAACATTTTCCTTATTTTTCTGTCTTTTTCAAAACCTAAAGATAATATATAAATACAACATCAATTTAATCTCAAAATAAGCAAATAAACCATAAACAATCAATGTCAGCTAAAGATAAATTTCATGATATTGTCAAATCAGCCTTAGAAAAAGATAGGTGGACAATTACAGATGACCCTTTACGTATAGAGTGGGGTTTAGTAGAAGTATATATTGATTTAGGAGCAGAAAAGGTTATTGGGGCAGAAAAAGAAGGGCAAAAAATCGCTGTTGAAGTTAAAAGTTTTCTTGCCCAATCAACTATTTCAGAATTTCATACTGCACTGGGTCAATTTATCAATTACCGTTTTGCGTTGTCACAAAAACAACCAGAGCGTACTTTATATTTAGCAGTTCCTCTCGATACCTACAATACTTTTTTTAAGCTACCATTTACTCAAGCAATAACTCAAGAAAATAAGTTACGTTTGCTCATCTATGATGTTGAAAAAGAGGAGATTTTCCAATGGATAGATTAGAACAATATAGAGATTATATTAAACAAATCCTAAAAAAATACCAGCAATATACAAAAGCTGATACCAAAATAGAAGCGCAAATCATATTTGACACAGAACATGACCACTATCAGTTAGTATATGTCGGTTGGGATAATCAGCGGCGTATTTATGGTTGCGTGTTACATATAGATATCAAGAATAAAAAAATTTGGATTCAACATAACGGTACAGAGGCTAATATCGCTGATGAGTTAATCGATTTAGGTGTTTTAAAGACAGATATTGTATTAGGTTTTCATTCTCCCTATAAAAGACAATTTACCGATTTTGCTGTTAGTTAAGTTTATAACAGAAAATTACTTGGTATATACAGCAATTTGAAAACGAGCGTGAGGTACTAGGCTGTTGATTCTGTAATATAATTGCCTGTGAGACTTCATGCAAAAAATGTGTTGGTAGGGTGCGTTTAAGCATCAGCGTAACGCACCGCTTTCTGATTAACGGTGCGTTACGGCAAATAATTTCTGCTTTTGGTTTTAATATTGTCGTGCCGTAACGCACCCTACTAATTTAAACATCAAAATTGTATGATTGCTCTTGGACAGAATTCTAACAAAATCAACAGCCCAGTGAGGTACACTTATTGGGGTTTCCCTGAGCATAGGAACCAAACAAAATAATTTCTTCAGGATTTAACTCATCTACAATACTTTCGGTGATTCGACTGACAGTACTACTGGTGATAGATGTCATGTTACATTTTGACATACTCCTCGCCCTATAAGTGCAAGGATTTTCTTTGCTCAAACAACAATTGAGAACCGACGCCCGTCTTACATCGTCTAACATAGTTGTTGGGAATTTTCAAGTAAATTCTAAGTAATAGTATGCCGCATTTTTCTACTTATAATTTCAACTACGTCCAGCTAAACTTGCAACTACAGCAACTAGCTCATCTGGTTCTATAGGTTTAGGTAAATGTAGTTGAAAACCTTCTTTAATCGCCCGCATTCGGTCTTCTGATCTGACATAAGCTGTTAAGGCTGCAGCAGGTATATTTCCACCTTCTTGGGGTGGTAAGGCTCTAATTTGACGAATCAAAGCATATCCGTCTTTTATGGGCATACCAATATCGCTAACTATAACATCAGGTTTCCATTCTGCAATGGTCTGTAATGCTTCATCTACTGATGACACTGCTCTAACTTCTGCCAAGGAGCTTTCCAAAATTGTGGTTAGTACATCGCGGATATCTGGTTCATCGTCTACTACTAGCACTTGCACACCTGATAAACTTTCTAAAGCAGTCACAGATGGTGTAACTTCTTTAATTTCAGGTTGAGTCTTTAATAATGGTAATTTGACTGTAAATGTTGAGCCTTTTTCCTTACCACCACTATCTGCATGAACTGTACCACCATGCAACTCTACTAAATGACGAACAATCGCTAATCCCAAACCTAATCCACCATAAGAGCGAGTACTGGAACTATCTGCTTGACGAAAACGCTCGAATACATGGGGTAAAAATTCTGAACTAATGCCAATTCCTGTGTCAATTACTTGGATTTCTGCATACAAGGAAGAATTATCTGTAACAGTTGATAAATTAACTATCACCTGCCCACCTTGGGGTGTAAACTTGATGGCATTAGATAAAAGATTCCAAATTATTTGCTGTATGCGTCCAGAATCTCCGGAAATCATATACGGTGACTTAGGAGTCAAAAATTGACTGTACTCTTCACCTGCTACTAAAAATTGGACATCTATTTGCTTGACTTCAGCAGCTAATTGGACAGAATCTAAAGCTGAGTCAATCAATGGAATTAAATCACAGTTACGGACATTGAGACGCAGTTTACCTCTAATCATCCGTGAAATATCTAATAAATCTTCTATCAACTGAGTTTGGGATTTAGCGTTGCGCTCGATTGTATCTATTCCCTTGATTCTTTGAGCTTCAGTGAGTTTATCTTTACGTAAAAGTTGTGCCCAACCAACTATGGCATTTAAAGGCGATCGCAATTCGTGAGATAATACTGCGAGGAATTCATCTTTCATCCGATTTGCTTCACTCAATTGCTCCGTTTGCTCTTGTAAAGAAGCAATCAAACTGCTACGTTCTAGGGCGATCGCTATCTGGTCGCACACTGCTTGCATCATTCCTAATTCATTCTGACTGAAGTAAGTACGAGTAAGACTACCAAAAGATATCGTACCTAGAAGTCGCTCTTGTACCAGTAATGGATAAGCATAATAAGCTGTAATTCCTAAAGAGCGAATGAATTCTGCCTTCGGGTCTGTGGATTGCTGTACATTCTCAATAGCGATAGGATGACGTTCCGAGGCAACTTTACCACATACCAATTCGTCAAACCTTACTTTTTCTTTTTCTCTGGCCACTTCCTCAGAAATACCACTATAAGATGCTAAGCGCATCTGTTCTGGTTCCTCTATCAAATAATGGTAGTAAATATCTAAGCCTATTTGCTCTGCCAGTTTATCAAATAAACTCTCTACCATTGATATAGGTTCTTGACTTGATAATAAATCGCTTGCTGTTTCAAATAACAATTGTAAGCGTTTATACCCCAAATAAAGGGCACGTTTAGTTTTTCTAAGACTGCTGACATCTTGAAACTGTAGCACGCAGACTGCTGGATTACCATGCATTGCTGGCAGTGTGTCACCATATATTAAAACTGAACATATTCTCTCTCCTATATGCCAATCTAATTCTATGCCATCAATACGTTCTCCTCGTGCCAACCTCACAGCTGGCATCTGTTCTGGAGGTACAATATTTCCGGTGGTGTCAGTCAAATGATACAATGTAGAATACTCACTAATTGATTCAGCTTTCGGTAATTCACCACCTGCTAATTGTTCCGCAGCTTGGTTAGCAAAAATTATTCGTGCTGTTCCTGGTTCAATAAATAGTAGGGGAGTAGGCATTAAATTAACTGCTTCTTCTAACCATTTGCGCTGCTTTACTAAGGTATCTTCTACTTGTTTACGAGTGGTAATATCGTCAGTAATCCCAAAAATTTGATAGATTTCACCTTTGCTATCTAACAGTGGTATGTAAGTAACCTGGGTAGTAAATTTACCGAAATTGGGTAAATTAATTGTAGCTTCTGTAGTTTGTCTAGTCCGGGTTTCCATTACTTTGTGGAGACACCCTATATAACTTTGAGTTACTTCTTTTGGATAAACTTCTTCATCTGTACGTCCAATAAAATCTGATTCTGACTTGCTGGTAATTCTTAAAGTAGCTGCATTGACATATTCAAATCTTCCTTGAGCATCATACATCGTAAACACATTCGGCAGATTTTCCACTGCTAATCTAAATTTCTGCTCACTTTGCTTTAAAGTTTGTTCCACTTGCTTGCGATCGCTCAAATCTAAAACGAATGTTACAGCTTCTTCACCTTTTCCTAACAGTGCAAAACCAATCAACACTGAAACACGAGTACCATCCTTACGAATATACTCTTTCTCAAAGGGTGTAGAAGTACCCTGAGTTTGTGCTTCCAGAGCTTTTTGTTCATCTAAAGCTAAATACTCCTCAGGAGTCATATTTATCCAATTTATTCTTCCTGCGAGCAAATCTTCCCGCGTATAACCAACTATCTGTAAAAACTTATCGTTTGCTTGATGTATTCTTCCTTGTGAATCAGCAAACGTGATCCCAATCACATTCGCATCTACAAAAAATCTTAACTTTTCCTCATTTTCCCTTAACGCTTGCTGAGCGCGATCGCTCTCCGAATTCAAACGTTCGATTAAGGCTGCACTTTGCCAAATTAAAATGACGAATATCACCGTTACAATCATCGCAAATAATGCTAACCCGAAAGCAGCATCGTATTCTCCTGCTCGTTGTCCTTGAATTATAAACCAACCGCCAATCAAAGGAATGGCGATCGCGGCAACTAATAACCTACGTGCTAATAACCCACCGTAGGTATTACTCATTACCACCCGCATATATGCTTTATCTGTCCGTGCCCATAATATACCTACACAAAGAACAATTAAAGTCAATGCTGTACTCAAAGGCATTTCTGTGGTGTATGGAGCTAGACCATAGAAAACCCTGACTTTATATGTATAACCAATTAATGCTTGTAGAGAAATAACACCAGCTATTAACGCTAAAAGCTGAGCATACCAAAAACTACGACCGCTTTTCTGCTTAATTAATAACTCTAACGCTCTACCAATTAGTATAAAACACAGAGCCGTATTAAAACCCATCCGCCCTGGATATATAGACTCTGTACCAGTGTGACGTATAAGCAACTGGTCAATCCCGAAATTCCATCCACTGATATATTGACATAATGTTAAAATACCAATAAAGAGAACTGCTATTGCAGTTAATTGAGAAACTAATTTCAGATGTGGAGTATGATAATTTCCCTGTCTTGTATTTCTAGAAGAAAGCCAAAGCGATAAGCCTGATAAAATCAAGCATAATGCTGTGTTTGCCTTCATCGGAACCAATCCAGAAATACTACCTTTGAGTACTGTAATGTTGAAATACCAGCCAACAAGTACAATACAACCAGCAATTACAACAATACCTGCGGAAATTCTGGGAAACCATCCGCCAAGTCTAACTGGCAAATTAGAATCATGAGGTGAATTGTATTGGTGCAAGCGGTTAATTTTTGACATCTAAGTTCTCTAAACCGCATTTATCTAGCGCGGTGTACTTTGAATTATTTGGTCAAATCAAAGAAATAATAGTTTCTTTGACATCATACGTTCATAATTACTATTTTATTAATCTATCTTAATATAGACTTTGACTTGAACCAAAGAAGGTAATTTTAACCTAATACTACTTGCTTTGGCTGTATATACACGCTACTTCATTCCTGAGAATTCTGAAGCTTTAATCGTTGTAAGCTTGTATACTAGTCGAACAGCACTCAAGACACCCGAAATAGCGTCGTATGTCAATTATTGCTCTGAGAGCATGGTATCTTCAAGATTATGAGCCGATTCCAGAATTGGAAAAGCGGGCTTCAGATATTCGCATTAGTAAGAAAAGCCTACTGAAATCAGGATTAAGAGCGGATTTTTTGGAAGATAGTGAAGAAGTCAAAAAATCTATTTGGTTTGGACGCTATCTAGAAGGGGAGAATGTAGAATTTTATATCGAGGGTAGTGGTGGCTACTCTGTGGCTAATATTGACCTAATTAGTCATGAAATTTATTTCACTAAGCAAAGCCTGTTAGCCCAGTTAGACCCGATTATCTTTTTATCTACCCAAACTGAATATACAGATGCTGCTGATGCTTTACGCGACGGGCTAAATGAAACTTTGGTTAAATTGAATAAGCGATCGCGTATTCCCCTAACTTTAGTAGAATCATATCGCCCGAAGGAGGGAGCATTACGATTATCAGCAGCCATGATGCGAAAAATTCGTAGAAGTATATTATACATTGCTGATACAACAGCCGTTACAACCATTGTTACAAAGGAGTCATCAAAACAAATTCCTAGTCCGTACGTTTGTATTGAACTTGGGTATGCTTTGCAAAGTAAACGTTCTGAGCAAATTTTACTAGCACAAATGAAACGCTCAGACTTGGTAGGGGAATTTCCCTTTGATTTACCTATCCAGCAAATTCTCCAATTTGTCAGCGTCAAGGAATTGAATAAAATATTACCCCAAGCCATTGAAGCTCAGTTAATACGATTCAAATTATTTATTTGAATTATGAGCAACTCACAGAAAAATTGATCCTGTAATTTTTGGTGTGCAATCTAGATGAACTGAACAAAATCTATCATCCAATGGTTCGTTCAAATTTTTGCAAAACCGATTTACTATAGGATTGTCTTTTTTGTGGGATTCTCTGATTACAAATACTCAAAGAAGTTCTCTGGTACTAACCTTAGCTCTCCTGATTGAAAGCGGTTAATATCAATCCATAAGGCTGTTTTTTTCCGATCACCTTCCGCAAAAACCAAGCTTTCTATTTGGTAAAAATTCTGGTCTACAAAATCACATTCATAAAGTTGGATGATTTCGTGTCCTGGCTTACCATTGAAAGTAAATATATTCTCCAAACAGCCCAGATAGCGAATATTTTCTAATTCTGCTTGAATTTCTTCTTGAAACTCCCGCTTGAGAGCTTCCAAACTAGTCTCACCAAAATCTACACCACCACCCATAACGCGGTAGAAAACTTGCTCCTTAACTGGATCGTAACCTTCAGAAATGAAAATACGTTCTCCATCTCTAATTAGTCCTAAAGCTAGGACACGGATTTGCCCTGGATTATGCATTGCCTGACCAAATTAATTATCATAAATGAACGAAGGACGACTTTCACTATCTTCCACAGACCAATCCTCATTTTCACCACCGATGTATAATTGTTCAATTGTCACATACTCATCACTTAGCTGAGTCAGAGCATTGATGAGAATATCCAGAGCGATCGCATCAGAAGTTCCCAAATCAAACCAGCAGCGTCCCCACTGTCCTTCATACTCGAACTCACCCATATTATGCATCAGTGCTAGGAGACTTTTATCATACCCTTGGGAATCGTAACTCATATAACTGAGGTCTAATCCAGTTTCCTGAACTTGCAAATTTTCAGCATTATATCCACCCAACTTGCCCAAATAAAACCAAGAGTTAAAAACCTCTTCTACAAATTCCTTCTCTCGTTGGGAAGGAACAGTAGTGAACTTGATCCAAATCCATACATCAAAAGGGTTAATTTCTCGAAACTGTATTTGCATTCTAGGTCTACTAGGTTTATGTACTCAGGATTAATTGTAATGGAGGGTGGGTAGTTGTTAGTAAATAGTTGGTAATCTTCCACCGTCACTTCCATTACCTTCCTAAGCTATTTTTCGCGTTGCGAAGTTCTCGTTCAATCTGTGTTACCAAACCACTTGGGAGCTGAGATTTCTTTGATAACGCTCTGTCAAAATTAGCGATCGCTTCTTGGATAGTCTGCTGGTTGTTTTGTTTTCTTCCTTGCTCTCTAAGGATTTGAGCTTTGAGATAATATAATTCTGGGTTATCGGCTGTAGCTTCTAAAGCCTTGTTTGCATACTCCAAAGCCCGATCATACTGCTTCAAATCCCGGTAAGCTATAGCAATACCTCTATCTACCAAATACTGAGGACTAGCATTTTTCTCCAAACGTTCAATAGCCTGCTCTGGGTTAGCAAACGGTAAATTCACCGCTAACATCAAATCCATATAACCCTTGAGCAAGTTTAACTCTGGGTCGTTAGGAGAAATAGCTTCTGCTTGGTCTAAGTGCTTATATACTTCCCGCAAATTACTCAAAGCTTGGGGGGCACCATTAACTGTACCTTGACGACTGAGAATTACCGCTCCTTCTAAAAAATTACCCACAGCAGCGTATAAATTACCACGTAGTGGATCACTCGGAATCATTTTTTCTGCAATTTCTATAGTTTTCTTACCATAGGTATCTAAAGTATCAAAATCTTTATTGGTATAAGCTAAAGAAGCTTTCATCGCATAAGCTAAAGGCTCATTCGGTTCACGAGATATAGCTTCTTGTAATAAACGGTTTGCTTCTGGGTAATTTCCTCGCTGAAAAATAGCATTAAAAGCCGCTTCTGTCTTGTCGCCAATGTTACGCGGTTGGGCAGCAGTAGTAGTACGGAAAGGGTCAGCAGCAATAGAGGGTGCCAATAAATTTAGCGTCAAAATTGTAACTAAAGCCCCATTTACAACTTTAGCTAGTTTAAATGGCAAATTTGACCGCGATAGAAATTTCAGATGCATTATTACCTCAGTAAAAATACTGTAGTTACTGTATTATACTTTGCATATAATTAAAGGAAATAGTAAAACTAGATTTCCCTTCGTTTTAGCCTAAATTTTATAAGATGTTTGACTGTGCTAACTTTCTTAGGTTCCCATAGCTGTTGTAACTATTTTTCTATAGTAAGTTTGGCAGAATTATATAGGAAGATGTTTTTTCTTAGGACATCGACAGTGCTAATGTGATATTGCCTAATGGATATTTTCGGATTTTCGCTCCTAATCTTGTGTTTAGTTAATTAGTAATTCCCTAAGCTTTAGTAATTGTAACAAATGCTCCATCTTAGAAACCTAATTTATCACCCAACAGCTTGCCCAAAACCAATACTCAAATCCACCAATCTGGATTTAGGAACCCAGGAACTCGGTCTAGTTATTGGTCCGAGTGGTTCAGGTAAAAGTACACTACTAGAAATTTTATCTGGACTTGCAGAGCCAACAGCGGGGGGAATGTTTTGGCGAGAACAAGAACTGATCGCCGAACAAATGCAGCAATTAGCTGGATTAGTATTCCAATTTCCAGAGCGCCATTTTTGTGGTAGTACAATATTAGAAGAATTACGGTTAGGGCATCCAGAGTTAGGATCACAGAGAGTTAGGCAAGCACTAAGTGAAGTTGGATTAGACCATTTATCCTTAGGTACAGCACCCTACGCATTGAGTGGGGGACAGCAGCGTCGTTTGGCTTTAGCAGTACAGTTAATTCGTCAACCACATTTATTATTATTAGATGAGCCGACAGCGGGTTTAGATTGGTCAATGCGTCGGCAATTAGTAAATTTATTAGCAAAATTAAAAAAAGATTGGACACTGTTGGTAGTAACACACGATGCGGGGGATTTGCTAGCGATCGCTGACCGTTGTTGGACACTTAAACAAGGTGAGCTAGAACCAGTAGATCCCGCTACATTACAAAGAAAAGATAGAGAACCATTACCAGCAATATAAGTACAGGTTATGGTAGGGCAAAAATCTTGCCTTCACTATTTATGTATAAAAACTTAGCTTTGATTGTAAGCGTTGAGAAATTCTTCTCTAGAAATACCAATCTGTGTACAAATTGCCCTTAATGTGCCACTCTTGATGAGCAATTGATTTGGCATCACAAGTGGCGTTTGGGTACTATCCTCATTTTCCTTTGTCATGACGATACTTTCTCGTTCATGAACAATGTAAAAGCCTAGTGACTCAAAGGCTTTGATTACTTGGTTTTTGGAAGCGTCAACCGGAAACTTTAACATTACACAGCAATCCCAGTTTCAGCAATGAAAATCTCTACAGGAGGGATATCCTCCAAAATTTCTTTCCCAATCACCTCAATATAACTGATGATCGCTAACTTTACATCTGCCAAAGCTTCTTCATAAGAATCTCCTTGCCCAACAACTGCTCCCACAAGACCAACAGGGTAAGCAACATATCCATCTGGATGCTTTTCAATGACGATTTTAAACTGTTTCACAGGTTCCTTGGCGAAGAGCCAACGCTACATTTATCGTATTGTAAAACAACCATCAGCAAGTTCAACCAGTAATAATTTATAGTTAACCGATTGTCAATAGCCGTTAAAGTAAAACTAGGTGTCCTTCAAGTACCACTCAGGATCCGTATCCGATGAAGATTTTTACGAAATTACCACCCTTTAGGCTGTAGTCATTGCTGAATTTTTATACGGTTAAAATTATGGCTTACATTAACAATCGCAGCCTAGAAGTAATTCCAGATGCAACAACCCGCGTAGCACTTTGTGTAATCGAAGGCAATATTATTTTTACGGATTATGAACTAAATGAAATTGGTGAAGGCTTGGAATTTACCTTAACCTGTGAACTATGGGGAGCCGACCAAATTTTAATTGAACAACCAGACATATATCCTGACCCAATTCTACGGCGATCGCCAAGCCATGATGATTTCCTGATCCGCCTAGGTTTTATGCAAATTAACCGTAGCATGATATCGGGTAATCCAGTACCATTTCGCTTTGAGCGCAATGTTGGTTTTGATGTATTAAATGAAGACCGTGGTACAAGGGAAGGTTCTTATACCATTAGCGAAACTGATGAAATTTATGCCAAGCTAACCTTGGTCAACACGTACACCCGTATTCAAACACAGGCTAATACTAATCGCTACAGCCGTCAGTTTTAAAAGTTGGAGAACTGGGGACAGTAAACTAACAAGTCAGGACTACAGTTAATTTGTGCCATGATTATGGTGTTATTAAAGTGAGTGCAAAACATTTAATATAGCTTGTCAACTAAAATGAAGAAAATATTATTCGCTAGCTTCAGCTTGATAATTTTATTTGCCCCCCAGGTTCTTGCCCAAGACAAAGAAGATTTAAAACAAAATATGTTTGGGCTAACCTGCGACAAGATTTTAGCAATGAAGCTAGATTCTTGGGCTGATTACCATTCTCGAAAATTAAGCTAGGCTTATACCTAGTTTGAAATTTGAAGCGTTCACCTAGGGTGCGGGTCTTTTCTAACATCTAGCCCTAAAACGGCAGCTACGCCAACGAGACGCTTGCATAGCGCTATTACTATCGCACTTTTTGGTGTCATGGTCGCTTTTTTGTCGCTAAATATTCTTCGAGTGCTGCGCGGACTATATCTGGAATCGTACAGTTTTCATATTCAGCTATATTTTTCAGTTCTTCCTTCATTTTTGAATGCATTAGTACTTTAACTTGTTCAGATAAAGGCTCTTTTCTGCCGTAGTCAAAGCGATATTTCACACCAAAATCAGGATTACCACCAGGTCTAGACATTTCTAGTAAATATATGCGCCACAACAAAGTTATTATATCGTGTTACAACTGAAGGGCTATTTATGATTGAATTCAGCTTAATAACGAAGTACTACGCTAATAATGATAATATGTGGATAACGATTTCTAGGGTGCAGCAATGGGTGTGGAACAAAGAGAGAGTGGTTTAGTTAATGTTAGAGATCAAGTTAAAGATGAAGTTGGTGAAACACTAGCTGTTAATAAATTTCCTGAAGTTGTTACGAACATACTTAGCTACGAAGAGGAACATGATCGCCTGCACCTAGAACAAAAAGTTGAGCGAGCATTTTATCAAGCTGGTAAAGCCTTAGAAGAGTTGCACAATCGGAAGCTGTATCGTAGTACCCACAGGACTTTTGAAGAATACTGTAAAGATAGGTTTGGATTTGAACGTCGTCATCCCTATCGCTTAATTGAAGCTGCTGGGGTTGTGGATAATCTCATAAAAATGTGTCCCAATGGGACACAAAATGAATTAGAAGCAGAGACATTCATACTGCCTACTAACGAGCGTCAGGTTAGATCACTAGTTCCCCTTGTAGCAGAGGAGCAGTTTAGCTGTTGGCAAAAAGCAGTAGATATTGCAGGTGGAAAAGCACCATCAGGACGTATAGTTAAGGACATCGTGGAGCGGATTCGAGAACGTATATCAATTCCCATACCTTATAATGTGGGGGAAGTTTGTGTAATTATCGTTAAAGATAATCCGGAACTTAAAGGTAAAAGCGATCACTGGTGTATCATTGGCCGTATAGCGTCCTTTAGCTTAGAAGTGAAGATGTGGGATAAAGAATATATGGTAAAACCAGAAAACCTAAAAAGTTTGGATTTTTTAGAAGATGATTGCTTGGCAATGTCTAAGTTATGCTCTCGGCTGCGTCGGCTAAATGAAATCAAAGATTTAGATGAAGTCGCACTCTGTTTACTTAATAGTTTGGGGAAGAGGACAAAGCCATATTTGACATCTGTGCAAGAGAAAGTTCTTGCTGTTATTGAACAGGAATATGGGATTGAGTAGCCGTTATTTGATTGCAGCAGGCCGATAATTAACTTTGCGAGAAATGACTAATATTACAATTAAATAGTAATTTTTATTACATAATACTAATATAGATATCTGTCAATAATGTGTAAATATAAATACCAAATATATGTTTGTGTATAAATATTTTTTACAATATTTAGTGGTTAGAGAAAAGTTTTTTTTAAGGACAAAATCAGGAAATTCATTATTATTTATAATTGCTTGTTCGTTTGGAATACCATTACTACTTGCAATAATTCACATTTCATTGTATTTTTCTGCTTTATTGTACTTCGCCTAGATTTTTATTAGTATAAATGTGATTAACTAGGTAGCTGTCCTAATTTACTAGTAATATCTCGGTTAACTTTTGTATAACCTTTATCAACGTAAGTAAAGTGGGAATATAAGTGCTGATGCGCCTTTGGTAGCGCATGAAATGGAATTGATGGATATAAATGGTGTTCGGCATGATATGACATATTCCACATTAACAAACGCATGGGTAGAAGTGTCAGCGTTGTACGTGTGTTTGTGAAGAGATTATTGTCTAAAGTGCAACCTGTATGTTCTGCTAGTAAAATAAAGCGCAGAATTGGCTGACCAACCATCAGTGGCAGTAACCAATAGAGGAAAAACCAAGGTTGACCAAAGATTACAGAAACTGCGATCGCACTTGCGTAAACAGCCAAGTGTAATCGAGTTGAGCGAATAACTTGGGTACGCGCCGATACAGGAATAAATGGGCAATCGTCAAGTAATCCTAATGCCACTCGAGAATGCCCGTTAATGTGAGCGAACCACCAAGGCAAACCACTTATTACTAGTATGTATTCAGCCCAATTTTTGGGTGTTATGTCAGTAAGTTCTGGATCTTTACCCGGAATACGTGTATAAAAATGATGCCATTTGTGGTAGTAACGAAAAAAAGTACTATTGTAATACGAGAGCAATCCTGCAAACCAAGCAACAATATCGTTCAAGTATTTGTTAGCAAAAGCGGTTCTGTGAACGGCTTCATGCATTGGTGCAAACATTGAAGCAATACTAAACCCGTAGATAACAAGTGCTGGTATTGCCACCAACCAATTACCTAAATTTGAGGCATACAAGTAGCCACTACATCCAACGATAATCAGATGCACCCCTAGTTGGATTGTACCTAAATAATTAGAACGTTCGTTTAAAACATTTATTTCTTGCCTAGAAAGAATCCGATGTTGGTTTTGTTTACTAGCGTCGGCTTCTTTCAGTAGTTGAGGCTGAGCATCGCAAGGCATGGTCAAAACTCCAAATATAGAATCGATTGCATTTTCTTGTATTAATAAAGCACTTTGTTTAACTGTAAATGCTCCTGTATTAAGTTGCAAACAAGGTCTTTTCTAGGAGACGCTTCGCTCTCGCTAACTTCTCCGTTTGCTGAAAGTATTCCCGTAGCGGTAAGACTATCGTTATATCTCATAAGTTCGGAATAGCAGTTAGGAACAGTGTAGTCACAGCTATTCTGTACTTAAAAATTACCACTTAAATTAGGAGGTACTTCTCAATGATTCACCACATTTCTATTTCTGCCCAAAACCCTCAACATGTTGCAGAGGTTTTAGCAGAGGTGGTCAAAGGTCAAGCAGTCCCTTTTCCACCCCATCCAGGAAGTTATATGGTCGTCGCATTAGATGAGCATGGCACCGCGATTGAAATTTACCCTTCAGGGTCTCTTATCCTGCCTGGAACTGGATTACATTCTTGCCATTTTGCTCATAATCCCCATGCTTCTCGGTTTACAGCAACACACGCTGCTATTTCTGTTTCAGCAAGTCAAGCTGAGATTGAACAAATTGGTTCTCGTGAAGAATGGCGTGTCGTGCGCTGTAATCGCGATTCTATCTTTGATGTGATGGAATTTTGGGTAGAAAATAGTTTAATGATTGAATTTCTTACACCAGAAATGACGCACCAGTACCTGACCTTTACCCAGCAGCCTGACGCTCTGAAATCCTTTTTAGCTCAATCGGGAGAAGCGATTTCATAACCACACATCAAAAGTCGGTTTGCATGAATTAACTACATATATAGCGCTTAACTTAACGTTCGTTGATAGGAGCTTTTTATGAGTACATCTGCAAGCTCAGTAGGACGGGATAAATATGGGCAATGTCCTCCAGGTAATTCTATAGCTTCAACTCCTAGGCGTTTACGTGCAGCATACCTAGACCATGTGGGAGAAATTGTTTTGTCTTCGGTGCAAACAATATACACGCAGTTAACATCTGGTAAAGCTGGCAAAGGAAAGATATCAGAAATATGTGCTGTTGATAAATGATTCCACCATTTACTGATTTAAGTGTCCAAGTAACTATCGATGGCTGAGACATCATGGTATCTTGCCATGTATAGGAAAGTCGTTTTGGCTCGTCAACTTCTAAAACTTGACAATGAATGTTTGCTTCTATCCCCGGTAAGTCGGTGCATTGGAATTGAAATCTAAACCCAATTCGTGGTTCAAAGTTATTTTCCATTAACCACGCTGCTAGTGCTGGACGTTTGGTAAGTAGGGCTTGCTTAATAAAGTGATAAGTTAATATGGGTAATAGTTTTCAGCCTTTTTACCAAAAAGTTCGTGCAAAGACATA
>Ga0224723_1001226_pt1 | contig 15956 bp, 10 predicted proteins | sample Balambano_FR2_Me_FD_161647 | JGI IMG/M metagenome (GOLD analysis project Ga0224723, IMG submission 161647) | Freshwater sediment microbial communities from Lake Towuti, South Sulawesi, Indonesia - Balambano_FR2_MetaG | ecosystem: Environmental > Aquatic > Freshwater > Lake > Sediment | place...
GGAGGGAAGGGGGGGAGGGGATCTGCTTTTTCTGAGGGTGATGGAGTCGATCGATCGACGGTGACGGGCAAGAGAACGGTAAAGGTTGTGCCTTTGTGGGGTTCGCTGGAGACTGAGATCGAGCCGCCCATCATGGTGCAAAAGCGATAGGCGATCGCTAGCCCTAAGCCCGTGCCGCCATATTCTCTTGTGCTGGATTCGTCTCCCTGGGTAAAGGACTGGAAGATGAAGGGTTGCTGTTCTTTGGCGATGCCGATGCCTGTGTCGGTGATTTCAAAGAGAATGTGGGGAACTGGGGCAGCAGCAGAGTCAGGGGAGATCGATCGGGGTTCAACCTTGAGTGTTATGGCCCCGTTGCTGGTAAACTTGGCGGCGTTGGTCAGCAGGTTCCAGAGAATCTGACGGACTTTGCTCAGGTCGGCGTGCAGGGTTCCCAGGTCGGGCGCGCAGAAAACGGTTAGACGATTTCCGGTTGCCTCTGCAAGGGGCTGAACTTCCTGAACCACTTTGCTGATCAGCGTTTTCACCTCAAAGCTTTCGAGATACAGATTCATTCTGCCTGCTTCGATTTTGGCAATGTTGAGCAGGTCATCGATCAGCCGCAGCAGATGTTTGCCAGAGGTGTGAATTTTGTCCAGGTCGGGCAGGTAGTCGATCGCCCCTTCGCTTTTCAAGTCCTCCTGCAGGATTTCGCTGTAGCCAATGATGGCGTTGAGTGGCGTTCGCAGTTCGTGGCTCATGTTGGCGAGAAAAGCACTTTTTGCTTGGTTGGCGGCTTCTGCCTGTGCTTTTTCCTGCTCAAGCTGCTGCAGGTATGCCTGCTCCTGATCGCGGAGCCATTTGCGCTCCAGACAGGCGTTAATTCTGACTTTGAGTAAGGTGGCGCTGAGCGGTTTCGACAGATAATCTTCTGCCCCTTTTTCAATGCAGCAAATGGCGCGATCGAGGTCGTCTGTCGCAGAAATCATGATCACCGGAATCGACTTGAGTGCAGAATCGGCTTTAAGCTGATCCAATACCTGATAGCCGCTCATTCCAGGCATCATCACGTCCATCAGCACCAGATCGAAAGATTCGGCATGAAGCCGCTCCAACGCCTCCTGTCCGTGAGCGACCCCTGTGACGTGGTACTGCTGCTGTTGCAGTTGACGGGCAATGTAAAGCCGCGTGACATCGTTGTCATCGACAACCAGGATTTTGACAGCGGCTGGTTGCATGATCATGGCTCATCCTCTCGCTTGCCGACGCTGAACCCAGCTCAAGGCTAATTCGCGCACTTCGTGCAGCAACGCATCTCGATCGTAAGATCCCTTTTGGAGCACTTGCTCCACTGAACTGTTCAGGTATAGCCGATCGCTTGGAGATAAATCCATTGCCGTGATGACGATGACGGGAAGCGATCGCCACTGGGGAGACTGGCGCAGCGTGTGAATAAACTGGAAGCCATCCACCTCAGGCATCATCAGATCGAGCAGCACCAGATGGGGAGTCTGGTGGGCAAGGCAGTCGAGCGCAATTCGACCATTTTCGGCTTCTGTCACCCTCCAGCCTTCTTTTTCCAGCATCCGTCGAAACATTTCGCGCGTGGTGCGATCGTCTTCTGCAATCAGCACTTGTCCGATCGAAGAATTGTTTGCAGCCAAATTCGGCGATTCTGGGTTGTTTGGCTCACCTGGCTTCGGGCGATAGCGTTCCAGCAGGCGGGTTAATCGCTTATAGTCGATCGGCTTTGTCAGATAGTCCGATGCACCCAGGGTGAAGCCTTGCTGCTTATCGTCAATAATGCTCATCATGATTACGGGAATATCTGCCAGGTCAGCATCGGCTTTAAGCATTGAGAGGACTTCCCAGCCGTTCATCTGGGGCAGCAACACATCCAGCGTAATCACATCCGGATGTTTGAGGCGAGCCAGTTCCACACCCTCACTTCCAGAGGCGGCAGTCATGACCTGTAAACCATCGCGGCTGAGATAGTGGCTCATCAGTTCACGAACACTCGGATCGTCATCGATCACCAGAACAGTTCCAATTTGAGCTTCAGGATCAAGGGGCTTTCCAGCAGCGTGAGCCGAGGTGAATTGAGAACGGAAGGCAGCGCTAGCCGTTGCCGTCAAACCATTTTCTGCAAGACTTGTACTGCGTCGTGAAGGTGGTTCTTTGAAATTTGCAACCTCGATCGGTAAATAAATCGTAAACGTTGACCCCTCACCCACTTTGCTATTGACCGTGATTTCGCCGCCCATCATTTGACAGAAATGGCGCGTGATTGCCAGTCCCAGTCCAGTGCCGCCATACTTACGCGTGGTCGAAGCATCTGCCTGCGTAAACGCCTGAAACACCTTTTGCACCTGCCCTAGCGTCATGCCGATCCCGGTATCGCGCACCTGAAAGATGAAATGGGGCGGACGCACCGGGGTTTCGTCCTGGCGATCGATCGTGAGGGTAATGGTGCCCTGCTCGGTAAATTTACAGGCATTGCTGAGCAGGTTAAACAGCGCCTGACGCACTTTCGTGAGATCTGCGTGCATTGTTCCCAATTCAGGATGGCAGAAAATTTCAAGCCGATTTTTATTTTTCTCAATCAAAGGCTGAATCGTGCTTTCAACCTCGGCAACGAGCTGGGCAATATCGAACGTTTCCAAATAAAGCTCCATTTTTCCAGCTTCGATCTTGGAGATATCGAGAATGTCATTGATCAGCGCCAGCAGATGTTTTCCGGCTCCGCGAATCTTTTCCAGATCTGGCACAATGTCGCTGTGTCCCAGGTCTTCTGCGTCTTCCTGCAGCATTTCGCTGTATCCAATGATGGCATTGAGCGGCGTTCGCAGTTCGTGACTCATATTGGCAAGAAACTGGCTCTTGGCGCGGCTGGCTTCTTCGGCGGCTTCCTTACTTTTTCGCAGAGCATCTTCTGCTTGCTTACGCTGGCTAGTGTCGCGCTGCACCGAAATCCAGTGAGTTGTCGCGCCGTGTTCATCGGCAACCGGAACCATTTCAAGCTCCAGCCAAAACTCCGAGCCATCTTTGCGATAAGCCAGCAGTTCGGTCTGAATCGCTTCCTGCTGAACTAACGCCTGCCGTAGTCGATCGACGATCGTCGACTCAGTCTGTTTGCCCACCAGCAGCATCGGCGAGTGACCAATCACATCTTCGGGTAGATAGCCTGTAATTCTGGTAAATGCCTGATTCACATAAACCACTTCCAGAAGCGGTGGATTGAGGGTTCGCGCTTCGGCGATGATCACAGCATCATTCGTGTTGATGACCACGGATTGCAGCAGCCGCAGGCTTTCCTCGGTGCGTTTGCGCTCGGTGATATCAACTGTTACCCCATCCAGACAAACCACCTGCCCACCGCCGTCGAGAATTGCCTGACCCTTCTCGTAGACCCAGCGGGTTGAACCATCTGCATGACACACGCGATATTCCAACACATAGGGACGACGCTCCTCAATTGCCTGCGTAATCGTCTGCTCAACCATTGCTCGATCCTGCTCTGCAATCACGTCTGCAAAGGCGAGGGTCTTGTTGTCGATGAAATCGGCTGGTGTGTATCCGGTAATTTGTTCGATCGCATCACTGATAAACTCCATCGTCCAATTTTGGTCATAGGCACAGCGATACACCGCCCCAGAGATATTGTTGAGCAGCGATCGAAACCGTTCTTCTCGCTCTCGCAGAGCCGCCTCGCTTTGTTTGCGCTCCGTAATATCTTGAACAATGCAAATGAGTCCGCCGTTGCTGAGCGCAGTCAGCGACAGCTCTTGCAAAAAAAGGCTGCCGTCCTGACGTTGACCGATCGCCTCACCTCGCCAGTAGCCCTCCTGGAAAAACTGCGGCATCACCGTTTGCTCAAACCGAGCCAGCTCAGTGGGTGAATAAAGCATCTTCCAGGTTCGACCAATCAGCGCGACGGGATTAGCGTAACCATAGACGTGGGCATGGGCAGGGTTGACGTAGGTGTATTGCCCCCGCCCATCCAGAATGGCAATTCCCACGCTGGCGGCTTCGATCGCGGTAAGCTGCTGCTGCAACGCCTCCTGCGATCGCTTGCGTTCGGTGATATCTTCGACCGTGCCTTCGTAGTAAAGCAGTTTGCCAGCGTCGTTTCGCACGCTAATTGCGTTTTCAGAAATCCAGATCACCTGCCCGTCTTTGCGATAGACCTGCGACTCAAAATCCGAAACCGCGCCTGTTTCTTCAATGAGCTGGATAAATTCCTGGCGACGATTAGGGTCTATATAGACCTGTTGCCCAATCTCCTGAATGCGCTCGATTAACGCTTCTGCGGACTCATCGCCATAGATCTCTGCCAGAGCCGGGTTTGCGCTGAGATACTGCCCTTCGGGAGTTGTTTGAAAAATTCCCGTCACCGCGTTTTCAAAAATACTGCGATATTTCTCTTCTGCCTGCCGCAGCAGTCGTTCACTTGCCGCCAGCGAAATTTCTGCTCGCTTGCGATCGGTGATGTCCATCGAAACGCCTGCCATCCGCATCGGTTCACCCGCCTCGTCTCGAAACACTTTGCCCCAGCTTGCGATCCACCGCACATTGCCGTTTTCCAAGACGATACGAAATTCTGCTGCGTAGTTGTGATGTCCTGCCAGTGCCTGTGCCTGCGCTTTTTTCAGTCTTTCCCGATCCTGCGGATGCACCATCTTGATAAACGTCTCATAGCTGCCGCCAAATGTGCCCGGCTCCATACCAAACAGCCGTTCTATCTCCTCAGACCAATATTCGTGACCTGTTTGAACATCCCACGTCCATGCGCCCATGTGCGCTGCGCTCAAGGCAATCCGCTGCACCTCCTCGCTTTGCCGCAGTGCTGATTCGGTGTGCTGCCGTTCGATGAACTGTCCGATTTGAGCACCGATCGCATTCATCAAATCAAGCAGGTCGCTGTCGATCGCCACGACCCGACGACTCAAAAAGGTGATAACCCCCAGGACTTGATGACTGCCGCGCACCGGAAAACCGCAGACTGCATGAACTTCCATTGGGGCGATCGACGCTCGCACAAAAAGCGGGTCTTGCTTGAAATCTGGAATCCACAGCGGCGCGTCTTGCTGCCAGATATGCCCTGGCAACCCAACTCCTACCGGAAACGTCATTTCCCGCGATCGGGCTTCAAATTCTGCCGCGTCTATTTCTGCATGATGCCAGCCCGCGATCCACTGCAGAACTGTTCCAGACTTGTCCACCCCCCAAAGCTCGCCCAGTTCCCAGTTCAAACTGTCGCAGACTGCCTGCAGGATTTGAGGAGCTGCTTCCTCCAGCGAATGAGCGGTTGCCAGCACCCGCGTCACGGCATATTGGGCGATGATGTGCCGCTCTGCTTGACGCTGTCTGGCACGATTGCGATCGGTAAGCATAAACAGCGCAAACACGGTCATCATGACGACGATTGCCAATCCCTCAAACAGAATGATTTTCTGCTGTGCTTCCTGAAGCCTGATTTCCAGGAGGCGATCGCCAATCTCACCAGTAAGCTGATAAACCACCAGCGCTAACGGCAGAATCAAAATCAGCAGCAGCGCTATTACGTTAATTCGTCGCTGGACATAGGCAGGACGCATCTCTCTCATAGAGAACTCTCCAGACTGAAACACAACCGAAAATCGAACAACACCGAAATATAGCGCTACGCAATCAGATGAGAACAAGGAGGTGTGGGGGCTAACCCCCCACGCAGGGGGAGAACCCCTGCACCCCGTCTTCAGCCAAATTCGTAGAACGATAGAAACGGGCAAAACAGCGGGCGCACCCCGGTAGCCGCAGTAATGCAGCAGAACGGCAAAGCGAATAGTGACAGTGTTCCCGGCTTTCTTCGGTTTGACGCAAATTCAGAGCCTGGAGAACTTCTGAATCAACAGCTCGCAATCACTTGATGCGCTTACCTCAATCAGAAACCTGAAAATGCTATAGTTTTTGGGTTGTATTTGTCCCGTGAGTTTGGCTTGGCTATGCCTGAGACGGTAGAAATCCTGTTTGAGCAAGGATTGGAGCGCTATAACGCCGGAGAAGATCCAGCAACCCTGCTGCCTTTGTTTAAAGAAGTGTGTGAACGTGCCCCGAAGAGTAGTCCTGCCTGGACGTGCCTCTCCTGGCTATATCTGCTGGACAATAAACCCTCACAGGCATACAAAGCAGCGCAAAAAGCGGTAAAGCTTAATCCTCAAGATCCTCAGGCACGGATCAATATTGCGATCGCCATGCTCGAAACGGCTCAGTCTGGCGTGCGTCAGCATGTAGAAACCGCCTCTCAGCTCATCACAATGGTTCCAGAACTGAAGGAAGAAGTTGAGCGCAATTTTGAAGATGGGTTAAGCCGCAAACCCGACTGGAAAAGTTTACTGCGCGTCAAGCAGTGGCTAGCAGAGGGTTAAGTTTCAGAAACAATTGACCTGTAGCGTTTCTGCAAAACCTGCAACTCCGTATCTGTCAACTGTCGATTAACAATTTGCAGAATTCAATTTACTGCCAAAAGAGTGAAACGCTCTGAAGCAGCTTTTTTTGCTAGAAGTTTATATCGATTTATAAATTCTCAAATTACTTAAAGAAAAACTCCGAATTCTAATGATAAGATTTAGTGAACTTAGAGATTAGGTTCATTAATGAGCGATCGCTAAGTTATCACTTTAAGCTCCAAAAACAAGCCCCAGGAAATTCAAGGAGTGGAACTATGCAGGGACCGAATAGCGTTGATGTTAAACCCGAAACCCGTAATCATAAAGGGTTTTTCGTGCAGCAGGGTTCGTACAAGTTTGTGGGCATCGATCAGTCCGGTTGGGCGCTCATTTGCGCTGATGAAGCATCTTGCCACTATGTTGATCCAGACAACCTGAAGAAAGTCCCGGAACTTGTCGAAGGTTAATCTTCAAGGACTTCCGGCAGCACATTCCGGTCAGAATTGAATTTTACCTTGTGGCTGTCCTGCTGTGGTGCAGCCATCTTTTTTTGCTTATTTCTTTTGCTTATTTTTCGTTGACTCTTTTTGTTAACTTTAATTGCAAACGCCGAAGCAAGCCTGAATTAAATTTTGCATCAGCTTTAGGTTAGGGCGATCGTCATTAAATATCGTCATTAAATAATGGTAGATACAGTTCAAATCGTTTACCCCTTCCTTCCGTTGATGAAAGAGAAACTTCTAAACTGGCTCAACCTGATTTTGATGATTGATATTTTTCTCGTGCTGGCAAGCTTTTTGTGGTTTGCGGCTGCGGTTGTGGGGCGGTCGATGGGCGTTCCCCTCGGTTTAGATCTGTGGTATCAGCTCTGGATGCCTCTCTTTCAGCCTGCGATCGGCATTTTGATGGCGGGGGCAATTCTTAGCGGCGTGATTAGCTGGGTGAATCGGCGATTCTTCTCGAAACCTTCTGTCTGATTGCCCGACTCTGAATTCTCCTCAACTCTAGTCATGATTCGCATCCGACCTGCCCAGCTCAGAGACTGCAACGAATTGGTTTTGCTGTGTCACGAGCTGGGCTATGCCACTTCAGCAGAAAGCCTGACTCAGCAGCTCGCGCAGCTTCAGCTCCATCCCGATCACGCAGTTTTTGTGGTAGAACCGATCGACGGAGAACAGCAGGCGATCGGAGGCTGGGTGCATATTTATCTCCACTGCACGCTGCAGGAAGGACGGCAGGCAGAAATCGGCGGACTGGTCGTTTCCCAGGCACTGCGCGGGCAGGGGGTCGGCAAGCAGCTCATGCAGCAGGCAGAAGCATGGGCGCAGCAGCAGGGCTGTCATGGAATCGTGGTTCGATCAAGCGTGCAGCGCAGTGAGGCACATCAGTTTTATCAGCGAGTTGGTTACCGGGAAATTAAGCGATCGATCGTGTTTCTGCAGCCGATCGCCTGAATACACAGTTTTGGGAAAAAGTCTGTTTGTATCATCTAATCTTTGTGCCATTCCTGCGTTAAGCAGAAACCATCACGGTAAGATTTATGCAGACTTGAAGCCGTGCGGCGATCGAATTGATCGCAGGCAAGCTTCAAGCCGTTGGAATGGATTGAGATATTTGCCGCAAGCGAAACGATTGGCTCTGCTCGTTCAGACACACGCTTTGGAAAATGATTAAGTTCCCTCCCTCATGCCCTAACTTCCGATGATTCATCTGACTCAGCTCGGCAAAACGGACTTGCCCCAGATTTCAATGCCCTTTAAGCAAGATCACATTCTCGCGGCGATCGATGTCGGCACAAACTCAATTCACATGGCAGTCGTGAAAATTCAGCCCGCGCTGCCCGCCTTCAGCATTATTGCCAAAGAAAAATCAACGGTGCGGTTGGGCAACCGCGATCAGAAAACGGGACAGCTCACTCCAGAAGCAATGAAGCGGACGATCGAGGCATTGAAACGCTGCCAGGAAATTGCCAAAGGGCTGCAGGCTGATGAAATGATTGCCGTTGCCACCAGTGCGGTGCGCGAAGCTCCCAATGGTCAGGAATTTTTGCAGCAGATTGAAGAAGAGCTGGGTTTAACCATCAATTTGATCTCAGGGCAGGAGGAGGCTCGCCGCATCTATCTGGGGGTGCTGTCGGGCATGGAGTTTAATAATCAGCCCCACGTCATGATCGACATTGGTGGTGGCTCCACAGAGCTGATTTTAGGCGATGGACACGAACCTCGCAGCCTCAGCAGCACTAAGGTCGGAGCCGTGCGCCTGACTGCCGAAATGATCAGCACTGACCCGATTAGCAACAGCGAGTTTAACGACCTGCAAGCCTATGTGCGGGGAATGCTGGAACGATCGGTTGATGAACTGCGCTCACACCTGCAACTGGGCGAAGAGCCGCGAATGGTGGGCACATCAGGCACGGTCGAAACCCTGGCAACCATTCACGCTAGAGAAAAGCTCGGAGTCGTTCCCACACCGCTCAATGGCTACCAGTTTAGCCTGCGCGATTTGCAAGAGCTGGTCAATCGGCTGCGAAAGCTGAGCGATGCAGAACGAGCCGCCATTCCCGGCATGAGCGATCGACGATCGGAAATCATTTTGGCTGGGGCAGTAATTTTGCAGGAAGCAATGACGCTGCTGGAGCTAGACCAGATCACGATTTGCGAACGCGCACTCCGAGAAGGCGTTGTGGTGGACTGGATGCTTTCCCACGGCTTAATCGAAGATCGGCTGCGCTATCAAAGCTCAATTCGGGAACGGAGCGTGATCAAAATTGCCCATAAATATCACGTCAATCTAACTCACAGCGAGCGGGTGGCGGATTTTGCCCTGAGTCTGTTTGACCAAACCCAGGGCATCTTGCATGAGTGGAGCGAGACAGAGCGACAGTTGCTGTGGGCAGCCGCCATTTTGCACAACTGCGGTCACTTCATCAGCCATTCCTCTCACCACAAACATTCCTACTACCTCATCCGCAACGGTGAACTGCTGGGCTATCCCGAAGTTGAGATTGAGACGATCGCCAATCTTGCCCGCTATCACCGCAAAAGCAGTCCCAAGAAAAAACACGACTGCTACCGCAACATCGCCAGCAAAAAGTATCGTCGGGTGGTTGATGAACTCAGTCCGCTGTTAAGACTGGCTGTCGCCCTCGATCGCAGACAGATTGGGGCGATCGAGCAGGTGCGGTGTGACTATCGGGCAGACCTCCAGGAAATGCGGCTGCATCTGAAAGCGGCTCACCCCCTCGACGATTGCGCCCTAGAAGTGTGGAGTTTGGGGCAAAAGAAGGGCGACTTTGAGGCGGCTTATGGTCTCAAGCTTCTGCCTTTGTTGGAGTGTGAGGTTGGGGAGAGATAGGTGAGGGGATGAGGGGGTGAGGGGAGGTTGAAAGTGACACGAAGGCTTGCGGTTTTTGACAGATTCGGAGACGCTTAGAAGCAGCGTAAAATTTTTATTCATGCTACTGACGATTGCTTGAGTCAGAATGTTTTAGCCTTTTGATTTCAGCAGTCCCTGTTTAGAAATCTATTCAGCAATCGCGTTAGTCATTGAGTTTGCAATCGAACGTTGGCAACTTAATAAACAGCAGATTTTTGTTTTACTTTGGTTAAGCATCCACCCGTCTTCTTGCTCTGCTTATGTCCGTGGATTACTTCTTCTGGCTTGACCAGATTCAGCCTTGTCATCGCGATCGGGTGGGTAGCAAGGCGTTTTATCTGGCACTTCTTCAGCAGCACGGCTATCCGGTGGCTCCAGGTTTGGTGGTGAGCAGCGAGCTGTTTCAAGCGTTCTTGAGCCAAATCGAGTGGACTGATCCCACTTTTGCAGATCTGCCAGCATCGTCGCTCTATATTGATGTTGATAATCCTCGTCAGCTTCAGGCGGTGGCACAGCAAATTCGTCAGGCGATCGCTTCTACCGATATTCCAGAATCCTGGCTGCTGCCGATCAAGCTTGCCGTTGACGATTGGCAGTCCTCCCAGCAAACCGAAGCGGTTATTTTGCGTCCTTCGTTTTCGCTGGCATCTGGACTCGACCTGTCAATTAGCTACCGTAGCAAAGGGTTGCTCGATGCCAAAGTCTGTCGGGCAGAGCCAGAAACGATCGCCCATACCCTGAAGCAGGTTTGGGCAGAGCTATTTCGGGCACGCAGCTTGCTCTACTGGCAGCGATTGGGAATTCAGCCGCAGCAGGTTCAGCTTGCCGTGCTGATTCAGCCCATTCGATCGGCGATCGCGGCAGGCGAAGTCAGGAGTCGGGGCAGCACTCTAACGGTGCAGGCGGTGTGGGGATTGGGACATGGAATGACCCAGGGCGTTACGCCAGATTCCTATCAGGTAGATGCAGCCGGGACGGTTCATATCAACACCATTAGCCGAAAAAACGTTGCCTATGCGATCGGGTCAGCAAGCTCGGAGCAGACAATGCAAAGCACTTTACATTTTGAAGCGATCGAGCAAGACGATTGCCTCCGAATGCTGATTCTGAAGCCAGAGCAGCAAACTCAATCCGTTCTGACTCATGCCCAGATCGAACGTATCGCGCATCTATGCCGCCAGTTAATGCTGACATTGAATATGACGGTTGATCTGGAGTGGTTGCTTTGTGCTAAGGCTTTATCCTTTGAGGCGATATCCGAGCGATCGAATCATGAATTGGGCGAATTGAGTGATCTGGGTGAATTGAGTGAATTAAGTGATTTTGGTGAATTGAGTGAATTAAGTGATTTTAAAGATCGGGAATCAGAATCGGACTTTTTCATAACACAGGTCATTCCCTACAGCAGTCGTACTCCTAAATCCCCTACGCTTTCGGCTGCCGAAGTCGATATCGCTGCACCAGAAGCCGCCCACCTCAGGTTGAAAGGCATTGCTGCTGCACCGGGAAGCATAACCGCAACGGTTTGGGTCGCGCCAATCGTACCTGAGCCTCTGGTGGAAATGCCGTCGGGATGCGTTCTTGTCGCCCCTATGATTCTGCCGGAATGGATCGGTTCCTTGCAGCAGGCTGCTGGGATTGTGACCGAGCAGGGTGGGGCAACCAGCCACGGAGCGATCCTGTCAAGAGAGCTGGGCATTCCTGCAGTTGTGGGCATTACAAATGCTATGCAAACGCTACAAACGGGCGATAAAGTGCTGGTGAATGGCGATCGAGGGGAGGTGATTCGGATGTCAGAGGAGTCAGAAGCAGGCGATAAACTGGAACAGCATCAAGCCGATCATCGCCACGCAGATCCCCAGGCAAATCTCAATTTTTCGACCAGGGAAGCTGCTCACCATAAAAATCTACCTCAGTCCACGCCTGCAACTGCGACTCGGCTCCTGGTCAGCCTGAGCCAAACAGAGTCGATCGCCCAGGTCAGCGAAATGCCGATCGATGGAGTAGGTCTATTGCGATCAGAACTGCTCTGGCTCAAGGTTCTGGATAATCGATCGCCAGAAGAATGGCTCCAGCAAGACAGCCCGGGTTTTGTCGATCGGCTGGCGCAGCAGATTCAGCAGTTTGTCGATCGCATGATGCCCCGCCCCGTTTTTTACCGCAGTCTGGATGTTCGCGCCCACGAGTTTCCGGTTCTGGCTGGCTCACTGGTGGAACGCAATCCAATGCTGGGGCTGCGGGGAGCCTATCGCTATCAGATTTATCCTGCCTGGTTTGAGGTCGAGCTGGCAGCATTGCGTCAGGTACAGCAGGCGGGCTATGACAATTTGCGGCTGATTCTGCCGTTTGTGCGCACTGTTGAGGAGTTTGTCTTTTGCCGCGATCGGGTCAGGCAAGCAGGGTTATGGCAATCCGATTTTGAACTCTGGATCATGGCGGAAGTCCCTTCGATTTTGCTGCTGCTGCCTGCCTACCTTGAAGCAGGGGTTCAGGGTTTGGCAATCGGCTGCAATGACCTGACCCAGCTTCTTTTGGGCGTCGATCGCGACCATCCGCAGATAGCAGCCCAGTTTACGATGACTCAGCCCGCCGTGATGCAGGCGATTCAGAAAATTGTGCAAACCAGTCGAGCTTTGGGCTTACCCTGCACGGTCTGCGGGCAACTGCCCAGGCAGCTTGATGTCATCGATCGGCTAATTGAGTGGGGCGTGAGCGGCATCTCGGCAGAGCCTGGAGACATTGCCTGGATGAGTCAGGCGATCGATCGCGCTGAGCGGCGGCTGCTTCTGGAGGGCATGAGACGTATCAACTTGTAGCCAGTGCCACAAACCTGCTCGAAATCCACTAGATTGATAGACAGAGTTCATTTACCTTACATTTCCTTCTTGTGAGTCTCGCAGATTGGATTTCTAATGCCCCTCCACTGTGGCTTCAGCTTACGATCGTCTGTTTTTGGCTGAGCCTGGTTGGGCTGCTTGCCTTTGCGCTCAGTCATTGGCAGAAGGCTGATACCGAAATCGTGCGCAAAGTGGTGCATATCGGGGCGGGGAATGTCATTTTGCTGGCATGGTGGCTGCAAATTCCGGGATGGATTGGCATCAGTGCATCGATCGCGTTTAGCATCCTGACGCTGCTGTCCTATCGCCTGCCAATTCTGCCGGGAATTGATAGTGTGGGACGAAAAAGCCTGGGCACTTTTTTCTACGCAGTCAGTATTGGCTTGCTCATTTTGCTCTTCTGGCAGCAGCACCCTTATTACGCCGTTATTGGAATTTTGATTATGACCTGGGGCGATGGGCTGGCAGCACTGGTCGGGCAACGACTGGGACGGCATCCCTATGTGCTCTGGGGGATGAAGAAAAGCTGGGAAGGGTCGCTCACAATGGCACTGGTCAGCTATCTGGTTGGCAGTCTTGTTTTGCTGGGAGTTCAAGGCGGGCAGTGGCAGACCTGGACAGTCGCGCTTGCGGTCGCGGTTGCTGCCACGCTGCTCGAAGCATTTTCCAGGCTGGGGATTGATAATTTGACGGTTCCTCTGGGCAGTGCCCTGCTTGCCTCCTGGTTAAATCAGCTTCTTTAGGCTTTGTTTGAGACTTCTCGAACCAGCCTCGTGCTTCTAGTCTTTCCTGAACGGGCAATCGCGATAACAAGGAGGACAGACGCACTTTCAATCCGCTATGATTTTGATTCAATTAGGCATGAAAGTAGGGCGGTTGAGGTGTGGAAGTTCAATCAAATCAGCTAGAGTCTATTCTTTTACAAATGGGTGAAGCAGTGATTGCGACGACAGAGACAGTCGATCGCCTTGCCGCCCAGCTCGATGTGCTTACCAAGCAAGTGCAGCAGCAGGGCTATCAAATTTTTGCGCTGAGTGATGCCGTTCAGACGCTGGCTGAAAATCAAGACGGGGCACTGGAACGGATTCAGCAGCTTACAACGACGCTGCAGCAGCTTGTGCTGGCGATCGAAGACACGGAGAAATAACGCGGATTGTGCCTGAAAAAGCAAGATCAATCTGGATTAATCCAGGGAAAGTTTGAGCCAAGTCCTATAGAACGGTATAAATAGAAAACGGAATAAAGGAATGCAACCTGAATGGCACTGGCTGAGGAACTGAGGCAGGCATGGCAATCCCAGCTTGAAGCGGGCAGCCCTAACTTATCGGCAACCGATCGAGAGAGTGTGGTCGGCTGGCTGTTAGGGCAAGATCCGGCGCGATTTGACTCCCTTTCACCCGCAGAGCTAGGCGTGGCGCAGCAGGCGATGGACTATCGCTATCGAATTTTGCAGCAGCGATATTTGGGCATTCAACCCGATCGCGCCTATCAGCAATTAATTCAGCGGCTCAGCAGTCTATTTTTAATCCGCAGCAAAATTAAGACCTGGGTTGCACTATCTCGCGATCGGCGAAGAACCGTAGTTGATGTGCTGCAGGAGGTAATTCAAGAACTGCTGCAAAGCGATAACTACATGCGGCAGCAGATTACCTGGATCGGGGAATGTACGCCCAACCCAAGACTGCGAAATGCCCTGATGCTTGCCAGCATTGAGGAATATTGTCTGCGTCCAATTCGCAATCAGCCCTTGCTGGTCTATCGATTTGTGAATTATCTGCGGCGATCGCAGCGAGGGGGCATGACTCAGGTTCCGACAGGGGATCTGATTCGCCTGGTGTCTGAAGAGATTACGCCAGACGATGCCGACAATCCCGTGAGCTTGCTTGATGGTCAGGCACTGACGCAATATCAAGACCAGCAGGCATGGGAAGAACAGGAAGCCCTCCGCGGCAAAGTGATGCAGGAGTTTGCCGACTACTTGAAAGAAAAAGTTGATCCGATCGCCGCAGACTGGCTGAAGCTGCACGTTCAGGGACAGTCGCAGGAAGTGATCGCCCAGCGGCTCAATGTGCCGATTCAGCAGGTGTATCGGCTCCGCGAAAAGATTAGCTATCACGCGATTCGTGTCTTTGCCTTCAAGCAGCAGCCTGAGCTTGTAGGGGCATGGCTGGGCACTTCGCTGGTCGAACATAACCTGGGCTTGACGCTGCAGCAGTGGGAGCAGTTTTTGCAGTCGCTGTCGCCAGTGCAGCAAAAAATTATTGAAAAACTTAAGGCAGGACAATCCTTTGAGGCGATCGGCAAAGCGCTAAACCTGCGGCTGAACCAGGTGACGGGAGAATGGAGCAAAATTTATCTTGCCGCGCAGGCGGTGCGAAGTGGGGAATAGGTAATCTTTTCCTTGGGCGTAACGAATGCCATTAATATGGGTTTAATAAGGGGCATCAGCTTCAGTTTGATCGTCTTAGTACAGGGTGGGATGTTGAGACGAAATCTGCATCTTCCCCTCACCCACATCGCTTTTAGCGCGTCAAACTCCTAATCAAGAACCTATGGCGGCTTTTTCGGACGATTGCATCCCGTCCTCTCAGACTGACTCATCTATTGACTCATCTAACCGTTCTGCTCGCCCCCCCCAGGGTGTCCTCAGCCAGTTTCAGGGAGATTGGGTCGATCGGCTCAATCTGGATGAGATGTACGTGTTGATTGACGGTGTGCTGCCCTTTGAAGCCTGTCTTTACTATCAGGTTCTGCCGCTATTTCTGGATGGAAATCGGCTGAATCTCGGCATGGTTAGCCCTGAAGACACGACCGCAGCCAACTACGTTCGCCGGATTATTTCCTACCTTAATTACTCGCTGGTTGTTCGCCGGATCACAGCCGATGCGCTCCAATCAACCCTGACTGCCTATCTTAACGCTGCAGAAAACAAACAGAAACCCGACCAGAGCCAGCCCGATCGAGTCAGTTTTGGGCATCATCGCCATATCGGTCGTAACCGAGTCGTTCGCCCGATCGATCAGACTGAGCGGCTGACCCTCGTGGTCGATAGTCCCGATGAGTTAGAAGAGCCACCCGCTGCGGCTGCGGAGTGTGTTGAGCCGCCTGCAAGTGTGCGACTGCAACCATCCGTCATCGCCCTCTCCCAGCCCACCCCGCTTGATGAAACGCCTGCGTGGCAGATGCCTTCACCCTCTGCCATTCCTGAAGAGTCGCCAATTAGCGAAAATTCTTCTACCGAAACCGCTCCAGCATCCTTTCAGCATCCTGTCCTGCCGCTGCTCCCCAAGCTTCCGGTTCTGCAAATTGAAGCAAAACACCTCTCTGCCCCTGCAGA
>Ga0224723_1001227_pt1 | contig 15937 bp, 14 predicted proteins | sample Balambano_FR2_Me_FD_161647 | JGI IMG/M metagenome (GOLD analysis project Ga0224723, IMG submission 161647) | Freshwater sediment microbial communities from Lake Towuti, South Sulawesi, Indonesia - Balambano_FR2_MetaG | ecosystem: Environmental > Aquatic > Freshwater > Lake > Sediment | place...
TCAAATCCCGCATCGGTGGGATTAATCTGCACCCCCGTAATTTGCACGATCGATTGGGCTAACCGTTCTTCCACAGCTAACCATTCCTCTACAGTGCTTGCCGGATGTTCCAATTCGCTGAGCCGGGCGATCGTTGCTTCTGGAGTAATTGTTGCTTCTACTGATTCTTCTGAAGTAGCAGTCGTTGAGCTTGCTTGTGAGCTTGTTTGTGGGTTTGCTTGCTGAGACTCTATGGCAACTGCTTCCTCACCTGCGATCGCAGAAGTATCCTGCGCCTGTGCGGGTTGAAGTCCAGCGACAGCAAGAATAACGAAACATCTACAAATCAATTTCCACGATGCAAAACAGATTTTGGTTTTAGAAAATCCAGCCTTACCCGTATTGCGTAAATCCATTGCCATCACTCCTCACACGGCTCCTTCCAGTACCAAGGGCATTAACCCCAACTAGATGGGAACTAGTCTCAATAAGAAGAGCTTAGAGGATTTGCAGGATGTGATTTTGCCGAAACGGGATCTTTTTTTGTCGGATCCGGATCTTTTACAACTCAGGAACCTGTGCGGTAAGCGATCGGCGTGATGCCATACCGCTGCTTAAAAGCGTGACAAAAGCGGCTCTGGCTGGCGTATCCAACTATATGGGCGATCGCTCCAATGCTGAGTTGGCGATCGGCTAAAAGCTGTTTTGCGCGTTCCATGCGACAGGCTTGCAAATAGCCAAAAACGGTCGTGCCAAAGACTTGACGAAATCCAAATTTCAGCTTGTAGTCGTTAATTCCAACCTGTCGGGCAAGATTCATCAGCGAGGGCGGATTCTGGATATCACGAACTAAGATATCCCTGGCGTGATGAAGCCGCTCGATGTCGTCTGCGCGAATCGTTCGAGGGCATTCTAAAGGCTTCAATTGTTCCATCCACTGATGCAATTGTAAGGTCAGCAGTTCCAAAGCTTTGCCTTCGAGAAAAATGCGCTTCGTGATTCCCTGATAAGGACAGTCAACAACTTGCTGGAGTGTTACCTGCATTGCCAGCGTTAACGTTCCTGTAGCGCAGTGAAAGCGTTGCAGTGGCTTATCTTCAAAGAATTGCCGCAGTTGCTCTGGAAAGATACCCGAATCTGCTCCACTCGAATTTGTCCCAAATGAACGCAGATAATCCAGATCGCAGCAAATTCTGACCATCCGGAGTCGCTGGTTTGCGGAGAACTGTTCAACTTCCTGTAGATCAGGCAAGAAAAACAAATAGCTCTGACCTGCTTTTTCTTCGTACTCGCTCTTAACCCCTCGTACATCTGGTGTGAGTACACGATGGTGTCCAGACAAGTAAAACTTAGACACGAGCGGCATCGCTCCATCATGATCGGTCAGCATACTTAAAGGCTGACAGTAATCGTCATCAATAAATTCCAGCCAGAATCCCGGACGCAGTTCTATTTCCCAAAAATAATCCTGACTGTAGTAATGTCTACATCGACCAACGCGATCGAATCCATCCTTGCCATCAATAATTTCTCCGTTGCCCGCTGCAACGCTTTCCTCCCACTGCTGCCAATAGGTTTCAGATGCAATCGTCTCTGTCATACCCCGTTTTGTTTACAGTCTTGCTAACAGTTTTATAAAAAAATCAGGAACATTCTTTGATTAACGCTCTCTGGCTAATCGGAATACACATCGGCGTTCCCGTTACCGGATCAGGCACAATGCGGCTCTCCAGTCCAAAGACTTCTCGCACAATGTCTTCCGTCATTACCTGGATAGGTGAACCCTGAGCATAAATGGCTCCCTGCTGCATCGCCACCAGATAATTCGCATAGCGGCAGGCTTGATTCAGATCGTGCAGCACCATGACGATCGTTTGTCCCTGAGTCTGGTTCAGGTCATACAGCAAATCCAATATCTCAATTTGATGCGCTAAATCCAGAAACGTCGTCGGTTCATCGAGCAAGAGAATCGGAGTATTTTGCGCCAGCGCCATTGCAATCCAGGCACGCTGTCGCTGCCCCCCCGAAAGGCTATCCATCGGACGATCGCAAAATTCGACCATCCCCGTCATTGTCAGCGCCCGCTCGGTGAACTGCTCATCTTCTTTTGACCACTGCTGAAACCAGCTTTGATGCGGATAGCGTCCCTGCGCCACCAGCTCTCTCACCGTCAATCCTTCCGGCGCGATCGGACTTTGCGGCAGCATTCCCAGCTTTTTGGCGATGTCTTTGGTGGGGAGTTTGGCGATCGCCGTTCCATCCAGGTAAACCATCCCGCTTTGCGGTTGCAGCAGTCGCGCTAATCCTTTCAGCAAGGTGGATTTACCGCAGCCGTTTGCGCCCACCAGAGCCGTAATGCGGTGAAGCGGGATGTCCACGTTCAAATCTCGGATGATTGTGGCGCGATCGTATGCCAGGGTGAGTTTGCGGGTGGTGAGAGCAGTTTCCATACGTTGGTTAAGCATTGCGATTGCGATAGAGCAGATACAGGAAATAGGGCGCACCGATCGCCGCCGTGACTACACCGCAGGGAAGTTCGATCGGTGCAAACAGCGATCGTCCCAGGAAGTCTGCCAGTGCAACAATCAGTCCCCCAATCAGCGCAGCCGTCGGGATTAAACCTTCGTGCGGTGTCCCCACGAGCTGACGAGCTAAATGAGGCGACATCAAGCCGACAAAGCCGATCGTTCCTGCCGTTGCCACACTTGCCCCTGCCAGCGCCACAGTGATCAGCAGCAACAGCCCCCGCTGCCACTCCACCGGGCTACCCAATCCGCGTGCAACGTCATCGCCCAGATTCATCGTGTTCAGCTCACGTGCGCTAACCAGAGCGGGCGGAATAAACACAATCAGCCACGGCAAGAGTGCCTGAATATGCTCCCAGGTGCGACCGTAGACACTTCCGGCTAACCAGACTAACGCCTGACTGACATCGTAAATATTCCCGAACGTAATCATCAAACTGGTGAACGCGGCGGCAACCGCACCCACCCCCACGCCGACGAGGATCAAGCGAATCGGTGAACTCCCATTTTCCCATGCCAGTGTATAGACCAGCAGCGCCGCAATTAACGCGCCTGCAAAAGCTGCGATCGGTAAAAACAACACCGGAATGGATGGAAATAAGACAATCAGAGAAACGGCTGCTAATCCTGCTCCTGCTTCTACGCCGACAATTTCAGGAGCCGCTAGCGGATTGCGCGTGAGTCCTTGCAGTATCGCTCCGGCGATCGCTAACGCCATGCCCACCAGGAAGGCAACGATGACGCGCGGCAGGCGTAATGTATAAATCACAAAAGCATGGTCAGCATTGTTCGTATTCAGTCCCAGCAATGTTCTGATCACATCCAGCGGCGCGATCGGATACTCGCCATAGCCCACGCTCAGAACCAGCACAGCGAGCGACAGCACTGCTAACCCCAGCAAAATTGCAGGCGTTCTGCGATCGACTCGAAGCGACAGCGGCAACTGTTTTGAACGAAGGACTAACCAGGATGAAGGCATGGGTTTAGCTTGATTTGAAATTTCATTACTGCTTGGCGTTTATTGCTTTACATTGCGCCGCGCCAGATACACAAAGAAAGGCGCACCGATCATTGCCATCATGATGCCGACGGGTAATTCTTGCGGCTTGATAATGATTCGTCCTGCCAGGTCAGCGATCGATAACAGCACTGCTCCCCACACGGCAGCATAGGGCAATATCCAGCGATAATCGACTCCGACCCAAAAGCGAACGATGTGGGGAATCACTAATCCAATGAAGCCGATCGGTCCTGCCAGTGCCACTGAACTGCCTGCTAACAAAACAACGACCACCGAAGCAAGACCTTTAACCCATCCGGTTCGCAGTCCCAGCCCTTTTGCCACCTCGTCGCCCAGCGTCAGAGCCGTGATTTGCTTGCCCAACCCAAGCGCAATGATAAGTCCAACACAAATATAGGGAAGAACAGGCAGCAAGATGCTCATGTCGCGTCCGGCGATCGACCCAGCTAGCCAGAAACGAACTTCGTCGAGCGTGCGCTGATTCAGAATTAGAATTCCGGTGGTGAGCGCAGACAGCAGATAAGTCAAAACCGCTCCCGCCAGAATTAATTTCAGCGGAGTCGTACCGCTCCGTCCCAGAGAGCCAAGCGTGTAAACGGCAACAGCAGCGATCGCGCCTCCCAAAAACGCTGCCCAGGTAAAAACCTGAATCGATCCCGTCCCGGTCAGAAAAGTGATGGCAACAACCGCAAAGGTTGCTCCGGCACTGATCCCCAGAATTCCTGGATCTGCAAGCGCGTTCCGAGTGAGTCCCTGCATCAGCGATCCCGCTACGCCCAGAGCCGCCCCCACCACCAGCGCGATCAAGACTCTGGGGAGCCGCACCGTGGTGATGATCAAATGATTGGTTGAGCCGTCGAACGCGGTGAGCGATCGCCAAACGGTTTCTGAATCAATCTCTGCCGCGCCCAGCGTCACACTGAACAACAGGCAAAAAAAGAGTAAGAGAATACTGATCGCCAAACCCACCAATCGGAGTCCTAACGATCGCCTTACATTTCCACTCGCCCGTTCACTCATCGATCTACCCACTCATTTACTCACCACCCATCCACTCTCTACCTACCCGCTCCTCAGGGACGACGAGTCGAAATGCCCAGCTTCACTCCCTGAACCGATCGCAGTTGATCCATCACGGCAACCACGCGACCATGTTCAACGGTTTCATCGGCATTGATTACCACTAATCTTTCCTGATTTCCGACCAGCGATTTTACCTGATCGGCTAAATCATCAACCTGCACAGGGTTGCGATCGAGGAAGACATCGCCCTGCTGATCGATCGTGACGGTAATTTTGCTTTGCTTTTGCGATTGAGCGGTCTGCGCCTGGGGCAGGTTAACGGGCAACCCTTCGGAGCGGCTGAGAGACAGTGATGCCATGATGAAAAATGTCAGGATTGCAAAGATGACATCGATCATCGGCACAATGTTGATCTGCGGTGATTCTTCTAAATCATCTTGGAGTTTCATTGTTAATCCACTGCGGTGAGCGTTTTGAATCCTTCAAATCCTTCATGCTGACTGAGGTGCAGCACTTCGAGCTGGCTGGCATATTCCTGAATTGCCGAGATCTGTCTGCGATAAAATCCGCGAAAGATGTTCGCAAAAAAGAGCGTAAAAACTGCCACAATCAGTCCCGCAGCCGTAGAAACTAACGCCTCGCTGATGCCCGCCGTAACCTGGAAGGCACTTTCACCGCCCACACTCCCCAGATTCAGAGCAGCAAACGATTGAATCAAGCCAGTCACCGTTCCCAGCAAGCCCAGCAGCGGCGACAGCGTCACGATCGTGTCAAAAACCGTGTTGAATCGTCTGAGGCTTGGCAGTTCCGCCTGGGTGGCTCCTTCCAGCGTCAAGCGAAAGGCATGGGGCGGGAAGTGGTTGACTTCTAAAGCCTCCAGAAAAATGCGAGCGATCGGCAAATCTGCATTCTGCTTCAGCTTTAGCAGTGCTGTGTTGAAATCATGAGGATAGGTTCGCAGCACATCGCGCACGACTGATTTTTGCCGACGATTGATCCGCACCCAGAAAACCGTGCGTTCAATGATGAGGGCAATCGCCACGATCGAAAACGCAAGCAGGGGAAACATGACGATTCCACCCGCCCAAAATAGTTCAATGATTAACATTTCATTTAGATTTCTAGCGAAACACCGCCGACTCCTGGAGCAACCCGCAGAGCTGGCAAGCTGAGCGTCACTTATTGCTAAGAACTCTCAAAATGAAAGTATAAGATGAGGTTTCTGATGTCAACTCTTTTCATTACGAATCTTACCGCTCTGTCCTGATCTTGCTTTGCCTGGGCAGGGCTAAACTCCTGTTTAACCGCAAAATCTGTCGAAAATCAGGTTTCTGGGGCTACAAAAAATTAGTCAATCAACTGAAATAATTGTGTTGACAGGGTGACAGGCAAATTCTAGGATGAGCAAGTTGTAGCAAAGATTCGCAACAGGTGGTAGGTAGGGCGAATGACGTTTTCAGATACGGTCGCTCAACAGCGAGAAAAGCAGGCGAAAGCGGTCAGGCGATTTGTAACAGCCAGCCTTGCGGGATCGCTTGCTCTGCACACCGGTGGTTTATTTCTTAGGACTCGCGACTTTTGGAAACCGAGTGAGCCAGAGTCGGAGGAAATTACGATCGTTGTCACCGAAGACGAGGAAACCCCGATCGAGCCAGAAGAACTGCTGGATGAACCCATTGCTGAATCAGAATTCTCAACGCCAGAATCTGCGGCGCAGCCTTTTAGCGAACCTACCGCTTTCAGTGAGCCTGTGGCAGTCGCGCCTGAACCGGCTCCGGCGATCGAACCTGAACCCGAAGAACCTGAACCCGAAGAAGAACCGACGCCCGTTGCCGAAGAACCCATCGAAACCCCAGAAGAACCTACGGAAGAACCTACAGCAGAACCCACAGAAGAACTTGCTGAACCTCCATCTCCGACTGAATCACCAGCACCGTCCCGCAGTTTAAGAGACCTGCTGGAAGAAGTCCGACGAGCAAGGCAACAGGCGAGTGAAACCGCAAATTCAGGTCAAAGCGGTCAGCCTGCAGCAGCCGGAAGCCCCACTGCGACACGCACCTCTGAAAATGGCACGGGAAGCGGCACGGAAAGCAGCACCGGAAATGGCACAGCAACTGCCGCCGCACCCACTCGCCCCGCCCCGCCTAGCCCGCCTGCAAATCCGGGCAGTCAGTCGCGAGAGATCACCTGTCGCGGCTGCGATTTTGATTATCCCGATGAGGCAGACGGCGCGGAAGGCACGGCTCAGGTGGTTGTGGAAACTGACGAGCAGGGGCGCGTGGTGTCGGTGACGCTCTCTCGCTCCAGCGGGAACAGTGCGCTGGATCAGGCTGCTTTAGAACAGGCAAGGCGGCGAGTTCAGCTCAACAATGCCAGAGCCGGAGAAAGCTATCCGATCGACGTTGATTTTGTCCAGCCCAACTCTGAGGCAGAGCGACGTACCAGGGAAAGAGGCGATCGCCGCAGCATCACGGTTTCTGATCCCCAACCTGTGATCGAAACGCCCGCACCCGCTGCAATTACGACTCCAACGCCCACACCTGCTTTACCCGGAGAGCCGCCCCCGACTTCGACCTCCTCTCCCACATCAGAGCCTTCCCCCAGTCCATCACCGTCGATCGCCCCCGGTGCAGAATCGCCTCCTTCCAGCCCAGCAACGCCTGAGCCGCAGGACAGTTCTCCGATTGCCGAACCTGCTCCCGCGCCTGTTCCAGAACCAGTGTTACCGCCAGAGCCAGACCCTGCTCCAGAACCGATCCCGGAACCCATTCCCGCCCCAGAGCCAGACCCTGCTCCCATTTTTATTCCTGACCCTGCTCCAGAACCGATCCCCGAACCTGCCCCAATTCCAGAACCGATTCCAGAACCGATTCCAGAACCGGAACCTGCGCCCGTGACTTCACCGTAAGTTTGAGAACACCCACAGCTCGACTTGTATGCTGTGCGATAGCTTCAGGGATTGCAGCCACGCTGTCCGGGGAACTGCCGATCGAGCTACAGCCCTTGTTGCGGGGAATGACTGGCAGCGCGTCCAGTTCACGCCCATTATTCCGGCTCTCTTTGCACCAGGAAAATTTATCGCGTTTCCCATACTGGTGCGGTACGGGAGTGCAGGGGGCAGTGCCCCCGGTATGGGGGCAAAACCCCCATACCCCACCTTCACCCGAAAGAGAACTGCTATATGAGTGTTTTGGAGCAATAAGTTAGCAAAAAGAAGGGGGCGATCGGTAGGGGCGAAGCATTTGCGGCAAGGTTTTTTGCAAGTAGTTGAGACTTCTAGCGCAAATGCTTCGCCCTGACAGATACCGGGCTACACCCCCTGACGCAGCTTATCCAACACCGATCGATCCTCCAGGGTGGAAGTATCGCCTGAGACTTCTTCGCCAGCCGCCAGGGAGCGCAGGAGTCGCCGCATGATTTTGCCCGATCGGGTTTTGGGTAAGGCATCGCTGAAGCGAATTTCTCCCGGACGGGCGATCGCGCCGATTTCCTGACCGACGTGCTTTTTCAGTTCGGCGGCGAGTTCTGGGCTGGGGGAGTGGGTTCCTTCCAGGGTGACAAAGGCGACGACCTCGTTTCCTTTGAGTTCGTCGGGTTTGCCTACCACAGCAGCTTCTGCCACAGCCGGATGAGATACCAGCGCCGACTCAATTTCCATCGTCCCCAGGCGGTGTCCTGCCACGTTGATCACATCATCCACACGACCCATCACCCAGAAATAGCCGTCTTCGTCCTGGCGTGCGCCGTCTCCCGCGAAGTAGAAGTAGTTGCCGTCCTTCGGCGGAATGTGTTCCCAATAGGTGCGCCGGAAGCGATCGGGGTCGCCATAGACCGTTCGCATCATGCCGGGCCAGGGATGCTTGATTGCCAGATAGCCGCCTTCGTTACGGGGAACGGGGTTGCCCTCCAGATCGAGAATTTCCGCCAGAATACCGGGGAACGGACGAGTCGCAGAACCGGGTTTTGCCGGAATTGCGCCGGGAAGCGGCGTGATCATGATGCCGCCCGTCTCGGTTTGCCACCAGGTATCCACGATCGGACAACGTTCGTCGCCAATCACGCGGTAGTACCACATCCAGGCTTCCGGGTTAATCGGTTCACCCACCGTTCCCAGCAGCCGCAGCGATGACAGATTGCGGGCTTTGGGCAAATCCTCACCCGCTTTGATAAAGGCACGAATCGCCGTCGGAGCCGTGTAGAAAATATTCACGCCGTACTTTTCGATCACATCCCAGAAGCAGCCCGGATTCGAGGGACGCGGCGCACCTTCATACATCAGCGTCGTTGCCCCATTGGACAACGGGCCGTAGACGATGTAGCTGTGTCCGGTAATCCAGCCGACATCCGCCGTACACCAGTAAACGTCTGTATCGCGCAGATCGAAGATCCACTTGGTGGTCATGTGGGTGTAGAGGTTATAGCCGCCCGTCGTGTGAACTACGCCCTTCGGCTTGCCCGTGCTGCCCGATGTGTAGAGAATAAACAGCATCTCTTCGCTGTCCATCGGCTCGGCAGGACACTCTGCCGAAACGCCCTTTTGCAGGTCATGCCACCAGTGGTCGCGTCCTGCTTCCATATTGATTGGCTGTGCGGTTCGCTGCACGACAAGCACGTTTTCGACGCTGGGAGCCGCTCCGTTTGCCAGTGCCTTGTCCACCTGTTCCTTCAGCGGCACGATCGCATCTTTCCGCCAGCCCCCATCGGCGGTGATCACCAGCTTTGCTTTGCCGTCATTGAGTCGATCGCGCAACGCATCCGCACTGAACCCGCCAAACACCACGGTATGGGGCGCACCAATCCGGGCACAGGCAAGCATGGCGATCGCCGCTTCGGGAATCATCGGCATATAAATGCCCACCACATCGCCCTTTTTCACGCCCAACTGCTTCAGCACATTGGCAAACTGACACACCTCCCGGTGAAGCTGAGCATAAGTAAGGGTGCGCGAATCGCCCGGTTCGCCTTCCCAGATCAGCGCGGCTTTGTTGCGTCGCCAGGTGGTCAGGTGGCGATCGAGGCAGTTATAAGAGATATTAATCTTGCCGTTGACAAACCATTTGGCAAAAGGTGGCTGCCAATCCAGCACTTTGTCCCACTTTTGCAACCAGTGCAGTTCCTGTTCAGCGAGTTCTGCCCAGAAGGCTTCCGGGTCCGCTTTGGCACGATCGTAAAGCTGCTCGTATTCTTCCAGGCTCTTGATCTGCGCCTGTTGGGCAAATGCAGCGGTCGCGGGAAATAAACGATTTTCTTGCAGGATGGATTCGATCGTGGATTCACTCATAACGCATCTCAATTCAATGAACATTCAATGAACGCAATCAAACGCTGAAATTGGGACTTGGCAGAATCTCACCCGCAGTGCCCCAATCTAAAAACATACTGGGCGGATGCCCCTTTTGAGTCAATTCATTAGGGATTCTTCACGCACCACTGCGCCAGCTCCCGGTTCATTTTCTATCTGAAGCATTTTTGAAAAAGTACCCGTGGCGGTTATGTCAATTCTAAATCAATCGGCTATTTTGCGTTAGTTTTCGGATCTAATTTCTATTAGAAAAGTACCCTGATCGGGAATGCCTTTCTAACTCGATCGCCAGCATTATAAGAACATAGCAAGCAAAGGACGGCACGAGAAAAAACAACCTCTCAAGCAAAGTGTTCAAGCTTGTTTAACAGTTCGCTTCTTGATAAAAACGAGGAAACTTAAATGGATACATTGTCTATTCCTGCATCAGCTCCTGTTGTAGTTGGCCCGCAGAATCCGAATCAGTATTCCGATACCGAAACCTATTCAAAAAATATTCTCGGTCCGGTGTGGTTCACGATGAAGAATCTGCGCGTTGCTGGAACCGCAGGCGACCCGGTGCCCCCGGTACATGTTGCTCCCAAGCAATCGCCTTATATCATCGCTTCTGATGAAGTGTTTTCGCTGAGCGTTGATATCGAATTCAATCATTCTCCGCTGTCCTCCCTGTTGATGTGTCTTGGCACTGTCATGAACATCGACTTTGCTTTTGAAGGGCTGGGCGCAAAGGCAAATGAACTGGATTTGGCGGTTTCTGATGTGACTCAAAAGGACAAGTATACCTATACGCTGACCTATACGAGCACACCTCGCAACGCAGGCATGGATGCAGGTCTCTATAAGATTGCTGCTGTTGCAACGATCGGTCCTGCAAATCATCCTTGCAGCCAGTTTGTTCTGGGCTATGGCTACATTACTGAAGTTCTGCTTCAGGTTTATCAGTAAACAAAGCCTGACATTACTTCACGGTTTCTAACACTCCGTCGGATGCAACTTTTCACTTCGGGGTAACTCAGAAGTCTGGCGGGTAGCGATTACCTGCCAGCTTTCTTTTTATTGTGTTTTCCACTTACTGATTTTTCACTATAGAGCCTTTTCCAGGCTAATGAAGGACAAGAAATGGGTGCAGGGGCTTTGCCCCCACACCCCCTGTCCCTAACCAGAGTGAAAAAAGCGATAGAGCCTTTTTCAGGCGGCTCAGGTGGTCGTTTATCAAGCCTGTTCATCACAACTGTGGTCTGTAAGGGCGAAGCATTCGCGCAAAGCTTTTTGCCACTTTACTGCAGTTCTCTTGGCGAATGCTTCGCTCCTACCTCAAATCTCAACAATCGATCGCCCATTGGAGGAATAATGACTCGATCAATTAACCCCGAAATTAGCAAGAAAAACTTTAAAGATCATCAACCTGATGATGAATTGACTCGAATTCGAGGGATTGGCGCAGTCAAAAAACAATGGCTCTACATAATTGGAATCACCTCGATTGAGCAATTGGCAAACTGCGATGCAATTGAGCTAGAAAAGCGGCTCAAGGCGATCGATCATCCTGTTGCTATAAGTGAGCTTGAAAGCTGGATTATTCAGGCACAGGATTTTATCAAAGCACAGCAACTCCAGAATTTATCTGGCAAACCTGCAATTTCTAACTCAAGTCCCTGGCAGTCGCTCGCCACGCTGCAACTCGAATTACAGCAGCGATCGGTTGAGGGACAGTTGGAATGGCGATCGATTGTTCACCACAGCGCAACTCAAACCGCAGCCCTCTGGACAGGCAAAACACTGGAGCAGTTTCAGCAGTGGCTTCAGCAAACGATGCCGCTTGATGCTGTAAACATCGCTGACCATTCAGCAGCCTCCGTTCCAGCAAAACCGCTGCCAGCAGCAAAAGAAACTCCGCACGAAAAGCCGCTTGAAATTACCGTTACTCAGGTCAAATTCTGGGACAGTCCGCAGACTTCGATCGCGATCGATCGCCACCGTCTGGCAACGAAAGCGATCGCAGCTCATGCTCCATTTAATCTGGAAGTTAATCTGGCAGTAAATTTTGATGAAGCGCAGTATAAGCCAGCGGATTGTCACTCGGAAACAGTTTCATCGGCAAATCAGGCAACAGCCACTTATCCTGAACAGCAGTGGATTTATCAAATTCAATGTCGAGCAAAACATTTGGGAACGGGACAAACTTTTTGTCTGGGCGATCTGCAAGCCAACGTTCCGCTTTGTCGAAATGCGCTGTATAGTGCCGTGCTGGATAATTTGAGCTTTCCCCTGCCGGGAATTTATCGGGTGCAAGTTTGCCTGACTAGCGAAACGCCGCCCGCGCTGCCTGCGATGTTTAAGATTCCTTGTTTACAGGTGGATGCTGCGTAAATTCCAGAAGATTCCAACAGGAATTCTGTCAGAAATTCGATCGGCTCTGAATCTGATCTGAATCTCATCTGAATCTTGCTGAATTCTCCTCCTTGCGCTAGAGGATCGAATCTATCGTGAGAAGATTGAGTCGGACTTGAATAAGACTGTATACTTCATTGCATTCTTTGGAGTGCAAAAACAGTCTATGGCACTTGCTCAACCGATTCAGCCAATGCGCGCAGTGATTCGCTGTAAAGCAAAGCAACTACTGATTGCTGATCCAGAACTTTGGGAAACCTTTTCCTGTTTTGATGAAGCCTTGTTTCAAGAGCTAGCGGCTACGTTGTTTCGGGCAGAGAGCTATCAAGAACTGGCGGGTTCCTGTCGATCGAGGCAAGATGCAGTCGCGATCGAAAGCCGTCTTGCTCTGGGTTTGGCGGCTGCTTACAAGCGGATTAAGCAACAGCAGCGCGATCCGCTGGTGCAAAAGCTCAATCAGCTTTTAGACGTGGTTGGATAGCTGCAGGTTGAATCGTTGCAAATCGTTCCAAGCGGTTCCTCAGTGTCTTGCTGTTTCTCGCGGCTGTTTCTCGCGGCTGTTTCTCGCAACTGAGCTTTTTTCGACGGAGCGATTGCTCGAAGTTTGAACCAGCGGTAGATTGAGGATAGTTCTTCCATATCTTTGCTGTCTTTTCCATCCAGTAAACCTGTGCAAAATCGTTTCGATCGCCAATCGCCTGTACCTGGGGTTCCGTTTGAACAGGGTTTGCAAACGCTGATCCACCGACTATCGCGCAGTCTTGAACGCGATGATCTGGTTCAGAGAACCACCAACGAGCTGCGTGAACAGCTCCGGGTCAATCGCATTGCACTCTATTACTTTTATCGAGAATGGAAGGGGCGCGTCACTTTTGAATCGTTGAGCGATAGAAAATACTCTATCTACGGCGAAACTGGACCCGACGAGTGCTTTAACGGCGAATACGCCAAGCTCTATTTAGAAGGCAGAGTGCGATCGATTCCTGATATTGAGGTAGAGCCGATCGCGGAGTGTCATCGCGACTTTCTCAGAGGAATGCAGGTGCGGGCAAACCTGGTTGTGCCGATTCTGATTACGCCACAGAACGAATCGAATCCTCAGGTGCGGTTGTGGGGACTGCTGGTTGCCCATCACTGCCAGAGTCCCAAAGACTGGCAGGAAAGCGATGTGCAAGCCATGAGACGGGGTGCAGAAACGCTGGCAATGTCTCCGGTCATCGTGAATATCAGTGAATATTAACCGGGATGAAGCTGCTTCGCTGAAGGAATCGTCTGAGGGAATTGTCTGGGGAGAATAATCTGGAAAAAAATTAACCCAAAAAGTGGGATATCCTTCCGGAGCGAAAGACTTGATCTCAGAATTTTGAGACTATCACCGAAATTGAACCAAATTTTGCTGTGGTAGTTAACATCACTCGCCCCGATCGCTGCCTGGCAACGAACAGCGAGTGCCCAAGGGGAAGCAGACAGTCCATGAGCCCCCATAACTGTCTGCTCCGTTCTTGGGTAGGGTAGTCACTCACCCTGCTATCAGCCTAATATGGCAGCTCATCGAATTAGTCAAAGTTGCCGTGAAGAGATAGCAAGAAAATCATGAATCTCTGGCAAGATAGCAGGATTACCCTGCTTTTTTTTGAATTTAGGCGTTTTTGTGATATCGATCATTGCAACTTTGGCTACCGACGAATACTGCGGTAAGAGCGATCGGCATTCGTAAAATCTCTTAATCAGCAGAAAATCTGGCGAGAAAACTGCTTTGCAGGATTATCTCGATCGCCATCACGACCCCGATCGATTGAGCTTGGCTTGCAGCTCTGCCTTGATGCGGCTCAGAATTGAGGCTTCATCCAGCGAGGACAAAATCTCCGTGACCACCGCTTTGGGACTGTCTGACCCCCAGGTTGCGCCATTTGCCAGATAGGTTTTTGCCACCTGCCCGATCGCATAGGATGACACCCCTGCGACCCCTGCCTGAGCCATTGCCACCGAGACATAGGGTGCAAGCGAGATTCCTCCCGTTGCTGGAGCCGCTGCACCCAGCAGACTTTTGAGTGAGCCTAATCCCAGCGTCAGCAATAGCTCACTGGCTGTAATGCCGCCCATGCTCAGCGCAATTTTTTGCAGCAAACCGATCGCCGCCTGCTGAGTCATGGGAATGCCGTAAAGCCGCGACAAAACCACAATCAGCGTCACATCGATCGCCGCCCCGCCCACCAGATCCAGCATCGTCACCGGGTTCAGCGCCACTGCCATTGCCTTTGCCATGACGCAGTTCCAGATTGCCTCATTTGCACTGCGATCGCGGATTTCGAGCTTGCGCTGCACAATTTGCTCGTTCACGTTGTCGGTAAACAGCATGGTATTCAACGCCACCAGCGATTTACCTTCCCGGTTGAGAATTTCCAAAATCTTGAGCTTCACCTGATCCACCTGCGGCAATCCGCGACTGAGGTGGGGAACCAGTTTCCCGTCCGATCGCTTTACTGCTCTGGCGACGAGTGGCGCAGCCGACGCCATAACAATCTCGTCCGGCGACAATAGCTCTTTCACCCGCTCATCGCGAATCTTTTCATAAATGGCAAGGCGATCGGCTTGCGGATACTGATCCATCTTGTTCAGCACCAGCAGAATCGGCTTGCTTGCCTGCCGCAGCATGGACAACGCCTCAAACTCCACCCGCGTCATATCCCCGGCAACGACAAACAGAATCAGATCCGCCTGCTCTGCCAATTGCCGCGCCAGCACTTCGCGTGTTTCGCCGTCCACCTCATCGATTCCCGGTGTATCAATTAGCTCGACCTGCGCCTGACCTGTTCCCCGCAGCGACACTTTCCACAAATCCTGGTTGCTGCCCGGAAGTGCCTGTCGCTCGGTCTGCCACTGTGCCGATTGAACCGTGCGCGTTACGCCATGAACTGCCCCGGTTTCAAAAATCTCCTGTCCCAGCAAGGCATTAAGCAGCGAAGACTTACCGCGCCCCACCATGCCAAACACAGCAATTTGCACAACCTGGCGATCGAGCTTGTCCTGCAAGGTTTCCAGGCTGTTTAGCTCATGCTCCAACTCCGATCGCTCTCTGGCAGTGAGTTTCATCTTCTGCACCAGATCGCGCAACACTTCCTGCGCCTGTCGATAGTGCAAATCGGCTTGCAGGTCGCTGAAGCTGGCGATCGTCTCCTCAAGCTGGGAATGCAAAGCAGTGTCCTCTTCGAGAGAGTCGCGCTCAGGGAAATTGGGGTTGGGGGTGGTGTTGCTGTCAGTCATAGGCTCCTCTCTTTCGCATTATGACACCTGGGCATCATCGATTAATTAGCAACTGAGCCAAGGAGCGCCTGTGAGAAGCCTTATATGAAAAGGTGGAGCCAGGTTTCAATGAGTGCGATCGGGCAACTCTGGTGCGGGAGTTCAGCAGCGAGACGCTTCAGTTCCAAAGCCAGGAATTTGATATTTCAAAGTTTTACGCCGTTTTGTGCTGATTCTAACAGTTTTGCAACATTTCTATCTGAAAAGAAAATGCTGAATAAAATTAAAGAAAACGGTGGGTGATCTGCTGGCTGACAGATCCTTTTCTTTACAGCTTTCTGGTTGGCGCACGGTCAGAAACAGCAGTGAGCCACAATATCGATAGATAAAACGAGAAAACACGGGCGAGATTGTCATGCAAACCCTTATTTACTTATTTAAGGGAGGTGGTGA
>Ga0224723_1001228_pt1 | contig 15911 bp, 16 predicted proteins | sample Balambano_FR2_Me_FD_161647 | JGI IMG/M metagenome (GOLD analysis project Ga0224723, IMG submission 161647) | Freshwater sediment microbial communities from Lake Towuti, South Sulawesi, Indonesia - Balambano_FR2_MetaG | ecosystem: Environmental > Aquatic > Freshwater > Lake > Sediment | place...
ATGCGGCGACGTGCGTCGCGGGCACTGGCGTCGCGGGCACTGGCGTCGCGGGCACTGGCGTCGCGGGCACTGTCGGCATCAGCGAGACTGACGGTGTCGCGGGCGCGACGACTGCATCTGGCTTTTCGAGTTTGGCGGGCTTGGCAGGCTTGGCGGCGACCGGACTGGCCTGCTTCGGGTACGCAACGGGCTTCAGCGCCGGCCTGGTCGCAGCCTGCTTGGCCGCGGCCTCCTTGGTCGCAGCAATCCGGCTGGACTGCAGCTTGGCGGCCGCGCGCTTGCCGGGCGCAAGCTTCGCCACCGCCTTGGCAGGCTTTGCCGACCGGGGCGGCGCGACCTTGCGCGCAACATTGCGGGCAGGCGCCTTCGGCGTTGGCCGCTTGGCCGCGGTCATCTTCGGCTTGGCAACCTTAACCGCGACCTTCTTCGCCGCCGGCTTGGCTGTCTGCCTGCGCGCGACCGGCTTGCGGACCGAAGCCGCCTTGGCGCCCTTGCTCTTCATCTGGCGGAAAACCCCTCCAAGCGTCGTGCGGCCCGCGCATGGCTGCCGCGTGCAGAACCCGCCACCAGCCCGCGAGCAACAAATTCCCCCCGAGTCACGGCAATGCCGAGACTGGCGCTGCAGCGGGTCAGGGGCCGCGTAGAATCCCTACGCACTTGCAATGGATAGCATATTTTGCGGCCGGAGTCACCGCACGGCGTGCGGTTTGCGGCCGGAAGCCGCCATGCATCGGCCGCGCGACTGGAACCGTCTCACCCGTTCCCGTCAGGGCACGCCGGGTTCGGGACTGAACATCGCCATCTTGTCGGGCAACCCCTTCCAGTCGTCGGCATCCGCCGGCGCCTCGCCCTTGCGGGTGATGTTCGGCCATTGCGTCGCATAGGTGCGGTTGTGTTCCACCCAATGGGTCGCCCGATCATCGCTGTCCGGCAGGATCGCCTCGACCGGGCACTCGGGCTCGCAGACGCCGCAATCGATGCACTCGTCGGGATGGATAACCAGCATGTTCTCGCCGACATAGAAGCAGTCCACGGGGCACACTTCGACGCAGTCCATGTATTTGCAGCGGATGCAGTTCTCCGTGACGACGTATGTCATGTCGGCCTTGCGGTGCCCATGCAGGGATCGGGTTGTCGGTTGCGGCGCACCATCGGTGCCCCGCCGCGCGATATGTGCCCTTGACGTCCATGCTGTGCAAGGCACGGACTGAACACAGCCGCTCAACGGTGCGGCGCGAGGTCCTCATACAGGAACATCGCCCGGGCCGCTGCCTCACGACGTGCGGCCAGGGCCACCACACGCAGGACTCGCACCCGCTGGCCGACAGCGAGGGTCACGACATCGCCTGGCCTGATCCGGGCGCCGGGTTTTTCGGTCATATGACCATTGACGCGCACTCCATGTTCGCTGATAAGGCGCGCGCAGGCCGACCGGGTGGACAGCACACGCGCGTGCCAGAGCCATGCGTCGAGGCGGCCCGCGGTGGACCCGGCACCCGTTTGGGCAGCGCCCGTACCCTTCACTGCTTCAGGGCCTGCAACCCGGCGAACGCCGGGTGGGTCGGCTGCGCCGCAGCCTGGGTTACCGCATTCGGCCGGCGCCGCCGCGGCCGAAACAGCAAGGCGCCTTCGACACCCGGGGTAACCCTGAACCCCAGCCCGCGCAGTGCCGCCGGAACATGCGCGGCACGGCAGCCAAGGCGCGAGGCGATGTGCGCCGGGACGGCGCAGCTACCACCGGCGGACAGGCGCGCCAGATCGGCCGCAAGCCTCTCCGCGACATCCAGGCGCACCAGCAGGGGACCGGCGGCAAGCCAGCCGAGCGCAAGCGAGTCGACAGGGGGCAGGTCCGGCATGGCGGGACCTGAGACGGCCTCCGCCTTCGGGAGGGTCGGCGATGGCCGCGCGAGGTAGGCGCTTCGGAGCTGGACGCGCAGCTGCATCGCGCGGGGCTTGAGAAGCGCAGGGAAATGCGTGGCGAAAGCGCCGATCCGGATGCCCAGCGTACGGAGCATCCGATGATGCCTGCCATCCGTTGCTTCGGCACAGTCGTGCGGCGCAATCCCCAAACCCTCTTGCAGGCGATGCATCAGCCCGCGCAGAGCGGGAAACGCTGTCGCCCGGTCGCGGGCGCGCCAAAGCGGGGCGAAAACGTCCCCGACCTCATTTGAAACCCACGCTTCCAGCCTGGCCGCCACCCGACGCCGTCCTTGGGCGTCGAGAAACTCGCTATCGACCACATCCACATGCGGTTGGGCGATGGTGGCGCCAGCACGCAGACGACCAATGGCAGCCCAGTTCTCGGCATCATTTGGCGAAAGGCCGTCCGGACACCAGCGGATGCGGTTTGCGGCATCAAGCCGGAACTCCGTGTTGGCAGCGTCTTCGATCCGGCCAATCCGCCTCTGCACTTCCTGCCCGATGCCGCGCCGGGCAGCCCGAAGCATGGCGCGCTCCGCCTCGCCCGACGCACCGGTTTCGGGCGCAAAGACGAAGCCGGAAATGCGGCCGATGCTGTGCCCTTCGACCGTGACGGCACCATCGGGCGAGACGCCCGCAAGGAAGCGCGATTCACCCTGTTGCAGACGCATGATCAGATGCGCGGCGCGACGATCGACAAAGCGAGCCGTCAGCCGGTCGTGCAACGCGTCCGACAAAGCGTCCTCGACTTCCCGCGCGCACGCCTGCCAATGCGGTGCGTCGGCAAGCCACGCCGGACGTGACGCGATGTAGGCCCAGACGCGCACCCCGGCCAAGCGTTGCATCAGGGTGTCAATGTCACCATCGAGCCGGCTCAGTTCCTGCAGGCTTCGCGCGATCCAGTCGGTTTGAAGGCGATGGGGCGGGTTGGCGAGCGCGAGGAAAAGTCGGGCGCAGAAGCGGCTGTGGGTTTCGTCGCCAAGCTTGCGGAAATCCGGCACGCAGCAGACATCCCACAACAGACGCACGGATGCTTCGCCGATGACTTGGGCGCGGATCGACGGATCACGCGCGAGATCAAGAAGGGTCAGATGGTCAAGCGCGTCGGAGCCGCGCCGGAGCACGCGTTGGCCGGGCGGCCGGGCAAGCGAGGCTGCCAGGGAGTCGACTGATCGGAAGTCGAGGGCGCTGTTGCGCCAGACCAGACTGGTCAGTGGATCGAAACGATGCGCCTCGACCTGCTCGATCTGCTCGGCAGGAATGGGATCGGTCTCGCCGATGGTGCCGAACGTGCCATCTCGCATGCCGCGGCCGGCGCGACCGGCGATCTGGGCGATCTCGGCGGCATCAAGGGCGCGCAACTTCGCGCCATCGAACTTCGAAAGGCTGGCGAAAGCGACGTGATTCACGTCCATGTTGAGGCCCATGCCGATCGCATCTGTGGCAACGAGGAAATCAACCTCCTTTGCCTGGAACATGGCGACCTGGGCGTTGCGCGTGCGAGGGCTGAGGCGGCCCATCACGACGGCGCAGCCACCGCGCTTGCGCCGGACCGTTTCGGCGATCGCATAGACCTCGTTGGCGGAGAAGGCGACGATGGCGCTCCGTGGCGGCAGGCGGCCAAGGCGCGCAACCCCGGCGTATGCGAGGCGGGACAGGCGCGGGCGGGTTTCGATCTCGGCATCGGGCACCAGCCGGCGGAGCAGCGGGGCGATCGTTTCAGCCCCTAGGAAGAGCGTCTCGGCGAGTCCGCGGGCGTGCAGCAGGCGATCCGTGAAGATGTGGCCGCGATCGGGATCGGCGCAGAGCTGGATCTCGTCGATGGCGAGGAAGGCGGCCGGGCGGTCCAGCGGCATGGCCTCGACGGTGCAGGCGAACCAGCGGGCCGCCGGTGGAACGACCTTTTCCTCGCCGGTGATCAGGGCGACGTGGGCCGCGCCCTTTCGGGCCACCATGCGGTCGTAGTTCTCGCGGGCGAGAAGGCGCAGCGGAAAGCCGATGATGCCGCTGTCGTGACCCAGCATCCGGTCGATCGCAAGGTGTGTCTTGCCGGTATTGGTTGGACCCAGAACGGCGCGCACGCGCGGCCTGTCCAACACGAAGTTCCGGCTCATGGGGAGAGAATCGGCGCTTCGCTGTCGGAGTTCAATCGCTTCGATCAACCAATCGCAGGAGTGTCATGGCGAAGTGGTGCGACGTTCCACGTGGAACCGAACCAACGCCGTTCCACGTGGAACGTCGGTCAGTCGCGCGGCTGCAACAGTGCCAGAATGCCGTCGAGTTGCGCCAGATCGTCGAACTCCACCACCACCCTCCCCCGGCCGCGTGCCCCCTCGATCCGAATCCTGAGGCCAAGCTTCGCGGTCATTTCCTGCACCAGCGCGCCGACCTCCGGGTCCTGCGCATACCCAGCCCTTTCGGCGGAATCGCTACGCCCCTCGTCCGGCCGTGCCGCAGCCCGGGCCTCCGTCTGCCGGACCGACAAGCCCTTGCTGACAACTTCGCGCGCCAAAGCTTCGGGCTGGGAGGCTGCGAGCAGCGCGCGGGCGTGGCCGGCACTGATCCGCCCGGCGGCAAGGTCAGCCAGCACGCTGTCCGGCAGCCCAAGCAGCCGAAGGGTGTTGCTCAGGTGGGCCCGGCTCTTCCCTAGCGCCTCGGCCAGCGCTTGGTGCGTCAAGCCGAACTCATCAATGAGGCGACGATACCCCCTCGCCTCCTCAACCGGGTTCAAGTCCTCGCGCTGGAGATTCTCGATCAAGGCTGCGGCCATCGAATCGGCGTCACCCAGCGTTCTGATCACCACTGGCACTTCGGCCAGCCCCGCCATCTGGCTAGCCCGCCAGCGCCGCTCGCCGGCGATGATCTGGAAACGATGGGCAGCCTGAGGATGCGGGCGTACCAGCAGGGGCTGCAGGACGCCTGCGCGCTTGATGGAAGCAGTCAACTCCTCAAGGTCCGCCTGAGCGATCGGGCCCCGTGGCTGGAACGGTCCCGGCTCCAGCAGGTCGATCGGGACCACGCTGACAGGCGCCGTTGTAGTACTGGCCAAGGCGGCCGGCTGCGTTGCGTTACTATCCCCCAGCAGCGCCGAAAGCCCCCTGCCCAACCTCGCCACGGGTTTGTTGCTCATGCAGTGGCAGCCTCCGCCTGGATGAGCTCGCGTGCGAACTTCAGATAGGCCTGCGCACCGGCCGAGCGTACGTCATAGACCAGCACCGGCTGCCCATGGCTCGGCGCCTCGCTGATGCGCACGTTACGCGGGATGATCGTCTCGAAAACCTTGGCGCCAAAGAACGCTCGCACGTCCGAGGCAACGAGCTCGGACAGATTGTTGCGCCTGTCAAACATGGTCAGCAGGATGCCAAGCAATTCCAGCCGCGGATTGAAATTCCGCCGTACGCGCTCGATCGTGCGCATCAGATGGCTCACGCCCTCCAGCGCAAAGAACTCACATTGCAGCGGCACGAGCACCCGATCGGCCGCGACAAGCGCATTCAACGTCAACATGCCCAGGGATGGCGGGCAATCCACCAGCACCCATCGCCACGCGCGCCGCCCGGCCGCTTCCGCAAGCACAGACTCGAGCCGACGCTCTCGCCGGTCCATCGCGACCAACTCCACCTCGGCGCCAGCCAGTTCCTCGCTGGCTGGCAGCACCGACAGGCCGGGGATGGCTGTTGCACGCACGCAGTCTGCAAACGCCGCATCACCGACCAGCATAGCGTACGCACCCGGGTCGCGCGCGTCGCGAGCAATCCCAACCCCTGTCGAGGCGTTGCCCTGTGGGTCCAGGTCGAGCAACAGCGTCGGCTCACCCACCGCGGCAAGCGCAGTCGCCAGATTGATTGCGGTCGTGGTCTTGCCCACGCCCCCCTTCTGGTTCGCCACTGCGACGATGCGGGGCTTGCCGCCGTCAGCCATCGCGCCGAGCCAGATCAGAAATCCACCAAAGCCGACCGCGCGTATCCGTGGGGTTCTGCAGAACCTGAAGGGTGAACTGCCAGCCTTGCCGGGCTGCCTCGATCTCCCCAGCCTGCGATTCGGACTTGTGGAACAGCATCGTTCCCCCTTTTCGCGCATGCCGGCTGGCCGCGTCCAGAAGCACCGGCAGCGTTGCTGTTGCACGGCACAGCACCACGTCGGCCCTGAGCGGTGGCAGGCGCAGGAAGTCCGCTTCATGGACGACAATCGGTGCCCCGCTGCGCCAGCCGGCCTCGCGCAGGAATGCGCACTTGCGCCGATCACGATCCACCAGGTGCGTCTCGATGCCCGAGGCTATCGCAACCGGCAGGCCGGGCAAGCCGCCGCCACTACCCAGATCTACAATCCGCCGAATATCCGGTGGCAACAGGGGAAGTACGGACAGACTATCAGCAAGATGGCGGTCTTTCAGAACCGCTTCATCGCCACGCCCCACCAAGTTGATGCGCTCATTCCAGGCCAGGAGAAAATCAATAAAGCCAGAAAGCCTTGCCTCCGCTTCGGCGGATGCAAGCATTCCTGTCAGATATCAGGTATTCATCGACTGGAAGAAGTCTGCGTTTGTCTTGCTATACTTCAACTTGTCCAGCAGGAACTCCATCGCATCCACAGGGCCCATCGGCATCAGGATACGCCGCAGTACCCACATCTTGGAAAGCTCGCTGCGCTCGATCAGCAGCTCCTCCTTGCGCGTGCCGCTCTTGGTCACGTCGATCGAGGGGAAAGTACGCTTGTCACTGATCTTTCGATCGAGCACGATCTCGCTGTTGCCGGTGCCCTTGAACTCCTCGAAGATCACCTCGTCCATGCGGCTGCCGGTATCGATCAGCGCGGTCGCGATGATGGTCAGGCTGCCCCCTTCTTCGATGTTGCGCGCGGCGCCGAAGAACCGCTTCGGCCGCTGCAGCGCGTTGGCATCCACGCCACCTGTCAGCACCTTGCCCGACGACGGGACCACCGTGTTGTAGGCGCGTGCCAGACGCGTGATCGAATCCAGCAGGATCACCACGTCGCGCTTGTGCTCAACTAGGCGCTTGGCCTTCTCGATCACCATTTCGGCCACCTGCACGTGTCGCGTCGCCGGCTCATCGAAGGTGCTGCTGATGACCTCGCCCTTCACGGTGCGGGCCATATCGGTGACCTCCTCGGGCCGCTCGTCGATCAGCAGCACGATCAGGTAGGCTTCCGGGTGGTTGGCGGCGATCGACTGCGCGATGTTCTGCAGCATCACCGTCTTGCCCGTGCGCGGCTGGGCGACGATCAGGCCGCGCTGCCCCTTCCCGATCGGACAGATCAGATCAAGGATCCGCGGCGTGTAATCCTTCTGCACCCCTTTCGAGACGCCTTCACGCGCGCCGTCCTTGCCCTCGACCTCCATCTTCAGCCGCTTGTCGGGATAAAGCGGTGTCAGGTTGTCGAAGTTGATGCGATGGCGCACTGCCTCGGGGTTGTCGAAATTGATGCCGTTGACCTTCAGCAGGGCAAAGTAACGCTCGCCATCTTTCGGCGAGCGGATCTGGCCCTCCACCGTATCGCCGGTGCGCAGCGAAAAGCGGCGCACCTGGGTGGGCGAGACATAGATGTCGTCGGGGCCGGGCAGGTAGTTCGCCTGCGGGCTTCGCAGGAAGCCAAACCCGTCCGGCAGGATTTCCAGCACCCCGTCGCCATAGATCGCCTGCTCGTTGTCGGCGAGATGCTTGAGGATCGCGAACATCATGTCCTGCTTGCGCAGCGACGAGGCGTTCTCGATGTTCAGGCTTTCCGCAAACGCCAACAGGTCCGCTGGGGTCTTGGTCTTGAGTTCTGCGAGGTGCATCGCGTGGGTGGTCCGGACTGGGCTGGAAAACTGGATTGGTTAACTTGGCTGGCTGGCGCGGGCCGCTCGACAATAGAGTCACGGCCGACGATCAGGGAGAGGGTCGCTTCGGCGTCCCTGGCGACTAAAGATCGCCGAACTTCGCCGATTGCTGGATAGCGGCGCCATCGCGCCGCTGCTGGGCACATAGAGTGCCCCCGCTTGCCAGTCAACAGGCCGACCCGACGAATTCCACCATCAGAACGGCCGGGCGATGACCATCAGCACGATCAGGATCATCGCCAGCGTGGGCGCCTCGTTCCAGAGGCGATAATCGCGTGAGGGCCGGCGCCGTTCCTCGATCAATGCCTTGCGCATGCGGCCGAAAACGTGGTGCGCCCAGGTCAGAACGGCGATCCCCAGCGCCTTGCCCCACGGCCAGCCCTGCGACCAGGCAACGATGCCTGGCGTGACCACCAGCGTCAGGCCCGAAAGCCAGGCAGTGATCATCGCCGGGTTCATGATCGCCCGGAACAGCAGCCGTTCCTGCTTCTTGTAGCGCTCGGCCGCCTCGCTGAACGGTGCCACCTGCGCGTGATAGACGAACAGACGCGGCAGGTAGAGCAGGCCCGCCATCCAGGCAATCACGCTGACCACGTGCAATGTCTTGACCCAAGGATAGGCCGAGGCCAGCAGCAGGCTCATGCTTCGGCGGCAACCGCTTGGCGCGAAGCCATCATCGCGTGCGGGCACCGGCGATGAACCGCAGGGCACAGACCCGGCCCGCCGAAACTCGAAAGGCCGGGCGGGCGGGCGCGGATGCCACGCACCAGGTCGGCCAGCGCGGCAATGAAGGCCGGGTCGCTGTTAGGCGCAGGCGCCCGGAAATAGCCCGCAACGCCGATCTCCTCAGCTTCCTCACGGTATTCCACGTCGAGTTCGACCAGCGTTTCGCTGTGCTCGCTGACGAAGGCGATCGGCACCACCAGCACGGCCTCGCCCGCCTCGGCCGCGTGCTCGATAGCCTCGGTGGTGGAAGGGCCGATCCATTTCTGCGGAGTCACGCGGCTCTGGTAGCAGATCGTGTGGGGCAGGGGCCCCCGCCCCATGGCGCGCAACACCGCCTTCACCGTCTGCTCAACCTGCCACTGATACGGGTCGCCATCGGTCACGATGCTTTCCGGCAGCCCATGCGCGCTGAACAGCAACCGCACGGTCACGCCGCCACCGCAACTCACCTGTGCATGGTCCAGCGCCCGCGACACGAGGGCGGCCTGCGCCGCCGCATAGGCGCCATCGGAATGGAAGCAGCACAGGGTGCGCACCGGTGCCGCCATGCCGGCGGCCCGCATTGCCGCCTGCCACGCCGCCATGCTTGATCCGGTGGTGGTCGTGCTGAACTGGGGATAGAGCGGCAGCGCCACGATCTCGTCAGGGGCAAAGGCCTGCACGGCGGCCAACGCCTCATCGGTGAACGGATGCCAGTAGCGCATTGCGATCACGCAGCGCACCTCAGTGGCGGCGTCGGTCAAGGCCGCTTCAAGTGCGCGGGCCTGTTGCTCGGTCAGCTCAAGCAGCGGCGACTTGCCCCCCAAAATCGCATAGTTCTCCAGTGCCGGCTTCAGGCGGCGGGAGGCAATCAGGCGGGCCAGAAGCGGGCGGATGAAGCCAGGCACGCGCAGGATCGCAGGGTCGCTGAACAGGTTATACAGAAATGGCTTGACCGATTCCGGCCGGTCCGGTCCGCCCAGCTGGAACAGCACGACGGCCAGTTTCCGCCGCCGCGCCACATCAAGGGAGTGGCTCACGGCCAATCAGGTGGCCCGACGCAGCACGTCAACAAGCTGCGCCACGTGCGACGGCGGCGTGTCGGGGGTGATGCCGTGCCCCAGGTTGAAGATGTGCGGCCGGCCGGCCGCGCCATGGCGCAGCTCATCGACCGCCCGATCGAGCGCGTGTCCGCCCGCAATCAGCACCGCCGGATCAAGGTTGCCCTGCACCGCCACAGCCGGGGGCAGAACCGCACACGCCTCGGCCATCGGGGTGGCCGTATCGATGCCGACGCAATCGACCCCCGTGCCCGCGGCATAGGCCGCCAGCCATCCCCTGCCGCCACGTGGGAACCCGATGATCGGCACATCCGGGCTGGTTTCGCGGATCGCCGCCACGATCGCCCGGGTTGGGCCGATGACCGTACGCTGCAGGCTCGCCGCATCGGCGAGCGCGCCATGACTTTCGAACAGCTGGATCACCCTGGCACCGGCAGCGATCTGGGCACGCAGATAGGCCACGCTGGCCGCGACCAGCACGTCCAGCAGCTGCCGCAGCAGCGTGTCGTCGGCCGCGATCAATTCCCGCGTGCGCGGAAAGCCCCCACCCCGGCCATCGATCATGTAGGCCGCGACCGTCAGTGGACTGCCGGCAAAGCCGATCAGCGGCACGGTCTTCGGCAGATGCGCGGCAAGCAGGGCGACGGTCTCGATCACCGGCGCCCATCGCGCCTCGGCCGCGACCGCATCCAGTGCCGCCAGCCCGGCGGCGTCGATCGGCGGCAATAGCGGCCCCTCCCCGGCAGCAAAGGTCAGGCCATGTCCCAGCGCCCAGGGTACCACCAGGATGTCGCTGAAAAGGATGGCGGCATCCAGGTCGTAGCGTCGCAACGGCTGGAACGTGACTTCGGCCGCGCGCCTGGGATCCAGTACCAGGTCGAGGAAACCCCCGGCTTCCGCCCGCACGGCGCGATATTCCGGCAGGTAGCGCCCAGCCTGGCGCATCAGCCACACGGGCGGCGGATCGGGTTTCTCGCCCGCCAACACGCGAAGCAGCGGTGCGTCACTCACGCTTTCGCCCGTCCTTCCTGTATCCTGGAAGAATCTTCCTTATGGTGGTTGTGGTGGTTGGGCCTGTTGATCATGGGGACTCATGCTGTTCGCCAGCGGGCACCGCACATGCCCCAGGGCCGGGCGTGGCGCAAGGCGGCCTTTGGCCTGTGCCGGCCGTAACTGTCCCCATTGTTCACCCGCAAGGCGCCAAACAATCCGCGACGGTCACTTTACCCACGCTGTTCAACGCCGCCCCGCAGCCCTGCCGTTCCATCCCCATGATCCCCATCTCTCGGCCATGACACGCGACCACATCAACCTTCACCTCGTCAGCGACGCCACCGGCGAGACGCTGAACAGCTTGGCACGCGCGTGCCTTGCCCAGTTCGAGGGCGCATCGGTCGTGCATCATCGCTGGACGCTGATCCGGGGCCGCTTCCAGCTCGACCGCGTGCTGGCCGGCATCCAGCTGGAGCCTGGTCCCGTCATGTTCACCATGCTTGACCGTGGGCTGCGCGCCGAGCTCGAGAGTTTCTGCAGCAAGCTGAACGTGCCCTGCCTGTCGGTGCTGGATCCCGCGCTGCAATTGTTCGCCGACTATATCGGCCGCCAGGGCACCGCCAAGCCGGGTCGCCAATACAACATCTTGGCTCCCGACTACTTCCAGCGGATTGATGCCATGCACTATGTGCTGGCGCATGATGACGGCCAGGGGGAACCCGGCATTCCGGAGGCCGACGTGATCCTGGTTGGCGTATCGCGCTCATCGAAGACACCAACCTGCTTCTACTTGGCCAATCGGGGCGTGAAGGCTGCCAACGTCCCCATCGTGCCGGGCATGCCACTGCCGGCGATTCTGGATACGCCGCCCGCGCCAGTCATCGGCCTGACGATTGAGGTCAATGCCCTGATCGAGATACGCCGCCACCGGCTGCGCATGATCGGCGGACCGGGAGCGATCCGCACCAGTGCCACCGACTATGTTGACCCCGAGAAGGTCAAGGAGGAGCTGGTCGCCGCCCGCCGCCTGTGCGCGGCCCGCAACTGGCCTGTGATCGACGTGACCCGCCGATCCATCGAGGAAACCGCAGCCACCGTGTTCCAGCACATCGAACGCTGGCAGCAACGGAAGGCCGAGCAAAAGGCGGCGCCCGCGCCGGCATGACCGCCCAGCCGCGCCTGATCCTGGCCAGCCGCAGTGCCGCGCGCGGCGCGCTTCTGCGTCAGGCCGGCCTGGCGTTCGAGGTGATCCCCGCCGCAGTGGACGAGGCCGCGGTGAAGGCCTCGATGCGGGCCGAGGGCGCGACGCCCGGCCAGGCGGCAACTGCCCTTGCCTTGCTCAAGGCCCAGCGGATCAGCACCCGCGAAACTGACGCCCTGGTGATCGGTGCCGACCAGATCCTGGTCTGCGAGGAACGGTGGTACGACAAGCCCGCCGACCGGGCCGAGGGTGAGGCACACCTCCGTGCGCTGCGCGGCCGCGTGCACACGCTGGCCACTGCGGTCGTGGTGGCACGCAACGGGGCGAGGCTTTGGGGGCATGTCGAGCAGCCGCGCCTGACGATGCGCGCCTTTTCCGACGATGCCCTGGCCAGGCACCTGGAGGCTATGGGTGAAGCAATCACCGACACCGTGGGTGGCTATATGCTGGAAGGTCCCGGTGTCGCGCTGTTCGCGAAGATCGAGGGCGACTATTTCAGCATTCTCGGCCTGCCGCTGTTGCCGCTGCTGGGCTTCCTGCGGCAGCACGGGGCGATCCCAGGCTGATGCTCGTGCTCGGGCTGACGGGCGGAATCGGCATGGGCAAAAGTTTCGTGGCCGGGGTGTTTCGGCGCCATGGCGTGCCGGATCATGATGCCGATCGGGCTGTGCATGCCCTGCTGGCGCGCGGCGGGGGGGCGGTGCAGGACGTGGATCGTGAATTTCCCGGGATGGTGAAGCATGGCGCCGTTGATCGCGCCGCGCTGGGGGCAAGGGTCTTCAACGATCCTGTGGTCCTCAAAAAGTTGGAGTCGATCCTTCACCCGGCCGTGCGCCGAAGCCAGCAGGCGTTTCTGCGGCGGTGCCAGCGCGCGGGCGTGGGGATCGCGCTGCTGGATGTGCCGCTGCTGCTGGAAACCCGCAACGCGGCAGGAGCCGACCTGGTCGTGGTGGTCAGCGCGCCGCCCGACGTTCAGGCCGCGCGCGTGCTGCGCCGTCCGGGCATGACGCGCGCCCGGCTCGATGCCATCCGTGCCCGGCAGATGCCGGACGGCGAAAAGCGCCGCCGGGCGGATGTGGTAATACGGACCGGCCTGTCGCGGTATCACACCCAGCGCCAGGTGCGTCGCTTTCTGGCGCGGCTTCGCGGCAGATAGAGGCGATGCGACGCGTTCTGCTCGACACCGAAACCACCGGCATCGATCCGGCAGCCGGCCACCGGATTCTGGAGATCTGCTGCCTGGAGCTGATGAACCATCTGCCCACGGGGCGGCATTTCCACCGCATCATCGACCCGGAGCGTGATTCCGACCCGGAGGCCGAGCGTATCCACGGCTTTTCCCGCTCGGTACTGCGGGGCAAGCCGAAATTCGCCGACATCGCCGCCGACCTTCTGGCCTTCCTGGGCGACGATGACCCGCTGATCGCGCACAACGCACCGTTCGATGCCGGCCACATCAATGCGGAACTGGCCCGGCTGGACCTGCCGCAGCTGCTGCCGGGACGGTGGATCGACACGGTGAAACTGGCGCGGCAGAAGTTCCCGGGCGCGCCGGCCTCGCTGGATGCGCTGTGCCGCCGGTTCGACATCGAGCTGTCCGAGCGCACGACGCACAACGCGCTGCTGGACTGCAAGTTGCTGGCCGAGGTCTATCTGGAACTGGTGGGCGGCCGTCAGCCCGGGTTGGGGTTGGCGGCGCAGGCTAGACCCGCACGGGTGCGCGGCACCACGGTTGCCGCGGCAGCGGGCCTGCGCACGCCGCGCCTGATCAGCGTTTCCGACGCCGAGCTAGCCGCACACGAGGCGTTCTTGGAGCGGCTCAAGGACCCGGTCTGGAAGCGGATGTAGAACGCTGGGTGCGTGCGCCTTGCCCCACTTTTTCCTCTCCCCCCGTGCTTACGGGGGGAGAGGTGTAGGTGAGGGGGGTCGTGCCACACAGAATCTCGTTTGTTGTTGTGCCGATGCGGCAACAGCAACCCTTCCGTTCGACACATGTCGTGCGGCGCCACCCCCCTCACCTACACCTCTCCCCCCGGAAGCACGGGGGGAGAGGGAAAGAAAAGGGGAACGCGCTCGCCCTGTGTACGCCTGCCAACTACGCCGTGCCCACCGGCTGCTGCCGCCGCTGCTCGTACAGCCCCAAAAAGTCGATCGGCGCCAGCAGCACCGGCGGGAAGCCGCCATCCCGCGTCACGTCGGCGATGATGCCGCGCGCAAAGGGGAACATCAGCGCGGGGCAATCGACCAGCAGCACCCGCTCCACCGCCTCGGAAGGAATGCCGTTCAGCGTCCACAGCCCGCCATAGATCAGCTCGGCGACGAACGCGGTCGTCTCGGCCTGCTGGCCGTTGCCCTGCTGCGCCATCGCCTTGGCGGTGGCACCAATGGTCAGGACGACCTCGAACAGGTTCTGGTCGTTCACCCGCCGCGCCTGCACATCGAGCTTGAGTTGAATCTGTGGCTGCGCGCGCAGCGTCATGTAGATGTCGGGGGCGCCCGGCACCTCGAACGACAGATCCTTCACATAAAGCGCGTTCTGCACCAGCGGCGGCTGGCCCTGCTGCGGCGCGGGCGGCGGCGGTGCGGGGGTATCGGCCATGCTCAGAATTCTTTCCGGTGAAGGGCGCGCGCTGGCGCGATTGCCTCAGTGATGCCAGGTGATGGCGGGGGGTGCCGCGCGCGGGTCGCAGCGCAGGATGGTGCCGTTGGTCACGCGTTCCCCGGTCAGCGACAGGATGAAGCCCCAGTGGCTGACCACCAGCGCATGCTGCCAGCCCTGCTCGGCCGCCATGCGCGTGCGGAAGTTCCTCGCCCGCCCCTCGATGCTTTCGGCGGATTCGGTGGCGTCGGGCCACCATTTCTCGTCCAGCCCCGAGAAATCGAGGCCAGGCCATGCGCGCGCCAGGTTGCTTGTCGGCGTGCCGACATCGCAGCTGAAGGCATAGCGCTCGCGCACCTCGGGCGTGACCACGCTGATCGGCAGGCGCAGCTCCTCCGCGACGATCGCCGCGGTTTGTAGCGCGCGCGTGTATGGCGAGACGATTACACGCTCGATGCGCTCGGCGGCCAGGCTGCGGGCGGCGTCCAGCGCTTGGTCGCGCCCGCGCGGCGTCAGCCGCGGGTCGGTGATGCCCGGGTCGCGCCGCGTTGCGTTGAACACGACGTTGAACTCGCTTTCGCCATGGCGCAGCAGGATCATGCGGGCGGCTGCCTAGCGCCACGCCAGCCTCGGCGCAAGCCGGGCAACACCGCAGCTGCCCCAGCCTGTGCCCAAGCCCGCGCTTGTGGAGATGGCGCGCGGCGCTTATGTGTGGGCAATGAGCGGCGGGTTCCCGATCGACCTGATCATCTTCGGGATGGTGGCGGCCTTCCTGGTCCTGCGGCTGCGCAGCATCCTGGGCCGCCGTCAGGGATTCGAGCGTCCGCCCCAGCCGCTGGAACCCCGCGCGCCCGCCGATGCCCGCGCCGTGGATGGCCCGATCGTCGATGCGCCCGCCATCGCCCATGCCGGGCCGGCCAAGACCATTCCCGATGCCCGCACGCCGCCCGGCCAGGCGCTGGCCCGCATCAAGGGCGTCGATCCCGGTTTCGACGCCGACCAGTTCCTGGATGGCGCGGCCGGCGCCTTCGGCATGATCGTGGAGGGTTTCGCCAAGGGCGACCGCGACGGGCTGAAGCAGCTGCTGGCGCCCGAACTGTTCGCCGCGTTCGAGCAGGCGATCTCGGCTCGCGAGGCGGCGAAGGAAACGCTGCGCCAGGACATTGTGGCGCTGCGCGAGATCGCCATTACCGAGGCCGATCTGCGTGGTACCATCGCGTCGTTGACCGTGCGGTTCGTCTCCGACCAGATCAACAGCACGCGCGACGCTGCCGGCCAGGTGGTCGCCGGCACCGATGTGCCGACGGAAACAGTTGATCTGTGGACGTTCGAGCGCGACCTGCGCGCCGCCGACCCGACCTGGCTGCTGGTGGCGACCCGCAGCGAATAGGGCGGCCGCCGCGCCGCGGCCCGCCGCCTGCGGCAATGAACCGTTTGCCTTGCCCGGTGTAGGCTTGCGGCCGATGTGGCCGCCGCGATCCTCCTCCGTCATTGCCGTCGCTGCACTGGTGCTTGGCCTTGCCGCCTGCGCGCCATCGCTGGAGCGCACGGAGGCGCCCACCGAGGTCTCGCGCCCGGCGGCTGGCGCTGCAT
>Ga0224723_1001230_pt1 | contig 15896 bp, 15 predicted proteins | sample Balambano_FR2_Me_FD_161647 | JGI IMG/M metagenome (GOLD analysis project Ga0224723, IMG submission 161647) | Freshwater sediment microbial communities from Lake Towuti, South Sulawesi, Indonesia - Balambano_FR2_MetaG | ecosystem: Environmental > Aquatic > Freshwater > Lake > Sediment | place...
TTCCAAACTCGGCATTATGCGCCGCCCCGGCGATTTTGCTGACTTAAGTACAATTGAAGCACAATTACCCGGCATTACTCAAAAAATACAATTTATTGATGCGCTCTTGCAACCTGTTTCATCCAGCGAGTTGCGTCGCAGAATTAAATCTGGCGAAATGGCGCGATATTATTTTCCGCACGAAGTTTATGAATACATAGAAAAAAACAATTTGTATCGGTAGGGACACGGCGTTGCCGTATCCCTACAAATTTATGCATTCAATTTAAATGTGTAATATTGATTCTGACACGGATTTCCCCAAGCCACATGCATTTCACGTTCAGTTAAATCAATGACTAACGAGCAAATGGTTTTATGGCGGTCAATTGGTTCACCGATAACATCATGGTTACAAATAGATTTGGGGGCATTGACATGGTCTTGCTGAATGGCTTGTAAACTCTCAATCGAATGTTTTTCTGTTTGACCCAATAAACGCAAAGCTCGAAAATATCGCGCGCGAGATGAAAGTAAATGCTCAGGGTTTCTTTCGATAAGTTTCATTTGAGGGTCAAGGTAATGATTGGTATGAATCATTGAGCCATCACGCGCATATAACACCTCAAATTTCTTAGAAGAAACTTCAACAGAATAAATCTCTCCGCTTTCGTGGACGATTAAATGATTATAGCCCGCCGCACGATTCGCAACGAGGATGCGAGCGAATGCATCCGTTATCCGCTGGGAGGCAAGCACGGCGCGCGACACAAGCAGACGCGGGAGTCCGAAGCGAATATCAGAGGGATAGACAGAGTCGATGAGTTGCGTAATTCCGTAGGCGTTAAATCCAACATTGCATAACAGCGCGCCATACGTCATAGATAAAAACGGTGGTTCTTGATTTGGTTTAGCAGAAATAATTAAGACATCATCTTCATCATCTGGATACCAATCTTCATTATGTGCCGCGAGGACATGACCATTGCTAGAGCGTTCGTTATTGACCGCCATGCTGGTGCAGTGGGTGAGGTGAAGTGTATCGCCTGCGATTTCTTCCATGCAATTGACGACCAGCACATCATCAAAATTTAAATTAGCACCTTCAGCAATGCCGCGCATTTCATCTACATAATGTGGATATGTTTCTTCAGCAAAAGGTAAATATTTTTTGGAATGAATTTTTGCTTGTTCCCATGTAAGTTGTATGGAAGAAAATGAAGCCTCTAATAACTTGCGAGCATTCTCAACACTATGTTGCAGTTGATGACGAGCCGCTTCACCGATTTGCCTGCCCATTTGGTGATGTGACCCTGCAACTTCGATAAAACGTGGAGGCGTGTTATGAATCGGTGTGTGTGGGATTTCGTTCTTGAACATAATATTTCTCCGATAAAATAAAAATGCCTCAGATTTTTCTGAGGCTGTAAAATTATATCATGCAGGTTTTCGCTTCTGACTAATTACACTACCGGCATATTTTTTTATCACCCATATAAATGGACGTAAGATTAGTCGTCCTGTTTTTATAATTGAGATGTGTGATACAGTATTCATCACTTAAGTTTATATCAATATGCTCAAATTGGAGACCCTATGAAAGTAGTGATTTTTGGAAGTGGTGGTGTGGGTGGATATTTCGGTGGCAGACTTGCTCAAATAGGCGAAAATGTTACCTTTATAGCAAGAGGCGAACATCTCAAAGCCATACAAGCATCGGGTTTGAAAGTTAGTTCAATTCAAGGCGATTTCTTAATTCATCCAGCCCAAGCAACCGATTCGACAGATTCAATTGGCAGTGTAGATTTAATCATCCTTGCTATTAAAGCTTGGCACTTAGATTCGGCAATTGAACAAATCAGACCTTTACTGGGCGAGAACTCAGCAATTCTTCCCCTCTTAAATGGAATGGAACATATTGATACATTAATTGCAAATTTTGGCAAACAACATGTGTTGGGTGGTTTATGCCGTATTAGTGTTTTTATTGAATCCCCCGCTCACATTCGGCATGTAGGTGTGAATCCATACATAGCCTTTGGCGAATTGGATAATTCAAAAAGCGAAAGAGTTTTATCCATTCATAAAATGTTTTCAAACATAGAAAATATCACCGCCGAAATCCCTGCCGATATTCAAACCACTATGTGGGAGAAATACGTTTTCATCTCTGGCACAAGCGGAGTAGGTGCATTCGTCCGTAAACCCATTAATGAATATCGTGATATTCCTGAATTTAGAGATATGCTCATTAACGCCATGACAGAAACTACCAATGTGGCTCGTGCATACGGCATTTCACTTTCAGAAAATTTAGTAGAAGATATTATGAAGCGCATAGACGCCGCCCCAGCAGGCATGATACCTTCCATGCAAAAAGACATGATGGAAGGAAAGCCATCAGAATTAGATGACCAAACCGGCGGTGTGATTCGCATGGGCAAAATGTTGAACATCTCAACACCAACTCACGAAAAAATATATGCTGAATTATTACCATTAGAACAAAAAGCCAGAGGCATCAAATGAAAATCATTTCTTTACAAAAAGAAGATAAAGATTTAATTCAACAAGCCGCACAATTATTAGTAGATGCTTTTCAAGAGAATTGGTCTGAAGCTTGGCAAACGTTAGAAGATGGCTTGCAAGAAATTCACGAAATTATGGAAGAAGACCACATTCTCCGTGTTGCTGTAGATGATGACAACAAATTACTTGGCATTATCGGTGGTCTTTCACAATATGATGGCAATGTTTGGGAATTGCATCCATTAGCGATTCAACCCAATTTACAAAAACAAGGCATCGGAAAAAAACTTCTTGAAGATTTTGAAGAACAAGTTCGCCAAAAAAATGGAATCACCATTTTGCTCGGAACAGATGATGAAAACAATATGACTTCACTTTCAAATGTTGATTTATACGAAAACTTATTTGAAAAAATAAAAAATATCAAAAATATAAAGGGTCACCCGTATGAGTTTTATCAAAAAATGGGTTACACCATTATCGGTATCATCCCCGATGCAAATGGAATCGGCAAGCCAGATATTTTGATGGCGAAAAACATTAACCGTCCCGCAGGTTTAAGTGAGCCAACAAATTTATAACAAAAAACCTGCGGGACGTTTTACACCTACCCAAACGTCCAGTATCATTCCATTCCTTTCGGCGATACACTCCAAACATTCACAACATACAATCTGTGAAAAAGGAGTAACGATGAGTAAAAATATTTTTTCACAACTTTCTGATGCGATGGCAAATGCTGTTGAACAGGCCGGCAAATATACAGTGCTGATTGATGCGCGTCGTCGTCAATCTGCTAGCGGAATTGCAATTGCAAAAGATTTGATATTAACTGCTGACCATGTCATTGAAAAAGAAGAAGACATCAACATCATATTTGCTGATGGAAAAGAATCAAAAGCCCGCCTCATCGGTCGTGACGGGGGAACTGATTTGGCAGTGTTGAAATTAGATTCAACCCAAGCATCCCCCGCCGAAGTTGCACAAACTCCAGCGCGAGTAGGTGAGTTTGTTTTAGCCATCGGGCGTGGCAACAAAAGCGGAATTGAATCCAGTTTTGGAACAATCAATGCCATTGGTGGACCCGTTCGCACAGGACGCGGTGGCATGTTAGAAAAATATATCAAAACCGATTTCGTCTCTTATCCCGGCTTCTCTGGTGGACCCTTGAGTAATGGTGAAGGTCAGGCGTATGGAATCAATACCTCTGGTTTTGGTGGTGGAGGCGGTGCAATTACCATTCCCATGGATGTTGCGTTAAAAATTGCCAGTGCACTTGAAAAAGACGGCAAAATTAAACGTGGTTATTTAGGCATTCGTAGCCAAACTGTGAATATTCCAGCAGATGCAAAAAGTCAATTGAAGCAAGAACAAGATACAGGCTTATTAATCGTAGGTATTGAAAAAGATAGCCCAGCCGAAAAAGATGGCTTGATTCTCGGTGATATTTTAGTTGGTGTAAACGGACTTAAAATTGAACATCACGATGAATTGTTTAATCGTTTGAGTGGTGATGTGGTTGGAAAATCCACGTCGATGGATGTATTGCGTGGCGGAAAGTTGCAGACAATTAATGTTACAGTCGGAGAGAGATAATTGATTCGAGTCACAATTGTTTCGCCGAATCATGCGTTGCGAGTTGGCTTAAGAGAAATGTTGAGCCATCATGCAGAGATAGAAGTCATCGGCGAAGTAGTGTACCTTGAAGATGTAAATGAAAGAGAGACTGAGGTTGCAATTCTTGCCTCAGTCTCTTCTGTGCGTTTAGTGGAAGATAAAAAGAATTTTGCAATTTTATTTTTGACGGATAACATTGAATCTGTGCGCGGGATGTTGAATTCAAAAACGCAAGTGTGGGGCGTGTTATCACTCAATACAACGGAAGAAGAATTGATAGCGGGAATTCGAGGCGTAGGTGAAGGGCTGTGGGTTGGTGTACCAAGTTTGGTTAAGAGTCTGATGCGTTTGCCGAAGGGAGAAAATGTTTCAGGAGAAGAGTCACTGCAAGAGCCGTTAACGTCGCGGGAGAAAGAAGTCTTAGAAAAAATGGCAGAAGGGTTGGCAAATAAACAAATCGCGTTATCACTTTCGATTAGTGAACATACAGTCAAGTTTCATCTTTCGTCTTTGTATGCCAAGTTGGGAGTTGCCAGCCGAACCGAGGCAGTGAAGCGTGGCATTGAATTGGGATTAATTTCCTTATAAATGTCATTCTGAGCGAAGCGAAGAATCTCTACTTATATTTTCAGAGACTCTTCGGTCGCTTTGCTCCCTCAGAGTGACATTATGTTATTTCTCTGTAATGAAGTAGTACTGAAAGGCGGGTAAAATTGTGCCACGTTTATACGTCAAGGAATACATGACAGAATATCATTTTCAATGGACGTTCGATTTGAAGGCTTCACCTGAGGCTTTGTGGCATCTTGTTTCGGATACGAATCGTTTTAATCGTGATACAGGTTTGCCGCCGATGCAATTGTTGGGGATAAAAAATCGCGTCAAACGAGTTAAGTTCAAAATCCCATTATTGCGCGTGGAGTGGGATGAAGAACCGTTTGAATGGACGTATCCTTATCGTTTTGGAATTTTGCGGCGGTATGTAGCAGGTCCATTAATTGAAATGCGCGTGGATTGTCGCCTTGAAAGACTCGAACATGGTGGCACCCGTTTAGATTATCAAACTTGGGTCAGTTCGCGTAATATCATTGGCGATATTGGAATTCGGCTTGGGATTGGTGTTGTAGCCAAAGGACTGTTTGAAAAGGTTTTCAATTTATACGACCGCATCGCTTCACGCGGCGACCCTGTATATGCGATTGCAACTGGCAGACATCTTTCTTCATCAGGTCATGCTCGTTTTAAGGCTTTAAGTCAGCAATTGAAAAATGAAGGCGCGAATGAAAAAGTATTAGATAATTTGTATGAGTATTTGCATCGTGCCGATAATTTATCAGTTCAGCGAATGCGCCCGTATGCATTAGCCGATATTTGGAATTTGCCCCGCCGAACGGTTTTAGAAACTTTTTTACGTGCCACTCGCGCTGGCATGTTAGATATGTTCTGGGATTTGCTCTGCCCGGAATGTCGTGGCGTGGCAGAAGATTTTGGCAAACTCAGTGACTTAACTGGTCATGCTCATTGCAATACATGCCAAATTGAATTCAATGCGAATTTTGACAAAAATGTAGAAGTGATATTCAGACCCAATCCATCAGTCCGTGCAGTGGATAATGAAATTGAATTTTGTGTAGGAAGCCCGCAACGCCAGCCCCACATTATCTTTTCTATGATTGTGCCTCCACGCGAGCAACTTCCGTTTGGCACGATGTTAAACGAAGGACGTTATCGTTTGAAAGCATCGGGTTTGGCAGGGTTTCAATTGGTGAATGCTTCTTCCAACGGCACAGAAAAAAGAGACTTCACTGCAGATGCTTTAGGTTGGCACGAAGATATTTTAGATGTCAGCCTGACGCCATATATTCGTTTGATTAATCAAACCGATTCAATGCAAACCTTTCAACTGGAACATCTGACATGGTCCGACCAAGCCGCCACCGCCGCCGATGTGACAACGCTACAAGTTTTTCGTGATTTATTTTCCAGTGAAGTGCTTCGCCCCGGTGAAGAAATTTCAGTTGGTTCAACCACATTGATGTTTACTGATTTAAGAAATTCTACAAAACTGTATCGTGAAATCGGTGATGCGCCGGCCTTTGGTCGCGTGCGTGAACATTTTGAAATTCTAGAACAAGCCGTCGCCGCCGAAGGTGGAGCCATTATCAAAACCATGGGTGATGCCGTCATGGCGGCATTTCGTAAACCAGTTTCATCCATCAAAGCCATCTGGAAAGTACAAAAAGAACTTGAAAAACGTGGTGTGCCACCTTTAACCATCAAAGTTGGCATTCATTACGGACCTTGTATTGTTGTTAACCTCAATAACCGTTTGGATTATTTTGGTTCCACAGTAAACATCGCCGCGCGTTTGCCCAATTTTTCAAACGGTGGTGAAGCCATATTTTCTGAATCCATTCGCAACGACCCCGAAGTGTTGGAATATTTAGAAAAAAATGCCGCCCCTAATTCATTGACTCGTTTTCAATCTGAGTTACGTGGTTTTGATAGACCGATGGAGTTGTGGAGAATTAGAGTTTGATATAAAAATCCTGTAGTTATACAGGATTTTTTATTCGCTTCATTCTTAAGGGGAAACTAGATTCTGTTCTTTCTTCATGTCTTTCAATTCAAACATTGTTTTCTAAAATTTCTCTCGTCTCTTCTACATCTTTCCCAATTTGATGAATCAATGCTTCAACAGACTCAAACTTGACCTCATCCCGAATGCGCGCGACAAATTCTAGTTTGAGATATTGGTCATAAATATCACGGTCAAAATCAAGCAGATACGCTTCCACACTTTGGACTTGTCTTTCAGGCGTAAAGGTTGGATTAAACCCAACGCTTGTTGCCGCCATAAATTTTTCTTCGCCTAAATATGCCCAACACGCATAGATTCCGTTGGCAGGTGTGGCTTTGCCTTGCGGATAATCTATATTGGCAGTGGGGAAGTTGATTTGTTTTCCGCGCCCAGCCCCATGAATCACAATGCCACCAAGCGGATATTTATAACCAAGTAATTTATTCGCTTCACTTACATTGCCAACAGAAATGAGTTTACGAATTTCTGTGGAAGAAATCACTCCACTTTCATCACTCAAAGCAGGGATAATTTCAACTGTGTAATTTAATTCTTTGCCAATTTCGGTTAATCGCGGAGCATTGCCTTCACGCCCTTTGCCTAAGGCAAAATCATAGCCGATGAGCAGGTGACTGAGTCCCAGATGTTGTTTGAGGCTAGATACATAGTCGAAAGCAGAAACATTTGAAAGGTCACGTGTGAAGCGTTGGGTGATGACTACATCAACGCCAAGTGAATCTAAAATATCGGCTCGTTCATCGGGCGTGGTTAATAATCGAATCTCTTTGCCAGTTAAAACACTGGCAGGATGCGGGTCAAACGTTAAGACAACGGCTGGAGAATTTTTTGCGTGTGCATCATCTACAAGCTTTTTGATGATTTGACGATGCCCACGATGCACGCCATCAAACACGCCGATGGTGAGATATGAATTTTGTAAATTTGTTTCTTCGAGAGAATAATAATGTTTCATAAATAAAAAGCCGCCAATGACGGCGGCTTAATTTTATCTTACTTCCCTCTCCCTTTGGGAGAGGGGCAGGGTGAGGGTTATTAATCTGTAAAAAATACTTTCTTAGGTTGCCATTCTTTAGAGCCATCGGCTTGGACGGTGAGTTCCATCAATGCAACCAACTCACCTTGGGTGCTGATGCCACGAACTTTTTCATTAACTGTATCCGCTTCTTTGGCTTTGACGCGATGCCCGTGACGCACGCCTTCTACTTCATCAGGATTCAATTCAACAGAGGGCCAATCTGCAAGTGCTTCGGCGGCGGGGATTAAGAATTGATACCAGTTGCCAGCGTTGAAGGCTTCTTGTAACTTTCGTAATGGGGTGGCATCACGTAAAGTGAATTTTCCGCTTTTGGTACGGCGCAAACCAACTAGATACGCACCACAACCTAATTTTTTGCCTAAGTCATTAGCGAGTGAACGCACATACGTGCCTGATGAACAATGCACATCAATCACAACTTCGGGTGGTGTCCATTCCAACACTTCAAGGTGATGAACTGTAATTTTTCTTGGTTCAAGTTCAACTTCTTCGCCTTTGCGAGCGATTTCGTAGGCTTTTCTTCCACCAACTTTTACGGCAGAATGAGCAGGTGGCACTTGTTCAATTTCACCCACAAATGTTTTCAGGGCTTCCTCAAATTCTGCCTCAGTTACATTGACAGGGTCTTTGGTGGGTGTAAATTTTCCTTCGGCATCAAACGTATCTGTTGTGCCGCCCAAACGAATGATGGCTTGATAACGTTTGTCGGAAGCAGAAACGTATTCGCTTAAGCGAACCGCGGGACCTACTAAGATAACTAACACACCAGAGGCACGGGGATCAAGCGTACCTGTGTGTCCTGCACGGCGTAAGCCGGTGCCATTTCGAATTGCTTGTACAACATCGTGTGAGGTCATGCCAACGGGTTTATCCACCACGAGTGCGCCAGAAATGGCATTTTTTATGTCTTGACTATTCATTGCGTAATCCTCCTGTATTTAGAAAGTAATTATGACACATTTATCTGAAATTGTAACATTATTAATAGTACTATTATGTTAATGAAACTTACAGATTTAACAACTCTTTTGTTTTCTTTAAGACTTCTTTTTGCACATCAACTAAGCTTCCCTCAATATCTGCTCCTGCGGCGGCGGCGTGCCCTCCGCCATTAAAATGTTTTGCAACCGGTGAAACATCTACATTTGAATCTAATGCACGCCATGAAATTTTCACATGATGATTGGCTTGCTCTACAAATACCATTCCTACTTTATGATTATCAATCGCTGAAATCATGTTAATTAAATCCGCATCATCATTCCCACCATAACCCGCTGTTTTTCTATCTGCTAACGTCAATGTCCCCCATACAATTCCATCTTTTGTTTCCAAACTAGATAAACCCGCTCCCCAATATTTTGCGGCTGGATATGTTTTTCTGACCAACGACTGCATATAAATTTCAGGCAGATTCACACCCGCTTCCATCAACGTGGCGGCTTGTCTCAGCGCCTCAGGCGTTGTATTTGACGTGCGAAAGCCTAACGTATCTGTGATGATTCCAGTTAACAATGCGGCGGCGACAGGTTTTGTAATTTTGAATCCCCACACTGGAATATAGTTTGTCAGAATCGCCGCTGTGGCAACTTCATCGGCTTCGATTAAATTTATTTTTCCAAAATTTTCATTGGTTTTGTGGTGGTCAATATTAATATCAGGTTGACCAAAATTCTCAAAAACTTTCCCCGTTCGCTTAAAATCTGCACAATCTACTGTGATAAATGTATCATGCCCGCCACTGGCTTCTTTTTTGACGAGTTCATATCCTTCTAAAAACCTGAAAGCGGCAGGAACGCCATCTGCTAAAACCATTTCTACTGATTTGCCTGCTTCTTGTAAAGCAAGCCCTAACCCTAAAACAGAACCAATTGCATCACCATCCGGGCGGACGTGTGAGGCAATAACAATTTTATTTGCAACTGCTAATCTATCTTTTATTTCCCCTATTATTTTATTATTCAATGTATTTCTCCGTAATATTCATGTCGTTGCGAGGAGGGCTTTTGTTCTTCCCAACGAAGCAATCTCCAACTTAATCATAAGATTGCTTCGGGCGAAGTGCGTCGCCCTCGCAATGACATGGCTTTTGTTTATTTCTTTTCTCTTAACTCAGCCAACAACTTTTCGATATGGTCTGCGTTTTCTGGTGTTGGGTCCCAATGAAACTTTAATTTTGGGAACGCGCGCAATTCTACTTTAGAAGATAAGATTCTGCGTAGGAAACCAGAAGCAGATTCAAGTCCGGCAAGAACGTCTGCTGAACGTTCAGCACCTTCCACCGCAGAGACGTACACATTTGCGAAAGCAAGTTCTCTATCCACTTTTACATCGGTAACAAAAATTTGTTTCAAGCGTGGGTCATTCACTTCATGAATGAGCAATTCCGACATCACTTGTTGGATGCGGTCTTCAATTCGTTTGATTCTAATTCCAGATGGCATATCTTTTAGTGCCTACTTCTAACTGTTCTCTATTCTCTAATTACTCAACGATGTAACACTGTAACACATCACCGGGTTGAATATCGTTAAAGTTTTTGAAACCAACGCCACATTCAAAACCCTGACGAATTTCTTTTACATCTTCTTTTTCATGGCGCAAAGATGATAAATCACCTTCAAAGACAATATCAGCACCACGATATACGCGCACTTTCGCACCGCGTTTCAACTCTCCTTCGATGACTTTACAACCAGCAACCTTACCAAACTTTGATGCAGAAAATACTTGTAGCACTTGGGCACGTCCGAGATTCTTTTCAACCAAATCAGGCGCGAGCATACCTTTCAATGCTTTTTCAATATCTTCCGTCATGCGATAGATAATTTCATACAAACGAATATCTACGCCTTCTTTTTCAGCCATACGGCGCGCATCAATGTCGGCTTGCACATTGAAACCGATAATAATCGCTTTTGATGCAGAAGCCAGCATCACATCATTATTACCGATGTTGCCTGTTTCAGCATGTAACACTTTCAAACCAATTTCGCCTTGACCTAATTTATTTAACTCCGTGATGATTGGGTCAAGTGAGCCTTGCACATCGGCTTTGACAATTAGATTCAAATCTTTGGTTTCACCTGCTTGCACATTCGCAAACAAATCTTCGAGCGATACTTTCTTCTTCGATTGAGCCGCGACTTTTGCCGCTTCAACTCTCTCGGCGACAATTGCTCTTGCTTCTTTATCAGAATCAACCACCTGAAACAAATCCCCAGCGGCTGGAACATCACTCATACCCATCACGGCAACTGGAGTAGAAGGACCTGCTTTCTTAACAGGTTTTCCTTTGTAATCAGTAATGGCGCGTAACTTGCCATAAGCAGTGCCTGCTACCACAACATCACCTGCTTCAAGTGTTCCGTTTTGGACGAGCAATGTTGCAATCACACCTTTAGACTTATCCAACTCCGCTTCAATAATCGTACCCACTACTTTTCCATTTGGATTGGCTTTAATCTCATTGCTATCAGCCACCAACAAAATACCTTCAAGCAAATCATCAATACCTTGTTTATTTTTCGCAGAGACAGGCACCACCATTGTATTGCCACCCCATTCATCTGGCACAAGTTCTAATTCTGCTAATTGTTGCTTAACTCGTTCTGGATTTGCATTTTGCTTATCTACTTTATTCAATGCCACCACAATTGGAACGCGTGCCGCTTTGGCGTGTGCAATTGCTTCTCTTGTTTGTGGCATCACACCATCATCTGCCGCGACGACCAAAATCACAATATCTGCACCTTGTGCACCACGCGCACGCATTTGAGTAAACGCCGCGTGACCGGGTGTATCTAAGAACGTAATTAAACGCCCCTTCATTTCCACTTGATATGCCCCAATGTGTTGTGTGATTCCACCTGCCTCACCAGCCGCCACTTCAGTAGAACGAATCGCATCTAACAAACTGGTTTTTCCATGGTCAACATGACCGAGAATTGTCACCACGGGTGGGCGTGGCTTTAATTGAGATTTATCTTCATCCGCAATCAATTGTCGCCATAAAGGCACTTCACCCACTTCTTCTTTTACTTCTTCTTCAACAACTTCTGCAACCGCTTCATAACCATATTCAGCCACCACAATCGCGGCGGTATCAAAATCCACCGTCTGATTAATGGTTGCCATCACACCATTGGTCATTAATTTTTTAATTAAATCAATTGGGCTTTTTTCAATCATTTGTGCCAAGTCACGAACGACAATGCTGGCAGGTAATTCAAGTTTATTTCCATTGCTACTCATAAGCCGACTCCTTCCAAAATTTTCAATAACTCTAAATTTCAGTCAGCCATGAGTATAAAATTTACATGGCTAACCGCTCGGCTCTGCTTCTTTGGGCAGAGAATTCATAAAAGTTTCCAAACGTACACGGTCATCATCATTTAATTCCGTTTTTAATGCGTTCGCAAGTGCACCTTTTATTCCACGAGACCAGCACGAATGTTTATCATGCAAATACGCGCCGCGTCCGGCAACTTTACCTGTTGGGTCTACAAAGACACCATCTGCCTTACGAACAATACGAATCATTTGCCTTTTGGGCAAAGTTTCGCGGCAACCAACACAAGTACGTTGCGGAATATGTTTCACACGTCCTACAGGTTTTGTTTTCACGTCCGTTTATTGTTGATGTCATTCTGAGCCGCGTTCTTGTTTTTTGCGGCGAAGAATCTCTAAGATTATCTTAGAGACCCTTCGTTTCACTCAGGGTGACACATACTTACCAATCTTCGCCATCACCATCACCGCGTTTATGTTTCTTACGGCTAACCACTTCTCCGAGGTTTTCATCAAACTCCAATGCAACGCCTTTTTTCTTGCCTTTCTTGCCTTTCTTCTTATCTGCCTCTTCTTCAGTTTCTCCAGCAGATTGGAACATCTCTGGCTTCATTTGGAATAATTCATCCAACGAAACACCATCTTTGGCATGTTCAGTATCTTCTTCCTCTTCTTCGACGACTTTCTTCGCCTCTTTCTTCCGTTCAACCTGTTTCTCAGGAAGTGGAACTTCTTCTACCTTTACAGTTTCTTCAACTGCTTCTGCAACAGGCTCTTCCACTTTCACAGGCTCAGGGAATGACAAGCCAGCCAAAGTCTCTTCAATGTTTTGGATTGCCTTCGCACCAATACCAGCCAAACCGAGAATCTTGTTTGGATTCGCTTTCAAATCAAACATCACCTGACCAACATTCTCATACCCTGCTTCGGTCAGAATATTGATGATGTGTTCTTTAATACCAGATTCAGTGACAGGCATTTCATAAGCCGCCGCAGGAATATCTGCTTTGATAGCCGCAGTTTGCTCATCGGCTTCACGCACAGCATCTTCTTTCACTTGGACTAAGCGGCGTTCAACTCTATCCACAAATTGACCAAGCAATGTATATTCTTCCGGCATAATGGCACGTTCTTCGGCTTTCTTTGCCAAAATTTCTTCCACTTGCGGAATCATCTCTACTGCGGCGGGAAGCATCGTTTGAAGTTCAGAATCAGTTTTCAACTTCTTCAATGAATCGCCAGCGGCTTCACTCAAAGATTTAATATCAATGCGCCAGCCAGTCAACTTAGCGGCAAGGCGGGCATTTTGTCCATCACGCCCAATGGCTAAACTTAATTGGTCTTCACCTACAACGACAGTTGCCGTGCGGGAATCATCACCATCAGCCAAATACACACCACTGACGCGCGCCGGTGAAATGGCTTTAGAAATATAAACAACAGGGTCGGCATCCCATTGAATTACATCAATCTTTTCATCATGCAATTCTTTGACGATTGCCTGAATACGAACACCTTTCATACCCACACACGCGCCGACAGGGTCAATGCCCGGCTGTGTAGCAGAGACTGCCACTTTAGCACGCGCACCGGGTTCACGCGAAATGGCACGAATTTCAACAATGCCATGATAAATTTCAGGCACTTCATTTTCCATCAAGCGACGTAAAAAGTTACGATGTGCGCGCGACAAAATAATTTGCGGACCACGTGTGCCATCTTTCACTTCCATCACAACTGCACGAACACGGTCATGTAATTTCAAACGTTCGCCGGGGATGCGTTGATTATTCGGCATCAAACCTTCGGCTTTCATATCTAAACCGATGGTGATACCTTGTGCATTCACGGCTTGCACCAAGCCAGACACAATTTCACCTTCTTGGCGTTGGAAATATTCCATTTGATTGGAACGTTCTGCTTCGCGGATTCTTTGTTGAATGACCTGACGTGCTGTTTGAGCCGCCACACGACCAAAATCTTTTGGCGTGCTTTCAACCACGAGCATATCGCCGGGTTGCACATCTTCTTTTACCTTGCGGGCTTCTTCTAAAATAACTTCAGTGCGGTCATCTACAACGCTATCTTCCACAACTTCTTTTTCGGCATACACAGTTACCATGCCGGTTTCTGCGTCTAATTTGGCTTCTACATGTTGCGCGGTGGATGCACCCACAGCGCGCCGATACGCCGAAACCATCGCCGACTCAATTGCAGTGACGACTACATCTTTTGATAATTGTTTTTCTTCGATGACTTCATTGAAAGCCAGTGCAAAATCATTTTTTGCCATACGTGCTTACTCCATGCTCCTATTAAGCGAAAAAGTGGGGGATACCCACTTCTGGTTGCTTCCGTTATTGGGTTGTCCCGAACGAGCGAGATTTTAGCATAAACACATTAATGACGCAAGGTTTCTTTACGTCGCGCTATTGAATATTGATAATCTTTTAACAAAAAGTGCGACGCACCCTTACCTCGCAAGGTATAATTTTGCCCCATGACTCAAACAGAAATGCCCAAAGCCGCATTGCGTGGCGAACCATCGTATGTATGGCGAGATGGTCAACAACGCCGCTTCGAAATGATTCTCAAATTTGCAGGCGAGCGTATTCATAAAAATATTTTAGAAAATGGATGTGGAGTTGGCATGTACGTCAAAAAAATGGCTGAGGCGGGAGGGAATGTTACAGGTTTGGAATACGATTTTGACCGTGCCAAAGAGGCGCGAAATGTGTCAGATAACATTATCAACGCCGCCGGGGAATTTCTTCCGCTTCCTTCTCTGACGTTCGACCTGATTCTCAGCCACGAAGTAATCGAACACGTACAAAGTGACCGCTCCGCGATTGCCGAAATGATTCGTGTGTTGAAAGTTGGTGGGCGTGCAGTGATTTTTTGCCCCAATCGTTGGTATCCTGTAGAAACACATGGAATTTTTTGGAGAGGTAAATATTACTTTGGCAATAAATTGTTTGTGAATTACCTTCCACGATTTTTACGTGACAAACTTGCCCCACATGTAAATGTTTACACTAAAAAAGATTTAGCAAAATTATTTGATGGCTTGCCTGTAAAATTTGTTGAAAGAACCATTATCTTCGGTGCATACGATAATATTATTGCTCGTTTCGGATTTGCAGGAAAGTTTTTACGTGCTGTTTTACAATTTCTTGAAAAAACGCCATTGAAAGTATTAGGTATTTCACATTTTTGGGTTGTTGAGAAAATATAATAAAATCGGAAGTCTTAAAGACTTCCGATTTTTATTTTATTCATCGCCTTCTTCTGACGCACCCGGCTGTTCCACCCTCACAATTTCACCGTGATAATTAATTACAATCTTGAATCCCATCATGCCTAAATAAGCACGCATATCTTCGGGCAGACCTGTTTTCAGAATCACTTCAAAATGTTGTTCGATATTCTTCAATTGATTTTGAATCATGGCTTGTGAAAATGGGTCGTCTTGTCCCATCATTTTGGCAGTTTCTTTCGAGAGAAGTTCTTCACTGCCTTTCATCATATCTGCCAAGTGTTTCAACACAGCCTTGTCAATTTGCTCGGCAGGGATGTGACGCTTAAAGCCATCATCATCTACAACATAAGCAGGTTCATTACCAATTGAAGCAGAGTCAGCAAGTTTGCCGTTTTCATCTACGACGAGACCAGCGAAGAGGGGAGTATTAGTCATTTAGTTTACTTTCCACTTTCTACTTTCCAATTTTAGAAAGTAGAAAGTGGTGAGTGGTTTCCTAACTTTGCTTTCCTTCAATCGCCGCCAGCAAAATTCCCGCCGCAATCCCCAGCCGACGGTCCAGTTGACGCGCGGTATCCATACTG
>Ga0224723_1001231_pt1 | contig 15850 bp, 12 predicted proteins | sample Balambano_FR2_Me_FD_161647 | JGI IMG/M metagenome (GOLD analysis project Ga0224723, IMG submission 161647) | Freshwater sediment microbial communities from Lake Towuti, South Sulawesi, Indonesia - Balambano_FR2_MetaG | ecosystem: Environmental > Aquatic > Freshwater > Lake > Sediment | place...
CCATCATCGCATCGCCCTCGGCGAGGAACCGGCAGATCAGCGCGCCGGCCGGGGCGTCGCCCAAATGCGCGGCCAGATCGGCCAGCACGGCGGCATCGACCGGCTCGGCCGGTGCCGGCGGTTCGTCCGGGGCCTCGGGCTCGCCGCCGGCCAGGAGCACGGCCAGCATGCCGCGGGTCACCGGCTTGACGAGGCAGTCGCTCATGCCGGCCTCGCGGAACCGCTGCCGCTCGCCCGGCTGGGCATGGGCCGTCACCGCCACGATCCGCGCCCGCGATGAGGGGCCGAGGCCCGCGCGGATGCGCCGCGCGGCCTCGATCCCGTCCATGCGCGGCATCGAGATGTCCATCAGGATCAGGTCGAACGCAGCGGCCTCGGCGCGGGCCACGCCCTCGGCGCCGTCCTCGGCCTCGGCGACGGTCAGCCCGGTCTCCTCGAGAAGGTGGCGCAGCACGAAACGGTTGATCGCGTTGTCGTCGACGATCAGGACCGCACCGGTCGCGGCGCCCGGCGCCACCGGCGCCTGCCCGGCCGCGGCATCGGCCGCGAAGGGCAGGCGCACGCGGAACCGGCTGCCGAGCCCCGGACGGCTGGTGGCGTCGATCTCGCCGCCAAGCGCCTGCACCAGCCGCCGCGTGATCCCGAGACCGAGCCCGGTGCCCCCGGTCTCGCGCCCGTAGGAGGTGTCGAGCCGCACGAAATCGTCGAACACGCGCTCGAGATCGGCCTTTGCGATGCCGATGCCGCTGTCGATCACGCGAAACTCGACCCTGCGGCCGACGCCGTCCGCGGTGCCGTCCAGGGCCTCGATCTCGACCGTGACCGCACCGTTGCGGGTGAACTTCACGGCGTTGCCGACCAGATTGAGCAGGATCTGGCGCAGCTGTCCGGGGCGGCCCAGCACCCGGCCGACCGGGTCGCCGATATTGACCATGGCCAGGCGCGTGCCCTCGGCCTCGGCCAGGCCGCGCTGATTGGCCACCACCTCGGCCACCAGCGCCTCGCAGTCGAATGCGGTGTCGGGGCTCGCCGCCGCGCCGGCCTCGGCCCGCGACAGGTCGAGCACGCCGTTCACGTGATGGAGCAGCACGTGGGCGGAGGTCGCGATGACATCGACCAGATCGCGCTGCCCGGGATCGAGCGGCGTCGCCGCCAGGATCTCGGTCGATCCGAGGAGACCGTTCAGCGGCGTGCGCATCTCGTGGCTCATCACCGTCAGGAAATCAGCCTTGGCCCGCTCGCCTTCGCGGGCACGGTCGAGCGCCGCGATCAGGTCGCGCTCGGCGCGGCGCCGCTCCGAGATGTCGCGCACGAAGGCGATCACGATCTCGCCGCCGCTGCTCTCGGCCGCCGCCACCGAGACCTCGGCGGGAAAGCGGCTGCGGTCGCGGCGCATCACTTCAACCTCCAGCCGCCCGCCGGCCCGGCTGCCGCTTCGCCCGGCGTCCAGCTCGGCGTCGATGCGCGCCAGATCGGCCACACGGCTCTCGGGCGGCAGCACCTCGTCCACCACCGGGCGGTGCAACAGATCGGCGCGGGCGAAACCGAACATCGCCTCGGCGGCCCGGTTCAGGTCGAGCACCCGGCCCTCGCGGTCGGCCACGACGATCGCATCGGCCGAGGTCGTGAAGATGGTCTCCAGCCGCGCGGCGGTCAGCCGGTTGTCCTCGGCCTCGCGGCGGCGCCGCGCGTTCAGCCGGACCAGCGCCGCCACGAGCAGGAGAAGGGCCGCGAACATCGCCGACAGCAGGAACGCCAGCCCGCGCAGCGTCGTCGCCACGCCCTGCCGCCGCAGGTCGGACTGTTCCGCGAAATAGGCGACGCCCGCCAGCGACATGGTCCGGGCACCGGGGTGGAGCCCCGCCAGGTCGGCGGCGAGGCCGGGGACCGCGGCCCGCAGCGCGGCCTCGGGCCCGTCCACCACCGGCAGCGCGCGGGCGAAGAAGGCATCGATGGAGGCGAGCGGGTCGGCAAACTCGGGCGACATCCGCAGATCAGCGAAATGGCGGCTGTCGTGCAGCGTGTCGATCCGCGAATAGAAGATGTCGAAGCGCTCGCGGACGCGGTCCAGATCCGGCGTCGGGGCGGCCAGCTGCAACTGCAGCTGCAGCAGTTCCACTTCGACCTGCGACAGGACCCATTGCACCGAGTCCGAATTGGCCTCGGCCAGCGTCGACAGGCGGTCATGCACCTCGACCGCCAGGGTCATGACCGCGGCGAGGCACAGCGCCAGGGCCACCGCGATCGCGGCCACGTTCAGGCGGCGGGCGAAGGTTCCGCCAGTGTCCCTGCGGATCATCGGATGGCTCCTGTCGGCCTGCGCAAGAATAGGGCGGTGCTGCCGGGCTTTCCAGCACCGGATGCCGGACGGTCGCCGGCGCAGCATTCGGCGGATGAAGTCCGGCCCCCAACCTGCTAACATAGGCATGGGCGTGCGCCGGACGGGCGAATTTCGCGCGCCCGTCGGGTTACCGGGTTGCCCTGGGGCGAGGGGCGCGCATTGTGATGAAGATCCTGCTTGCCGACGACCACGATCTCGTGCGCGAGACCATCGCCGCCTACCTCGTGGGCGAAGGCGTGGGGCGGGTTCTGGCGGCAGCGTCGCTGCCCGAGGCGCTGCGGCTCCTGCTGCGCGAGGGGCCCTGCGATCTGGTCGTGCTGGACTACAACATGCCGGGCATGAACGGCTTTCAGGGTCTGGCCGAGATCCTCCGCGCGCAGCCGGGCGTGCCGGTCGCGATCCTGTCGGGCACGGCCTCGCGCGATGTGGCCGAGGCTGCGCTGCGCGCAGGGGCGAAGGGCTTCCTGCCCAAGACGCTCGGCGCCAAGGCGCTGGTTGCGGCGATGCGGCTGATCGCGGGGGGCGAGACGTTTCTGCCGTTCGGCGTGGTGAAGGCCGAGACCGAGGACGGCCCGTTCCATCTGACGCGGCGCGAGGTGGAGGTGCTTCGCGGCATCTGCGAGGGCAAGTCGAACAAGGAGATCGCGCGCGACCACGACCTGCAGGAGGTCACGGTGAAGCTGCATGTGAGCACGCTGACGCGCAAGCTCGGCGCACGGAACCGGACCCACGCGGCGATGATCGCCCGCGACCACAACCTGGCCTGAGCGCGCGGCCGCCTTGCTGTGGCCGTTCAGACCGTGTGCAGGTACAGGTCGAAGTCCACGTCGGGCACGGTGCGGGCGACGCGGGCGTATTCGGCCGCCTTGATGGCGGTGAAGGTGCGGTGGAGGTCGGGGCCGAGCGCGTCCCGCAGGAAGGCCGAAGCCTTGGCGGCCGCGATCGCCGAGCGCCAGTCGACCGGGATCGGCGGTGCGTCCGGGGTCTCGGCATAGCCGTTGCCGGTGGTTTCCGGCCCCGGGTCGATCCGGTGCGCGAGCCCGTGGCGGACGCCGGCGAGCACGGTCGCCGCCACCAGATAGGGATTGGCGTCCACCCCGGCCGGGCGGTGCTCGATCCGCCGCGCGGCCGGGTCGCCCGCCGGGATGCGCAGCGCCACCGACCGGTTGTTGGCCCCCCAGCTGGGCGAGACCGGCGCATAGCTCTGCGCGGCGAAGCGACGCCAGGAATTGGCATGCGGCGCGAACACCAGCATCGATTCGCCCATGGTCGCGCGGAGCCCGCCGATGGCATGGCGCAGGCGGTCGTTCCACCGCCCCTCCTCTGCCTCGACGAACACGTTGCGCCCGGCGCCGTCCCGCAGCGAGACGTGGAAATGCATGCCCGAGCCGGCCACGTCCTCCCTCGGCTTGGCCATGAAGCAGGCGGTGACGCCGTGCCGGCGGGCATGCATCCGGACCAGCCGCTTCAGCCGCAAGAGGTCGTCGGCCGCCTGCATCACGTCGGTGCGGTAATGCAGCGTCATCTCGTACTGGCCGGGCGCGAATTCCGAGATCAGCGTCTCGGGCGTGATGCCGGCGGCGCGCGCCCCGGCATAGACGTCGTCGAACAGCGGCAGCATGCCGTGCAGGCGATCGACCGAATAGACGTCGGTCTTGTGGCTGGTCCGCCCGTCCACGATGTCGCGCGCCGGGACCACGCGCCCGGCGGCATCGCGCGCGGGCTCGAGCAGGAAGAACTCGAGCTCGAAGGCGCCGGCGGCCTGCAACCCTTCGGCGGCCAGCGCCTGCACCTGCCGGCCGAGGGCGTGCCGCGGGTCCGAGGTCATCGGGCGGCCGTCGAGTTCGTAGACGCTCATCAGCAGTTCGCCGCGCGGTGGCGACGTGCCGACCAGCGGCACCAGCGTGCCCGGGATCGGCCAGGCCCGGCGGTCGCCGTCGCCCCGATCCCAGATCAGGCCGGTCTCGTGCACATCCTCGCCGCAGATGTCGAGGCCGAGGATCGACACCGGCAAGTGGCGCCCGGCGCGGTACATCGCCAGAAGCTCGTGGCGCCGGATGATCTTGCCGCGGCCGATGCCGTTGCTGTCGTGCAAGACGATGTCGAAGGCCTCGATCTGCGGATGGCCGGCGAGGAAGGCCTCGGCTTCCGCAACGCTGGCGGCGGATGGGCTCGGACGTTCGGTCGGCATGGCGTTCAGGAAAACAGGTCGGCCAGGATCTTGTCGAAGGCGGCGATCAGGCGGTCGATCTGGCGTCGCCGGGTCACCGGGCTGACCAGCATCATGTTGTGGAACGGCGCGATCAGGCAGCCCCGGTTGAGCAGAGCGACATGGATCGCGGCCTCGGCCTCGGGACAATGCGCGGCCGCCGCCTCGGCGCCGTCGCGCAAGGGACCCGGCGCGCAGATGAACTCCACCCGCGCTCCGACCCGCGCGACATGCCAGGGCGCGCGATGGCGGGCGATGGCCTCGGCCAGCCCCGCTTCGAGCCGGACCGCCCCCTTCTCCATCCGCGCATAGGCCGCGGCCGTCATCACCTCGGACAGGCAGGCGCGCAGGCAGGCGAACTGCATCGGATTGCCCGAGAGCGTCGTGCCCATGCCCGAATGGCCCGGGGCGCGGGCGGCATCAGCGGCGGCATAGGCGCGGGCCAGCGCCTCGGTCATGCCCCAGACCGCCGCCGGCATCCCGCCCGCCACGCATTTGCCGAGCACGAACATGTCCGGCGCCAGCCCGTGCATGCCGGTGTAGCCGCCGGGCCCGGCAGAGATCGTGTGCGTCTCGTCATAGATCAGGATCACGCCGTGACGGCTCGCCAGCGCGCGCAGCGCCTCGTGGAAGCCGGGGCGCGGCAGCACCATCGAGGAATTGGTCATCACCGGCTCGGTCAGGATCGCCGCGATCTCGCCGGTCAGAAGAACCGCCTCGACACTGGCGATGTCGTTGAACACGGCCGCCGTGGCGACCTGCGACAGGTCGGCCGCCTGGCCCATGAGCCCGGGCCGGTTGACGGTGCGCCCCCCGGCGTCGCGGGTGACGAAGATGTCGTCCACCGTGCCGTGATAGCAGCCGTCGAACACCAGCACCTTGGGCCGGCCGGTGACCGCGCGGGCGACCCGCAAGGCGAACCGGTTGGCATCGGTCGCCGTGGTTGCGATCTGCCAGCGGAACGGACCGAAGGCGGCGCACAGGAGCCGGCCGACCTCCAACGCGTCCTCGGTCGGCAGCATGTAGGTCAGGCCGCGGCGCGCCTGCCGGCGGATCGCCCGGGCCACCGGCGCGGGCGAATGGCCGAACATCGAGCCGGTGTCGCCGAGGCAGAAGTCGTCGATCCCGAATCCGTCGACGTCGATCAGCCGCGCGCCCTCGGCCGTCGCGACGACCAGCGGATGTGGCATCGGCCAGTCGCGCATCCAGTGCATTGGCACCTCGCCGAGGTAGTGCCCTGCACCGGCCGCCAGCGTGCCGCGCGTCTTGGGACGGCTGCGCGCGTAGCGAGCGACCTCGCGCCGCGCGAGCGCCTCCAGTCGGTCGCGGCGAATGCCGGCGATGGTGTCGGTGCGGTCGAGCAAGGCAGGCCCCGGAACGGTTCACCGGCTTATGGCGCATGATTTGATCAAATGCAAACGGCGCCGCCGAGAGCGTCGGCAAAAGCCTTCGCAAGGCTTTTGCCAAATTCCTTGCAAGGAATTTGGCGCAGCCGATCAGGGCGCGCGGATCTCCATCAGGTTCGGGCCGGCCGGACGGGCGGCCAGCTCCACCGCGAGCGCCGCGGGATCGGCTGCGATGGTCGTGAAGGGCAGGTCGCAGGCAGCGGCGAAGGGCTCCAACCGGAGCGGCGAGGGCGTGCAGCCGATCACCTCCGCCCCGGCCGCCTGCATCGCTTCGGCGATCTCGCGGAAGCCGCCGTTGTTCCAGACGAGGAAAGTGATGGCCAGCCCTTCGTCGACGGCCGTGCGCAGCTCGCCCGGGCTGAATTGCAGCCCGCCGTCGCCGATCAGGCAGATCACCGGCGTCCCCGGCGCGGCCAGCGCGGCGCCGACCGCCGCACCGGGCGCGAAGCCGAGCGCGCCGTAGCCGGTGGCGGCGTTGAACCAGCCGCCGGGCCGGTCGTGATCGTAGTAGAGGTTCCCGGCATAGACCGGCTGGGTGCTGTCGCCGACGATGAGGGCACCGGGGATCGCGTCGCGCAGGATTTCGAGCATCTGCAGTTGCAGCGGCATCTGCGGGTTGAGCACCGCCAGTTCCAACCGCCCTTCCGCGCGCGCCGCCGCCGCGCGCACGCTGCCGGCACCGGGCGGGGCGGCGGGCGCCGGGCCGAGGCCCGACAGCAGCGCCTCGACCGTCAGCCCGGCATCGGCGGCAATCGCCAGGGCGGCGGGCGTGCTCGCGAGCTGCGTTTCACTCACATCGACCCGGATCATCGCGCCCAGTTCCGGCACGGCGCCGTGGTGATACATGTCATAGTCGGTCGGCGCGATTTCCGTGCCGAGCGCCAGCACCAGATCGGCCCCGGTCAGCAGCGACCGCGTCGCCATAAGGCTGATCGAGCCCGGCACGACCAGCGGATGGGCATGCATGACGCCGCGGGCGTTCACCGTCGGGATCACCGGGGCGTCAAGCCGCTCGGCCAGCCGCTGCAGCGCCGCCCCGCCGCGCCGGGCACCGCCGCCGGCGATGATCACCAGACGCTTGGCCGCCGCCAGCCGCGCGACGGCCTGTGCGACCAGCGCCGCGTCCGGGGCCGGCGGGGGCGGCAGCGCCGCCGGTGCCGGCTGCGGCGGGCAGGGCATCGGCAGCACGTCGGTCGGCACTTCCAGATAGACCGGTCCGGGTCGGCCGGAGGCGAGCGTCGCAAAGGCCCAGTCGAGCGCGGAACCGAGCGCCGCCGGATCGGTGATCCGGCGCGTCGGGCACAGCGCGCGCACGAGCGCCGCCTGGTCCGGCAGTTCATGCAGGAGGCCGAGATTGCGCCCCTGATCGGCGACCGGATTGACGCTTCCGACGACGAGCATCGGCACCGAATCCGCCCGGGCCTGGGCCATCGCGGTCAGCGTATTGGTCAGCCCCGGCCCGGTGATGACAAAGGCCACGCCCGGCTTGCCCGAGACCCGGGCATAGCCGTCGGCCATGAAGCCCGCGCCCTGTTCGTGGCGGGCGGTGACATGGCGGATGCGGCTGCCGGACAGGCCGCGGTAAAGCTCGATCGTATGCACGCCGGGGATGCCGAAAACCACCTCCACCCCCCGCGCCGCGAGGCCCGCGACCAGCGCCTGCCCGACCGTCGTCATGCCTGCACCCCTTGCAGCGCCGCGGCATGAGCGGCGATCCGGCCGCAGGCGGTCTCGATCCGCGCATCGGGCTGCGACAGCCCGACCCGCAGCCAGCCGGCGAGCGCCGTGCCGAAGCTCTCGCCCGGCATCACCGCGACGCCCTCGCGTTCGAGCAGGCCCTCGGCGAAGGCGAGGCCAGAGAGGCCGGTCGCACGCACATCGATCAGCGCGAACATCCCGGCCTCGGGGCGATGCACCTGAAGGCCCGCCACGCCGTCGAGCCGGGCATGGATCAGCCCCGCACGCCGCTCGAACCGCTCCGCCATGCCGGCGGCGACGGGCGACGGGGCGGCGACGGCGGCGGCCAGCATGTCGGCGATGAACGGGACGCTCGAGAACAGCATCGCTTCGAACAGCGGCACCAGCCGGCGGCAGAACTCGGCCGGGCCGAGGCACCAGCCGGCGCGGAAGCCCGGGGCGGCGTGGGATTTCGAGATCGACGAGACGGCGACCGCACGCTCGGCGAGCCGCGGATCGGCCAGGGGCGAGTCGAGCCGCCGCCCGCCGAAGATCAGCTCCTCATAGACCTCGTCGCAGACCAGCCAGAGGTCGTGGCGGAGCGCAAGCTCGGCCAGCGCCGCGACTTCGGCCGGGCGCAGCACCGCGCCGGTCGGATTGTGCGGCGAGTTCAGGAGAAGGACGCGGCTGCGCGGGCTGAGGCGGGCGGCGACATCCGCCGCCTGCATCCGAAACCCGGCCGCGGGATCGAGCGGCACGCGCACGAGCGTGGCGCCGGCGGCGGCGACGAGGCCCTCGTAGGTGGCATACATCGGGTCGCCGACCAGCACCTCGTCGCCGGCCTCGGCCATCGCCGTCAGGACGGCATAAAGGGCCGTCTGGGTGCCCGGGAAGTTCACGAACTGGTCCGGCGCGACCGGCCGCCCGAGCCGCTGGCTGTAGCGCGCGGCCAGCGCGGCGAGCAGCGCCGGCTCGCCGCGGCCGTCGGAATAGCCGGTGCGGCCGGCGGCCATTGCGCGCGCGGCGATCGCGATCAGGTCGGGCGGGGTCGGCACGTCGGGCTCGCCGATCGTCAGCTCGATGACCTCGCGTCCGGCGGCGGCCATGGCGCGGGCGCGGGCATGCAGGGCCCATTTGGCGCTGCCGAGGTCGGCAAGGCGATCGGTCACGGCGGCGTATCTCATGTCGGGCTGCCTTTCGATTCGCCTGATGTCGGGGGCACCGCCGCAGGCGGGGCATGGGTCGCCAGATCGACGCCGATGATCGCGCCGACCGAGGCGAGGCCGATCTCCGGCAAATGCCCGGGCGCAAAGCTTTCGGGGAGCGCCGAGCCCTCCAGCCAGAGCCCGTCGATCACCGCGTTGCAGGCGATCGCCTGCGCCCTGAGCCGGGTGGGGTCGTTGGTGCGGGCCAGCGCCGCAATCAGGCCTTCGAGCCGGTTGCGATAGCCGAGATAGGCGGCCTCGTGCACGTCGCGCATCTCGGGGTCGTCGTGGATCAGGTGGATGAATCCGGCCCAGAGCGTCATCGAGGCGCGGTCCACCACCGGCGGGCTGAGCGAGGCCACGACGAAGGCCGCGAGCCGTTCCTCGGCGCCCTGTGTGCCGTCGTCCGGCAGCGCCGCGTTCTGCAGCGTGATCCGGTCCATCAGCGCGCGGAAAGCGGCGCGGTTCAGCTCGTTCTTGTTGGCGAAGTAATGGCGGATCAGCCCCGGCGTGACATTCGCCCGGTCGGCGATGGCGCGCACCGTGGCCGCCTGCACCCCGGCCTCGCCGACGATGTCGAGCGCCGCGGCGATCAGCGATTCGCGCCGCCGCCCCTCGCCCTCGCGCCGGAATTTCCGCCGTTTGCCCACCATCCCCGCGGCCCTGCAATTATACGCTTGCATAATTGCAGCCGGCTCCGATAATTTCAATCTCCGATCGAGAAGGATCCCACCGCCCAAGATGGCCGCAGCCCGCTCCGCCCGCATCGAGGCCCCCGAGGCGATCCGGATCGACGGGTTGCGCAAGTCGTTCGGGACGCTCGAAGTGCTGAAGGGCGTGTCGCTGCGGGCCTGCGAGGGCGACGTAGTGGCGGTCATCGGCGGCTCGGGGTCGGGCAAGTCGACCATGCTGCGCTGCATCAACTTTCTCGAGACGCCGACCTCGGGGCGGATCGTGATCGCCGGCGAAGAGATCGTGATGCGCCCCGACGGCACGCCCGCCAGCCGCCGCCAGATCGAGCAGGCGCGGCGCTCGCTCGGCATGGTGTTCCAGAACTTCAACCTCTGGACCCACAAGACGATCCTCGAGAACCTGATCGAGGTGCCGGTGCATGTGCTCGGCACGCCGCGGGCCGAGGCGGTGGCCCGCGCCGAGAAGTTGCTCGCCCGCGTCGGCCTCGCCGCCAAGGCCGATGCCTATCCGGCCTTCCTGTCGGGCGGGCAGCAGCAGCGCGCCGCGATCGCCCGGGCGCTGGCGATACAGCCGAAGGCGATGCTGTTCGACGAGCCGACAAGCGCGCTCGACCCCGAACTGGTGGGCGAGGTCTTGGGCGTGATCCGCGATCTGGCGGCCGAGGGCCGGACCATGATCCTCGTGACTCACGAGATGAAGTTCGCCCGCGAGGTGGCGAGCCACGTCATCTACCTGCACAACGGGCAGATCGAGGAGCAGGGTCCGCCCGACGCGCTGTTCGGCGCGCCGCAGTCGGACCGGCTGAAGAAGTTCCTGAAAACCGTGGCCTGAGCCCGGATCAACGCGAAAGGGGAGATCATGAGACTGACATTGCTGGCCGCCGCCGCGAGCCTCGTTCTGGCGGGCGCCGCCGCCGCGCAGGAGGTCAAGGTCGGCATCGCTGCCGAGCCCTATCCGCCGTTCTCGTCGCCGGATGCCTCGGGCAACTGGACCGGCTGGGAGATCGAGATCATCGGCGCCGTCTGCGCCGCCGCGCAGCTCGACTGCGTCATCACGCCGGTCGCCTGGGACGGCATCATCCCGGCGCTGACCTCGGGCCAGATCGACATGATCATGAATTCGATGTCGATCACCGAGGACCGCAAGCAGACGATCGACTTCTCGGACAAGTACTACAAGACGCCGGCGCTGGTCGCGACCGCCAAGGGTCTCGGGATCACGCCCGATGCGGCGGGGATGTCCGGCCGGATCCTGGGCGTGCAAAGCGCCACCACGCATGCCGACTATGCGGCGAAGCACTTCGCCGACGCGGCCGCCGAGATCAAGCTCTACCAGACCCAGGACGAGGCCTTCCAGGACCTGGCCGCGGGCCGGATCGACGCCACCCAGGCCGACAGCATCGCCATTGATGCCTTCCTCGCCAGCGAGACCGGGCAGGCCTGCTGCGAGGCGGTCGGCGCGGTGGCGGACGACCCGGAGATTCTGGGCGCCGGCGTGGGGGTCGGCCTGCGCAAGGGCGACGCCGAGCTCCTGGCCAAGATCAACGCCGCGATCGCCCAGGTGCTGGCCGACGGCACCTACGAGAAGATCTCGGCGCCCTATTTCGCCTCGCCGATCTACGGGAACTGAGGCTTGCAGGCGCTGATCGACGCGCTGGGCCTCGGTCCCACGCTCGAACTTCTGGCGCTCAGCCCCCCCGGTTGGGGGGGCAACCTGCTGCGCGGCCTCGTCAACTCGATCCAGATCGCGCTTGGCGCCTTCGGTCTCGGCCTGGTGATCGGGACGCTCGGCGCCTATGGCAAGCTTTACGGCGGGCCGGTTCTGCGCGACCTTCTCGCGATCTACACCACCGTCGTCCGGGCGGTGCCGGAACTGATCCTGATCCTGATCCTCTACTACGCCGCCACCGACGCGCTGAACAAGGCGCTGATCGGCGCCGGGTTCGAGCGGGTGCAGATCTCGGGTTTCGCGGCCGGGATTGCCGTTCTCGGCATCGTGCAGGGCGCCTATGCGACCGAGGTCTTGCGCGGTGCGATCTTGGCGGTGCCGTCCGGACAGATCGAGGCGGCGCGGGCGATGGGGATGCCGCCGCTGCTGCTGGCGCGTCGGATCACGCTGCCGGCGATGCTGGCCTTCGCGCTGCCGGGCCTCGCGAACCTCTGGCTGATCGCGACCAAGGACACGGCGCTGCTCGCGGTGGTGGGCTTCGGCGAACTGACGCTGGAGACCCGGCAGGCCGCGGGGGCGACCAAGCACTACTTCACCTTCTTCATCGCCGCCGGCATCCTCTATCTGGCGCTGACATTGCTTTCGACCCGGGTCTTCGGCTGGATCGAGCGATGGGCGCGCCGCGGCGAGCCGCGGATCGGCGGGGCCGGGCGATGACGGGCTGGCTTCAGCCCCACCGGATCGTGCTGGCGGGGCTCGGCCTTGCGCTGGCGGTCTGGTGCGCGCTGACGCTGCGCTGGGGCTGGCTGCCGGAATACACGCCGCTCCTGCTCGAGGGGCTGTGGCGCACCATCTGGCTTCTGGTCGTCACGGTCGTCCTCGGCATGGCGCTGGCTATCCCGCTCGGCCTCGCGCAGGCGGCGGGCCCCTGGTACCTGGCGCAGCCGGCGCTCTGGTTCTGCACCATCATCCGCGGCACGCCGCTCTTGCTGCAGCTCTGGCTCCTCTACTACGGGCTCGGCTCGCTGTTCCCGCAATACCCTTGGATCCGGCAGAGCGAGCTCTGGCCGATCCTGCGGCAGGCCTGGCCCTATGCGGTGCTGGCGCTGACGCTGTCCTTCGCGGGCTACGAGGGCGAGATCATGCGCGGCGCCTTCAAGGGCGTGCCGCGCGGGCAGCTGGAGGCGGCCAAGGCGATGGGCATGCCGCGGTGGACCATGCTGCGGCGGATCTGGCTACCGCAGGCGATCAGCCGCGCCTTGCCCACGCTCGGGGGCGAGACGGTGCTGCAGCTCAAGGCGACGCCGCTCGTCGCCACGATCACGGTGGTTGACATCTATGCCGTCTCCAACCGGGTGCGGCAGGACACCTTCATCGTCTACGAGCCGCTGTTGCTGCTCGCCGTGATCTACATGGCGATCACCGGCATCATCGTGCTGGCGTTCCGGCACCTCGAACAGCGGGTGCCGACCAGGCGGGCGTGACCCTGCCGTCTTGCACCGATCGCGCGATGCACACCGGCAAGGCCCGACCCCCCGGGCCGGGCGGCCGGGATCGGACGGGCGTCAGCCGGCGTAGGCCGTCAGCTTGGCGAGAATGCCGTCGAGCGCCGGCTTCACGATCGGCGCGGCGGCGCTATTCGCAAGCAGGCCGTCGATGGTCGTCCGGAGGGCCGGCAGCGCCCCGTTGATCAGCGCCGCGAGCGCGGTCTTGCCCTCGCCGCTCAGCGCCCCGACCGCGCTTTCCAGCCCGCCGAGCGCGGTGTCGGCCTCGGTCAGCGCCCCGACCGCGGCGGTCGCGGTCGCGCCGTCCGTCACCCCCGCCAGCGTTTCGGTCAGCCCGGTCAGGATGCCCTGCACCCGCTCGCCGATGTTGACCCCGTCAACCACCAGCGCATCGGCCGCGGCCGTCGCGGCGGGCGGGGCGGCGGTCTCGGTGGTGACGGGCGCGCTGCCGCCGCCGAAGAACAGGCTGGCGAGCCAGACGAGGAGCAGCAGGGCGACCGCACCGATCGCCCATTTCATCCAGGGCGCCATGCCGGCCATGCCGGGAACCTCGGGCACGACCTTGCGCGCCTGGGTGACCGCCGCCGTCGCCGCCGGCAGGATCCCGGCGGCGCCGAGCTGGCGGCTCAGGTCGGCCGGGATGGCCGCGTTGATCTGCGCCTTCTGCGCCTCCAGAAGCTTCAGCACGCCGGCGGTGTCGAGACCCTGATCGACCGCGGTGGCCTTCAGACTGCCGAGCGCCGTCGAGCCGACCAGCCCCATCAGCGGCGCCGCCGCCTTCTCGTCGACACCGCCAAAGCTCGCGAGCGCCTTGGTCATGCCGCTCGCCGTGCCGACGCCGAACAGCGAGCCGAGCATGTCCGACCCGCTGTGCGCTGCCGCCGTGACCTGCGCGGGTTCGCCGCCGCCGCCGGCGCGGCCAAGATCGTCGAGCGGATTCCCGCCGAGACCGTTCAGCGCGGCGCCGATCGCATCCGCCCCGCCCGCGGTCGCGCCGCGCTTCAGAAGCGACGCCAGCACCACCGGCACCCCCGCCATCATCACCTTGCGCACCGCGGCCTCGGGCACGCCGAATGCGCTGGCGATTCGTGACGCCACCAGCGGGGTCACCGATCCGGTCACCATCTGCATGATATCCATCGCTTATCTCTCCCAAAAAACGCGGGTAGCTGGCCCCGGGGCGGGTGGTCGAACCAATGCCCGAGGAATAAGCGCGGATTGTTATGGTATTGCAACGCTGGGTGGGGCGCGCGCAGGTCAGGCGGCCCGGCACGATGATCCGCGGCGCCGGGTCGCTGTCGAAACCGAAACCGCCCTCGAAAACCGGGGCCGTTCGGGGCTGTGCTGCCGACGCAGGATCAGTCGTGGTCGCGGTCGTCGTCACGATCGTCGTCGCGGTGCTTCCGATCCCTCCGGTCCCGGTGATCGCCATCGTCATCGTCGTCGTCCGACCAGTGCTTGCCCCGGGACCGGTGGCTGCAGCCGTTGTCGCCGCGCTACGTGCCGCCCGTGTTCTTGACCGTGAAGGCCACGTCCTGCACCTCGGCACGGTCGGCCCCGAGCAGGGTCAGGACCGCCGCGCCGGGGCCGGGCGTGCGGTCATCGGCGCGTGCGGCGACGGGCGCGGGGGTGGTGGCGGCCGGCACGGTAGCAGTCGGCAGATGTTTCAGCGTCTTCTTGGGGGACCTCCTTGATGCGGCGGCGGGATGCCGGCTCACGCAGGTCCCGATAACGCATGCGCCGTCACCCTATGCCCTGCCGATCCAGCCGACCCGCCGTCCGAGGCCGACCGTGGCCGCGGGACATCCGGAGACGGGCCGCGCCGGCGACCGCACGACCGACTTTTTGCCCTCCGCTGCCCCGCAGGCCGGGCGGCGGCACGCAGGGGCCCCCTTGCGGTGCCGCGGCGGTCGCGCCCGTGGAGCCTGCGGTCGTGCCGCTGGACCGACGCTCGGCCCGTCTTCGGCCCGCACCCCGGCGCCCGGCATCCGTCCCGCCGCGGCCCGCCGCCGCGCTCCGGGTTGACGGCGCGGGTGGTTGGGCGTAACGACACGCTTCGTGGCGCTTTGTTACCGGATTGCGGGCCACGTTAAACAAGCCGCTAAAGAGGTCAGGGTCGCTCGCGCCCCCGATGCCTCTGTGGCCGGGGGCGTTTTGCTGCGCGGAGGGGATGCGCATGACGAGGGACTGGAACCGCCGCACGCGACTGGTGCACGAGGGCAGCCGCCGCAGCCAGTATGGCGAGATGGCCGAGGCGATCTTCCTGACGCAGGGCTTCGTCTATCCGACCGCCGAGGCGGCCGAGGCGCGCTTCCAGCAGGCCGGGCCGGACGAGTTCATCTATGCCCGCTACGGCAACCCCACGGTCCGGATGTTCGAGGAACGCATCGCCGCGATCGAAGGCACCGGGGATGCCTTCGCCACCGCCAGCGGCATGGCGGCGGTGTCGGGCGTGCTGATGGCGATGCTTAAGACAGGCGACCGCGTGGTGTCCTCGCGCGCGCTGTTCGGCTCCTGCCTCTACGTGCTCGAAGAGGTGCTGCGGCGCTACGGCGTCGAGGTGGTGTTCGTCGACGGCACCGACCTCGATCAGTGGCGCGCGGCGGTGACCCCGGGCACGAAGGCGGTGTTCTTCGAGACGATCTCGAATCCGACGCTCGAGGTGATCGACATCCGCGCCGTCGCCGAGATCGCGCATGCCGCCGGGGCGCTCGTGGTGGCCGACAACGTCTTTGCGACGCCAGTCTTCTCGCGCGCGGTGGAGCAGGGGGCCGATATCGTGGTCTACTCCACCACCAAGCACATCGACGGCCAGGGCCGCGCGCTCGGCGGCGTGATCTGCGGCACAGCCGCCTTCATCCGCAAGGTGGTCGAACCCTACATGAAGCATACGGGCGGCGCGATGAGCCCGTTCAACGCCTGGGTGATGCTGAACGGCATGGTCACGCTCGACCTGCGCTGCCGGGCGATGGCCGAGGGGGCCGCGGCGATCGCGGCGGCGCTCGACGGCGATGCGCGGCTCACCCGGGTGATCTATCCCGGTCTGCCGAGCCATCCGCAGGCCGCGCTCGCGGCCGAACAGATGGGTTCGGGCGGAACGCTGCTCGCCTTCGAACTCGCAGGCGGCAAGGCAGCGGCCTTCCGTT
>Ga0224723_1001232_pt1 | contig 15846 bp, 17 predicted proteins | sample Balambano_FR2_Me_FD_161647 | JGI IMG/M metagenome (GOLD analysis project Ga0224723, IMG submission 161647) | Freshwater sediment microbial communities from Lake Towuti, South Sulawesi, Indonesia - Balambano_FR2_MetaG | ecosystem: Environmental > Aquatic > Freshwater > Lake > Sediment | place...
GCGGGCGTCGTCATAGCGGCCAAGGTCGCGCAGCGCCTGCGACCGCAAGAGGAGCGCACCGAGATCGCCCGGATCGCGCGCGAGCAGCGCCGCGGCGAAATCGGCAGCCCGGCCGGCGTCGCCCGCCCCGAGCGCCAGATAGCCGGCGTCGCGCAACTGATCTGGCGACAGCGCCTGCTGCGCCTCCACCCCCGCCGCCGCGGCCATCAGCGCCGCCGTCAGCGCAGCGCGGCGCATCGACAGGCTCAGGGCTGGCGGGCGAGGATGAAGCCGCCGGTCTCGCGCACCGTCACGCCGCTGTAGCGCGGATCGTCCGCCGTCACCACCACCACGCCCACGATCTCGGACGCGTTTTGGCCGCCGATGATGCCGTAGTACTTGCCGGTCTCGAAAGTCTCGAGACCGCCGGTCGCCCGCTCGGTCGAACTGGTCAGGTCGCCGACCAGTTCGCCGTTCACGTCCAGCACGCCCGGGCCGACCGTGAACACGAGCGTCGGCAGTGCCGCCTGCGGCACCCCGGTCTTGGTGCCGAGCGCCGCCAGGACGTCGCCGGTGATGTCGTTGCCGTCGAGGTCGTAGATCGCCCGGTCATAGACATAGCCGCGCACCCCCGCGCCGCTGTTGAAATCGTCGAAGTCGATCGCGACATCCATCCGACCCGCCGCGTATTCGAGGCCGCCGCGCCCCTTGAAGTCGCGCAAGGCGGCGTAATCGCCGCTGTAGGCGGCCTGGCCGCCGGTCGGCAGCACCACCCCGCCGCGGCGCTGGTAGATGAAGCCGCCGAAGCCGTACTGCACATAGGCGCCGGTCCGCACCACCGCGAATTCGGTCTGGCCGCTCGGCGACACGCCGAACAGCATCCTGTGCTCCATCTGCGGGATCGGCGTGGCGCTGGTCGGCCCGGTGAACAGGGCCGCGCTTTCATAGACCGCGAAGGGCCCGAGCTGTGCCACCGCCGTGCCCCGGCGATAGCGGTTGTCGCCGTCGAAGGCGAGGTTGTCGACCAGGAAGCTGTCGCTAGCCGCGTCATAGGTGACGCCGGTCACATAGCCGCCGCCGTCGCCGTCCTGCGCCTCGTAACGCACGATCTCGCGGCTGCGCGAGGGCGTGTTGGTGCCGGGCGGCAGGCCGTCGCGCGAGATGCCGCCGTCGGTGCCCGGGGCCGGGGCGGGCACCGGCACCTCTTCCTCCACCTCTTCGGGCACGTTGTTGAGCGGATTGCCGTCGCATCCGGCCATGAGGGCGGTCAGCGCCAGCAGGGCGGGAATACGGAGTGTCATCGGGCGCGTCCCTCAACCTTTGGTTTAGTCCTGAGGCTGCATATTCCCCTCAAGGCTGTCAATCGGCGCGGGGCCGCCGGCAGTCAAGGGACCCGAAACTGTCACCATTCTGCCGATTCACTTGCCCGACCTTGCCCATCTCTCGTATGGTCAGGACGAGCCCGACCCATATCTGGTGATGCTGCAGAGGTCCCGATGCCCCTTACCCCGGAACAAGAGGCCGAGATCGCGGCCGCCCGCGCCACCCCGCGCCCGACGCTCCGCGCGGTGTCGGAAGGGATGGAGGCGCATCTCTACCGTGCCCATCCGGTGCTCGACCACGGGTTCATCCGCGTGATCGACTACATGGGCGACGATGCCGCGATCGTGCAGGCGGCGCGGGTCAGCTATGGCGCGGGCACCCGGCAGGTCAGCAATGACGAGGGGCTGATCCGCTACCTGATGCGGCACTGGCACTCGACGCCCTTCGAGATGTGCGAGATCAAGCTGCACGTGAAGCTGCCGGTGTTCGTCGCCCGGCAGTGGATCCGCCACCGCACCGCCAACGTGAACGAGTATTCCGCCCGCTACTCGATCCTCGACCGCGAGTTCTACATCCCCGCGCCAGAGCAGTTGGCGGCGCAGAGCACCGTCAACAACCAGGGCCGCGGCGCGGTGCTGGAGGGGGCAGAGGCCGCGCGGGTCCTGGAGTTGCTGAAGGCCGACGCCCACCGTGCCTATGACCATTACGAGGCGATGTTGAGCCAGGAGGGGCAGCAGGGCCTCGCCCGCGAACTGGCGCGGATGAACCTGCCAGCCAATGTCTACACCCAGTGGTACTGGAAGGTCGATCTCCACAATCTTTTTCATTTCCTACACTTGCGGGCGGATTCTCACGCTCAGTTTGAAATCCGCGCCTATGCCGAGGCGATCGCGGCCTGCGTGAAGGACTGGGTGCCGCTGGCCTGGGCGGCCTTTGCGGACTACCGGCTGGGCGGCGTGGCGCTGTCGGCGAAGGCCGCCGGCTGCCTGCGGCGGATGCTCCGGGGCGAGGTGCTGACCGAGGAGTCGAGCGGCTTAAGCAAGGGCGAGTGGCGCGAATTCGCGGGAACATGGCTGGACGGCTGAGCGCGCCGGGTGGCGCCGGACGAGGTGAGCTGTCCGCCGAGGGTGGTCGCGTTCCCGGGCGCCCGGTCGCGGCGCTGCCGGCGGCGTTTGACGGGCGGCGGCGGCGGCCGACCGCAACGTCACACCACCCGTTCCACCATCATCTTCTTGATCTCGGCGATCGCCTTGGCCGGGTTCAGGCCCTTGGGGCAGGTCTTGGCGCAGTTCATGATGGTGTGGCAGCGGTAGAGCTTGAACGGGTCTTCCAGCATGTCCAGCCGCTCGCCCGTCGCCTCGTCGCGGCTGTCGATGATCCAGCGATAGGCGTGCAGGAGCGCCGCCGGCCCGAGGTAGCGGTCGCCGTTCCACCAGTAGCTCGGGCAGGCGGTGGAACAGGAGGCGCACATCACGCATTCGTAAAGCCCGTCGAGCTTTTCCCGGTCCTCGATCGACTGGCGCCATTCGGTCGCGGGGCGGTTGGTGCGGGTCTCGAGCCAGGGCATGATGCTGGCGTGCTGGGCATAGAAATGCGTGAGATCCGGGATCAGGTCCTTGATGACGGGCATGTGCGGCAGCGGGTAGACCTTCACGTCGCCCTTGATCTGGTCGAGCCCGTAGATGCAGGCGAGCGTGTTGATCCCGTCGATGTTCATCGCGCAGGATCCGCAGATGCCCTCGCGGCAGGACCGCCGGAAGGTCAGCGTCGGGTCGATCTCGGACTTGATCTTGATGAGCGCGTCGAGGACCATCGGTCCGCAGCGGTCGGTGTCGATGAAATAGCTGTCCACCCGCGGGTTCTGCCCGTCGTCGGGGTTCCAGCGGTAGACCTGCACCTTGCGGATGTTCTTGCCCTCGGGCCTCGGCCAGGTCTTGCCGGTGCGGATGGTGGAGTTCTTGGGAAGCCGGAACTGGACCATGGATCATCCTCTCCAATCGGGGCGCGAGGTCAGCGGCTGGCGCGGCAGCTGGCCGGATTTCTGGATCACGCAGGTGTCGTAGACGGCGGACGGGTCGCGGCCGGCCAGAAAGTCGGAACCGATCGAGATCCCGAGATTGCCGGTGTAGACGCCATCGGTGCCGACGCCGACGGAATAGCCCGCCAGCGGGTTCACCGCCTGACGCGCGCGCAGGAAGCACTGCCGCTCGGCCTGTTCGACCGAGATCGGGCCACAGGCGGTGACAAGGGGCCAAGCCAGCACCAGCATCGCCGCCCTCATGCCGGCAGCGGCGGCAGGCCGCCCTGGGCGAAACAGGCCTGCGCCTGCGGCGTGGCGGCGATGGTCTTGACGCGGCGCACCGTGTCGGTGCCCGCCCGCGTACCGATGTCGCGCAACAGAAGATTGATCTGGTCGGGCGTCGCGGCTTCGGTGATGCAGGCGGTGGCGGCTTGCGCCTGCGGCGCGGGCATGTACTGCCCGACCACCGGCTGCACCACCGTCCCGGCGGAGCGCCGGGTCAGGTCGTCGGCCACCTCCTGCGGCGAGCAGGCGGCGAGGAGCAGCAGGACCGGCACGGCATGGCGCTGCATGGCTCAGGCCCCCTGCCCGCCCGCGGCGGCGAGGCAATCCGCCACGCCGTCGCGCTGGCGCACCTCGGCCACCTTGGTGCGGTAGGCATCGGTAACGAACCGGCTGTCGGAGGTTCCAAGTTCGATGACCTCGGCATAGGACATCGCCGCGATGATGCATTCCGCGCCGCGGTCCTGGTCGATGCCCGGGCTGGTTTCTGCCAGAACCTGACCGATCAGCGGCTTGCTGGCCTGGCGCGAGCCGTCATAGACGATGACCGCGCCGGCGCCGCAGCCGGACAGCAGCGACAGGCCGAGCGCCGCCGCGATCAGGTGGGCGCTCGCCATCAGTAGACGCGCGCCTTGGGCGCGATCTTGCGCAGGTCGATGCCGCCATCCTCGGGCATCGTCAGGGGCTGGAGGTGCACGGGCCTTGTGCCGAGGCGGACCTTGCCGCCGTCCACCCAGGCCAGCGAGTGCACCCGCCAGTTCACGTCGTCGCGGTTCGGGTAGTCCTCGTGCGCATGCGCCCCGCGGCTTTCCTTGCGCGCCTCGGCGGCGACGATGGTTGCCAGCGCATTCGGCATCAGGTTCGCCAGTTCCAGCGTCTCCATCAGGTCCGAGTTCCAGATCAGGCTGCGGTCGTGGACCCGCAGATCATCCATCCGGGCGGCGACGGCTTCCATCCGCTTCACCCCCTCCGCGAGGGACTTGTCGGTGCGGAACACCGCCGCATCCTCCTGCATCGCCTTTTGCATGTCGAGCCGCAGTTCGGCCGTGCCGACCGACCCGGCGGCATGGCGTAACAGGTCGAAGCGGGCGAAGGCGCGGTCGATGCTGGCGGGGTTCAGCGACGGGTTGAAGTCTTCCGGGTCGAGCACCTTGCCGGCACGGATCGCCGCCGCACGGCCGAACACCACGAGATCGATCAGGCTGTTCGACCCGAGCCGGTTCGCCCCGTGCACGCTTGCACAGCCGGCCTCCCCCACCGCCATCAGGCCGGGGAATACCGCATCGGGGTTCTCGGGCGTGGGGTTCAGCACTTCACCCCAATAGTTCGTCGGTATGCCGCCCATGTTGTAATGCACCGTCGGCAGGACCGGGATCGGCTCGCGGTGCAGGTCGACCCCGGCGAAGATGCGGGCGCTTTCGCTGATGCCGGGCAGGCGCAGCTCGAGCGTCTCGCGCGGCAGATGGTTCAGGTGCAGGTGGATGTGGTCCTTGTCGGGACCGACGCCGCGGCCCTCGCGGATCTCGATGGTCATGCAGCGGCTGACCACGTCGCGGCTGGCGAGATCCTTGTAGGTGGGGGCGTAGCGTTCCATGAACCGCTCGCCCTCGGAATTCGTCAGATAGCCGCCCTCGCCGCGCGCGCCTTCGGTGATCAGGCAGCCTGAGCCGTAGATGCCCGTGGGGTGGAACTGCACGAACTCCATGTCCTGCAAGGGCAGCCCGGCACGCGCCACCATGCCGCCGCCGTCGCCGGTGCAAGTATGGGCCGAAGTGGCGGTGAAATAGGCACGGCCGTAGCCGCCGGTCGCCAGCACCACCATCTTGGCGCTGAACACATGCATCGTGCCGTCGTCGAGCTTCCAGGCGACCACGCCGACGCAGGCCTTGCCGTCGGCCGACAGGATCAGGTCGAGCGCGAAATACTCGATGTAGAACTCGGCGTTGTTCTTCAGGGACTGGCCGTAGAGCGTGTGCAGGATCGCGTGGCCGGTGCGGTCGGCGGCAGCGCAGGTGCGCTGCACCGGCGGGCCCTCGCCGAACTCGGTGGTGTGGCCGCCGAACGGGCGCTGGTAGATGCGCCCGTCCTCGGTGCGGCTGAACGGCACGCCGTAGTGCTCGAGCTCGTAGACCGCCTTCGGCGCCTCGCGCGCGAGGTATTCCATCGCGTCGGTGTCGCCGAGCCAGTCCGACCCCTTGACGGTGTCGTACATGTGCCACTGCCAGCTGTCCGGCCCCATGTTGCCGAGCGAGGCGGCGATGCCGCCCTGCGCCGCGACGGTGTGGCTGCGGGTCGGAAAGACCTTGGTGATGCAGGCGGTGCGCAGGCCCTGCTCGGCCATGCCGAGCGTCGCGCGCAGGCCCGCGCCGCCGGCGCCGACCACCACCACGTCATAGACATGCGTTTCGTAAGGGTAGGCCGTCATTCCGCTTTCCTTCAGAGCGCCAGCCGCACCAGCGCGAACAGGCCTGCGGCCATGGCGGCATAGCTCAGGCAGATGGTGGCGATGATCAGTCCCTTGCGCAGCGCGCCCCGGGTATAGTCCTCGATCATCACCTGCGCGCCGTTCTTGAAATGGGTGAAGCCCACGACCAGCGTCAGGCCGGCGACGATGGCGGGAAAGGGCCGGGCGAAATGGGCCATCACCTCGGCATGGGTGCCGCCGAGCGCGCGCCCGAAGCTGACGACGAACAATGGGATCAGGATCGCCAGCGCGACGCTCGACACCTGCATCTTCCAGAAATGCTCGGTGCCGGTCTTGGACGACCCGGCGCCCTCGGCGCGCTTGCGGTCGGTCAGATAGGCCATGTCGCGCCCCTTCACAGCAGCACCACCGTCAGGAGCGTCAGCACCACCGAGCCCGCGATGATGCCCTTGCCCAGCATCTCGGCGGTCGGGATGTCGAGCCCGCGGCCGCTGTCGAACCACAGGTGCCGCAGCCCGGCGAGGAAGTGATACCAGAGCGCCCAGACCGACCCGAGCATCACGAGCTTGCCGAACCAGGACCGGAGCACGCCGTCGGCGACCGCGAAGGGCCCCGGCCCGGTCGCGGCGGCCAGGAGCCACCACACGATCAGCAGCGCAGCCACGATCAGGCCGTTGCCGGTGATCCGCGTCAGGATCGAGGTGATGGCGGTCAGCTGCGGCCGGTAGACCTGCAGATGCGGGGAAAGCGGTCGGTTGCCGCGGTTGACATCGGCCATGCTCACATCCCTCGCTCATTCAGGTCAGGCCGGCCGCCTGCGCCCGCTGCCCTGTTGATAGCGGTTTTTTCCCGCAAGTCACGCGCGACAAACCGCGCCGATGCTGCAGGGCAGCATGGGCCGGACGGCGGACGCGCGCGCGGCCGGGAGGCGCCTTGGCTCATAGCGGCATCACCGCCCAGTAGTCGAAGTCGAGGAGCACCTCGGGCAGGTAGCGGCCGTCCTCGCCGTGGAGCGCGAAAGGCGCCGCCCCCTGCTTGACCGCCACCAGCCTGAGCCGGATTGCGCCGACCCCCGGCGCCGCCGTCTCGGCCTTGTCGAGCACTTCGGACCAGGCGCGCACCGTGTCGCCGGCAAGGCAGGGGTTGGCATGGGTGCCGGCGTTCAGGGCCACGATCATCTGCGCATTGGCCAGCCCGTTGAACGACAGCGCGCGCGCCAGGCTGATGACATGGCCGCCATAGACCAGCCGCTGCCCTTCGCGCCGCAGGGTCGCGTCGAAATGCACCTTGGCGGTGTTCTGCCACAGCCTCGTGGCCAGCATGTGCTCGGATTCCTCCACGGTCACCCCGTCGGCATGGTCGATGCGCTCGCCGATCGCGTAGTCGCGCCAGCGCCAAGGCCCGCCGGCCCCGGCCGTGTCGTAACGGCTGAAGTCCAGCCGGCGCGGCAGCACCAGCGCCTCGGGCACCAGCGCCGCGGCCAGTTGCGGCACCACGGCCGCCGGAGCCGGCGCCTCCTCGCGCGCCTTGCGGACCATGACCCAGCGGACATATTCGAGCACCGGCTCGTCGCGCTGGTTGAGGCCGCGGGTGCGTACCCAGACCACGCCGGCGCTGCGGTTCGAGACCTCGCGCAGCCCGATCACGGTGCTTTCCGCCCGGATCGTGTCGCCGGCATAGACCGGCGCCAGCCAGCGCCCCTCGGCATAGCCGAGATTGGCGATGGCGTTGCGGCTGACATCGGGAACCGACTTGCCGAACACGGTGTGGAACGCGATCAGGTCGTCGAGCGGCGCCGTGGGCAGGCCGCAGCTTCGGGCGAATTCGTCCGACGAATAGATCGCCTGCCGCGCCGGATAGAGCGCGTGGTAGAGCGCCCGCTCGCCGCCCGAGAGGGTGCGCGGCACGGCATGGACGATGGTTTCGCCCAGCCGGTAATCCTCGAAGAAGCGGCCGGGATCGGTCTTCATTGGTCGCCGAGCTTCAGGTCCGGCGAATAGCTGCCCTCGACCTCCTTCACCACTGCCTGGCCGCAGCGCATCACGCCGCTGCCGGCGTCGAAGGCATAGGCGGGCGAGCCGTGGAGTGTCCAGCCGGCGTTCAGCGCGGCGCTGACCTTGTGGCAGAAGGCAGAGGTGTCCTCGGCCGAGAGAAAACGGTAGAGCTTCATGGTCTCACCCGAACGGCCAGACGCCGAGCCAGCCGTGGATCAGGCCGATCACCGCCGTTCCGACCAGGGCGGCGACGGCGGCAACCGCCTCCGTCCGCGCGGGCGCCGGCGGCGGCGGCGTCCACTCCGGTTCGGCGCGGTTGATGACGATCACCTCGACCACCGCCCAGGCGAGCAGGCCGCCGAACAGCAGGATCGCAGCGACATCGCCGTTGACGAGAAGATGTGCCACGGCCCAGGCCTTCGTGCCTGTCAGCTGCGGATGGCGGATCTTGGCCGTGATCCGCGTCTTGAGGCCGCTCGCGGCGAACAGATAGACGGCGAGGACCATCAGCAGGTTGTTGACGTGGACGAGGAAGCCCGGGGGCGACCAGACCGGCAGAAAGGGCGCCGCCCGGTAGCCGATCACCATCAGAACGATCGACACCACCAGCGCCACCGCGACCAGCCCCTTGCCGGGCTCGCCCAGCCGCGCCCGCGGCTCTGGGGCCAGGCGCTTGAACAGATGGGCGGCCCACCACAAGGCGATGCCCAGGACCAGAACGATCATCGCATCCTCCGTCGCTGTCTGGCGGTCATTTTCACCCATTCGGCCGGGGCCGCAATCGCTCCGCGCGCCGGCGCCAGCCGGCGGCGATCCTCAGGTTCCGTCAGCCGAGGGGAGCCGCAGGGCGAAAGGCTTGGCAAGGCGCGAATTGCCGCGGCGCGGCATGGCTGCTTGCGTGCGCAGCGTTAGCGTTCCTTAACCCTCCATTCGGCAGGCTGTGGGGGCGACGCCGGTCGGGCGCCGTCTGCACGTCGGGCCAGGCGGGTATCGCCGCGACCCGGGAAAGGGACAAGATGACGCGCATGCTCTTTGCCCTGTCGCTCGGCTTCGGCGGGGCGATACTGGCCACCCACCCCGCCTTTGCCGCGGCCCAGTGTGCGCCCCGCGCGATGGTCGTTGCGCAACTGGCCGAGCGCTACGGCGAAGCCCGGCGCGGCATCGGCATGGCGGGCTCGACGGCGGTGGTGGAGGTGTTCGTGTCCGACAGCCAAAGCTGGACCATCACCGTCACCACGCCGAACGGAATGTCCTGCCTCCTCGCCTCCGGCCAGGGCTGGGAAATGCTTCAGGACGCGCTGCCCGCGAAGGGCGATCCCGCCTGACGGCGCGCCGCCCGGCGTTCAGCCGCGCGCGGCGTCCCAGACGAGCTTGAGCGATACGGCGAGCAGCGCCCAGGTCACCAGCTTATAGAACAGCGTCTCCGGCAGGAGGCGCACGAGGGCCGCGCCCGCGAACACCGCCGCCGCCGCCGGCAACATCAACAGGGCCGCGACCTGCAGGTTCTCGACCGTCAGCTGGCCGAGCGCCCAGTAGGGCGGAATCTTGATCGCGTTGACGTAGGCGAACAGGATCGTCGTCGTGCCGGCATAGAGCGACTTTTCCAGCTGCAGGGGCAGCACGAAGACCTGGTAGGGCGGCGCGCCGGCGTGGCTCACGAAACTGGTGAAGCCGGTCACCGCGCCCCAGAACGTGCCGGGCCCCCGCCGGGCCGCGCGCGGCAGCGGCCTGCTCCGGCGCAGCAAAAGCGACAGCGCGAACACGAGGCCGATCAGCCCGACCAGCGCCGTGACGAGCCGTTCCGGCATGACGCTGGCCGTGGCCCAGCCGACGCCGACACCGATCGTCGTGGCCGGGATCAGGATGCCGAGCACGCGGCGGTCGAACGAGCGGCGGTAGGTGTAGACCCCGAACACGTCCGACAGCACGAATACCGGCAAGAGCAGCCCCGCCGCCGCGACCGGCGAGATCGCCAGCGCCAGCACCGGCACGCCCAGCATGCCGACGACCGGCAGCCCGCCCTTGGACAGCCCGACCAGCACCGCCGCGACGACGGCCGCGGTCCAGAACAGCGGACCCTCCATCACTCTGCCCCCGCCCACGCGAATCACGCGCGCGCCCCGCCTGCGACCCGGCAGCGCCGCGCGGCGGGGCTTTAGCGCAAACACCGCCGAACCGACAGCCCCGGCCCGCCGCGGGGCCGTGCCGGGCTTGCGCGGCACGATCCGACCGACTAGGCGGGAAGGCGTGATGCAATCCCATCCGGAGACCGAAGCCATGGCCAGACCCAGGATCGCGCTGATCGGCGCGGGGCAGATCGGCGGCACGCTCGCCCATCTCGCCGCCATCAAGGAGCTTGGAGACGTGATCCTGTTCGACATTGCCGAGGGCGTGCCGCAGGGCAAGGCGCTCGACATCGCGCAGTCCGGCCCCTCCGAAGGCTTCGACGCCGCGCTGCGCGGCACCAACGACTATGCCGACATCGCCGGGGCGGATGTCTGCATCGTCACTGCCGGGGTGCCGCGCAAGCCGGGGATGAGCCGCGACGACCTTCTGGGGATCAACCTCAAGGTGATGAAATCGGTCGGCGCGGGAATCGCCGCGCATGCGCCCGAGGCCTTCGTGATCTGCATCACGAACCCGCTCGACGCGATGGTCTGGGCCTTGCGCGAATTTTCCGGCCTGCCCCGGCACAAGGTGGCGGGGATGGCCGGCGTGCTCGACTCAGCGCGGTTCCGGCATTTCCTGAGCCTCGAGTTCGGCGTGTCGATGCGCGACGTGACCGCCTTCGTGCTCGGCGGGCACGGCGACACGATGGTGCCGCTGGCGCGCTATTCGACGGTCGCGGGCATTCCGCTGCCGGATCTGGTGGCGATGGGCTGGACGACGCAGGACCGGCTCAACGCGATCATCCAGCGCACCCGCGACGGCGGCGCCGAGATCGTCGGCCTGCTCAAGACCGGCTCGGCCTTCTACGCCCCCGCAACCAGCGCGATCGAGATGGCCGAGGCCTACCTCAGGGACCAGAAGCGCGTTCTGCCCTGTGCGGCCTGGGTCGATGGCGCCTACGGGCTGTCGGGCCTTTATGTCGGCGTGCCGACGGTCATCGGCGCGGGCGGGATCGAGCGGGTGGTCGAAATCACGCTCAATGCCGAGGAACAGGCGATGTTCCAGAAATCGGTGGATGCGGTGAAGGGCCTCGTGGAGGCCTGCAAGGCGATCGACCCGGCGCTGGCCTGAACGCCGGGGCGCCGCCGCGCCGAGGTCTCGCCAGCTGTCATCAGCCTGTCATACCTTCGGGCGCAAGCAGGGGCCGCTGCCGTGGCGGCGCGAGGCGGAGCGGAGGGTATGGCGTGACAAAGGTCAAGGTGGCGATCGCCTGCCAGGGCGGCGGCAGCCAGACGGCGTTCACCGCTGGCGCGCTGAAGGGGCTGGTCGAGAACTGGCAGCCCGAGGAGTTCGACTGCGTCAGCATCAGTGGCACCTCCGGCGGGGCCGTCTGCGCGGCACTCCTGTGGCAGAGCCTGATCCGCAACGAAAGGCCGCTCTGGTCCAGCCTGATGGACTTCTGGGCCGAGAACACGGCGCAGGGCTGGGCCGAGGAAACCTTCAACGCGATGGTGCTGCAAAGCCTGCGGCTGGTGAACGGAGGCATGCTGCCCGCCTATCAGTTCAGCCCCAGTTCGCCGGTGATGCAATTCGCCATGTCGGCCTACGCGCTCGGCTGCCGTCCGACCTTTACCGACTTCCCGCTCCTGTTGCGGAAGTACTTCGATTTCGCTGCCCTCGAGGCGCTCGGGCCGCGGCCCGAGCCGCCGGTCCTAGTGATCGGGGCCGCCAATGTCTCGACCGGTCGCATGGTCAAGTTCTCGTCGCGCAAGGAACCGGTCCGGATCGAGCATCTGCTCGCCTCCTGCGCCGTGCCGAGCATCTTCCCGGCCGTGCAGCTTGGCGCCGAGGCCTATTGGGACGGGCTGTTTTCCGACAATCCGCCGGTAGAGGATCTGATCCAGCCGGTAGTGGTCGGACCCGACAACGTTCCCGACGAAATCTGGCTGATCAAGATCAACCCCACGGAATCGGCCGAAGTCCCGGTCCAGATCGACCACATCCTCGACCGGCGGAATCAGATCGAAGGCAACATCTCGCTGTTCCACCAGCTCGACCATCTGGAGTTCGTGAACCGGCTGATCGTGTCGGATGCGTTCCGGCCCGAGTATCTGGAGCGTTTCGACATCCAGGCGCCGATCCGCATTCCCCGCGCCTTCGAGGAAGAGCCCGAACGCCCCTACCATATCCCGATGATCGAGATGCCGAAACGGCTGCAGAGCCGGATGGACTATGAAGGCAAGATCGACCGCAGCAAGGCCAACATCGGCTGGCTGATGGAGCAGGGCGAGCGTCAGGCCAAGGCGTTTCTGAGGGACCGCGCCCGGCGGGTGGCCGAGAACCCCCTGACCGGTCCCTTGCGCGCGATGGGCTGACGGGCCAGAGGCCCGCCGCGACGGGGCGTCGCCGCGCGCGGTACGCGGACCAGTGCTCCGCAACACTGTCGCAATCGGCACATAATATTCGTATATTGTTTTCTGAATCGCAACGGCCGCCAAGGCCACAAGGGAGGACAGACGAATGCGCCGAAACGCCTTCACGATTCCCGGAATTCCCAGTGTCGAGGTGATGATCACCGAGACGCCGGAGGGCGCGCTGCTCTTCGAGGTGACCGTGGTCGGCACCGTGGCCGGCGACCTTCGCGGCCTGTTCTTCGACGCCGCCGATCCCGCGCTGCTCGCGGGGCTGTCGGTTGACGGCGACGATGTGACCGCGTTCCGCACCGGGTCGGTCAGCAACCTCGGCAGCGGCGTGAACATGAACGGCGCAGGCGCGCCCTACGATATCGGCCTTGCCTTCGGCACCGCCGGCATCGGCGCCGACGACATTCGCTCGACCTCGTTCGTGCTATCGAGCGCGGCCGGGCCGCTGACGATGGACTTTGTCGCCAATGTCGACTTCGGCGCGCGGCTGACAAGCATCGGGCCCGAGGGCGGCGCGCGCAACGGCAGCAGCAAGATCGTCGCGGTCTCGACGGCCGCGCCCGACGCCATCGACGACTCGGCCGAGACCGACGAGGACACGCCGTTCACGATCGACGTGCTCGCCAACGACACCGATGCCGACGCCGACGCGCTCACCATCACCGCGATCCTCGACGCGCCGGACAACGGCACGGTCGCGATCGTGGACAACAAGCTCGTCTACACGCCGAACACGAACTTCAGCGGCCTCGACAGAATCGTCTACGAGATCTCCGACGGGCGGGGCGGCTTCGACCACGCGACGCTCGACCTGACCATCGTCGCCGTCGCCGACGCTCCCGATCTGACGGTGACCGTGCGCAAGGCGGTCCCGGATCAGCCGGTCAACCTGGTGATCGTCGACATCGCGGCGGCGGTGACCGACACCGACGGCTCGGAGTCGCTCAAGGAACTGGTGATCCGCAACATCCCGGCCGGCGTCGCGGTCTCGGGCGCGGTGTTCAGCGCCGCCGCCGGCGGCTACGTCATCGCGGCCCCGGGCGCGCTTTCGACGATCGAGCTGACCCTGCCCGAGGGCCAGTCGCTCGACTTCGAACTCGAGGTGACCGCGACCTCAATCGAAGCGTCGAACGGCGACGAGGCGAACACCGTCGCCGGCGCCGACATCGACTTCGATGTCGCCAGCACGAGCTTTGATCGGTCGTTCGTGGCGGCCGACCGCAGCATCTGGTCCGACGACGCGCTGTTCACCTTCGCGGACAACCGCTTTCTCGGCTTCGACTACGACGACAGCTTCGGGGTGGGCGACGCGAGCACCGGCGCGGGCGGCTCGCTCGACATCCGCGCGGGCCTTCAGTCCGACCTCTTCATCAGCGGCGGCGGGGTCAACGCCGAAGCGCCGTTCCAGTTCGACTTCGACACCAGCTTCAACCGCGCTTCGGACGTGCTCAAGATCGACACCGGCGGCGCGCTTCTGCCGGGAGGGGGGTTCGCGACCACCGGTCCGTTCGCGACCTACAAGCTCGACTTCGTGTTCGAGCTCGACTGGAACCTGTTCATCAACGTGCTGGGCGTGTCGCTCCTGAACATCGACCCCGATCCGATCGACGCCGGCTTCAACATCATCGATTACGACAGCCGCACCGACCCGCCGATCACCGTCGAGGTCACCACTGGCGTCACGGTCGATTTCCAGTGGCCAACGCTCGACACGGTGGGCACGGAGGGCGCGCTTGGCGCCTACAGTTCAAGCGGCGCGAGCAACAACGCGCTCCAGCTCAACATCAACGTGCTCGACGTCGCCTTCGGCTTCCTGAAGATCCCCAATCCGCTCGAGAACACCATCGACTTCTACGACTCGGTGACGGACACCGGCGTGATCGTGAACTGGGAGCTGCTCGGGCTCGACCTGTTCGCCGGTCTGAACTTCCTGCAGGACTTCACGATCGACGTCGATCCGACGTCGGTGGCCGGCGTGCTCACCGACGAGACCGGAGGCGAGCACGACTTCATGCTCGGCGACACGCTGGTCTTCTACGACGCCAGCACGCTCGACGAGAACGACGACGGCGATGTCGCGTTTGACGTCGACCTCGCGCTCGAGGACGTGGTGATGTCGAACCTCACCAGCCTCGGCTTCAACGTCGGCGGCGAGTTCACCGTGCTCGAAGTCTCCGGACGCGGTGCGTTCCTCGGCGTCGGCGGCGACTTCGCCTTCGGTCCGGCCTTCGAGACGCAGTTCAGCGCCGACGTCGCCTCGATCCCGGTGTACGACAACACGTTCAACCTCCAGTTCCAGGAGCAGTCCTTGCAGCTGATCGCCTGACGCCGCGGACCGCCGCCCGGCCCCGGCGCCCAGGCCTTCGGCCGGGTGCCGGGGCTTCCCGGCACGGGCGGCGGGAGCGTGGCGCGGGACCGCCGCAATTCGTTTGTGTCGCGCGGCGTCCCGCCCTAGAACGCCATCGGGACGTCTGGGAATCGGGTCGGCCGGCATGAACATCCACGAATATCAGGCCAAGGCCTTGTTGCGCAGTTACGGTGCTCCAGTGTCGGACGGGCGGCCCGTGCTCCGGGCGGAAGAGGCGAAGACCGCAGCCGGCGCGCTCGACGGCCCGCTCTGGGTGGTGAAGGCGCAGATTCACGCGGGCGGGCGCGGCAAGGGTCAGTTCAGGGAACCCGAGGCCGGCCCCAAGGGCGGCGTCCGGCTGGCGCGGTCGGTCGAGGAGGCCGAGACGATGGCCAAGCAGATGCTCGGCCGCACGCTCGTCACGCATCAGACCGGACCGGCGGGCAAGCAGGTCAACCGCATCTACATCGAGGACGGCAGCGACATCGCGCGCGAGCTTTATCTGGCGCTGCTGATCGACCGCAAGACCAGCCGCATCTCCTTTGTCGCATCGACCGAGGGCGGCATGGACATCGAGCAGGTGGCGCATGACACGCCGGAGCGGATCGTCAGCTTCGCGGTCGATCCGGCCTCGGGCCTCAGCGACTTTCATGGCCGGCGGGTGGCCTTCGCGCTCGGCCTCGAGGGAAATCTCGTTAAGCAATGCGTGGCGCTGGTGCGGCTGCTCTATCAGGCCTTTCTCGAGAAGGACATGGAGATGCTGGAGGTCAACCCGCTGATCGTAACGCCGGACGGCAGGCTCAAGTGCCTCGACGCGAAGATGAGCTTCGACGGCAACGCGATCTGGCGCCACCCCGACATCGCCGCGCTGCGCGACGAGACCGAGGAGGATCCGAAGGAACTCGCGGCGTCGAAGTTCGACCTCAACTACATCGCGCTCGACG
>Ga0224723_1001233_pt1 | contig 15832 bp, 14 predicted proteins | sample Balambano_FR2_Me_FD_161647 | JGI IMG/M metagenome (GOLD analysis project Ga0224723, IMG submission 161647) | Freshwater sediment microbial communities from Lake Towuti, South Sulawesi, Indonesia - Balambano_FR2_MetaG | ecosystem: Environmental > Aquatic > Freshwater > Lake > Sediment | place...
CAAGCGCCAGCGCGATGGGTCTGGTGCGGAACAGGGTGCGACTCATGCCAGTTGCAATGCGCCGGGGAGTGGTGCGGGCGGTCGTGTTGGGGCTTGTTCTGTCCCTGCCGATGGCCTGCGAGCAGATCAAGACGGACGACACCGCGGCCCTGCCGGCGATGCGGTGGGACAACCATCCGGAAGGCACGATCTGGACGACACGCACGCTCGACGCCATCGACACCCATGCGCCGAGCCTGCTCGCCACCGTGCCGCGCGACATCGAGACCTGGTGCCCGGGCTATCCCGAAGCGAGCCAGGCCGAGCGCGAGGCGTTCTGGACCGGCATCCTGTCGGCGCTCGCCAAGCACGAGAGCACCTGGAACCCGAACGCCTCGGGCGGGGGCGGCCGCTGGATCGGGCTTTTGCAGATCGCGCCGGCGACCGCGCGCCATTACGGCTGCGAGGCGACGACGCCGGGGGCGCTGAAGAACGGCGTGTCGAACCTGACCTGCGCGGTCCGGATCGCGGCGGTGCAGGTGCCGAAGGACGACATGGTGGCGGGCAACGGCCGGCAGGGGCTGGGCCGCGACTGGGCGCCGTTCCGCAGCAGCGCCAAGCGGGCCGAAATGGCCGCCTGGACGCGCCAGCAGAGCTATTGCCAGGAGTGAGCCTTGGCCGACGGGGCGCGGCCCCTGTGGTCAGCCGAGCAGCGCCCCGCCCTTGAGCCAGGATGGCCGCCGCGTCGCCTGCACGAGGCTTACCGCGGGCGCATGCCGCCCGCCGAGCGCCAGCGTCGCCTCGCGCAGAAGCGCGATCGCCGCCTCGGATTGCTGCGGCAGCCGCTCGCCCGGGATCGGCTTGCCGAGCGTCAGCCGGAACGGCTGGCGCGCCTTGTTCAAGACCTCGTGGAACAGGGTGATGTCGCGCAGGGTCGGGTGGATCAGGTCAAACAGGTAGAACAGCACCGAGTTGCGGGCGCGGATGTTGAGCGGGACCACCGGCAGCCGGTGCTTCCGCGCGAGCGTGGCGGCAGTCGGCATCCAGGGCCGCTCCACCAGCCGGAGCCCGCGCCGCTTGGCCAGCCGGCCGGAAGGGAAGATGACGCCGAGCCGCCCGTCCTCGATCGCCGAAAGCGTGAATTCCATCGTCTCGCGCGCCTTGGCGTGGCTGCGCTTCTCGGGGCGCCATTCCACCGGCGCGACCAGTTCGGCCAGCTGCGGGAAGACCCGCAGCACGTCGCGGTTGGTGTAGATGTAGAGATCGGGGCGCAGCGGTGCGAGCACGTGGTGCAGCACGATCCCGTCGGCAATGCCGGTCGGGTGGTTGGCCACCACGATCGCCGGGCCGTTGCGCGGCAGGTGCTCGAGCCCCGACACCTCGACGTCGCGGGCGATCAGGTCGGCCACCCGGCCCATGATCTCGGGGCGGTCGAGCGGCGCCAGCGCCTCGGCCAGCGCCAGGGTCTGCGGGTAGGACAGGAGCCGGTCGAGGATCGGCCGCGCCAGTCGTGCCGACGCACCGTTCCGGCCGAGCCAAGGCGCACGTTCGGCGATCAGGGGGTCGAGTCGGTCGCGCATCGGGTGACACAAGCATGGCGGCATGACGGCGGCATGACGGCGCGCTCCCGGGGTAGCATCAGTCCTCATGCCCGCGCAACCGGCCCGCCATCTCGGCCAGATCGCGGCTCAGGCCGGGCTGGGCGAGGATGCGGTCGAGTTCCGCCCGCGCCCGCGCCTGGCGGCCCGCGTCATAGCGTGCCCAGGTCTCGAAGGCGGTCGACATGCGCGCCGCGGTCTGCGGGTTCAGGGGGTCGAGCCGGATCAGCCAGTCGGCCAGCAGGCGATAGCCCGCGCCCGAGGCCTGGTGGAAGCCCGCGTGATGCGCCGACAGCGCCCCCAGGACGGCACGGAAGCGGTTGGGGTTCCGCCAGTCGAAATCGCGGTGCCGGGTCAGCCGGTCGGCCAGCGGCGCGGCCTCGGCCGGCGGGGCGAGCAGCACCTGCAGGCTGAACCATTTGTCCATCACCAGCCGGTCATGGCCCCATTGCGCGGCGAAGGCCGCGAGTTCCGCCTGTCCGGCGCCGATCTCGAGCAGGCAGGCGAGGGCGCCCACCTGTTCGGTCATGTTGTCGGCGCTGCGGAACAGCGCTGCCGCCCGCGCCCCGCCGTCGAGCCGCGACAAAAGCCCGAGCAGCGTCAGCCGCAGCGCCCGCCGACCGGCCGCCCGCGCCTCGGGCGTGAACGGGCCCGGCTCGGCATAGGACTCGATCATCCGCGGCAACGCGGGGGCGAGCGTGCGGGCCAGCGCCTCGGCCATGTGCCGCCGTGCCGCGTGGATGCGGTCAGGGTCGGGGGTGAGGCCGTCGGCGAACAGCGTCTGGGCCATGTCGTCCTCGCCCGGCAGCCGGAGCGACAGGGCGCGGAAGGCCGGATCGAGCCTGTCGTCCTGCGCCACGCGGGCGAGCGCGTCGAGCCAGGCGGGCGCGGGCGCGGCGCCTTGCGTGACCATGTGCGCCATCACCTCCTTCGCCAGCGTGCGGCCGGCCTCCCACCGGTTGAAGGGGTCGGTGTCATGGGCCAAAAGGAACGCGCGCTCCTCGGGCGTGCCGGGGCGGTCGAGGATCACTGGCGCCGAGAAGCCGCGCAGGATCGAGGGGACCGGCCGTGCCGCCAGTCCGGGAAAGGCGAAGCTCTGGCGGGCCTCGGTCATCTCGAGCACGGTCGTGGGCAGCACCTCGTCGCCGTTCGGGTTCAGAAGGCCGATTGCGATCGGGATCACCTTGGCGCCCTTGACGGGCTGGCCGGGGGTCGCCGGGTTGGCTTGCGCGAAATGGAGCGTGTAGGTGCCGTCCTGCCAGTCGTCGGTCACCGACAGGCGCGGCGTGCCGGCCTCGGTGTACCAGCGCTTGAACTGCGTCAGATCGCGCCCGGTGGCGTCGGCGAATACCTTGAGCCAGTCCTCGATGGTGGCCGCCTGGCCGTCGTGGCGGGCGAAGTAGAGGTCGAGCGCGCGGGCATAGGCCGCATCGCCCACCAGCCGCTTCAGCATCCCGATCACCTCGGCGCCCTTCTCGTACACGGTCGCGGTGTAGAAGTTGTTGATCTCCTGGTAATGGTCGGGGCGCACCGGATGGGCGAGCGGCCCCTGATCCTCGCGGAACTGGCGGGCGCGCAGCACCAGAACATCCTCGATCCGCTTCACCGGACCCGAGCGCAGGTCGGACGAGAACTGCTGGTCGCGGAACACCGTCAGCCCCTCCTTCAGGCAGAGCTGGAACCAGTCGCGGCAGGTGATCCGGTTGCCGGTCCAGTTGTGGAAATACTCATGCGCCACGATCGCCTCGATCCGGGCGAAATCCTCGTCGGTGGCGGTCTCGGGCAGGGCGAGGACGTAGCGGCTGTTGAAGATGTTGAGCCCCTTGTTCTCCATCGCGCCCATGTTGAAATCGTCCACCGCGACGACGTTGAACACGTCGAGGTCGTATTCCCGGCCATAGGCGGTCTCGTCCCACCGCATCGCGCGCTTCAGCGATTCCATCGCATAGGCGCACTTGGCCTCGTCGCCGCGGCGCACCCAGATGTGAAGCGCGACGCTGCGGCCCGAGGCGGTGACGAAGCGGTCGCTGTGGGCCACGAGGTCGCCGGCGACGAGGGCGAACAGATAGGCGGGCTTCGGCCAGGGGTCATGCCATTCGGCCCAGCCGGGACCGGCGCCCGCCGGATTGCCGTTCGACAGGAGGACGGGCAGGTCGGAGTCGATGCGCACCCGGAACGGCGCCATCACGTCGGGACGGTCGGGATAGAAGGTGATCTTGCGGAACCCCTCCGCCTCGCACTGGGTGCAGTACATGCCGCGAGAGATGTAGAGCCCCTCGAGCGCGGTGTTGTCGGCGGGCGCGATCTCGACCTCGGCCTCGAAGGTGAAGGGCCCGGCGGGCAGCAGGCGGTGCGGAACCGTCAGGCCCGTGGCGTCGGGCGTCACCGCGACGGTCTGCCCGTCGATCGCCGCACGGATCAGCCGCAGCCCCTCACCATCCAGCCGAAGGTCTGCCCCGGCCGCATCGGGGCCGGGCGCCACCGACAGGCGCGAGCGCACGCGGGTGGCACCGGGCGCAAGCCGGAAGGTCAGGTCCACCGCGGCGATGCGGAACGGATAGGGCCGGTATTCGGACAGGCGGACGGTCACGGGCACAGGCTGTTCGGGATGGGCAGAGGGCATGGACGGCTCCGGCGGCGATGTAACGGAACCGCGACGATAGCGCCATTCGCGCCGGATGCAAAAAGCACGAAGCGCGCCGCGCTGCGTCGGCCGTACCAATAGATCGAACGGCAGTTACGTTACGAGGGTGGCGCAAGTTTCAGGCATCACGAAAACTTAATCGTTCAAAATCAGGTAATTAAGGGTTAATCTCGGACTCGGCGGGCGTGTTGCCGCGCTGCAGTCTTCCCATCGTGAAACCCAAAGAGGCCGAGATGATTCCTCCCCATTCTTCGCGGCAGGCCGTCGCTGCTGCTCTGTTTTCCATCGCCTGTGCGCTTCCCGACGGCGCCGTGGCCGCAACCCTGGGCGCAAAGGGCCTGAGTCTGGGCGACAACGGCACGATGCTCGTGACCATGGCCGACCTGACCAAGCCGTCGCAGGTCACCGGCATCCCGCTGTTCGGTCCGGGCGGCGTGAACGCGCTCGACGCGCTGGCCTACCGGCCGCGGACCGACGAGCTTTACGGCTACAACTCCGTCACCCGCACCGTCTATCTGGTGAACACGGGCAGCGGCGAGCTCGTGCCGATCGCCACCTCGGCGGTGCCGATCAACGTGGCCGAGATCGGCTTCGACTTCAACAACCTGATCGACGCGGCCCGGCTGGTCAGCACGGCCGACGACAACCAGGTGTTCTTTCCCAACAACATGCCGCCGAACATCGCGAGCTTCACCACCCTGTTCTACGGCGCAGGCGACGTGAACGAAGGCGTCAACCCGTCGATTTTCGCCAATGCCTACACCAACCAGGTTCCGTTCCCGACCTCGACCCTGCAATACGTGCTCGACTCCGAGACCGACAGCCTGGCGACGCTGGCCAACAATGCCGGCACGCTGACCACCGTGGGCAAGATCACGCTCGACGGGATGCTGCTCGACTTCACCGCGGCCGGCGGCTTCGACATCTTCTCGCTGATGGATGGCGACAACTCGGCCTTCGCGCTTCTGACTACGGCGAACGGGCTCGGGCTTTACGCGCTCGACCTGATGGCCGGGATCGACGGCACGGTCGCGGCCACCTACCTCGGGCTGGTGGGCGACACGTTCGGGCCGCTCGACAGCCTGGCGGTGGTGCCGGCGCCGATCCCGCTGCCGGCCTCGGTCGTGCTGCTAGCCGGCGCGCTCGGCGGGCTGCACCTGATCCGGCGGCGGCGGTCCGCGGCGGCCTGATCCGGCCGGCGGCCCGGCGCCGTGCGCGCCGGGCCGTCCTGCATCTTGCCGCAGCGGGCGGTCACATTATGGTCTTCGCGCGATGACCGAACACACGCTCGTCTGGTTCAAGCGCGACCTGCGCACGGCGGATCACCCGGCGCTGGCCCTGGCGGCGGGCCTCGGCCGGGTGCTGCCGCTCTACATCGTCGAGCCGGAGTACTGGCGGCTGCCCGACACCGCTGCGCGGCAATGGGCTTTCACGGCAGAGTGCCTCGAAGGCCTTCGGGCCGACCTCGCGGCGCGCGGCGCCCCGCTGGTGGTGCGGATGGGCGAGGCTGTGGAGGTGCTGGAGCGCCTTTGCCGTGCCCACGCGATCGGCCGCATCGTCAGCCACGAGGAGACGGGGAACCTCTGGACCTACGCGCGCGACCGCCGGGTCGCAGCCTGGGCGCGCGCGGCCGGCATCGACTGGCGCGAAGTCCCGCAGGCGGGCGTCGTGCGCCGCCTGCCGAGCCGCGACGGATGGGCCGCGCGGCGCGACGCCTTCGTCGCGGCCCCCTGCGCCGCCAACGCCGCCCTCGACCCAGTGCCGGGGTGGAGCCGGGGGCGATCCCCCCGGCCGCGGCACTGAGGCTGGACCCCGACCGCTGCCCGCACCGGCAGACCGGCGGGCGCGCGGCAGGAATGGTGCTGCTCGAGAGCTTCCTTGCCGCACGCGGAGCCGACTATCGCCGCGCCATGTCCGCGCCCCTGACGGCCGAGCGCGCCTGTTCGCGGCTGTCGCCGCATCTGGCGCTCGGCACCCTGTCGGGGCGCGAGGTGGCGCAAGCGGCGGCCGCACGGGCGGCGGAGCGACCCGGCGGAGGCTGGGCCGGCGCGCTCGCCAGTTTCCAGAGCCGGCTGGCCTGGCGCGACCACTTCATGCAGAAGCTCGAGGATCAGCCGGCGATCGAGACCGACTGCCTGCACCGCGCGACCGAGGCCTTGCGCCCGCGCGCGCCGGACCCGGTGCGGCTCGCCGCCTGGGCGGCGGGCGAGACCGGGCTGCCCTTCGTCGATGCCTGCATGCGCTATCTGGCGGCGACGGGCTGGATCAACTTCCGCATGCGGGCGATGCTGATGGCGGTGGCGAGCTATCACCTCTGGCTCGACTGGCGGGCGACCGGCACGGTGCTGGCGCGGCGCTTCACCGATTACGAGCCGGGCATCCATTGGCCGCAGGTGCAGATGCAGTCGGGCACCACCGGCATCAACACGATCCGCATCTACAACCCGGTGAAGCAGGGGCTGGAGCAGGACCCGACCGGCGCCTTCACCCGCCGCTGGGTGCCGGAACTGGCGGCGGTGCCGGAGGCCTTCCTGCAGGAGCCGTGGCGCTGGCCGGACGCGGCCGGTCTGCTCGGCCGGCGCTACCCTGCGCCGGTGGTGGACGTGACCGCGGCGGCGCGCGCCGCGCGTGAGCAGGTCTGGGGCCTGCGCCGCGCCGAAGGCTTCGCCGCCGAGGCCGGGCGGATCGCCATCCGCCACGCCAGCCGCGCCGACGGGACGGGGCGCTTCGTCAACGACCGCGCCGCACCTCGGCGCCGGCCGGCCGCTGCGCCGGCGCAGCTGAGCCTCGACCTCTGATGCCGAAGATGCGGCGCAAGGGGGATCTGCCGGAGAAGACCTGCGCCACCTGCGGCCGGCCCTTCACATGGCGCCGTGCCTGGGCGCGGGTCTGGGACGAGGTGCGCCACTGTTCCGACCGTTGTCGCAGCGCCAAGGGGCGGGCAGCGAGGGGCTGAGCGCGCCCGTCCGCCCGGTCGGTCGCGGCCGTGCCGCAATTGGCGACACTGGCGGCGCGCCGTCGCCCCGAGCTTGCGCATCTGCCCCGTCGCAGGGCGCCTGTGCGGCGATGCCCCCTTCAATCCGGCCCGCTTCCGGCCTAGGATTTGCGAACGGAACAACGGGAATGGCGCATGTCACGTCCGGTCATCGGCATCATCGGCAACACGGCCCTCTTGCACGAAAGCTACCCGGTCCACGCCGGCGGCCGAATGAACAGCGAGGCGGTGGCCGACGTGGCGGGCTGCCTGCCGCTGATCGTGCCGGCGGACCTGTCGCTGGTGACGGTGGCGGAACTGCTCGACCTCTGCGACGGCTTCCTGCTCACCGGCGGTCGGCCGAACGTCCATCCCGAGGAGTACGGCGAGGCGGAAACCCCCGCCCACGGCAGTTTCGACCGCTGCCGCGATGCGATCACGCTGCCCCTGATCCGCGCCTGCGTGGAGCGCGGACAGCCGTTCTTCGGCGTCTGCCGCGGCTTCCAGGAGGTCAACGTGGCGATGGGCGGCACGCTTTTCCCCGAGATCCGCGACCTGCCGGGGCGGATGAATCACCGCATGCCGCCCGAGGGCTCGCTGGACGAGAAGTTCGCGCTGCGCCACCCGGTCCGGTTCACCGGCGGAGGCCCGTTCCACCGGATTTTGGGCGCCGAAGAGGTGATGACCAACTCGCTCCACGGTCAGGGCATCAAGGTCACCGGTCCGCGGATCGTGGTCGACGGCGTGGCGCCCGATGGCACGCCCGAGGCGATCTACGTGCAGGGCGCCCCGGGCTTCACGCTCTCGGTGCAGTGGCACCCCGAGTACCGCGCCGCCGAGGATCCGGTGTCGCGCCCCTTGTTCCACGCCTTCGGCGCGGCGGCGCAGGCCTGGGCCGATCGCGGCATCCCGACGCGACTGCGCGCCTGACCGGCGGACGTCAGGGCGCCGTCAGCCCGTCGAGAAGGAGAGCCAGCGTGCGCTTCGCGCGCGCCACCCGGTCCTGTGGGTGGCTGTCGTCGGCTGCCCAGAAGGCGAGGTTGGCCACTGCCCCGTTCAAGAGATAGGCCGTCGCCTCGGGATCGACCGGGCGCACCCGGCCCTCGGCCACCAGTTCGGTCAGGTCGGCCACGACCTCGGCGATGCCCTCGTCAAGCAGGATGTCGATCGCCTTCAGCCCCAGCACCGCGGTCGCGTCCTGGAACAGGATGCGGCGGCGCGAAGGGTGCAGCGCCTCGTCGAGGTAGCGGTCGTACCACAGCCGGAAGGCGCGCCAGGGGTCTGGCTCGGCCGACCATTCCGCCTCGATCAGGGTGCAGATCTCGGCGTTGAGCCGGCGCAGCACCGCCTCGAACAGGCCTGCCTTGTTGCCGAAATGATGGTGCAGCGCGCCGCGCGTCACCCCCGCCTCTGCCGCCAGCGCATCGAGCGAGGTGGCCGCGAAGCCCTGTTCGGCGAAGGCGCGCCGCGCCACGGCCAGCAGCCGGTCGATGGTGATCTGGACCGCGTCGGCACGGCTGGGTTTCGTCACGATTGACATACGGCCCGTATGTAAGCTAGGTAGCGGCATACGAAGCGTATGTGAATTGTCGGAGGCATTCAAGATGACCCGGCTGTTGACCCGGATGCGCGCCGAGGTGCCGCGCCTGACGTTCCTCGCGGTGCCGATCATCATCGGCTACGCGGCGCAGATGCTGCCCGGTATCACCGATTCGCTGATGCTGGCGCCGCTCGGGCCGGTGCCGCTGGCGGCGGTCGGGCTGACCAACGCGGTGGCGACCATCCTGTTCGCGGCCGTCTGGGGCCTTCTGACCACGCTCGGCGTGCGGGTCGGAACCGCCTGGGGTGCCGGCGAGACGCGGCGCATCCCGCATATCCTGCGCAACGGGCTGGTGCTCGGCGCGCTGGTCGGCTGCGGCGGGTCGGTCGTGATGGCGGGCGTGTGGTTTCTGCTGCCGCTGCTCGGCCAGCCGGCCGAGGTTCTGGCGGCGATGCCCGGCTACTGGGCCTGCATCGCGCTTTTCCTGATCCCCTTCGCGGTGCAGACGGTGTTCACCTCGGCCTTCGAGGCGGTGGACCGGCCCTGGCTCGGCACCGGCTTCAGCTTCGTTGCGGTCGTCGTCAACGTGCCGCTGAACTGGCTGCTGATCTGGGGCGGCTTCGGCATCCCGCCGCTCGGGCTCCTCGGCGCCGGGCTGGCGAGCCTTGCGGCCGAGCTCATCGCGCTGGCGGCGACCTGGGCCTTCTGGGCCTTTGCCCCATCGATGCGCCGGCTGCGCTTGCGCCGCCCGCTCGACTGGCGTGAGGTTGGCTCGACCTTCCGCGAGGGGGCGCCGCTCGGCTTTCTCTATGCGGTCGAATCCGGGGCGGTGGCGATGGGCACGATGATGATCGGCACCTTCGGCACCGTGGCGCTGGCGGCCAATCAGGTCGTCTCGGCGGTCGGCGGGCTTCTCTACATGGTGCCGCTCGGCTTTGCCGGGGCGGTGGCGCTGCGCATCGCGCAGGAGAACGGGGCGGGAAACGGCACGGCGCTGCGCCCGATCGCCTGGGCCGCGCTGGCGCTGAGCACAGCCTGGCTGATGCTGGCGGCGCTGGCGCTGATGTTCGGCGGGCGCAGCATCGCCGCGGCCATCACCGGCGATCCGGCGGTGATCGCGCTGGCCGCGGTGCTGTTTGTCGGCATCGCCACGCTACAGGTGCTGGACGGGGTGCAGTCCACCATGCTCGGCGCCCTGCGCGGGCTGTCGGATACGCGCTGGCCGGCGGCGGTCTCGATCCTCGCCTACTGGGTCGTCGCGCTGCCCGCGGGCTGGGCGCTGGCGCATGGGCTGGGCCTCGGGCCGGTCGGCATCTGGTTCGGCTTCGGCCTGGGGCTGGCCGGGGCGGGGCTGGCGCTCACCTGGCGCTTCTGGGCCCGGACCCGCCCAGGTGCCGCCGATTTTCACTCGCCTGCCGCCCCCGGTCTGAGCTAACTGGGGATGGAACCGGGAGGGAGCACTGCCGATGAAACGCTCGCGCATCAACGCCATCATGGCCGAGGCGGACGAGATGATCCGCCGCCATGGCTTCATCCTGCCGCCCTTCGCGCGCTGGAGCCCGGCCGAATTCCTGGCCAACCGGGACCGCGCCGGCGCGATCACCGGCGCCCGGCTCGGCTGGGACATCACCGATTTCGGGCAGGGCAGATATGACGAGATGGGCCTGTTCCTGTTCACCCTGCGCAACGGCCGGCTGACGGACCTGCAGCGGGGCGGCGGCATGTGCTATGCCGAGAAGCTCCTGATCTCGAAGCAGGACCAGTGGGCGCCGATGCACACCCATCGGATCAAGGCCGAGGACATCATCAACCGCGGCGGGGCGACGCTGGCGGTCAAGCTCTGCGGCTCCGATCCCGAGGGGCAGTACGACACCAGCCGCGGCGGGACCGTGTTCTGCGACGGCATCCCGCGCCCCTATGGCCCAGGCGAGGTGCTGAAGCTCGCCCCCGGCGAAAGCGTGACGCTGATGCCGGGCGACTGGCACGCCTTCTGGGGCGAGGGCGGCGACGTCCTGATCGGCGAGGTCTCGACGGTCAACGACGACGTGACTGACAACATCTTCGTGGCCAAGATCGGCCGCTTCGCCGAGGTCGAGGAGGACGCGCCGCCGACCCATCTTCTGGTCAGCGACTACGACCGCTGGCTGGCCTGAGCCAGCCGCGCCGCCAGCCAGGCGCGGAGCGCGGCATCCTCGGTCAGCCCGATGGCGCGGCGCAGCGCCTCGGCCTGCCCCGCCCGGTCGCCCTGCCGCGCCAGCGCCTCGGCGCGCAGCGCCCACCAGGGCTGATAGGTCTCGGCACCGGCCAGCGCGTCCAGCGCCGACAGCGCCGCCGGCGGGCCGTCCAGTTCCAGGGTGACGGCGGCGGCGGCAACCTGCCCGCCAAGGCTGGGCGACAGGCGGGACAGCGCCGCGTGCAGCGTGGCGAGCGCGGGCCAGTTGGTGCGGCCGAGCATCGCGCCCTCGGAATGCACGGACTGGATCGCGGCCTCGCACTGGAACCGGCCGAACCGGCCCATCGCCCCCGCCTCGGCCAGGAGCAGGTCCGCCCGGTCGATCATCCGGTGATCCCAGAGCCCGGTGTCCTGTTCGGAAAGGGCAAGGTAGCGCTGCGCCCGCGCCGGCTCCCGCGCCCGGATATGCAGGACAAGGGCAAGAAGCCCCTTCGGTTCCGCCTCCTCCGGGGTCAGATCGGCAAGGAGTTCCGCAAGGAACAGCGCCTCGGCCGCAAGGTCGGCCCGGCCGGGATCGGACCCCGGAACCGCCTCCCAGCCGAGCGCGGCGGCGGCCAGCACCGCCTCCATCACCTGCGGCAGGTGCGGCGCGATCTCGTCCGGCTCGGGGCGGCTGAAACGCGCGCCGGCCTCGCGCAGCCGGGCCTTGGCGCGCGCCAGCCGCTGCCCCATGGCCGCCGGCGAGATCAGGAAGGCACCGGCGATGCGCTCGGCCGACAGCCCCAGCACCGCCTGCAGCATCAGGGGTGTCTGGGTGCCCCGGTCGATCGCCGGATGGACGCAGGCGAACAGCAGGCCAAGCCGGTGGTCGGGGTAGGCATCGGGCATCGCGTCGGCCTCCTCGGCGATCCGTGTCAGGTCGGGCAGGGCGGCCTCGGCGGTGGCGGCGCGGGCGCGGGCATGGCCGGCGGCGCGTCTGGCGGCCGTCATCAGCCAGGCCTCGGGCCGGTCGGGCACGCCGCGCCGGGGCCAGCTTTCCAGCGCGGCGCGCAGCGCCTCCGACAGCGCATCCTCGGCGCCGGCCAGATCGCGGCTCCGCGCCGCCAGAAGCGCCACCAGCCGGCCATAGGCCGCGCGCACCGCCCGTTCGGCGGCGGCGCGCGCGGCATCCTCGGCCGCCCCGATCACCCCGGCATGGCCAGCACGGGGCGCACCTCGGTCGAGGCCGAGGCGCTGGAAGGCGCCTTGGCCGCCCAGTCGAGCGCGGTCTCGAAGTCGGGCACCTCGATCACGAAGAACCCGCCGAGATGCTCCTTCACCTCCGCGAAGGGGCCGTCCTGCACGGTGCGGCCGGCGGGCCGGGTGCGCACCGTGACGGCGGTGGCGGGCGGCAGGAGACCCGCACCCGACACGAAGACGCCCGCCTGCGCCAGCGTGGCGCCATAGGCCGACCAGCCGGCCCAGTAGGCCCCGGCTTCGGCGGGGTTGTCGCGCCGGGCGAAGTCGGCCGGCGTCTCGTAACACAGGATGGTGAATTGCACGGGCGCTCTCCTCACATGCCGGGGGCTTCGATGGCGCTGCGGATCTCCACCGCGCCGGTTTCTGCGGCGGGCAGCTTCGCCGCCCATTCGGCTGCCGTCGCCGCATCGGCGACCTCGATCACGAAGAAGCCGCCGAGCACCAGCGCGCCGGGCTCCACCGCCGCGCCGACCAGACCGGCCGGCACCGGCACCATCGGCGCGCCGCCACGCATGATGCCCGCCGCCGCGGCTTCCTTGCCCCAGTCGGCATACTTGGCCCAATAGACCTCGCCGGCCGCGCCGGAATCGGCGCGCAGCGCCAGCTGTTCGGGGGCCTCGTGAACCAGCAGCACGAACTGTTCGGCCAGAGCCGGGCCGGAGGCCAGCGCAAGGGCCAGGGCCAGAAGAGACGCTTTCATGTCGATCACCTCATCGCGACGGGGCCGCACCATGCGCCCCTGACATGATGAGCGGCGGGCGGCGGCGATTTCGACAGCCGGCACGAGAATCCTGCGACAGCGGTACGTCCGCGCCGGCGGCACCGGTCCTGCGCCGTGTCGGCCGGTCAGATGATGACGGGCGGCGGCAGGGCGGGCGGCAGCGGCGGAATGACCCCCGGCGTCACCGGGCGCGTCTGCGGCTTGGGCTTGACCTTGGCCGGGCGTGGGGCCGGCGGCGGCAGGCTCAGGCCCTGCGGCATCTGGCCGTCGCGGGTCATCACGATCACCTTGGCACCGTCCGGCACCCGGGCATAGAGGTCGATCACGTCCTGATTGATCATCCGGATACAGCCCGACGAGGCATTGCGCCCGATCGACTGCCACTCCGGCGTGCCGTGGATCCGGTAGCCGTAGTCGATGCCGTTGGTGGTGAGATAGAGCGCCCGCGCGCCGAGCGGGTTCGTCGGGCCGCCGGGCTGGCCGCCCGCCCATTTCGCCAGATTCGGCGAGCGCGCGATCATCTCCGGCGGCGGCGTCCAGCTCGGCCAAGTCCTGCGGCCGGACACCACCGCCTCGCCCGACCATTCGAAGCCGGCCTTGCCGACCGCAATGCCGTAGCGGATCGCCTGGTCCGGGCCGGTGACGAACAGCAGCTGCTTGGCCGCCGGGTTGACGATGATCGTGCCCGGCGGATGGTCCGAGACATATTCGACCGTCTGGCGGCGGAACTCCTCGGGGATCTGCTCGACCGGCAGCGCGGGGATGCTGAAGGCCCCGTCCTGACGCGAGACATAGACGGTATCGGCCACCGGCGCGGGCTCGGGCGCCGGGGCGGCCACCGCAACCACACCCTCGGGGCCTTCCACCGGGATGCAGGCCGATAGACCGACCGCCATCACCGCTGCCAGAACCAGCCGGCCCGTCCCGTTCCGCATCTGCCCGATCCCCATCGTCTCTTGGACGTTTCGGGCCGGCATGCCCGAACGATCTCTCTCTTGCCAGAGCGTAAACGAGCGATGCGCGGTTTTCCACCGAATTGACGCAGCGTCGGCCTCGGCGGGTCACAGGGCCGTGCGCAGGCGCCACAGTTCGGGGAAGAGTTCGACCTCCAGCATCCGGCGCAGATAGACCACTCCCGCCGTGCCGCCGGTGCCGCGCTTCAGCCCGATCACCCGCTCGACCGTGGTGACATGGTTGAATCGCCAGCGGCGGAAGTAGTCCTCGAAATCGACCAGCTTCTCGGCCAGTTCATAGGCCTCCCAATGGCGAAGGGGGTCGCGGTAGACCGACTCCCACACCGCCTGCACGGCATCGTCGGCGACCCAGGGACGGGCGAGGTCGCGTGCCAGCACCGCCGCCGGCACCGGCAGGCCCATGCGCGCCAGCGCACGGAGCGCCTCGTCATAGAGCGAGGGCCGCGCGAGTTCGGTCTCGAGCCGCGCGACGATATCGGGTCGGTGCGCATGCGGGCGCAGCATCGCCGGGTTGCGGTTGCCGACCGCATATTCGATCAGCCGGTACTGCCAGGACTGGAAGCCCGAGGACTGGCCGAGGTCGTTGCGGAAATGGGTTTAATCGGCCGGCGTCATGGTGCGCAGCACGTCCCAGGCCGCGTTCAGCTGCTCGAAGATGCGGGCGATCCGCGTCAGCAGCTTGAACGCCGGCCGGAGCTGATCGGCGGCGATCGCCGCGCGGGCGGCGTCGAGCTCGTGCAGCGCAAGCCGCATCCACAGTTCCGAGGTCTGGTGCTGGATGATGAACAGCATCTCGTCATGCGCCGAGGTGAGGAGGTGCTGGGCGCCCAGAATCGTGTCGATCTTCAGGTAGTCGCCATAGGTCATGCGGCCGTCGAACCGCGTCTCGTCCCCGTGGGCGGCGGGATCCTCAGGGGTCATCGGGAGCAGGCGCCAAAAATCTTGGAAGATTTTTGGCAAGCGTTTTGCAAAACGCTTGCGCGCGCTCCCGCCGGGCGCTGCCCCTGTCGCACGCGGGCGGTCTTGCCGACGGCTCGGGATCGGGCGGCGGGAAGCGGCCGGGCGCGGTCATGTCACCCGCGCCCGCTTCCGGTAGTCCGGGCTGTCCCAGAGCGCGGCCGCCATCACCTCGGCGAGAATGGCGACCGCCTCGTCGACCTCCGCCGGGTCGAGGTAGAGCGGCGCGAAGCCGAAACGCAGGATGTCGGGAGCGCGGAAGTCGCCGATCACGCCCCTCGTGAACAGCGCCTGGATGATCGCGTAGCCTTCGGGGTGGCGGAAACTGACCTGGCTGCCGCGCTCATCGGGATCGCGCGGGCTGGCGAGCGCCAGCATCGGGCAGGTCGCCTCCACCCCCGCGATGAAGGCCTCGGAGAGGACGACCGATCGGGCGCGCACATCCGCGATGTCGGCCATGTCCCAGACATCGAGCGCGGCCTCCAGCGCGGCCAGCTGCAGGACCGGTGGCGTGCCGACCCGCATCCGCTCGATCCCCCGGCCGGGGCGGTAGTCGGGGTCGAAGGCGAACGGTGCCTCATGCCCGAGCCAGCCCGACAGCGCCGGCCGCGCGACCTCGGCATGGCGCGGGGCGACATAGATGAAGGCCGGGGCGCCGGGGCCGGCGTTGAGATACTTGTAGGTGCAGCCCACGGCGAAATCGGTCCCCGCCGCAGTCAGGTCGACCGGGATCGCCCCGGCGGAATGCGCCAGATCCCAGACCGTCAGCGCGCCCGCCGCATGGGCGCGGGCGGTCAGCGCCGCCATGTCGTGCTTGCGCCCGGTGCGGTAGTCGACCTCGGTGATCATCGTCGCCGCAACGCTGTCGTCGATCGCTTCGGCCACATCCTCCGGCGCCACGGTGACCAGCCGGTAGCCTTGCCCGAGCGTGCGGCAAAGGCCCTCTGCCATGTAGAGGTCGGAGGGAAAGTTGCCGGTGTCCGACAGGATCACCCGGCGGCCGGGCCGCAGCTCCAGCGCCGCGGCGAGCGCC
>Ga0224723_1001234_pt1 | contig 15818 bp, 13 predicted proteins | sample Balambano_FR2_Me_FD_161647 | JGI IMG/M metagenome (GOLD analysis project Ga0224723, IMG submission 161647) | Freshwater sediment microbial communities from Lake Towuti, South Sulawesi, Indonesia - Balambano_FR2_MetaG | ecosystem: Environmental > Aquatic > Freshwater > Lake > Sediment | place...
GAGAGGTCGAGCACCTGGAGGTAGACGCGTCGGGCTCCGATGTCGGCGAACCGGCGCAGCGTCTCGACGGCCTCGGCCGGAGTCCCGGCCACGCCGTTCTCCCGCAGCTCCGCGGGCTCCCGGCCGATCGCGGCCGCCCGCCGGGCGACGGCGGCCTCGTCCTCGCCGACGCAGACCACGAGGGCGGCCGAGAGACCGAGGGACGCCGGGTCGCGGCCCGCGGCCTCGCAGGCCGCCCGGACCCGGGCGAACTGCGCCGCCGTCGCCTCGGCGGAGGCGAACGGCAGGTTGAACTCCGTGGCGAACCGGGCCGCGAGGGCCGGCGTCCGGCGCACGCCTCCGCCGCCGATCACCACAGGCAGCGGCGACTGGACGGGCTTGGGCAGGGCCGGGGAGTCGGCCAGCGCGTAGTGGCGGCCCCGGAACGAGAACGTCCGACCGGCCGGCGTCGACCACAGGCCGGTGACGATCTCCAGCTGCTCCGCGAACCGGTCGAAGCGCTCCCCCAGCGACGGGAACGGGATGCCGTACGCGGTGTGCTCGGTCTCGAACCACCCGGTCCCCAGACCGAACTCGACGCGCCCGCCGCTCATGGCGTCGACCTGGGCGACGGCGATCGCCAGCGGCCCCGGCAGCCGGAACGTCGCGGCCGTCACGAGGGTGCCGAGCCGGATGGTCGAGGTCTCGCGCGCCAACCCGGCCAGGGTGACCCAGGCGTCGGTGGGGCCGGGCAGCCCGTCACCGCCCATCGCCAGGTAGTGGTCGCTGCGGAAGAACGCGCCGTAACCGCACTCCTCGGCGGTCCGGGCCACGGCCAGGAGGTCGTCGTAGCTCGCGCCCTGCTGCGGTTCGGTGAACACCCGGAGTTCCACGTCCCCCGACGCTAGTGGCACCCGTGTCGCGCGGGGACACCGGCCGCCCGACACCCGCCCGGGGCGGATGGCAGGCCAGCCCCCGGGCCCGCCCGGGGCGGATGGCAGGCCACCGACGACGTACCGTGGGAGGGTGACTGTCGCCCCCGAAGGCCGCCGGCTGCTGCGGATCGAGGCGCGCAACGCCGAGGTCCCCATCGAGCGCAAGCCCGGGTGGATCAGGACCCGGGCGCGGATGGGCCCGCACTACACCGAGCTTCAGGGCCTGGTGACGCGCGAGGGGCTGCACACGGTCTGTCAGGAGGCCGGCTGCCCCAACATCTTCGAGTGCTGGGAGGACCGCGAGGCGACGTTCCTCATCGGCGGCTCGCAGTGCACGCGGCGGTGCGACTTCTGCCAGATCGACACCGGCCGGCCGGAGCCGCTGGACCGCGACGAGCCCCGGCGGGTCGCGGAGTCGGTGCGCACCATGGGCCTGCGCTACGCCACCGTCACCGGGGTCGCCCGCGACGACCTCGCCGACGAGGGCGCCTGGCTGTACGCCGACACCGTCCGGCGGATCCACGCCCTCAACCCCGACACCGGCGTCGAGATCCTCGTCCCCGACTTCTCCGGGCGACCGGAACTGCTGGGCCAGGTGTTCCAGGCGGCCCCGGAGGTGTTCGCCCACAACGTCGAGACGGTGCCGCGGATCTTCAAGCGGATCCGTCCCGCGTTCCGGTACGAGCGATCCCTCGACGTGCTCTCCCAGGGCCGCGCCGCGGGCCTGGTGACGAAGTCGAACCTCATCCTCGGGCTGGGCGAGACCCGCGAGGAGGTCTCGCAGGCGCTGCGCGACCTCCACGCCGCCGGGTGCGACCTCGTGACGATCACCCAGTACCTGCGGCCGACCCCGCGGCACCACCCCGTCGAGCGGTGGGTCAGGCCGGAGGAGTTCGTCGAGCTGGACGCCGAGGCCCGGGAGGTCGGTTTCGCCGGGGTGATGTCCGGCCCGCTCGTGCGCTCGTCGTACCGGGCCGGGCGGCTGTACCAGCAGGCGATGCAGGCGCGGGCCGCCGCCTGACGTCCCGCGCCACCGGGGCCGGGCCTCAGGACCGGAACTCCGTCCACACCTGGTCGTAGAAGTCGATCGCCGCCAGCGAGCACGGCGGGACCGGCGCGACCCGCTCGGCGTTCTCGGGCGAGAGGTTGATGGCCGGGTTGTCGGCGATGTCGGGCTCGAGGAACTCCACCGACCCGGCGACGCCGTTGCCGTACCCGTTGAAGTTGGACGCCTCGGCGATGTTCTCCGGGTCCATCATCCAGTCGATGAACACCTTCGCGGCATCGACGTTGGGCGCGCCCACGGGCACGGCGAAGTTGTCCTGCCAGAGAGTCATCCCTTCCTCGGGGAACACGAACTCCAGTTCCGGGTTGTCCGTCGCCGCTCGGTAGAAGGCGCCGTTCCACATCATGTGGACGCTCTGTTCACCGGACGCCATGCGTGCGATCACGTTGTCGCTGTTGACCACCTCGACGCCGGGCTTCCACGCCACGAGGAGCTCCTGGGCCGTCTCGTAGTCCGCGGGGTCCTCGCTGCAGGGCTCGGCTCCCACCGCACGGAGGGCTGCGTGCACGACCTCGTACTGGTCGTTGAGGGTTCCGATGTCGCCCGCGGCAGGGGAGTCCGCGGCGAAGAAGTCCGCCCATGACGTGATCTCGGTGCCGGCCGCCTCGGGGAGGTACGCGATCCCGGTGAGGCCGTACAGGTAGGGGGCGGTGTACCGGCGGCCCGGGTCGAAGTACACGTCGACGAACGACTCGTCGATGTTGTCGCCGTTGGGGAACTCCGTCGCGTCGATCGGCTGGAGCAGCTCCAGATCGATCATCTGGTCCACCATGTAGTCGCTCGGGACGATGACGTCGTACCCCTCGCCGCCCGCTTGCAGGCGCGCCAGGAGGGTCTCGTTGCTGTCGTAGGTGTCGAGCACCACCGTGATTCCCGTCTCCTCCTCGAACCGGTCGATGAGGTCGGGCGAGATGTAGTCCGTCCAGTTGTACAGCCGCAGCTCGCCCTCGGCGGACGTGGGGAATCCCGCGGCTCCGGCGTCGCCGCCCCCGGTCCCGTCGCCGGCACCGCAGGCCGAGAGGGCGAGGGCCGTGGTGACGACCGCGAACAGGACGACGAGCGGTCGCCCGCTGGAGGGCGGCACGGAAGGCTGGGTCATGGCAGGACCTTTCGGGAGCGGGTGCGGCCGACGAGGAAGGCGGCCGTCAGCACGACGACCGTGAGCAGGAGGAGAAGGGTGGACACGGCGTTCACCGCGGGCGTGATGGCGTTGCGGATCTGACCGTAGATGTAGACCGGGAGGAGGGTGGCCCCCGGTCCGGCGACGAAGAACGAGATGAGGAAGTCGTCGAGGCTGATGATGAACGCCAGCAGTGCCCCGGATACGATCCCCGGCAGGAGCAGGGGGACGGTGACGCGACGCAGGATCCGCCATTCGTCGGCACCCAGGTCTGCGGCGGCGTCGAACGTCGCCTGCTCCATGTCGGCCAGCCGTGCCCGTATCGGCAGGAAGGCGAACGGCACACAGAAGGCGATGTGCGCCAGTGTCACCGTCAGCAGGCCCAACGGGACGTCGACGGCCACGAACATGGCGAGGGTGGCGACCGCCAGCACGATCTCGGGAACGACCAGAGGCGCCCCGATGATGACGAGCGCGTACCGGTTGCCCAGCCGGCCGAGGCGCTGCAGGGCCACGGCCGCGCCCGCCGCCAGCACCACCGACACGACCGTGGCCACCGCTGCCACGCGCAGGGAGTTGACCGTGGCGCGGCGGATGTCGGCGTCGGCGAACACCCGCGAATACCACTCGAGGCTGAAGCCGTCCCACTGCGTGGCGACCCGGTTGGCGTTGAAGGAGTAGACCACGACCACGACCAGCGGCAGGTAGAGGAAGGCGAGGACGACCCACGCCGCCGGGGCGAAACCGGGGAACGCCCGCAGGTCGACCCGTCGGCGCGGGCCCCGCCGCCCCGACGGCCGCCCCCGGATCGGGCGCGAGGCCGCCGGCGTCATCGCAGCAGCCTCGTCACGGCGCCGGTCCTGCGGATCGGCCGGGAGATCAGGAGCACCGCGACGAGCGTGAGAACGAGCAGCAGGACCGCCAGCGCAGCACCGAACGGCCAGTTCCGCGATGCGGTGAACTGTTGCTGGATGACGTTGCCGATCATCAGCGTGGTCCCTCCGCCGAGCAGGTCGGGCTGCAGGAACGCACCGACGGCCGGGATGAGCACCAGAGCGGTCCCGGCGACGATTCCCGGGCGGATGGCCGGCAGCACGATGCGGCGCAGGACCGTGATCCGACGGGCACCGAGGTCGTAGGCCGCCTCGGCGAGCCGGAAGTCGAACCGCTCGGCCGAGGCGTAGATGGGAAGGATCATGAAAGGCAGGAAGGCGGCGACCATCCCGACGACGGTCGCAGTGTCGGTGTACAGCAGGGACAGCGGCTCGTCCACGATCCCCGACCCGGTGAGAGCGACGTTCACCGGCCCCGTGTCGTTGAGGACGATGAGGAAGGCATAGGTCCGGACCAGTTGGTTGGTCCAGAACGGGATCGTCACGAGGAACACGAGCAGGGGCCGCCACGACGGCGGCCGGGTGGCGATCCACACGGCCACGGGAACGGACAGCACCAGACAGACGACGGTGGTGACGGCGGCCAACGACACCGACGTCCAGATGACCTGGAGGTACGTCGTGTCGACCGCCAGGGTCCCGTCCAGCCGGCGCTCGAACAGCAGCCGGACATACGCCTCGGCCGTCACGGGCGGGGTGACCCCCACCCCGAAGCGCGCGCGGGACAGCAGCGAGTACCCGACGATGACGGCGACGGGCACACCGATGAGTACGGTCAGGTACGCGACGGCCGGCAGCGCGAGCACCGGGTGGGCTCGCCCCGGCCGGGGACGGGAGCCGTCGCCCACCGGCCCGGCGTGGGCCGGCACGGCACCCGGGACGGGCGCCGGAGACGGCCCTGCGTCGGCGGGAGAGGCGCTGGTGGTGGTCACGGGACGCGGTCGTCAGCCCCGGACCAGCCGGGCCATGCCCGGTCGGACGGCGATGCGCACCTTGTCGCCGGGCTCCGGGACGGGCACCCCCCGGGCGGGGACGCGCACCACCACCGGGGTCGAGTCGTCGGCCAGCGCGGTCACCCGCACATCGCGTCCACCGTAGGAGACGTCCCGCACCACCGCCTGGACCGCGGCCGTGTCGCCCGGGGCGCCGCTCGCGTCGCCGGCGAACGAGAGGTGCTCGGGACGGACGGCGAGACAGACCCCGGTCCCGGCGGGCGGCGGCCCGTCCCCGTTGTGGTCGACCGCGTGGTGGGGCAGGACGTCGCCCCCGGTCAGGCGGTAGCCCACCGCCGTCCCCGATCCCTCCGCCGTGGCGGCGAGGAACGTCGACTCGCCGATGAAGTCGGCCACGTAGCGGGTCCTCGGCCGCTCGTAGATCTCGCGGGGAGTCCCCAACTGGGCGATGCGCCCGTGCTCGAAGACCGCGATGCGGTGGCCGAGGCTCATGGCCTCGTCCTGGTCGTGAGTGACGAAGACGAAGGTGACGCCGGTGGCGTCCTGGATCCGCTTGAGCTCTACCTGCATCCCGCGGCGGAGCTTGAGGTCGAGCGCGGACAGCGGCTCGTCGAGCAGCAGGACGTCGGGGCCCTTGGCGAGGGCGCGGGCGAGCGCCACCCGCTGCTGCTGGCCGCCCGACAACTGGCTCGGGCGACGAGTGCCGTAACCGGTCAGCTGTACCAGCTGGAGCATCTCCTCGACCCGCGCCCGGGCGATCGCGCGGTCCGTGCGGTCCATGTCCAAGCCGAACCGGACGTTCTCCACCACGGTGAGGTGGGGGAACAGGGCGTAGGACTGGAATACCGTGTTGACGCGCCGCCGGTACGCCGGCAGCACATCGATGCGGTCGTCGCCGAGGTGCACCTCCCCGACATCGGGATACTCCAGCCCGGCCACGATCCGCAGCAGTGTCGTCTTGCCGCAGCCCGACGGCCCCAGGAGAACCATGAACTCACCGGGCTCGACAGCGAGGTCGACGTCGACGAGGGCGCGGACGGCCCCACCCTCCGGGGTGCCGTAGCTCTTCGAGACCCCGGTGAGTGACAACCGCCTCACGTGCTTCGTCGGCATCCGGCAACCCTTTCCGTCGCTGCCGCCCACTTCAGACCACGGAAACGGCGGGAGTCAAGGGTCGGAACGCAAACGTAACGAGGGTGGTCCGCCGGCCGTCGCCGGGCTCACAACCGGTACAGGCGTGACAGGGGGATCGCGTCAGCGGGCGGGAGCACCAGGGGCTCGCCGTCCAGGCTCACCACTCCGTGCGGAGTGACGGTGACGGCGCCCCTCACTCCGTGGCGGACCATGTCCTCCGGCCGGACGTCCCGGCATCCTCGCACGGGCACGAGCCGGCGCCGGGTGGGGGCGCTCACCGTTCCGGCGGCCGCGGCGGCGCCGTTGACGAACAGGACGGACACTTCCGCCGGCATCGCGCCCGCCCCGCCGAACTGCGGGCCCAGCACCAGGGGCTCCGCCGAGTCCACGGCGGCGTTGGGATCCCCGACGACCCCCCAGGCCGGAAGCCCGGACTTGAGGACCAGGCGCGGCGTCGCGGCGAAGCGGCCCGGCTCCCACAGGACCACGTCCGCGAGGCGTCCGGGCGCGAGGCTGCCCACCTCGTGGGCGAGGCCGTGGACCAGCGCCGGGTTCACAGTGATCTTGGCGAGGTAACGGAGCACCCGGTCGTTGTCGTGCCGCGCGTCGGCGTCGCGGCCGCCGGGACGCGCCGCCAGGAGGCCGGCCATCGCGAAGGTGCGCGACCACGTCTCGCCGGCCCGGCCCATGCCCTGCGCGTCCGACGACGTCACGGGGACGACGCCGAGGTCGTGCAGCAGGTTCTCGGCGCCCATCGTTCCTGGCCGGATCCGGTCCACGGCGACCGCCACGTCACCCGGGACGTCCGTCCGCAGCCCGTGCGAGAAGGCGATCATGGCGAGCTGCTCCGCCTCGGCGTCGCGGCCGAAGGGCAGCGTGGGATTGGTCGAGGAGGCCAGCACCCCGGGCGCCCCCGCGAGTCGGAGCACGTCGGGAGTGTGACCACCGCCGCTGCCCTCCACGTGGTATGCGTGGACGGCCCGACCGTCCAGGACGGCGATCGTGTCGTCGACAGACAGGCCCTCGTTGAGTCCGTCGGTGTGGAGCGCCACCTGCACGTCGTGGTCCTCGGCGACCCGCAGCGCGGTGTCGAGGGTGCGCAGGTGCGCACCCGTGTCCTCGTGGACCTTGAAACCGCAGACCCCCGCCTCGAGTGCCTCGACCAACGGGTCGACCCTCGACGACGACCCGCGGCCGAGCAGGCCGACGTTGAGGGGGTAGGCGTCGAAGGCCGGGTACCCCGTGCGCAGCACCCATGCGGAGCCGACACCGACGCCCCAGAAGGCGCCGATCTCCTGGCCCACGACAGTCGTGACGCCGGAGGCGAGCTCCGCCTCGCACACCCGCGGCGACAGCAGGTGCACGTGGGTGTCGACACCGCCGGGCGTGGCGATCAGCCCTTCGCCCGGGACGACCGCGGTGCCGCTGCCGACGACGACGTCGACGCCGTCGGTGGTGTCCGGGTTGCCCGCCCGTCCCACCGCGACGACCCGGCCCTCGCGGATCCCCAGCGACGTGGCGCGCACCCCGAGGAGCGGGTCCAGCAGCAGGACGTTCGAGACGACCACGTCGCACGACCCGGAGGTGCGCACCGCGCGCAGGCCGATGCCGTCCCGGCCGGGGCGGCCGAAGCCGACGACGAAGGCCTGGTCGGTGAGGACCGGGGACAGGTCGTCGGCACTCACCTCGACGACCAGGCCGGTGTCCCCGAGGTGGACCCGGTCGCCGAGTCGTGGACCGTGCACGTCGCGGGGGTCCCAAGCGACCGGCCCCGGTCGCGGGCCGGTCACCGGGCCGCCTCGTCCACGCCGCGCAGAGCGGCGGCTGCGGCACCCGACGGGTTGCCCACGCCGTGGCCGGGGGCGGCGCCGGGGTCCCGCCGGGCATCGAGGAATCCGCAGGCGCGTGCCTTCGCCAGGGCTGCCTCCGCTGCTCCCGGCGCGTCGAGACGGCCGTCGACCAGACCGGCGAAGCCGACGACGACGCGCGCGCCCGCGATCCGGACCAGCCCGACCTCGACCGTGCCCCCCGGGTCGAAGCGGACGTGGGAGCCCGACGGGACGGCGAGGTGGCGACCGTAAGCGGCGGCCCGGTCGAAGCGCAGGCGGGGGTTGACCTCGAAGAAGTGGAAGTGGCTCGTCACGATGATCGGCACGGCGGCGGTGTTGGTCACCGCGACCGTCACGACGTCCTCGGTGCCGGCCGCGGCGCCGGGGTCGCGCCCGCCGGCGGGCGCCGGATCGACGAGTCCGGGGCGTGGAATCCCCGCGGGGTCGCCGACGGAAGGACCGAAGGGACGGTCGACCACGGCCAGGCGGGTCCCGTCGTCGAAGACGGCCTCGACGGCGACGTGCCCCACGACCTCAGCCACGCCGGGCAGGACCTGATCAGGTCGCAGGGCGGACCGTCCGGCGGCGAGCGCGTCGGCGAGGCGGGCACCGTCCCTGGCGGCTTCGCACACGGCGTCGGCGACCATGGCGGTCGCCTCGGGCGCGGTGAGCCGCAACCCTCGCGCCAGGCGACGCCGGGCGAGTTCGGAGACCTGGAACACCAGTAGTCGCTCCCGGTCGGCCGGGGTCAGATGCACGGCGGCTCCTTTCGACCCGCGCATCCTCTCGCTGCTCCGCGCGGCTTCCGCAGCTCGGACTCACGCGGCGTCGAGCGACCGGCCCGAGGTGCCCGGGTGGCAGGACGTGACCGCGACTGCGATCCGGCCGGCAGTGCCGGCGACCACCTCCTGCGGGGTGAGGATCCGGACGGGATGGGCCCACCCGACGTCCGCCAGGATGGCGGGGTGAATGACGACGACGTCCGGGCGGGCGCCGACGCGCCGGAGGAGTGGCTGCGGGAGGCCGCGCGGGTACTCCTCGCCGTCGCGCGGCACGAGGGCCTGTCGTCGATGGAGGCGCTCGGTCCGGTCGAGGGCGCCGCGGCCGGGCTGCGCGCCGGGTGGGCGCCGGGGCAGGAGGTCCTCGTCGCGCTCGCCCCCGGCGTCGGTGCCGCCTTCGCCGAGCTGCCCGGCGACGCCAACCTCGACCGGGTGTCGGTCGAGGCGTACGTCCTGCCGGAGCACCGGCGCCGGGGCCACGGGCGCCGACTGCTGGCGGCGGTGACCGCCGCCGCGGGGCGGCGGGGGCGCACCGCGGTCGAGGCCACCTGGCCCGAGGGCGGACCCGGCGACGCCGCGGCGTCGCGGCTGGGCGCGCTGCGCCGGGTCCAGGTGGAGCGGGTCTCGGCCTGGGAGTCGTCTCCGCAGACCCTGGCGGTAGCCGAGGCCGCCCGGCGGGAGGCGACGAGCCACGCCGCCGACTACGAGCTCGTGGCGTGGGAGGGCCGGACCCCGCCGGACCTCGTCGAGGGCTTCGGTGCCGCGCTCGCCGCGATGGCGGACGCGCCGACGGGCGACAGCACCTGGCAGCACCCGCCGGCGGACGCCGGGGCGGTGCACCGGCGTGACGACTTCGTGGCGGCGGCGCGCCTGCGCCACCACGTGGTGGCCGCCGTCCATCCGCCGACCGGCGCGATCGCCGGCTTCACCGACATCGTGGTCTGGCCGGGTCACCACCGCGGCGAGCAGTGGGACACCGGGGTCGGCCGGGCACATCGGGGCCACCACCTGGGCCTGCTCGTCAAGGCGGAGATGGCCCTGCGGCTGGCCGAGCTCGAGCCCGCACTGCGACACCTGCACACCTGGAACGCCGAGGAGAACCGTCACATGCTGGCCGTCAACGACCGGCTCGGCTGGCGGCCCGAGCGACAGTGGGTGAACGCCGAGGGCCCGCTCGACGCGGTGCTCGGCGACCTGCGGGGTGGCTCCGGCTGACGCCTATCCTCGAGGCATGGCCCGCGACCGGAGCAGCAACGAAGCCGCGGCGTCGGGGGCGACGCCCGCACGCAAGCCTCGCTGGTACGCCCAGGTCTGGCAGGTGTACCGGATCTCCTCGCGGTACAACCGCCGGACGCCGCTGTGGATGGCGCTGGCCTTCGTCGCGACCACGGGCGCCTCGTTCGGCCTGTCGTACCTGCTGGGCGGGCGCGGCGTGGTGTGGCTGGTCATCAGCGCGGTGCTGGCCGTGGTCGTCGGGGCGATGGTCGCCCTCATCGTGCTGGCGCGGATCGCCGACCGCGCGGTCTTCACCCAGCTCGAGGGTCAGCAGGGGGCGACGACGTTCGCGCTGCAGCAGATCAAGCGCGGCTGGTGGATCGAGCAGGAACCCGTGCACGTCGACCCCCGGACCCGGGACATGGTGTTCCGGGCCGTGGGCCGACCGGGCGTCGTCCTCGTCACGGAGGGCCCGCTGCCCCGGGTCCTGCGGATCGCCGAGTCCGAGCGGAAGCGGCACGCCCGCGTGGTCTCCGGCGTCCCGGTGCACGTGCTCCACGTCGGCACCGGGCCGGAACAAGTGCCGCTGCGCCGGCTCGTACGCCGGATGCGGCGGCTGCCCAGGGCCCTGACGGGCTCGGAGGTCTCGGCCGTCGGCCGGCGGATCCAGGCGCTGCGGTCGAACAAGCCGCCGGTGCCCCCGGGGATCGACCCGTTCCGGATGCGGCCCGACCGCAAGGCGGTCCGCGGCCGCTGACCGCCGTCGGCCCCGGGACCGTCCCGGGGCCCGTCACGCGCGGAGCCTCACCGGGGGCGGATCCGGTCGCCGAACCGGACGATCTCCGTCCCGGCGGCGCGGTCGTGCAGGCCCCGGCCGTCCTCGCCGGTGACGGCGGCGGGGATCACGGCGACGAGCAACGCGGTCCGGACCAGGGCGGCCACCGGCCCCGCGTCGCCGCCGCCGAGGCGTTGCACGTGGAGGCCGAAGAGGCGGTGACCGAGGGCGTGCCCCACGGTGCCGACCAGCACGACCTGCACGAGCGCGAAGACGGCCAGCGGCAGCAGCGGGCCGTCCCACGGCAGGAGGGCGGCGACGGCCACGGCGGCCGCCCAGTCGACGACCAGGGCGCCGATGCGGCGCAGCAGGACGCCGCGCGACCGCGGGCCGTCGCCGGTCGACGCCGCGGGCGCGCCGGGTGACGTCGTCACGGCCGAGGGTCGGCGTACCCGGTGGGCCGGGACCCGTCGTGGCCGGGGTCCGGCTCGACGCCGCGGAGCCGGTCGACGAGCGTCTCGAGGGTGTCGTCGCGGTCCCGGTGCCCAGCGTCGAGCTCCCGCAGGGTCGCCGCGGCACCGCGGACGACGAGGTCCTCCAGGCTCGGGGCCCGTTCGCCGAGCCTGGTCTCGAGCGCGCTGAGCGCGGCTGCCACCGCCGGGGTCCGGACGATCCAGTGACGAGGCTGGGACGTCGGCACGTGCTCGAGTGTGGCACCCCGCCCCTCGGGGCCGCTCCGGTGGTTCGTCACGTGGCTGCAACACGGGAGTCACGACCGTGACATCGAGAGTGCCTAGGTTCCGACCGGATCGGTCGTCCCGGCGTCCGGCCTCCGGCCGCACCGGTAGCGTCACCGCCACCCCACACGAGAGGAGCGCGGATGTTCACGACACCCGACGAGGTGCTGAAGTACATCGCCGACGAGGGCGTCGCCTTCGTCGACGTGAGGTTCTGCGACCTGCCCGGCATCATGCAGCACTTCACGATCCCCGCCTCCTCGTTCACCGCCGACGCCTTCGAGAACGGCCAGATGTTCGACGGCTCGTCGATCCGCGGCTTCCAGGCGATCCACGAGTCGGACATGAAGCTCATGCCGGACGCCGGGACCGCGTTCGTCGACCCGTTCCGCGCCGAGAAGACGCTCGTCATCACCCACTCGATCGTCGACCCGTTCACCGGCGAGCCGTACAGCCGCGACCCGCGGCAGGTGGCCCGCAAGGCGGAGGCGTTCCTCGCCGGGTCCGGGGTGGCCGACACCGCGTACTTCGGGCCGGAGGCGGAGTTCTACGTCTTCGACGACGTCCGGTTCGAGACCAGCCAGCGCGCCGGGTACTACTTCATCGACTCCGTCGAGGGCCAGTGGAACACCGGCCGGGTGGAGGACGGCGGCAACCGGGGCTACAAGACCCGGTACAAGGGCGGCTACTTCCCGGTCCCGCCGACCGACCACTACGCCGACCTCCGCGACCAGATGGTCAAGACGCTGGGTCTCATCGGGATCCCCGTCGAGCGCGCCCACCACGAGGTCGGCACCGCCGGTCAGGCCGAGATCAACTACCGGTTCAACACCCTCCTGCACGCCGGCGACTGGCTGATGACGTTCAAGTACGTCGTGAAGAACGTCGCCTGGGCGGCCGGCAAGACCGCGACGTTCATGCCGAAGCCGCTGTTCGGCGACAACGGGTCGGGCATGCACACCCACCAGTCGCTGTGGAAGGACGGCCGGCCGCTGTTCTTCGACGAGACCGGCTACGCCGGCCTGAGCGACACCGCCCGCTGGTACGTCGGCGGCCTGCTGTCGCACGCGCCGAGCCTGCTGGCGTTCACCAACCCGACCGTCAACAGCTACCACCGCCTGGTGCCGGGCTTCGAGGCGCCGGTGAACCTCGTGTACTCCCAGCGCAACCGCTCCGCCTGCGTCCGGGTCCCGGTGACCGGCACCTCGCCCAAGGCCAAGCGCATCGAGTTCCGGGTGCCGGACCCGTCGAGCAACCCGTACCTGGCGTTCTCGGCGATGCTCATGGCCGGCCTGGACGGCATCCGCAACCGGATCGAGCCGCCGGAGCCGGTCGACAAGGACCTCTACGAGCTGCCGCCCGAGGAACACGCGTCGATCCCCATGGTCCCCGGGTCGCTGCCGGCGGTGCTGGAGGCCCTGGAGGCCGACCACGACTACCTCACCGAGGGCGACGTGTTCACCCCGGACCTCATCGAGACGTGGATCGACTGGAAGCGCGGCAACGAGATCGACCCGATCCGGCTGCGCCCGCACCCCCACGAGTTCGAGCTGTACTACGACATCTGAGCCTTGCCGGGCGGCCGGGATCCACCATGATCAGGGCTACGCCCCCGAATCGTCGATCCACAAGGGTCGGGGAGCAGCGGAACGGGGGCGTAGTCGCGATCACAGGGGCCGATCACGACCCGGTCCGGATCAGCGATCACGACCCGGTCCGGATCAGCGCACAGCCACCTGACGGGTCGGCGGGGTCGCGGCAGTCACCCGCAGGGCCAGCAGGTTCTGGGCCGTCCGCTCGTCGACCACCAGGTCGGTGACGAGACCCGCGGCGAGGGCCGCCGCCAGGCCGCGCACCTTGTTGGCCCCCGTCACCGCACAGATGCGTCGGGGGATGTGGCGCAGCGCCGGCGGCGGCAGCCCGCTGGTGCGCGCGTTCAGGGGGATGCCCTCCCAGGACCCGTCCGCCCTCAGGAACACCGTGCACACGTCGCCGACGACCCGGTGTGAGGCGAGGTCGACCCGGTCCGACGCCGTGAGGTAGGCGTCGGTGTAGACGCGGCTGGGCACCGCGCCGGCGACCGCGCCGACTCCGAAGACGGCGATGTCGGCGATCTGCTGGAACCGCAGGACTCGCTGGACACTGCGCTCGCGCCACATGGCCTGCCGGGTCTCGGGGTGGTCGAAGAACGCCGGCACCGGGAAGTGGTGGACCTGGGCGTCCCAGGCCGTGCCGAACCGGCCGAGGACGTCGCTGCCGTACCCGACTCCGCTGCTGTGGGTGTTCATGAGCCCGTTGAGCTGGACGACCTGGGCGCCGCGCAACGGCCGCGCCAGAAGGTGCTTGCTGATGGCGCTGAGCGTCGTGCCCCACGCGACTCCGACCGTCATGTCCGACCCCATCGCGTCGTCGAGGACGCGCCCCGTCTCCTCCGCGACGATCTGGAGCCTCGCCAGGTCCCCGGCTCCGTCCGGGGTCGGCACGACGTGAGCCGTGACCCCGTGACGATCTTCGAGGACACGAGCCATCGCCTGTGCACGGCCGTGCATCGGGTTGACCGAGATCGTCACGATCCCGGTGGCCCTGGCCCTGTCCAGCAGGCGGGAGATGGTCGATCGGGACACGCTCTCCTCCGTGGCGATCGCGTCCATCGTGGCCCCGTCCAGCCAGTATCGGCGAGCCACGCGTTCGACCCGGGTCTCCTTCGACATGGGCCTCCCCTCCTCTTCCCGAGGCGCCTCGAGACCTCGTCGCCATCATGTCATGCACGTTCGTGCGATTCGCTTGTCCTCGTGATCGGCTCCGGCTGACCGTGACGGACACGCACCACCCAGCGATCTGCCCTCGACGTGGAGGCTGCACATGACCACCGCCCTGTCACCGGAGTCACGGACGGCGGCCTTGCGGAGGCTGTCCGAGGACACCGTCGACGTCCTGGTGGTCGGAGGGGGGGTGACGGGTGCCGGAGCCGCGCTGGACGCCGCCGCGCGGGGGCTCACGGTGGGTCTGCTGGAGCAGCGCGACTGGTCCTCCGGGACGTCGAGCCGGTCGAGCAAGCTGATCCACGGCGGCCTGCGCTACCTGGAGATGCTGGACTTCGCGCTGGTCCGGGAGGCGTTGCGCGAGCGGGGGCTCCTGGTCGAGCGCCTCGCCCCCCATCTCGTCCGCCCCGTCCCGTTCCTCTACCCCCTGCGCCGCCGCTTCTGGGAACGCCTCTACGTCGGAGCGGGCATCGCCCTCTACGACGTCCTCGCGGGCATCCTCGGCCGCGTCGGCGGCCGCGGCGTGCCCCTGCACCGGCACCTCGGCCGGCGGGCGCTGGCCACGGCGGCCCCGTCGCTCGATCCCGGGGTCGCCGTCGGCGCGATCCGCTACTGGGACGCCCGGGTCGACGACTCCCGCCTCGTCCACGTCCTGGTCCGGACGGCCGTCGGCCACGGGGCCCTGGCCGCCACCCGGACCCGGGTCGACGGCCACCTGGAGGAGGGCGGCCGCGTCACCGGAGTACGGGCGGTCGACCTCGAGACCGGCCGCGAGGTCGTCGTCCGTGCCCGTCACGTCGTCCTCGCCACGGGAGCGTGGACCGAGGAGACACAGCAGGTCTTCGGCGCGACGGGTCTGAAGGTGCGCACGTCGAAGGGCGTCCACCTCGTGGTCCCCCGGACGGCGATCGAGGGCGACGACGCCCTCATCCTCAGGACCGAGAAGAGCGTGCTCCTCATCATCCCGTGGCCGGACCACTGGGTGATCGGGACCACCGACACGCTGTGGGACCTGCCCAAGGATCATCCGGCGGCGTCGCGGGCCGACGTGGACTACGTCCTCGACCACGCGAACGCCGTGCTCCGCCGACCCCTCGGCAGGGAGGACATCCTCGGCGTCTACGCCGGCCTCCGCCCGCTGGTGCGCGCGGTCGGCTCCGTCGGCGACGAGACCGCGAGGGTGTCGCGCGAGCACGCCGTCGCGACGGTCCGCCCCGGCCTCACGGCCGTGGCGGGCGGCAAGTACACGACCTACCGGGTCATGGCGAAGGACGTCATCGACCACGCGCTGAGGGACCGCAGCCCGGGCGACGCGACCGAGCCGCCGACGTCCGTCACCGACCGCCTCCCCCTGGTGGGCGCCGACGGCTTCGTGGTCCGGCGCAACCAACGCGACCGGATCGCCCGCGCCCGCAACTGGGACGTCAGCCGGGTGGAACACCTCCTCGACCGCTACGGGAGTCTCATCGACGAGGTCCTCGACCTCGTCGACGCCGACCCCGGCCTCGGTGTCCCGCTCGCGGCCGCGGACGGCTACCTCCGCGCCGAGGTCGTGTACGCCGTGACCCACGAGGGCGCCCTCCACCTCGAGGACGTCCTCGAGCACCGGACCCGACTGTCCTACGAGCAGGCGGACCGGGG
>Ga0224723_1001236_pt1 | contig 15814 bp, 13 predicted proteins | sample Balambano_FR2_Me_FD_161647 | JGI IMG/M metagenome (GOLD analysis project Ga0224723, IMG submission 161647) | Freshwater sediment microbial communities from Lake Towuti, South Sulawesi, Indonesia - Balambano_FR2_MetaG | ecosystem: Environmental > Aquatic > Freshwater > Lake > Sediment | place...
GGAACGTCCTACGCACCAGCGCGTCATGGCTGTGCTTCCGCCGAGGCCGGCCACGGCGTGCGAGCCACAATTAGCTAAGGCCGGCTCTCGTTCGTGTTTCCGGTCTGCGGTACGGGCAGGTGCGGAATGGCGCAGGCCCAGGCGAGCAGCCCGCAGAAGGTGAGGAATGTGAGCGCCAGGTAGGCGCCCGACGGCGTCGTCGCGGCCTGGCGCGGCTCGGCGGCGGCGAGGAAGGCGCCGGCGACCGTCGCGGCGATCAGCGCCGCTATCAGGATGCGGGCGAGCAGGATGGTCCAGCGTGGTCCGCGCCCGGCGACCGCGTAGCCGCCCAGCATGCCGATCAGCGCGGTGGCGATCGCCCCGGTGCCCAGCCCGCGCTGCAGCTGCGCCACGAAGTCGGCCTGCACCAGCGCCGGTATGGCGCTGCGGGTTCCTTATGCCGCCCTGCCCGCAGGCACGCGCTGCTCGGGAGCCGAGCCATGCTGGTAGAGCGCCACGCCGAGCAGGGCGAACGGGATCTGCCAGCCGGCCAGCGCCCAGGCGTTGTAGCCCTCGGGGCTCAGGGCCAGCGCGGGGATGAGCACCAGGAAGGTGTAGAGCCCGCAGAGCAGCGGCGTGAAGCGCTGCCAGCCATCCCAGCGCCCGATACGCAGCACAGCCATGCCGGCCAGCAGCAGGCCAAGCCCCTGGACGAGCGCGCTCAGGCCCAGCAGGGCGCCACCAAGCTCCAGGTTGATCGCGACCAGCACCTCGAACGGGAGAAACAGGGCGCTTGCCGCCAGCGCAATGCCCAGGCCGACCCGCGCGAGCCACCCTTCTCCGGCGGCCCCTGAGCGCGCCAGCCCGACCACGCCAACCAGGGTGAGCGTGTTGGCGACGATCACGACCCCCTGCATCACGATGTTCTCGGTTGTGCCGAAGGGCGTGGGCACGACGGCCTCCTTGATGCCGATGCCGATCCCGAGTAGTGAGCCGGCGATCAGCCACGCGCCGGCGCTGCGCACAAAGCCGCTCTTGCCCATACCGATCTCCTTCCAGGAGCGCTGCATGCCGGGTGAGCAGGCCCATCGCCCACCAGCGCACATGTTAGACGACATGCACCGATCCTACCCCGACGCCCTGGCAGGCGTCACGGGGCTGGTGCCCTCGCTTTCGGTAGGACAATTTGTCCTATCCCCAATCATCACCTCCTACTGATGCCCTCCTGCAGCAGAGCGCCGATGATACCTCCAGGCTCATAGAAATGGCGGCAGGCAACCGCTCGCTTTCGCGATGCGGAGGAATGCCGCCCTGCCTCATTCTTTGCAAATCTGTTCGGGTTATGGTACAGGTGTTCTGTGCGCAGGCACACGTCCGGCGCTTCCGTTGGCCCCGGTTTCTGCACCTTGACAACTGAGCCGTGCGGGTTCTACCGGGGAAACCTCCGGCAGGTCAAAGGCATACTGCCGGAGTCGCGGCCGCGCTCGAGTGTCAGCAGCTTGAGCGCGTCACTTATATTGGCGTTGGCAATTGCTACCATAGCCAGGGCCGTTTCGATGGCCGATAGCCCAAGCCTGGCGCCTGGCTCGCCGAGCGCCTGTTCGGCCTGCTGGTAGGCAATCGGTAACGCTGCCACCCTTATCAATGCCGACACGAAACGACATCACGCCTCCTCGTAGCCACACCACGCCAGCAGCGCAAGCGCGATAGCAGCCGTCGCCTGAAGCATGTCGTCGACGGGCACAAACTCATCCGGGCTGTGCGCCTGGGCGATATCGCCCGGCCCAAAAATCACACCGGGAATGCCGCGCTCGGCATACCAGGCCAGATCCGAGGCCGCGGTAAAGCCCAGCACCCGCGACGATCGCCCGAAGCTCTGCACGGCTGACTGGAGTTGCTGCACGGCGGGATGACCTGGATCGGTGTTTGCCGGTGGAAACGAGATATTGCGCAGGTTCCAGCTGAAGCGGGGCGGATGCTCCTTCAGCCAGGGATCATAGGCCGCGAGCGCGGCGACGTAGCCCTCGATTGCCGCCTTGATCTCGGCGAGCGTCTCCTGAGGGTAGTACCAGATGTTGTACTCGATCGCGCAGTAGTTCGGCGTCGTGCCGGGGTTGGTAACGATCTTGAGCTGCCCGTCCGATCCGCCGCCGGGGCCGCCGACGAAGATGCCGGGCAACAGCGTGTTAAATCCGGCTGGAAGCAGGGGATGGCTCTTACTCAGCGCCCAACTGCGCTCCAAATCGCGCAGCGCCTCGACGATCTTTATGCCTTTCTCAATGGCATTGACCCCATGGCCCGGCGCCTGCTCGCGCGGATAGATCGAGGAGTAGCGCCGACCTGCGTGCTCCTCACGACCCTCGATCTCGATCCGCAGGTGCTCGAGACCTCCCTCGACCGGCAGCACGTCGAGGCGCGTCGGCTCGGTGACGATCACAAAGTCGGGGCGCGGCACCCGCTCGGCGCACTCGCGACTGCCGAAGCCGACCACCTCCTCGTCCGAGACGATATGCACATACACATCGCCCTTGAGCCGAAAGCCGCAGCGCTGTAGTACCTGGATCGCCTGGATCATTGCGGCGACGCCGCCCTTCATATCGCAGGCACCGCGCCCCCAGAGCCTGCCGTCAGCGACCTCGCCGCCCCAGGGATCGCGCTGCCAGGCCGAGGTATCACCGGTCGGCACCACGTCGACGTGGCCGTTGAGCGCCAGCGATTGGCCACCGCCGCTTCCTTTGAGCGTCGCCACCAGCACCGGGTGTTCGGCGAAGCTCATCGGGCGCGCCAGCCAGCGTTCGGTGCCGCAGCCCATGCCGGCCAGGCTCGCTTCGAGAAAGGCAGAGCAGGCCTGAATCTCCGAGGGAAAGTACGTATCGCGGGGATCCTGACTGGCGGTACGAAAGCGCACCAGCCGCGTCAAAAAGCCCAGAATCTGCTCGCGATCCTGTGCCGTCTGTGCGACGACACGCTGCACGACTGTAGCGGGCAGGGCCTCGCTTGCGCTCATGCTGAACTCCTATTCGTCTCGTGCAGATTGCGCCTACGTGCCTAGCGCGATGCAACTTCGGCCACAGCGGCCCGTGAATCTGCGAAGAGATTGCGACCGGCGGCGTCGAAGAGGTGGAGCCGGCTCCAGGCCAGGGTCAGACCGATCTGTTGGCCTTTTTGCAGCGTCAGGCGTGGCGCGGTGCGCAGCATCAACTCTTCCTCGCCGACGCGCAGGCTCACATACTTGTCGGAGCCGACCGGCTCCAGAAAATGCACCTCGCCGTAGAAGTCAGCCTCGACGCCACTGGCTGCCAGCCCGAGATCTTCAGGGCGAATACCCAGCGTCACCTCGCCCCGCGGATCCTGGTCGAGGGCAGCGAGTCGCGCGCCGAACTCCTCGGCGAGCAGCAGGCGCAGCCAGGAATTGGAAAAGAGCCAGCCCTGGTCGTGGCGCTCGAGCCGACCCTTGAAGAGGTTGATGCTGGGGCTACCAAGAAAGCCGGCCACGAAAAGGTTCACCGGCATGTCGTAGACATCCTGGGGTGGGCCAACCTGCTGGATGATGCCGCGGTTCATGACGACAATGCGATGCCCCATGGTCATCGCCTCGACCTGGTCGTGCGTGACGTAGACGACCGTGGCCTGCAGGCGCTCGTGTAGCTTCAGCAACTCGCTCCGCGTCTGCACCCGCAGGGCAGCGTCAAGGTTGCTCAGCGGCTCGTCCATCAGGAACACCGAGGGGTTGCGGATAATAGCGCGGCCGAGCGCCACACGCTGGCGCTGCCCGCCCGAGAGTTGGCCCGGCAGCCGGCGCAGCAGTGCCTCGAGTTGGAGCGCCCGCGCCACTTCGGCGACCTTGTCGGAGACGCTTGCCCTAGCCTGGCCGGCGAGCTTGAGCGAGAAGCCGATGTTCTCCTGCACCATCATGTGCGGGTAGAGCGCATAGTTCTGAAACACCATCGCGACGTTGCGCTCTTTGGGCGCTTTGTAGTTAACCAGCTGTCCCTCGATATAAATCTCGCCGCTGCTGATCGGCTCGAGGCCGGCGATCATGCGCAAAATCGTGCTCTTGCCGCAGCCTGAGGGGCCAAGCAAGACGAGAAACTCCTGGTCATGAATTGTCAGGCTCACGTGATCAACCGCCAGCACCTCCTTGTAGCGCTTGACCACCTCGACCAGTTCGACCTGTGTCATCGGCCTTACTCCCGGCTATTCCTTGATCGCGCCTGCGAGACTCGCGGCAATAAAGTAGCGCTGGAAGAAAATGAACAGAATCGTGATTGGCAGCATAATCAGCACCGAGCCTGCGGCGACGAGGCCCCAATCCGTTACCCACTGGCCTTTCAACGAGGCCAGGCCGACCGTCAGCACCCGCATCTCGTCGGTATTGGTGATTACCAGCGGCCAGACAAAGGCAGTCCACTGGGTCATAAAGGTAAAAATGCCGAGCACGACCAGGGCAGGCTGGATCAGCGGCAGAATAATCCGCCAGTAGATGGCGAACTCACTACAGCCGTCCATACGCGCCGCGTTCTCGAGATCGGTCGGCAGGCTCTCGATAAACTGGCGCATCATAAAGATGCCGATTGGGCTAGCCAGGGCCGGTAGGATCAGGCCGAGGTAAGAGTTCTGGAGCTTGAGCTCGCGTACGATCAGAAAGGTCGGAATGAGAGTCGCGGCAAAGGGGATCATCATCGTCGCCAGGATGAACAAGAAGAGCTGCTCCTTGAACGGAAACTCGAGTTTGGCGAAGGCATAGCCGGCCATCGTATCGATCAGCAGTTTAATTAGCGTCACACTGCCGGCGACGATCAGCGTGTTGAGGCCCCAGCGCAGAAACGGCTTCTCAAAGAGGAGCGTCGTGTAGTTGCCGTAGTAGGGCGGATTGGGAATCCACTGCGGCGGGTAGGTTACCAGGGCTGTACTCTGCTTAAACGAGAGCGAGAGAATATAGAAGAAGGGAAAGATCGCGACGGCGCAGGCAAGCAGCAGCAGGGCATAACTCAGGACTAGTCGTAGAGCGCGACGCCGCCGGCTGCGGCGCTCGGCCTGCTCGATCTCAAGGCGAACGCTTGCTGGGCGCACCTGCGGGTGTGGCACAGCCATCGCCTATCTCCTTCCCCGCAGCGCGGCGAGTTGTACCAGCGACATGATCATAATGATCAAGAGCATGAGAAAGCTCATGGCCGCGCCGACGCCCGGTTTATCGAACTGGAACGTGTTTTTGTAAATGTACCACACCACTGTCGCGGTTTGGTACTGCGGGCCGCCGTCGGTCAGGATGTAGACCGAGTCGAAGAGCTGGAAGTTCCAGATCGTGGCCATGATGAACGCAAAGATCAACGTCGGTCGCAGCAGCGGCAGGGTCACGTGGCGAAACTGGGCCCAAGGCCCCGCGCCGTCGATCATGGCCGCGTCGTAGAGCTCTTGCGGCAGGCTGAGCAGGGCTGCGAGAAACAGCATAGTCCAGAAGCCGATGCCGCGCCAAACCTCGAGCATGGCAATTGTCGGCAGCGCGGTGCCTGTGCCAAGCCAGTTGATCGGCGCAAAGCCGAGCGCACGCACGAAGAAGTTGAGGATGCCGAAATCAGGATGGATGACAAAGATCCAGAGCAGCGCGGCGAGGACGATCGGGCTGAGCGTGGGAAAATAGATCGCGGCCCGAATAGTCGCCGAGCCGCGCACGATTCGCTTGAGCAGCAGCGCCAGGCCGAGCGAGATCAGGAACACGCTCGGGATAGCCAGCAGCATATACAGCAGCGTATTGAGCACGGTCTGGCGGGCGATCTTGTCGCCCAGGATAAAGCTCCAGTTCTTGAGGCCGACAAAGCGGGGAGCGCCGAGGATGCCCCCCTCGTGGAAGCTCAGATAGAGCACCCAGAAGAAAGGCAAGACGAGGAAGAGTGCAAACAGGATCAGATTTGGCAGCAAAAAGAGATACGCAGTGCGATACCGATGCCAGTTGTAGCGGCGGCGTAAACGCTCGTGTTCTGCCTCGGAAAGGCGTCGAGCGGATTGCATAGCCAGTCTCCCGCATGTGCGGCGGGGAGCAAGGAGTTCCAGGCCACCTGCTTCCCGCCGCAGCTGTCACTCTGCGTTAGGCCAGCACCTGCCGCACCGCGTCGGCGGCAGCCGTGATCGACTCTTCTGCCGGACGCCCGCAGGCCAGCGAGCCTTCGAACTCGCTCCACATACTATTCAGCACCTGTCGCAGTTGGGGATGTGTCTGGAAGCCAAGGATCTTGGGCGCAATCTCTTTCTGCGCCTTGGCATAGATTGGATCATCTTTGTAGAGCTCGACGTCGCCGCGCATCATCGCGAAGCCGTGTTGCTCCGCCCAGGCGCCGAGCACCGGCGCGCTGCTGATGTACTTGATGAACTCCCAGGATGCCTCGCTTTTTTGGCTGGCCTCGGCGATCATAAAAAAGCCGAAGTTGCCAAAGGACGTTTGCTGGACGGGGCCGGGCGGCTGCAAGAAAATATCGTATTCGAAGGGCAGTTGCTGCTTCTTGAAGTCGCCGTGCTGGCTGACCTCCTCCATCAGCATGGCGACCTTGCCGCCTCGGAAAAGATCGATAATGCCCGTGCGGTTGAAGGAGCCGTGGGGCGGCTGCACCTTATGCTCGCAGATCAGGCTCGCAAGAAACTTCAGGGCGTCGATGCCGCCCTGGTTGTCGAAGCCAGGACCGTCAAGCGTCTCGTTCAGGAAGTTGGCACCGCTATCGTGGAAGTACTGGAAGCCGGCAAAGAAGCCCTGGTCGACGGTTGTGGTCATTGCGGCATAGCCCCATTGTTCGCCGTTGGACTTCGTCATTTTCTTGGCATAGTCGACCAGTTCGACGTAGCTTGCAGGCGGCGTGGCAACGTCGAGCCCGGCCTCTTCGAAGAGCTTTTTGTTGGCATAGATGAAGAACATGGTCGCGATATTGGGAATACCGACCTGCGTTCCCTTCCAATTACCCAGCTCCCAGGGGCTCTGGAACCAAGCCGCTTTCTCGGAAGCGTAGCTCGGGTCGTTGACGAAGCTGTCGAGTGAGCTAAGCTGCCCGTTGTCGGCGAACTTGAAGTAGAACTGGTCGGGCATATAAGAAACATCAGGCGGATTACCGCTCGCAAAACCTGCCGTATAGGTTTCGTCCCATGTTTCCCAGGTGGTGACGGTATGATCGACCTTGATGCCGGGGTTCTGGGCTTCGAAGCCGGCAATCACCTCGCCCATGCGCTCCATTTCGAACTGGCTGTGCGGCGACTTCCAGAAGGTGATGGTCACCTGATCCGCCGCCTGAGCCGGGGCGCTGGTTGGCGCCGTGGCGGCACCGCTATCGGCTGGCGGGCTGGTGGGCGCCGCTGCTGGCGGCGCCTGGCCACAGGCCGCGAGCAAGGCACTCCCCACCGACAAGGTCGTACCGCTGATCAACGTGCGTAGAAAGGCCCGCCGCGAGAAACCCTGGGCGCTGTGATCGGCCATCGTTCGTCCCTCCTTCTTGACATCTGCTTGCCAACAAAGACCAGAGCGAGCATCCCAATGCTCACGTGACCGGCTATGGAAACGTTCGTGCAGCACGACGATAGCGCAGAAACGCAGCGTGGCACGACCGAATCTATTGCTATAAGTTAGCTGTGCGTGAAACAAAAAAAGAAGCTGTGGAACGTTCAAGTGAACGATAAAGGTACTCCTAGGATAACATTTACCGCAACAGAAGTCAATATATGCGCAAGCGCAAAGATGCTGCTTGTGTCGCTTGACAGCAAGCCTCAGCCTTGCTAGACTTGCCTGGAACGTTCAAGTGAACGCTCCGTCCCGGCCTCCATAATCATCTGCTGCAAGGGAAGCACACATGGCAGCAACGATGCGTGACGTGGCATTGCGCGCTGGGGTCTCGATTCAGACCGTCTCAAATATTGTCAATGGGCGCGGCCAGGTCACCGAAACGACGCGTGCCCGCGTGATGGAGGCGATGACGGCGCTCGGCTATCATCCCAACCGGGTCGCACAAAGTCTGCGCCAACGCCGCTCACATAGCATTGGCTTTCTCGTCGTCGATCCGGTGCGCGGCTTTCTGTCCGACCCTTTTCACAATATTGTGCTAAGCGGCATCGCGGACGTGGCCCGCGACCACCAGTTGAGCCTGATTCTGCATGCCTGCACCGGCAGCGAAGGCGCGAAGGAGTTCTTGCGCCCGATCACGGAACAGCGCGTAGACGGCGCGGTGGTGACGATTTTCGGCACACCGGAGCAGCGTGCGCCGCTGCTCGCCGCGCTGTGCAGTTCGGAAACACATTTCGTGCTCCTGGAGCAAGACATCGTCGCCGCCAGAGGCTATAGCGTGCGCGCAGACAACTACCTCGGCGGACGCCAGGCGGTTCAGTATCTCTTGTACAAGGGCCATCGCCAGATCGCGTTTTTGGGCAGCGACGTGGTCTGGCCGGCGGTTGAGGATCGCAAACGCGGTTGGCAGGATGGCCTGAGCGAAGCTGGAGTTTTTGATCCTGAGCTCCAGGCTAACGCCGCTGACTGGACCGCCACGACGGGGACTGCGGCTGTTGAGGAACTGCTGCAGCGTTGCCCTCAGCTAAGCGCGATCCAAGCCGGCAATGATGTACTGGCCGTTGGCGCACTCGCCGCCGCGCGCAAGCTTGGCCGGCAAGTTCCCGCTGATCTCGCGATCATCGGCTTTGACGATTTTGATTTTTGCAGCTACGTCTACCCACCGCTGACAACGGTCAGCCTGCCCTGTTATCAGATCGGCGAAGCAGCCGCCCAGTTGCTCATTCGTGCCATCGACCACGACGATAACCTGGCCGCCGAGCCACGCGCGACAATCTTTCCGCCCAGGCTCGTCATCCGTGAGTCGGCCTGATCCTCATCAGCCCCAAATTGACCTCTTCAACTAGTTGACATTTCTTAACCATGCTGCTATACTCAACTTGAACGTTAAAGTGAACGTTAAACCTAACCGAGGCTGAACGCTTATAACACTCGTATTCAAATAAACATAACGACACTCCGAGCATGATCGGAGTGCGTGAGTCTACGGTTCCCTTGCTGATCGCGTCAGCTATACGCTGCTTTGCGCTCGGCTGGCGACGCTGACGCCTCTCGTTCTACGTTGCCCTTTGCAGCGTGTATGTTTGGGCTTGATTTTGCCCGATCAGGAGGAGGATTGCGACCATGGAGGCTGTTTACTCACGTTCGTTGGCTCGTAGTGTCGGATCACTGTTGCTTGTCCTGACCGTGATTAGCTGTGGCGCGCCGCCGAGCGCGAACACCCCGGCTGCCCAGCCGACCTCGAGCACGGCCCAGCTCCAACTCACAGGCAAAACACCCGGCGAGCGCGCGGTCGAAGGCCTCAAGGCGCTCAACCTGCCGGCCGACACTACCTTCACAGTTTTCTCCGAAGACCTGACGATCAAGATGGCCGACGTCAACATCGACGCGTTCAAGCAGGAGACCGGGTTGACGCTGCGGACCGAGACGGCGCCCTTCCTCGAACATCGCACCAAGATCATGCAGGACGCCATCAACAAATCTGGCACCTATGATCTGGTCATCCTCCAGACGTCCTGGATGGGCGATCTGTATAATGCCGGCTATCTGACTCCGCTGACCGAATGGACCAGCAAGTATGACCCCGACCTCGACGACATGATCGCGCCCTTCAGCCAGGTCTGGTCGCGCTACGCCGGCGAGGTCTACGGGCTGCCGACCGACGGCGATACCTGGATTCTTTACTACCGCAAAGACCTGTTCGAAGATCCCAAAGAACAGGAGGCCTACAAGGCAACATACGGCGCCGAGCTGGCCCCGCCCAAAACCTGGGACGAGTTCAACCAGATCGCCGAGTTTTTCACGCGCCCCGAACAGAACTTGTACGGCGCTACCGAATGGCGCGTCAAGGGCGTGACCTACTGGTGGTTTTTCCAACGCCTGGCCTCTTTGGGCGGCACCTACTTCAAGGAAGGCATGCAGCCGGCCATCAACGGGCCGGAAGGCGTGCAGGCGCTCGAAGATCTGAAGGCCATGAACGGGCATATGTCGCCCGACGTGCTGAGCTGGGGCTACGTCGAGACGCTCAAGGCCTTCACCGAGGGCCAGGCCGCCATGCTGATCACCTGGCCGGCCGCCGGCAAAAACATGGTCGACGCCGAGCAGTCCAAGGTCGTCGGCAAGGTTGGCTTCACCACGGTGCCGGGCTATCTTGTTGCTGGCCAGCCCAACCCGAAGACCATGACGGTCCCTGGCTACTCGCTAGTCGTGAACAGCAATACCAAGCACACCAAAGAGGCCGCCTACCTCGTCGCGCAGTGGCTCGTCAGCCCCGAGCAACTCAAGCGCGCCAACATGAACCTCTCTGGCAACACCGACGTGCTGCGCGAGTCGATCTTCGCGGACCCGCAGATGCGCGACATTTTCCCCGGCGCGGCGGAGTATCTGGACGCCCAGAAGGCCAATATCGCCCAGGGCTTCCCCGAGCCGATCATCCCCGGCTACGACGAGTATATGCAGGCGCTCGAAATCGAAATCTCGCGCTTCATGACCGGCGAGCTTGATTCGGCTCAGGAGGCCCTCGACAATGCGGCGGCTGGCTGGGAGCAGATCACCGACAAGTACGGCCGCGACAAGCAGGCGGAGCTGTACACGAGCTTTATGGACAGCTATCAGCAGCAGTAAGGCTAGCCTTGAGTAGACGCATGGCCACACTCGGCAGACAGGCGCGCACAGCAGGCCCTGCAAGCTGGCGAAGCTGGCTACGTGGGCTGCGCGCGCGCCCCGCGCCCTGGCTGCTGGTCGCGCCCAGCCTGCTGCTCCTGCTCGTCATGACGGTTTACCCCACGCTCAGCACACTCTACCTTAGCCTACACCGCTGGGAAGCGACCATGATCGACCGGCCGTTTATCGGCTTCGACAATTATGCGCGCCTGGTCTCGTCCGACGCCCGCTTCCACAACGCGCTCGTCCAAACAGTCATCATTGTGGGAGTCGCACTGCTGCTCCAGGTGCTCCTGGGCTTTGCGCTGGCCCTGCTCTTCGACGGCGAGTTCTGGGCCAAGGGCTTGCTGACCACGCTCTACCTGGTTCCGATGATGATCAGCCCGGTAGTCGTCGGCTTCACGGCGCGCATGGCCTTTACCAATCAGTACGGCTTTGTCGCGCAGATCATCAATACGATCTTGCCTGGTGATACGAAGATCCAGTGGCTGGCAGACCCGTTCTGGGCCAAAGTTGTCGTGATCGTCGCCGATACCTGGCAGTGGACGCCCTTCGTCTTTCTGGTGCTGTACTCGGCGCTGCTGTCGCTGCCCCAGGAGCCCTTCGAGGCAGCGCAGGTCGACGGCGCCTCGTACTGGCAGGCCTTCTGGCATATCACGCTGCCGCAGATGCGCTATGCCCTGCTGGTGGCCGTGCTTATCCGTGGGCTTGACCTGCTCAAGCTCTTCGACGTCGTGCTGCTGAGTACACGCGCTGGCCCCGGCACCTCGACCGAGACCGTCTCGATCTATATTTATCACCTGGCTTTTCGCTTCTGGAGCCTGGGCTACGCGGCCGCCGCCTCCTTTCTGCTCTTGCTCGTCGTGATTGTGATCACCAGCTTGCTCATTCGCACCATGGGGAGCACTAAGCACGCATGACAAGCATCACAGCAAGCCCAAGCCCAACACGCGCCCGCCGACGCCGTGGCAGGCGGCTCGCGGTCGCGCTGCGCACGCTGGCAGTCGTCGTGCTGATCCTGCTGACGTCGATCCCGACTGCCTGGATTGTGCTGACGGGTTTCAAGACCGAGGCCGAGTATCTTAGCAGCCCGCCCGTCTGGGTACCGCAGCGCCCAACGCTGGCGAACTACGAGGAGATGTGGTCCGACGGCGGCGCCAAGGCTTTCGCGAATAGCCTCACGGTCACGCTCGGCGGCACACTGATCGCAGTCGCTGGCGGGGTGCTCGCGGCCTACAGCCTGTCGCGCTTTCAGACCGGCGGCGCCGGGCTTGCCAACTGGATCCTGTCGGTACGCTTCCTGCCGCCGATTGCCTTCGCGATCCCGCTGGCGCTTATGCTGCAGGCGCTGGGCCTGGTCGATACCCACCTTGGCCTGATCCTGGTCTACGGCGCCTTTAACCTGCCCTTTGTGATCTGGACCATGAAAGGCTTTTTTGACGAGGTGCCAACACAGATCGACGAGTCGGCGCTGATCGACGGCTGCACGAGCATGGGCGCACTCGTGCGTGTCGTCCTGCCGCTGGCCGCAGCAGGTCTGGTCTCGACGACGCTATTGACCTTCATCTTCATCTGGAGCGAGTTTCTGTTCGCGCTGGTGCTGAGCCAATCGGCCCTGTTTACCATTCCCGTCCGGCTTTCACAATATTACAGCGAGGCGGTCGGGCTACGCTGGGGGCCGCAGGCCGCGCTTGCTACCCTCGCCATGCTGCCGATGATTGCCATGGCTTTGCTCGGGCAAGCCTTTCTGGTGCGGGCGATGAGCTACGGCGCGCTGAAAGAGTAGGATAGGCGACAGGCAACACACGAAGGAGTGGCACGATGCCGATCCAGATCGAGCAGAAATTCCCGCGCTGTACCCTGTGCGGCAAAATGCTGCCGCTGAAGACCACGCCGATCAGCATAGGGCAGCACCGGCTTTGCTCGCCCCGCTGCGCCGCCTTGCTTCCGCGTCTGCGCCCGCACGAGGTGGCACAGGCGGCAAGCGAGCAGACCGAGCGCATTCTATCGTCGGCCAATAGGGCAGATAGCGCAGATGGCCGCAATTGCTGAAGGCTGAACGCTGCAAGCCGAAACGAGGAGGCACGCCGTGGCAGTGCGCCTGGGTATCGACGTCGGTGGGACCTTCACCGACCTGGTGCTGATCGAAGAAGACACAGGACAGGTGCTGACGGCCAAAGCGAGCAGCACGCCCGAGAATCCTGTTGAAGGCGTGCTGAACGTCATCCACCAGGTCGGCGCGGCTAGCCAGCAGATCTCAGCGCTCGTGCATGGAACCACGGTGGCGACCAACGCGCTGCTCGAGCGCAAAGGTGCCAGGACGGGCTTTCTCTGCACGCGCGGCTTCCGCGACATTATTTTCATCCAGCGCATGAACCGCAAGCACCATTATGACCTGAGTTGGGATAAGCCGCGCTTGCCGGTGCATCGCCGCGATTGCCTGGAGGCGTCGGAGCGCGTCAACGCCAAAGGCGAGGTTGTGCAGCCGCTGAACGAAGACGAGGGGCGCGCAGCGATCCTCGAATTCCGGCGGCGCGGAATCGAGGCGATAGCGGTTTGTTTTCTCTACTCCTACCTGCACCCCCAGCACGAGCTGCGCGTGCGCGAGCTGGCCGAGGAGCTGTACCCGGAGGCACACGTCTCGCTCTCGCACGAAGTCTATCCGCGCTGGCGCGAGTACGAGCGGGCCAGCACCACGATCATCGACGCGTTCTTGAAGCCGCTGATCGACTCGTACGTCAACAACTTGCAGCGCGGGCTGGTCGCCAACAAGATCGAGGCGCCCTTCCTGATCATGAAGTCGAACGGTGGCATCACCGACTACGCCTCGACGGCCAAGCGCCCGGTCGACGTGATCGTCTCGGGGCCGGTCGGCGGTGTGCTCGCGGCCGTCTACCTTGGCGCGCTTACGGGGCGCCAGAATCTGATCGCCACCGACATGGGCGGCACTAGCTTCGACGTCAGCCTGATCGCCAATAACAGGTTTAATCGCTCACACGGCGTCGAGATCGAGTGGGGCATGCCGATCCGCACGCCTATGGTCGAGGTCGAAACAATCGGTGCCGGGGGCGGCTCGCTGGCCTGGATCGACAAGGGCGGGCTGCTGCGCGTCGGCCCGCAGAGCGCGGGCGCACATCCTGGCCCCGTCTGCTACGGCCGCGGCGGCGCTGGGCCAACCGTTACCGACGCCAACCTGGTGCTGGGGCGGCTCGACCCTGACCGCTTCGCCGGGGGCCAGTTGCAGCTTGACAAAGGCGGCGCCGAGGCGGCCATCGCGCGCTACGCCGAGCGGCTTGGCTTTGGTCTGCACGCGACCGCACACCATATCGTCGAGTTGGTCAACTGGAACATGGTCAACGCGATCCGCCTGGTCTCGATCGACAAGGGCTACGACCCGCGCGACTTCACGCTGATCTCCTTCGGCGGCGCTGGTTCGGCGCACGCCGCCGCGCTCGCCGAGATCATGGGCGTGCGCGAGGTGCTGGTGCCCGTCCACCAGGGTGTGCTCTCGGCGCTCGGGCTGACAATCGCCGACATGCGCGTCGACGTCTCGCAGACGGCCAACATGCGCTCCGACCTGCTGGATCGTGTGCTTGTGAACGCGACGCTGCGCGACCTGCGCGTCCGCGCCCTAACGACGATCACCCACGAGGGCTACCGCGGCGAACCGAGCGTGGTCGAGACGATCGAGATGCGCTACCTTGGGCAAAACTACGGCGTCGAGGTGCCGCTGCCCCAGGTCGGCCAGGTGCTTGACGAAGCTGGCCTGCACGAGGTCTACGAGCGCTTCGCCGCCCTGCACCAGTTGCTCTACGGCTACACCCTCGACCACGAGGTCGTCGAGTTCGTAAACTTCAATGTAACCGTGATCGGCCCAACCCCACGACCGACCCTTCCGACCATTGACCAGAGCGCGGCGCCCCCAGAGCCAATCGGCGCGCGGCCGGTCTACTTCGACGAGGCAGGCGGCTTTGTAAACTGCCCGATCTTCTGGCGCGACGGCCTGCGCGGGGGCGCCCAGCTCCAGGGGCCGGCGGTGGTCGAGGAAGATTTTGCAACCACAGTGCTGCAACCGGGTCAGCGCCTGCGCGTCGACGAATGGGGCAATCTGATCATCCAGACGCGCCACGCGCCTGGAGACGGGCGCTAGCCGTTTCATACGCTTGCCAGGTAACGGAGAAAGACGATGAGCCATGCTGCCGAGCCGGTCGATCAGATCACGATGCAGGTCATCAACAACTACCTCGTCACCACCGCCCGCGAGATGGGCGTGGCGATGATGAACACCTCGTACTCGCCGCTCTTCAACGAGGGGCTTGACTTTTCGTGCGCGATCTTCGACGGGCAGGGCGAGATGATCGCGCAGGCCGAGTTCTGCCCGGCGCACCTCGGCGCGATTATCTTCATTGCCGAATGGACGATCCAGGAAGTCGGCCTCGAAAACTTCCAGCCCGGCGACGTGATTATTCACAACGACCCCTTCCGCGGCGGCTGTCACATCCCCGAGTTCTGCGTGATCAAGCCGGTCTTTTATCAGCACCAGATCGTGGCCTTTTTATGCTGCATCGGGCATATGACCGAGGTTGGCGGCATGGTTCCGGGCGGCTTCGCGGGCGACGCGACCGAGGTGTTCCAGGAGGGTATTCGCTTGCCGCCCGTCAAGATCGTCGAGGGTGGGCACGACCGCGACGACATCTGGAACATTATTTTGTCGAATATTCGCACGCCGAAGTACGGCTATGGCGATCTGAAGGCCATGATCGGCTCGCTCTACGTCGGCGAGAGCCGGGTGCTCGAGCTGCTCGAGCGCTACGGCCTAGCGACCTACAACAGCATGAAGGAGGCGATCAAAAACTACTCCGAGCGCCGCATGCGCGAGGAGATCCGCGTGATGCCCGACGGCAGCTACAGCTACGAGGGCTACGCTATTGACAACGACGGCGTGATCGACGCGCCGATCCGGCTGCGCGTGACCGTCATCATCGACGGCGACGAGATGATCGTCGATTATTCAGGCTCGGCAAAGCAGGCGCGCGGCCCTGTGAACTGCACCTACGGCGTGACGGCCTCGGCGACCTACAACGCGCTGCTGCACCTGACCGACAACGATATTCCCTCCAACCACGGCTGCTACCG
>Ga0224723_1001237_pt1 | contig 15792 bp, 10 predicted proteins | sample Balambano_FR2_Me_FD_161647 | JGI IMG/M metagenome (GOLD analysis project Ga0224723, IMG submission 161647) | Freshwater sediment microbial communities from Lake Towuti, South Sulawesi, Indonesia - Balambano_FR2_MetaG | ecosystem: Environmental > Aquatic > Freshwater > Lake > Sediment | place...
CCCATCCCCCCCATGCCCCACTCCCTGGGAATCGACTTCGGAACCTCCGGTGCCAGAGCGATCGTTCTCGATCCCACACTGGAGATTCAGGGGTCGGTCAGTTTAGCGTTTCCGACGGCTTGTGTGGACTGGGCTGGGCTATGGCAACAGACGCTGTTTGACCTGCTCGAACGCATTCCCCTGGAACTGAGGAAGACGATCGGATCGATCGCCCTTAACGGCACTTCTTCAACGGTTCTGGTCAGCGATGCAGCAGGCAATCCAATCGGTTCACCGCTGCTCTACAACGACGATCGGGGATCAGCCTTCCTGGATCAGGTGAGGTCGATCGCGCCACCAAACCATACTGTGATGAGTGCAACGTCGAGTCTGGCAAAGTTGCTCTGGTTCGATCGCCATCTTCAGGAGGCTTCAGGAGCCTACTTTCTGCATCAGGCAGATTGGCTCGCCTTCTGGCTACATGGGCGAATTGGCATTAGCGATTACCATAATGCCCTGAAGCTGGGCTATGACGTGGAAAATCTGCGCTATCCGGACTGGCTGCGAACTCTGTCTGTGCCGTTTGAACTGCCCAAAGTGCTGCCTCCCGGTCAGCCGATCGCCTTAGTAACTCCCGAAGTTTGCGATCGATTTCAGCTTTCGCCCGATTGTCTGGTTTGCGCCGGAACAACCGATAGCATCGCGGCATTTCTGGCAAGCGGCGCTCAGTCCTCAGGAGAAGCAGTGACTTCCCTCGGTTCAACCCTGGTCTTGAAATTGCTGAGCGATACGCGAATCGAAGATACCCGCTATGGAATTTACAGTCATCGGTTGGGCGATCGTTGGCTAGTGGGCGGTGCATCCAATACGGGGGGAGCGGTGCTCAAGCAGTTTTTTAGTTCGGAAGAACTGGTGCAGCTCAGCCAGGAGATTGACCCTCGCCAGGAGAGTTCGCTGGACTATTACCCATTGCTGAAGCCGGGCGAACGATTTCCCATTAATAATCCCCAGCTTGCCCCTCGCCTGAAACCCAGACCCGACGAGCCGATCGCATTTTTGCACGGACTGCTAGAGAGCATCGCCCGGATCGAGGCAAGAGGCTATCGCTTGCTGCAGGAACTGGGAGCAAGTCCGCTTCAGCGCGTTTATACCGCAGGGGGGGGTGCTGCAAATCTTATCTGGCTTCAAATTCGATCGCGTCAGCTCCGGGTGCCAGTGCTTGCATCAGCGCAGACCGAAGCAGCGTTTGGGACAGCTCGGTTGGCGATGCAGGGCATTAGAGACTGCCCTTGATTCCTTGATAAGGAAGGCATGAAAAAAGCACTGCCCCTTTGTTTTCAGAGGCAGTGCTTAAGACAGAAGGCTAAAGAATCAGGGCAAGGGCAATGTTACTCCTGCGGAGCCGCTTCAGCAGTAGACTGATCTTTACGGCGGCGGAGTCCCACAGCACCAGCAACACTTAAGCCCATCAGACCCAGCAGCATTGAGGGTTCAGGAACGCTGGTGAGATCCTTCACGTTTGCTTCGCCAATGTCCACTGCGAAAACGACATCATTGAAGTCACGATCGGAATTCTCGTTTTTGCCACCCTTAGCTTTCAGATCGCCATACAGGTCTTCAAAGCCCATCAGAATGTATTTGCCAAACGCATAGGCAACAACGTGCTGAAGTCCATCTGGATTCGAGCTGGTTTGCGTTCCGAAAATATTGGCGCGATCGCCCAGATTCAGACCGTTTGCCCGCAGCCAGAAATCAAGTTGGGTGCCAGCCAGCATTGTGCCAAGGCGTACACCATCACCGAGTTTAAGAGGACCATTGCTTTCCGACAGAATGGAGTTCCGAGAAGAAATGTCGCGAAACACCAAGCCTGACCGATTGGTTGCTCCCGTTGCTTGATAGGCAAGCTGATTGCGGTAGCCTGCACCCTCGTTGATGAAATACACCGAGACATCATGTTGATGTTTCAGCTTCAGGCGAGTGGGATCTAGCAGAAACTGACCGCTGTTAGGAATTGCAATTCGCTCACGCTGAACAAACTGCTGAAAAGGCACATCGTCGAAGCCGGTCTGATTTTTGCCCAGAATGGTGGGCTGAGTCCAGGAGTTATTCCAGGTAAAGGCATTTGCCGGAGCAACGGTGCTCACTATACCTACAAGGGCTGTAGCAGCCGCGCAGATACCCGAAAAGAGCGTTGTTTTCATATCAAAGTGAGTGGAGTGAATAGATGAGACAGCTATCAGAGAACAGCGCGCTGAAAAGCATCTGCTAAACGCGACGCATCAGCAATAATTAACCCCGAGTAACAGGCATTACTAACACTACTTTGCCTCAGTATCTGGGGATTTTTTCTTCCTTTGCTAACTCTTCAATCCGCTTAGGCTGTGTAGGCATTCACACTGAATTGGTCTCTTTTAGAGCTAGGTGTTTTTGTCTTGAACACTGGTAGTTGCACTTAAATAGAAAAGTAAAATTTAGTACTTCCGCTCAGCAAAAACTTTAGCAATTCATGCTATGACAACTCCTTTCAATTGCTCTGCAGTAAGCACCGAGTCAAGCAGTCCTCCAGAGTGCCCTCTAAGCTATGCTGCAGCCTTGCCAATGAAGCTAAACAGAGAGCGATCGTCGTTCAATCCGTTACGAACATTACCTTTGATGGATAATTTTTCTCGTAAGTTATGAATCGTCACATGTGCTAAAAATTCAAGATGGGAATCAATCGCCGATCGCTCCTCAAGTTCTCTGGCTATTGTGGAGCTGCTTCACTAGCAACCGGACTGGGGTTAGTAAAGTCACCGCTCGCACGGGCTGCTCAGACTCAGGAGTTCACAATGCAGTTGGATTGGGTGTACAACGTTCAGTTTGCCGGGTTGTTGCTTGCCGACCACCTGGGACTCTATGAGCAGAGCGGTTTAACGGTGGCACTGAAACCTTGGGAGTCTGGCATGATTGTGCCCGAAGAAGTGGCAGAAAACCCAATGACGATCGGCTGCTCAGAACAGAATCTGATTCTGGAAGCACAGGCGAAAGGAGTGCCGCTGAAAGCGATCGCCACGATGTTTCAGGCTTCTCCCTACGCGCTGATGGCAATGCCCGATGGCGGTATTCGCACGCTGAACGACCTGGTCAGTAAAAAAGTAGGGATTCACATTGACGGCATCAAAGTGATGGAGCTGGTCAAGGGTGTGAATCGTCTGCCGCCGGACGCGATCGAGGTTGTTGAAATTCCTTACGAGAACAAGATTGAGCGCCTGGTGAGCGGAGAGTTTGCGGCAATTCAGTGCTATGCGGTTGATGAGCCGATCGCATTTAAACAAACAGTAGGACAGGAGCCGACGCTGCTGCCAATGGATGAGTATGGCTACAAGGCTTATGCTCAAGTGTTCTTCGCAACAGATACCGTGCTTCGAGAAGCCCCCAATCAGGTGAAACAGTTTCTGACAGCAAGCTTTGAGGGCTGGCGGAGAGCCTTTGCCGACATTCCGGGTGCTGCCAAACTGGTTGCCGAAACCTACGCGGAAAAAGACAGTAAATACACGAACGTGGAGTATCAGCAGCAGTCGCTGGAACTGGTAAAGCAATATGTAATGCGAGGCATCAACGAGGCGCAGCTAGGCATCATTTTGCCGACTCAATGGCAGCAAACTGCTGATTTGATGGCGCAATATGACATTATCGATGCTAGTCCTACGGTGCAAACATCCCTTGATCTAAGCCTCTGGCCTGCAAACTCCTAGAGGTAGTTTTAAGCGAACGCCTGGGGAACTTGACCGCAGAGACAGGGATCTCTAGTGTGGGGAAGTGCCTGACGAGAGCAACGCCATGACCAAGCTGATTATTCAAATTCCTTGCTACAACGAAGAGCGCACGCTGGGGATGACCCTTTCTGAGCTGCCGCGCCAACTGCCGGGAATTGATGAAATCGAATGGCTTGTGATTAACGATGGGAGCACCGATCGCACCGTCGAAGTGGCAAAAGCCTGCAGCGTCGATCACATCGTCAGCTTCCCCACCAATCAGGGGTTAGCAAAAGGATTCATGGCAGGTTTGGAAGCCAGTCTCAAGGCGGGAGCCGATATTATTGTCAACACCGATGCAGATAACCAGTACTGCGCGGCAGATATTCCCAAACTGATTCAGCCAATTCTGCTGGGGCAGGCAGACATGGTGATTGGCGCAAGACCCATCTGGAAAACCCAGCACTTTTCCTTTATCAAAAAGCTGCTGCAAAATTTAGGAAGCCACATGGTTCGCCTTGCCAGTAATACGAGCATTCCCGATGCGCCGAGTGGGTTTCGTGCCTTTAGCCGAGAAGCAGCCATGCAGCTCAACGTCTTTAATAGCTATACCTACACGCTGGAAACGATTATTCAGGCAGGTCAGAAAGGCATGGCGATCGCTTCTGTCCCCATTCGCACGAATCCTAATCTGCGTCGGTCGCGGCTGGTCAAAAGCATTCCTTCCTATGTTATGCGATCGACTTTTACCATTCTGCGGATTTTTATGCTGTACAAGCCACTGCGCTTTTTTACGCTGCTGGGAGGGATTCCGCTTTCTCTGGGGCTGCTGCTGGGCTTGCGATGGCTGCTGCTGTTTTGGCTGGTAGACCCAACCCGATCGCGTGCTCCGAGCTTAATCCTGGCGGCGGTGCTGATTTTGATTGGGTTTCAGCTCTGGATGTTTGGCTTGGTTGCGGATCTGCTGGCGGCAAACCGACGATTAATGGAAGAAACACGACTGCGGCTGCGGCGGCTAGACCTGGAGCGCAAAGGGAATTCCCAGGATAATTATTTTGATGAAGAAAGGCGATCGCACCGAGGGGAATAGCACAAAACTCACGCGAACTGGTTGCTCAGTTGTCGACCTGCTGGGAGTCGGTTTCGATTGTTGACAAGGTTGGAGTGGAGGTCAGCAGGAAATAGGTTAGTGTTACAACCGAACCAACGGTCAAAAACGTTAGCACTGCTGCGAATAGCCTCTCACCCCTGGAATTTTGCATAGTGATAACCCTATCTCTCTAGTTACCGATGGGAGCTGTCGCCACTTTCGATTAAGACAGAGGCTTTTAGCGTGATGACTCTATGAAATGAATAGAAGCCTTTGTACCCTGCCCTCAGTGGAGTGACGATCGCCATATCTATAGATAAGGGATGGAATCAGTTTCAAACTGTCACTTTCCGGACAAACTCAGGGAAACTATGCAAAATTCTATTCAATCATCCGACTCCTTAACATCTCACTGTATTGAGAATTACATTGTGGATAGCGATCCCCGCTTCCCTTTAGACAAACTCGCAGTTAACATCGCAGGTATTCTCAAGGCACTAAGACGGATGCAGACCGGATGCGATCGATCCATTGTCCCAGGTCATCCTGGTTGAGTCGATAGCTTAGCGGGTGGGCAATTAAGCGAGCCGTGCTTTCAAAAAGCTGATCAATCTCGATCAGGTTATTTTCTTGCAGCGTGCGTCCGGTTGCGACGAGATCAACGATCGCCTCAGACATGCCCGTAATGGGACCCAGTTCGACGGAGCCATAGAGCGGCACCACATCAACCGGAAGATCGAGATTGTTGAAATACTCGCTGGCACACTGAACAAACTTAGAAGCAACGCGACAATGCGGCGGCAGTTCTAACGCTGAACGATAGGGGCTAGCGGCTTTTACAGCAACCGACATCCGGCAACGACCAAACCCCAGATCGACGAGGTGAGCCACACGAGGACGCTTTTCGCGCAAAATATCATAGCCCACGATGCCCAACTGCGCCTGCCCATACTCGACATACACAGGTACATCGTAATTTCTGACCAGCAGGGCTTTTGCGATCTGATTACTGTCCCAGATTTCGAGCTGACGATTGCGCTCGTCGAGAAACGCACTGAAATCTAAGCCGATCGACTGAAGTAGCCGAATACTGTCTTTGAGCAGTCCGCCCTTGGGCAGTGCAACCGTGATCATGAATTCATCTCCAGGAAGCCGCAACGAAATATTATCGCTCAGATCCTGGGTCACTGGTTATTAGAGGATGTTTGAAAAGTCTCGATTGTGACCAGAACCGCCCCCCTAGCCCCCCAATTCTGGGGGGAACTAAACCAAAATCTGGTTCGAAAGTCCCTCACTCGTGGGGGATTTAGGGGGCGATGCAGGATCTTTGATACTTTTCAAACATCCTCTTATTACGGGCTGTTCACAAAAGGCGAATGGCAACTGACCGATGACTCCCTATTTCCACGATCGCCATTTTTACGATCGCCTTCCTAACGATCGGTTGAGCTTCGCAAATTTCCGACTGGGAAGTATCCGGATTGTGCTGAGCGAGCCAGAAAGAAATCGAATAAGCACCCCTTAGACTCCAGAAGATCTGTGCGTATTTTCCTCGTCTGGCGTCAAAATCAACTCTAGCTTCTAGTTGCAATGAAAAAGCGTCCTTTTTTAGATGTTTTAGAGAATGCTTCACTGGTTGGCTTAGGGGTCGGCTCGGTTGCATCTCTGGTATCTCAGCAAGCGTTTTACGCGACCGCTCCGCTCTCTTTGCTGGTGGTGTTGGGCTTGCTGAATCGAAGACAGTTTGAACAGCAGATAGAGCAGGACAGCGCCAATACCCTGAAGCAGGTCGATCGCCGCCTGAGCGAGCAGATTGACGGATTAACTCAACGGGTTGAGCAGATGCCGACCCCCGAAACGATTCAGCAAATTAGAAAAGGCGTTTCGCTCAAAAACCGTGAGCTGGCAGGGCAGTTCTATCAAGAAATTGCCTCACTGCAGGAAAAACTAGAACAGCGGCTGACCCCCTTAGAACACCAAAACCTGCCCGTGATGCGGCAAGAGCTGCAAAGCCTGGGCGAGCGATATCAGCAGCTTTTAGAAGGACTCGCGCTCCTCAACGCAGACATCGCCCAGCTTCAGGACGGAGACGATCGCCAGACGGGGCAGCTTGAACAGATGGCTGCGCTGCAGGCAGAAATGACCGATTTGCGAGGTGAGCTAGAGAGTCTGGCGTATCACACAAAGTTCAATTCAACAGGTTTGCAGGAGCGGCTGAACCGGATCGATCGCCAGTTGAGCAAGCTGCCGCCTCCGATGGATGTGGGGGTGATGCGACAGGAGCTAGCAGAGATTGTTCGAATTATTGGCGAGCTGGTCTCAAAGCGGGAATTGGCGGCGATCGCTGGGGAAGTGCAAGCCCTGCATCAGGATCAGGATGCTTTAAAGCGATCGGTGCAGGCGATCGAGGCTGCTGCGGTCAATCTGAAGCGCAGTTTTAGCCCGGCATCGAGTCAGGAACAACAAGCAAAAATGGAATCTGAGGTTGCTGCCTTGTCGCAGCAGCTTAGCGAAACCACTGCATCGCTCAGCGAATCCTCTCTTGCTCCGGCAAACATTTACCCTGAACTGCAGGCTTTAGCGGCAAGCTATCTGGAGAATTTGCGATCGCAGCTTGTAACAATTCAGGACTTCACCGAACAGCTTGCACAACAGCAGCAGCAGCTTCAGAAGCAGATTCATCATTTGCCCAAATCGCTTGATGTGGCAGCGCTCCAGCGGCAGCTTAAAGACCTGGTACACCGGATTCCGTCTCCAGAAAGTACATTTGATGCCTTTCAAGCCAGAATTCAAGACGTGCTGCAGCAAGAGCTACAAGCCATTAATGAGCAGCTTCAGGCACTCCCGGCAACGCCTCAGCACGAGCTGGTATTTGACCTCAACGACGATGCCGCGTCCGGTTCAACAACTGGCGGCAGTCGCGCTGTGCTGGAAGCAGCCCTGGAGCAAACGCAGGAGCGGCTGATTTTAGTCTGGTCGTGGTCAGAACACTGTGAACTTGATGCTGCACTCTTGCAAAAACTGGAATCTTTTCTCAGCCAGAAGCGACAGCTTGATCTGGGGTGGTGTCATCTTGCCGACTACCCCAGCAGGGAAACGGCTCCCCATTGCCAGCAGGAACGCTTGCTAGGCAAAATTCGGCGGGGCTGGAGCAATCACTCAGAGCAAACGGCACTGCAGCAAACCCTGCAAAAGCTGCTGCAGCTAAAGCGGGCGTATCCAGAGTACTTTCAGTTCAAGATTCTGGGAGCCAGCGAGAATTTTCTGGTGTCCGATCGCACCTTTGCTGTGCTGGGGATCGCCGACTCGCTCAAAACCACGGCTGCTTTTACCGAACTCCAGCTCAAACTTCGCACCACCGACTCGGAAGTGATTCAGCGGCTGATTGATCGCTTTGATAACCCAACGCTCGATCCCGAAGACCTGACTGCCTACTGGAATCGTGCCGTGACGCGCTATGACCTGGGCGACAAACCGGGGGCGATCGAAGACTATCATCACATTCTCTCCCGCCAGCCCGACAATGCGGTGATCCTCAACTCGCGGGGGGTCGCACGATACGATGTCGGTGACTGGGAAGCCGCGCTGCTCGACTTTACTCAGGCGATCCAGGCAAATCCGCGCTTGACTGCTGCCTACCTGAATCGAGGCTTTATTCGATCGGAGCAGGGCGATTTGTGGGGGGCAATCAATGACTACACGCTGGCAATTCAAATTGATCCAGACCATGCGCTGGCATATTTTTATCGCGGCATGGTTTGGCAAAAGCGGGAAGAACACCGGGAAGCGATCGCTGACTTTAGCGATGCCGTTCGCCTGGCTCCTAACTCAGCCGTTGCCTGCTATTACCGGGGACTCGGCTGGCAAAAGCTGGGACAGCTTCAGGAAGCGATCGCCGATCTGCAAAAAGCCGCAGAACACTTTACGGCGCGAGGCAGCAAAACCAACGCTGAAAAAGCCCTGAAACACCTGGCAAAACTGCAGCAGGAGCTTGAGCTGCAAGCGCAGATTCCCCTTGTTGACGAAGCGGAAGCAGCGCAGGAGGCAAATAGGGCGATCGAACTCTTTCAGCCTGCCACAGAAGGAAACCTGGGCAATCGTCACTATCGAGGCAATGGCGATCAGAATCATCAAGACCAAAACTATCAAGACCAAAACTATCAAAACAATCATCGCGTGGTGGTCGCGGTTGCAGGAGACGATCGAAGGGAAGGGGAATCGGGCGATCGGTAATTTGCTTCGGTGATTTGCTTGCTTTGCTAAAGTTTTGTTTCCGGTATTTCGGCTGCTCTAACGTTTTGTAACGGTTCTGCAAGTCCTCACTCCAGGCGAGGGATCGCAGAATGATAAGCTAACAAACGTGCTGAACGATCGATTTAACAAAAGTGGAGTTGAGATGACCGGATCACAACAAGTTCCTTACTTGCTGCGGGCTGCGCGTGGTGAAGTGTTAGATCGTCCGCCCGTGTGGATGATGCGGCAGGCGGGACGCTACATGAAAGTCTATCGGGATTTGCGCGACCAGTATCCGTCGTTCCGGGAGCGATCGGAGAATCCCGACATTGCGGTGGAAATTTCGCTTCAGCCCTGGCGTGCCTTTCGTCCGGATGGCGTGATTTTGTTCTCCGATATTTTGACTCCGCTGCCGGGAATGGGAATTCCCTTTGACATTATCGAGAGCCGGGGGCCGATCATCGATCCGCCGATTCGCTCTCAAGAGCAGATTGACAAGCTGACTCCACTCGACCCGGACGCATCGCTGCCGTTTATCCGCCAGATTCTGCAAACGCTGCGGCACGAAGTTGGCAATGAAGCAGCCGTTCTGGGCTTTGTCGGCGCACCCTGGACGCTCGCGGCTTATGCGATCGAAGGCAAAAGCTCAAAGGACTATACCATCATCAAGAGCATGGCTTTCTCGGAGCCTGAAATGCTGCATTCCTTTCTCGGCAAACTGGCAGACTCGATCGCAACCTATGTCCGCTATCAAATCGACTGCGGTGCGCAGGTGGTGCAAATGTTTGACTCCTGGGCAGGTCAGCTCAGCCCGCAGGACTACAAGCAGTTTGCTCTGCCCTATCAGCAGCGCGTAGTGCAGCAGGTGAAGGCAACTCACCCGGATACGCCTATGATCCTCTACATCAGCGGCAGTGCAGGCGTGCTGGAACTGATGGGGCAGTCGGGTGTGGATATCGTTAGCGTCGATTGGACAGTAGACATGGCAGATGCGCGTCGTCGCCTCGGTCCTGATATTGGTGTGCAGGGCAACATCGACCCCTGCGTGCTGTTTGGTTCAAAGCCGTTTATTCGCGATCGAATCATCGACACGATCAAGAAAGCCGGAAACCGGGGACATATCTTGAACCTCGGACACGGAATTCTGCCGAAAACGCCGGAAGAAAACGCTGCCTACTTCTTTGAGACGGCAAAGCAGATCGATAAGCTGCTGGTGAGTGCCTGATCGAACTCTCGCTTGCTCAATCTGAATTTGCTGTCACTTTCTGCCTCTCTCCTAAATCAGGTGAGGGGTAATTTTTATGTTCAGTGCTTTACTGCCTGAATCTCAAATTTCCCTCACTCCCCAGCCCTGGATGAATGCTATAGCCATAATCACTCGGCTCAGAATGGGGTGCAGTGGCGAAGCCCCAACGTTGGGGCTGTGTTCCCACACCCCCTTTGTACTAATGAAGCTGGCTACAGCTATAGCTGTAATCGTTTTGCAATCGTTAACCTTTTCTTGGTCTTAGCTTTACTTGGCTGCTCTCCTTCAGCGATAGATTAACCATGTATTGATTCAGGTTTGAGGAGTCATGGTTCAGAAACATCGGAAAATTTCACCCGCCTTCGGGCAGCGATCAAGCACGCTCTGGTCAACCTTGCGCCGTCGGGGGCTGCTGTGGATAGCGATCGCCCTGGTTAGCTTTGGGGCCACGCTCAGCACCGCACGGCTGGGTTGGGCACAGCAACCCCTGCAAGCGGAATTAGCGTTCACCCTGACCGATTTGGGTGGAGCGGAAATGTTGGATGTGTCCTCTGATGGCAAGTTTGCGCTTGTGGTTGGGGGTGATGCTGTCACCGTTGTCAGCATTGCCAGCGATCGACTTGCGGTTGAAGAAACTTGGTCACTCAGTTCTGACTATTTCCCTTCGGGGTCTACAGCTGCAGAAGTGACGGGCGTCTCGATCAGCCCAGACAATACCTATGCCTTGATTGGAATCAAAGATAGTGACGAAGCAAATCTTGCGAATTTTCAAGAGGTGCAGGGAAACGTTCTGGCATTGTCGCTGCCTGACCTGACAGTGCTGGGACAGGTCACTGTGGGTCGTGGGCCCGACTCCGTGGCAATCGCCCCCAATGGTTTGTTTGCGGCAGTCGCCAACGAAGATGAGGAAAACGAAGAAGATTTAACCAATCCGAACAATCGTCCGGGCAGCGTTTCTATCATCGATTTGCGAAACGGTCCTGACAACATGACTCAGGTTGAAGTGCCAATTCCGCCTGATAATATTCCCTTTTTCCCCAACGATCCGCAGCCCGAAACAGTGCGCATTGCCTCCGATAGTTCGTTTATTGTGGCAACGCTGCAAGAAAACAATGCTGTCGCCCGCATTGAAGTGCCGAGACAACTACCGAACCCCTTAACAGCAGATGCGTTTACTGTTACTAATTTCGATCTGGGTGTCCGCACGGGGTCTGGGTTGATTGAAGACGACGCAGGAACGGGAAACTGTCGCTCTAGCAGCTACAATCCATCCCTGCGACAGTCCTATACGTCTGCACGCGAACCGGACGGCATTGCACTCTTCCCCAATAATCAATACTTTGTTACCGCAAATGAAGACAACCTGACTGCGGTCAACAGCCAGAGCAATGAAGGCGTTACCCTCAGCGAACACGGTGCCCGCAGCATTAGCGTATTTGATGCTCGCACTGGGGCTTTGATGGGCGACAGCGACAACAGCATTGAGGATAGCGTAATTGCCCTGCAACTGCCTCAACGCTGCTCTAGCAAGGGTCCTGAACCTGAGGTGGTTTCTGTGGCAGAGGTTGGCGGTCGTGTACTCGCCTTTGTTTCCCTAGAGCGATCGGATGCAGTGAGCATTCACGATGTAACGAATCCTCGATCGATTCAGCTCATCGACACTGTCATTCTCAATCCCAATGTGGTCGCAGCGGATATTGAAGCTGAGCTGGAGCCAGAGGGAATTGAATTCATTTCCCAAACAAATCAAATTGTTGTCTCCAATCCCGAAGGCAGCTCCATGAGCTTGATTAATCTCACCGTGCGGTAGCCTTGTTCCAACCTTTTCCAACCTTTCCTCAGAGCTGGCAATAAACCTTTTCAACCTTGCCAGCCCAAAATAAAAGGATGAAAATTAAGCCGCACATGCTTAGATGACAAAGAGCGGCACATGATGATGAAACTGCCGTCTTGTCGCTCAGGTGTGCTTGTTTTCATCCTTCTTTTTCGCATTTTTTCGCATGGTCAAACGCATTTTTGTCACGGGCGCGAGTGGTTGCATCGGTCACTATCTGGCAGAAGCACTGATTCAGCAAACGCCACACGATCTGTTTTTTCTGGTGCGCGATGTCAGCAAGCTCAAATTTGACTATAATGCTCGTCCCGGTATTACGCTGGTCGAGGGCGACATGCGCCAGATCGATCGCTTTAGTGATTTACTAAAAACGATCAACTGTGCAATTTTGACGGCAACCTCCTGGGGCGGGGCAGAGGAAGTGTTTGACGTGAATGTGACGAAAACCCTGCAATTAATGAGTTTGCTCGACCCCGATCGCTGCGAGCAGGTGCTTTATTTCTCAACGGAAAGCATTTTGGATCAGCAAAATCAGCCCCTCGAAGCGGCGGGTGAAATCGGCACGGACTATATTCGATCGAAATATACCTGCTACAGCCAACTTTCAACGCTGCCGATCGCGCCCAAGATCACAACCCTATTTCCGACGCTGGTGTTTGGTGGGGATGAAAAAAAGCCCTTGTCTCACCTGTCTTCTGGGATTCGGGAAGTGCTGCGCTGGGCGGGGCTGATTCGCTTTTTCAAGGCAGATGCCAGCTTTCACTTTCTGCATGCCAAAGATATTGCTCAGGTAGCGGTGCATCTGGTGGATCATCCTCTGGCAGCGGGACAATCGCGAGATGTGGTGCTGGGAAATGAAGCAACCACGGTGAATGAGGCGATCGAAGAAGTTTGCGGCTATTTGCGTCAGCCGATTTTGTTCAGGATTCCGCTCTCGATTCAGCTTGCAAATTTTTTCATCAAGGTCTTTCGAATTCAGATGGCGGACTGGGATCGGTTTTGTTTGCAGTATCGCCACTTCACCCACATCCATCCGGTTAGCCCTGCAACGTTTGGCTTACCGACCTATTGTCCGACGCTGGCGGATGTGTTGAAGGTGAGCGGCGTACTGCCCCGTTAATTTTGCCCCAGTGAATTCACCGATGGGCGATCGCGAGAAACAGTGTTTTGATGAAGAATGCTCCTTTGTAACCCTGCTGCCGCGAACGATGACGGAAACCTCCCTGCTTGAAAACCGCGATTACACGGTCATTTTGGCGAAGCGACGGCTCGACCCCACGATCGCCCCTCCCGGCTTTGCATCGCGCTGGACGGCGGCAGAAGCGTCTGTACTCAATCTAGTCAGAACCTGTGAAAGCTTTGACCCTGATGGCATTACTGTCTACGTTGCCTGCCGAGCCGATACCAAATGCAACTTTCAGAAGTACGATCGCGTCACGAGTGCTGCTCTGGAGCAAATGATTCGGGAACATCTGCCGCCCGCTGAAATTGATCTGAAACAGGTGCTTGAAACGGCGTTAAATGACTATTTCGATCGCAAAAAGGCAGGCAAAACCAAGGCGAACGGGGAGATTCTGCTGATTTTGCTGGATGGCGAACCGGGCGATCGGATGGCGGTCGCAAAAGTAATTCGAGACGCAACGCAGCGAATTGATAGCGACGAGGAACTGGGAATCGGCTTTGTCCAGATCGGGCAAGACCTGATTGCGAAAGGCTTTTTGACTGCGCTGGATGATAATCTAGGCAGCGTGGGAGCGAAGTTTGATATCGTCACGACAATGATGCTAGATGAGATTCTGCCCGATGCGCTCACCGACTTTTTGCTGAGTACGCTGCATGATTAGCTTACAAATCAGGCGATCGCGATGAAATCACCAGCCCAGGTCACGAGAGGGAAGCGTTGGAATTGCAACATCCGATAACATGCAGTTTCCTCAGGGGGTTTGAGGTTCATTCGATCGCAAAATCTCCCAGGGAATTCGATTGTCTGCCGCGAGAGCGAGCGCCATTGCCCTTGCGCCTGCTGCATTAATGTGACTTGGATCGACAAAATACTGATTTTGCATCAGCTCCGATCGCTGGCTCAAATCGATAAACGTAAACTGATTGCGATCAGCAACGCGCTGCATATGTTCGCGAAACTGCTGTTCGTGGCGGCGACGCAGCGAGTCCAGGTAATACTCAGTGAGCGGCAGATTCACATACGCCAGATTAATTTGCTGCTCTCGTGCAAACCGAGCGACCGAAAGCGTTGCCTGAAGCTGGTTGCCAGTAAGCTGAAAGTTTTGATAGTCGCCGTCAAATCGACCGGGCACTCTGGGAAAGCGGCGGAAATAGGTCTGCGGATCAAATCGTCCGGGAATCACTTCAAACCCATTTGGGGTCAGGTCTGGCGGCAGCGGTGGACGAGTTGGGCGACTGGCAGCATTTTCAGCAGCTTTACGGCTGGCTTGCATCGTCAGCGCCATCCACTGACTGCGCGGCGGAATCGGGCGAACACCCTGCTGTAGGCGGCGATAGCCTGCAGATGCCACAATGCCGTTGTAGGTAATATCAGGACGACCGCTGTTAAACGCCCGCGACCCATCGCCCCAGATCACCAGACGCGGCAACTGTTCTGGCAGCAAAATCTCATTCAGCAGCACATCCATTACCTGTGCCGTCGCGCCGTTGATGCCAAAGTTAAACACCTTTATGCCCGGATAGCCCCGCTTTGCCAACCCTTCTTGCAAAGCGATCGGATCAATGCCCTGAAGCGATCGAGAACTGCCAATAATCAGGACATCCGGTTTGCCAAAGGTGCGCAAATAGCGGCTGTAAAGGTGCAGTTCCTGATCCAATCGCTCACTATTAAATGACGGAAAGTCATAGGGCGGCAGCAGCAGATCGGGCATCAGCAGCGGCGGCAATGGCAGAATCAGCGATGAGAGGCGCGGCTCCTGAATGGGGGGCGGCGAATCACTTTGATCTGGCTGATCTAGTTGATTTGGCTGATCTGGTTCTGGTGCTTCAAGCAGGGAGCTATCAGGCGAAGAGCTATCAGTTGACCCATTTTGCTGGGCAATCAGTTGATTTTTGAGATCCAGAAAATTGTCTGCGAGTGCAGTACCCCGTAAGCCTTGAAACACCGTTAGCAGCAGTCCGACCAGGAGCAGTTTCTTGAGTTGCATAAGATAACCCCAATGATCATGACTCACACGACCGCTAGAACAGGGCAGCTAAGACTCTACATCCCTCAGTTGGAAGAGAGTTTATCCGTGAAAACACAGATTCTAACCTAGCCTTAAATTTGAGCCGGGGTCAACTGTCTAGCGCAAAATGGTCAGAAAATGATTAAAGAACAGAAATTCTTCACGATTTTGTATTCGCGATCGCATTAATTGCTTTCGCGATCGTCGATTGACTCAAAGATGCGCTGCAGCACAAAACTGCTAATTTCTACTTTGTGAGCTTCTGAAAGCTATAAATTCCCATAAAAAAGCAGCCCCCAAAGGAAAAGGACTGCATGGTTCGATTCCTCCAATATTTGGATATTAGTCACAGGTGCGATCGGTTCTCTTCTATCTAAGGAGATAGGACAAGGGATAGGACAAACGCTGCACTTAGCGTCAATCAATCTATCCAGGTCGATTCGTGCAGCGAAGCGTTGAACAGCAGGTGTTTTGAAGAGAGCTAA